>Ga0335069_10003100_pt1 | contig 25322 bp, 25 predicted proteins | sample Lox_Sample_11_FD_206714 | JGI IMG/M metagenome (GOLD analysis project Ga0335069, IMG submission 206714) | Soil microbial communities from Loxahatchee National Wildlife Refuge, Florida, United States - Lox_Sample_1.1 | ecosystem: Environmental > Terrestrial > Soil > Wetlands | place: USA... | reverse complement strand
CGATCCTCCACCGTTCTACGTGTACGCGGTCGGCATTTCCGACCGCCCGGCCCTGGCGCGAGGCCGCTTCACGGTCACTCCCCGCTACTCTGCATGGGATGCTCCACAGGCCGACATCCTGGTGATCCCGGGAGGGTACGGCACCCGGCCTCTTCTGAAACACGAGCGGCTCATCGCCTGGATCCGGGAGCAGGCGGACAAGGTGGAGTGGCTCCTCTCGGTCTGCACGGGGGCTCTCCTCCTGGCCCGCGCAGGCCTGCTGGATCATCGCCGGGCTACGACCCACCACGCCGCCTTCGATCGGCTGGCCGCGCTCTCACCGTCCACGCGGATCGAGGACGACAAGAGGTTCGTCCAGGCAAGCGACAAGATCCTCACCTCCGGCGGCATCACGGCCGGGATCGACCTCGCCCTGTACATGGTCGAACGACTGGCGGGAGCCGGGGTCCACAAGCTGGTCGTGGAGGAAATGGAGTACAACTGGGGCCGATCCCTTTGAGGGAGGTGCGCGTGGCATGAACCGGCTGCTGGCGGCGTTGAAAAAAAATGATCAACTGTCCGTGGAGGCACTGAGGACCCTTTACCGGTCGCTGGCGGTGAAGTGTCATCCCGACGCTGCCCGGGGCTCGGAGGTCGAGTTCATCCGGCTCCAGCAGGAATACGACCAGGCCATCGGGTGGCTGCTGTCCAGGCGCGTCACCGTGCCGCCGCGGCGGGCGACGGCGCGGCAGGCTTGCGGCCCTGCCCCCCGCGAGCAGTTCCTGCGCGCCCTGTACGAGCACGCCGTCCGCGTGGGAAGGACGCGCCGGGCGCACCTGCCCCATCTCATCGAGCTCGCGTTCTCCTACGACCACGAAACCGGTGCGCTGATGAGCGACTACCGTGACATGCTGCTCCGCGATCTGGGGGGGCCGGTGCACCAGACGTTCCTGCTCGCCACCCACAGGGTCCTGCTGAGCGCGATCTGCGCGCTGGCCTGGATGTACGAGACGGGACTCGAGCAGGACCGGCGAATGCTGATGTCGTGCCTCGACGAGCTTTCCCGGCGCGCGGGCAGCCTGGAACCGGGACCCGCGGCGGTAGTCCGGGGAATGCGTGCCCTGCTCCTGCGGGAGGCGGGCCGGCCCGCGATTTCCCTGGCTACCATCGGCACCATGGAAACCCTGCAGCCCTCTCGCGAGGATCGGAAGTCCGGATGCTGACCCCGGGCGTTGACCTGCCTCGGCCGGGCGGGTATCCATAGGATCATGGTTCGAGTCCTGCTGGTGGGACTGGGCGGCTTCGCCGGATCGATCCTCCGCTACCTGCTGAGCGGCCTTGCACAATCCCTCTTCCAGACCGCCCGGTTTCCGGTCGGGACCGTCATTGTCAACCTGAGCGGGTGCTTTGTCATCGGCCTCCTGTCCCAGCTGGCGGAGTCCCAGGGCGCATTCACGGACCTGACGCGGGCACTCGTGTTCACGGGCATGCTGGGGGGCTACACGACGTTTTCCACCCTCAGCAACGAGTCGTTGAACCTGTTCCGATCCGGCGACTTCGGGCTGGGCCTTCTGAACGTCGGGGTGCAGGTCCTGGGCGGGCTGGCACTGGCATGGGCCGGCAGGATCGCCGGCGAGCTGATCTGGAGGTAACGGGATGGACCTGCCGCAGGAAGGATGCCTACTCAGGATCTTCATTGGGGAAAGCGATCGCCACGAGGGCAGACCGCTGTACGAGTGGATCGTCCTCAAGGCCCGGGAGAACCACCTGGCGGGTGCCACGGTTCTCCGCGGCATGATGGGCTTCGGCGCCCACAGCCGCCTGCACACCTTCAAGATCGAGCGCCTCTCGGAGGACCTGCCCATCATCATCGAGATCGTGGATGTGCGGTCGAAGCTCGAAGAGTTCCTGGAGCTGATCGACCACGTCATCCCCGAGGGGCTCGCGACGCTGGAGAAGGCCCACGTGCACTTCTACCGCTCGGGCGGCGGTCGCGTCGACCTGGAATGAGGGCGGAGTCCGCCCACCGCGGGCCCGCATTCGGAGGTTTCAGGGTGAGCACTGCTGCAACCCTGCGTGAACGGCGCAGGGTCGAATCATTCGACGTGGACCGATTCGGCGGGATTCGGCCCCAGGCCCTGTTCGGCATCCTTCTCAACACCGCCTGGAACGCCACGCGGGGCTCCGTCTACGGCTACCAGGAATTGTCGCGGCGCGGCCTGATGTGGGTGCTCGTGAAGCTGCACCTGCGCGTGCACGCCACGCCGAGATGGGGAGACGATATCGAGATCTCGACCTGGGGCAAACGCGTGGAACGCTTCTACGCACTTCGCGACTTCGTGGTCTCCACCGCGGGCGGGCAGAAGGCGGTCTCCGCGACCACGGTGTGGATGGTGATCGACAAGTCCCGGGGCCGACCCCAGCGGCTGGACCCGACCACGGATGGATTCCCGTGGCAGCCGGAGCGCGAAGAAATGGAGACCAGCCTGGACCGGGTGCCGACGCTGGAGGAGGCGCCGGAAACCTCCCGGTTCAAGGTGCAGTTCTCCGACATCGACGTGAACCAGCACGTCAACGCCACACGGTACCTGCAGTGGATGCTGGACAGCCAGCCCCCCGCGCGATTGCAGGAAAGCGAGCCATGCGAGGTCCAGCTGAGCTTCGTGGCGGAAGCGCTCCCGGAAGACGAGGTCGCGGTGAGATCGGGAGACGGGCCGGACGGCGGGCAGCTGCTGGGGATCACGCGAGTGGGAGATGGCAGGGAGCTGTGCAGGGGGAGCCTGCGCTGGAGGCCGCGGACCGGGATCGGGCGCGAGGAGACCACATCGTGAGACCGTGGCACGAACGGGATGAGTTCTGGGAGACCATGGCGGATCACATGTTCACCCCGGCCCGGCTCGCGCAGGCCGCGGAAGACATCGACCACGTGCTGCAGCTCGCAGCGGTGCCCCGCGGCGCGAAGGTGCTGGACCTGTGCTGCGGACCTGGGCGTCACTCGCTGGAGCTGGCGCGCCGGGGCTTCACGGTGACGGCCGTGGATCGCACCCCGGCCTACCTGGACCGCGCGGTGGCGAAGGCCCGGGAACTGGGCCTGCAGTCCGTGACCTTCTTGAAGGGCGACATGCGGGAGTTCAGGAAGCCGGGCGCGTACGACCTCGTGATCAACCTCTTCACGTCGTTCGGATATTTCGAGGACCCGCAGGAGGACCTGCGGGTAATGGAAAACATACGCGAGTCCCTGGGGCCCGGGGGAAAGCTCGTCATGGAAATGCTGGGCAAGGAGCCACTGGCGGCGCGGTTTCGACCGCACGACTGGTACGAGGAAGACGGCGTGCTGTTCCTGGAAGACCGCGTCCTGTCGCGGGACTGGAGCTGGATCGATACGCGCTGGATAAGGATCGACGGCACTCGCCGCTCTGAGTTCACGCTGTCCCACCGCGTCTACTCCGCGGCGGAGCTCTCCGCCCTGGCGCGGCGGGCCGGCTTCGTCGAGACGCGCGCGTTCGGTTCGCTGGAGGGGATTCCTTACGACCACCAGGCGAGCCGGCTGGTCCTGGTGGCCGCGCGGTAAGCCCCCGGTGCGCTGGCCCGCGGGTCGACAAAGTCCCCGCTGCCCGGCAGGGAGATTGCCGTGAGCTCGCTGCTTTCAGTGGTAGATCACCTGGTTTACGCGGCCGTGGTCATGGACGATGGCTGCCGCCTGGTCGCGGAGGCGACCGGTATCTCACCTTCCCCGGGCGGGCAGCACCCCCGCTGGGGAACGCGGAACGCGCTCCTCTCCCTCGGTCCGACCGCGTACCTCGAGGTGATGGGTCCGGACGGCAGCGCCCCTGACCCCTTGCGACCCCGGCCGTTCGGACTGGACCGCATCGCGGGCAGCGGCACTGTGCGCCCGCGCCTGGTCACCTGGGCGGCGCGTTCGGGCGACCTGGAGCGAGCCGTGGCGATTGCACGGGCCCAGGGGGTCGATCTCGGCGAAGTCCGGGCCGGCAGCCGCAAGAGGCCGGACGGGTCGACCCTGGAGTGGAGAATGACGGACCTCGCCATGCCACGGGAATCCGGGATCGTGCCGTTCTTCATCGACTGGGGGGACACGCCGCACCCCGGGGCCGCGGCCCCGGGCGGGTGCACCCTGGAGGACCTGAGACTGTTCGCCCCGGACGCCGCCCGAGTCCAGCACATACTGGAGCGCCTGGGCATCCGCGCAGCGGTGCGGAATGGTCCCCCCGCCATCGAGGCGGTCATCCGCACGCCACGCGGCATCGTCACCCTGCGGTAACGGCCAATCGAGGAGCGTCAAAGGAGATCGAGGTGTTCCGCCCGACGCGTGGTCCCGGTTCGGAGCCTCCATCGACATGATCGAGGAAGCAGCGGCGTCCTGCCCCGCCCGCGCGTTGTGCTCGGCCGAGGCGCCGGGCTACAATGCGAAGGGAGGCAACCGTGGTAAAGCGCCTCGGGTGGTCCGTTCCCTTCCTCCTTGTGATGGCATGCCTTGGCTGCGTCACGACCGCCACGCCGGCAGTGCGAACCGCCGGCGGTCTTTCGGCGGGCCGGGCGGAGACTCTGCCACCGGCGGTCGTGGACACGTTGAGAAACCGGCTGGACTACGTCATCCGCCACAACGTGGCGGATGACGATGTGCCGCGGGCGCTGGGCACCTTCTCCATGAGCGATTACGCGCTGGCGGACCCGGGCACCTTCTGGGGACAGCGCGCCCTCCCCGGGTCCGGCGGCTCGTTCTCGGAGTACTACCTCACCTACCGCCGCACCTACGTCATCCTGCTGCTGAAGGACCTGGACGAGAGCACGCACCGGTGCATTGACGCCCGCGTCTTCCCGCGGACCACCAGCGACTACGAGCTTGCCACGGGGCGCGTCCAGGTGGACGATCAGCCGATAGACGAATCCGTCATCGTGCTGGTAAACCGTACGTGGTCCGGCAGCTCGTCCACCGACGTGCGGGCCGCGTTCCGGCCCAATGCGGAGACCGGCAGGATCGAGGACGTGCGGTACCGCACGATCCGCATCTTCCGCGAAGAATAGGCCACCGGGGGGGAAGAAATGGCGATCCGGGTAGTTCGGCTTGGCAGCCCGCGCTCCGCGGGCGAAGGTCTGCGCATCGGCACGGTCCGGCGGCCGCCCCGCGGAGTCCGCAAGGAGGACTACGCGCGGCTGGACTACTATGACGCGTGGCTGCCGCAGGTTGCGCCCAGCAACGAGCTGGTGAGCTGGATCCGCGCGCGCGCGGGCTCCCCGGCGGCGTGGAAGCAGTTCGAGAAGCGCTACCTGAGGGAGCTCGAAGCTCCCGACACCCGGCGGCTGCTCGAGCTGCTGGCGGCCCTTTCCCACGGCACGGACTTCTCCGTGGGCTGCTTCTGCGAGGAGGAGTCGAAGTGCCACCGCTCGTACCTCCGGAAAGCGCTGGCGGCGCACGGGGCCGTGTTCGCGTGAACGCCGGCGACTACGAGCTCGTCCGTTTCTCCGAGTCCCGGCGGGCCACCATGGACACGGGCCGGCTCGGGCGCGACCGCCACTACATGTTCGCCCTGCTGGAGGTAGACGTGACCCGGGCCCGGCGCGAGCTTCGCCAGCTGCGCAGGAGCGGCCTGGCGATTTCATTCACGGCGTGGATGGTCAAGGTGATCGGGGACGCGGTGGCTGCCGACCCCATGGTACATGCGTCGGCATACGGGCGCAACCAGTTGGTGCTCTTCCGCGACGTGGACATCGCGGTCCCGGTGGAGCGGGAAGTATCGGAAGGCACCGCTCCCCTCCCTTTGCTCATCACCGCGACCAACCGCAAGTCCATGCAGGAAATCGACCGCGAGATCCAGGCCGGCGTGCACCGCAACGTCGCGGACGAGCGCGACTTCATCCTGAGCCCCCACGCATTCTCCCGGTGGGTACTACGGCTGTACTACCGGCTGCCGCAGGCACTCCGGGTGCTGGCGCTTCGGGGCCTCGTGGCCGACCCGTTTCGGGCGCGGCGTCATTCGGGCACCGTTACGGTGACTACCGTGAACGCCATCGGCTCGGCCGCGGCCTGGATCCTGCCCACGAGGAGCTGGCACAACCTGTTCTTTGCCCTTGGCACCATCACCCGCAAGCCGTGGGTCGTGGACAACCGGGTCGAGGTCCGGGAGATCCTCAACCTCACCGCGGGCTTCAACCACGACGTGGTGGACGGGGCGCCCGCGCGCCGCTTCATGCAGCAGCTGGTCCGGCGCGTGGAAGGCGGTGTTCGCGCCGATTGACCGCCCCGCGTGGAGGCAGGCTCCATGCTTGACCGGCCGGGGGTCGGGTCGTAGATTCACGCATGCCCCGCTACCACGAGGTCTACCGCGCCCCGCCGGTGCCCGAGCGCGTGCAGAAGGCGCTGGCAGCCATGCCCAAGGTCGAGCTTCACGTACACCTGGAGGGAGCCACGTCCCCGGAAGCGATCTTCCGCATGGCCGAGCGCAACGGCATTGCCCTGCCCGCCGCGGACCGCGAAAGCTGGAACGCCTTCTGCCAGTTCCGCGACTTCAACCACTTCATCACCGTCTACGAAGCATCCACGCAATGCATGCGCATGGCGGAGGACTTCACCGAGATGGTGGCGGACTTCTGCGAGCGGCAGGCCGCGCAGAACGTCGTCTACACCGAGGCGTTCCTGAGCACCGGCCTGCACCTGCAGAAGCTCCCGTCCCGCGACCTGATCGACGCCTTGGAGCGAGGCGCGCGGGAAGGCGAGCGCAGGTGCGGCACCCGGGTGCGCTTCATCCCCGACATCTCCCGCGAACGCCCCTGGCAGCAGGGCGACATCCTGGCGTTCGCTGTCGAGGCGCACAAGAGGGGTGTCGGCCTGGGGATCGGCCTGGGGGGAATCGAGAGCGGGTATCCTCCACGCCTGTTCCAGCAGACGTACGAGACCGCGGCCGCGGCCGGCCTGCACCTCGTTGCCCACGCCGGGGAAACCACCGGCGGGGAAGGCATCCTGGAAGCCGTGCATCTGCTGCAGGCGGAGCGGATCGGCCACGGGATCCGGGTCCTGGACGACGAACGGCTGGTGGAGGAGCTGCGGCGGCGGCGTGTGCCGTTCGAGGTGTCCCCGCAGAGTAACTATTGCACGGGCGTGGTGGCCACCGGCCAGGCGCACCCCTTGCGAGCCATGCAGCAGCGCGGCCTGCTGTGCACGGTCAACTCCGACGACCCGGCGCTGTTCTCCAGCGACCTCGTCAACGAATACCTGACCCTTGCGGCACAGGGATTCGCGTTGGACGAGCTGGTCGAACTGGACCGAAACGCGGCCGCCGTGTCATTCCTTGGCGAACGGGAAAAACAGGAGATCATCGCAAGGATCGACGCGTTCGCCCGCGCCACGCCGGCAAGGGCCGGCGCGCAGCAGTGAAGCCGTCCGTCGCGTCCACAATCGACCAGTACATCGGCCAGTTTCCCGCATCGGTGCGCCGGAGACTGCAGGAAGTCCGAGAGCTCGTGCGCGGCCTGGTCCCGGAAGCCGAGGAGAGGATCAGCTACCGGATGCCCTGCTTCTACCTCCACGGGGTGCTGGTATACTTCGCCGCCCACACCGGGCACATCGGGTTCTATCCCACCCCCAGCGGGATCTCCGCGTTCAGGAACGAGCTGGCAGCTTACGAGTGCTCCAAGGGCGCGGTGCAATTTCCGCTCGACACGCCACTGCCCGCGGGCTTGATCCGAAAAATCGTGAGGTTTCGGCGGGCAGAAAACGTCGCGAGGGCGGCGGCCGGTAGCACGGAGAGTTCCCGGAAGCCTTCCCGCCGGCGCTCCACCTGACTATACTTGCCGCAGGCTATGGATATCGCGGTATCCTTCAGCTTGCGCACCAAGCTCCTCCTCTACTCCATCACCCTCATCCTCGTGCCGGTGCTCCTGATCGGCACCCTCGCCTACCGCGAATCCGTCCGCGCCGCCCGCGAGAACATCCTGCGCTCCAAGCTGGAGACCCTGCAGCTCGCCCAGGCCGCCGTGGACGGCATCTTCCGTGACGCGGAAAACCAATCCCTGTTCATGATCCAGAACCCCAGCCTCCGGGACCTGCTGCTCGCCCGGGATGCCACCGGGGTGAAGCAGGACCTGCTGCCCGAGCTCATCGAGACGAACCAGTACCTCTGGTTCCTGATCGGCAGCCGGGGGTACCTGGACTCGATCTACATCCGCGGCATGAACGGCGTCGTCCTGGATCCCGACACGACCAGCTACGAGATCGGCGCGGTCGAGGAACAGCGCATCCGCGGCATGCGCGGCATGTATCTCTGGTACCCCGACCGCGTGGTGACGAAGTACCACAGGACCGAGGCGCACGTGTTCTCCATCATCCGGCTGATGAACGACGTGGAGAACATCACGCGGCCGCTGGGGTTCCTCGTCATCAACGTGAGCGAGTCGGCCATCAGCCGCATCTACGCGGACAAGGGCGTCTCCCCCGGCAGCCGGTTCTACGTGGTGGACGCGGACGGCATCATCCGCAGCGCATCGGATGCGCGGTTGCTCGGCCGGCCGCTGTCCGACCTGTACGGACCGAGCGTGAGTCCCTCGGGGGAAGGCACGGGCGCCGGCGCCGGGGTGTACCGCGAGTGGACCGCCCCCGCCTCCGCGTCCGCGGTGCGGCCTTTTGGCACGCGACGGTTTGTCTCGGTTTCACTTCCCGTGCAGACCGCCGGACTCACGCTGGTGAACGTGACCCCGGCGGGGGAGCTCGCGGGCGCGGGCTCGGGGTTCCGGGAAGTAGTGCTGGTCGGCGTCCTCCTCAGCCTGCTGCTCTCGGGTCTCTTCGCGGTCCTGTTCTCCCGCCGGACCCTTGCGAATATACGGCGGCTGTCCGAGGCGCTGCGCGCGGTGGGCGCGGGCTTGTTCCCGGTGGAGCTGGACCTGGGAGGAACCGACGAGATCGCGCTGCTGGGCGCCAGCGTGAGCACCATGTCGAAGACCATTGCCACGCTGATCAAGGAGAACTACGAGATCACGCTCAAGGAAAAGGAGGCAGAGCTGATGGCGCTGGAGGCGCAGGTCTCGCCCCATTTCCTCTACAACGTGCTGGACACCATCTACTGGAAATGCCGCCTCGAGAGGGCATACAAGTCCGCGGAGTTGCTGAAGGCGTTGTCCGACATCTTCCGCATGAACCTCGACCATGGCGACCGCCTCATCCCGGTCCGCCGGGAGATCCAGCACGTCAGGAGCTACCTGCTCATCCAGATGGAGAAGTACGCGGACCGCATCCGGGTGGAGTTCGACGTGCAGCCCGACATCGAGGAGGTGCCCGTGCTCAAGCAGGTCCTCCAGCCCATCGTGGAGAACGCCATCGTTCACGGGTTCGCGGCACCGGGGAGGGGCGGCTGCGTGCAGGTGAGGGCATACGGCACCGAGGCGGACGTGGTGTTCGAAGTGGTGGATGACGGCGTGGGGATCGATCCACGCCAGGTGGCAGAGTCCCTGCAGAAGGGCCCGCGCGGACACGGCATCGGGCTCAAGAACGTGGACGAACGGCTGCGCATCAACTTCGGGGACGCCTACCGGCTGTCCATCCGCACCAACCATTCCGGGGGCGCCACGGTGGTGATCCGCCAGCCCCGGTCTGCCGGCGCCGGCGGGTTGGCCGCGGAGGCGGGCCAGGGTGCCGCGGCCGTGCCGGCGGCGGTGCCGTGATGGAGGCGTTGCCCTCGGTGACAGCTCCCGGTCCGATGGACGCCTTGCCGCCAGGGGAGATCCTGCGGTGGTGAAGCTCCTGATCGTGGACGACGAGCCCACCATCCGCCGCGGCATCCGCGAGTCGATCGACTGGGAACGCCAGGGGGTACGCATCGTGGGGGAGGCGGATAACGGGGAACAGGCCATGGCGCAGGTTCGAAGCCTGCGGCCGGATGTCGTGCTGGTGGATATTGTCATGCCTCGGCGGGATGGCCTGTCGTTCTGCGAGCAGTGCCGCCGCGAGTTCCCGCACACCCGGCTCATCATCGTGAGCGGCCACGACGAGTTTGCCCTGGCCCAGAAAGCCATTCGGATCGGCGTGGATGACTACCTGCTCAAGCCCGTGGGCGCCGAGCAGATGATCGAGGTCGTAGCGAAAGCCGCGCAGTCGCTGCGACGGCAGGAGTTCTCCGACATCAAGGAGAGGCTCCTCCAGCAGCTGGTGGCTCCTTCGGTCCCCCCGGCATCCAGCGCGAGGCGCATCGTCGCCACGATCCTCGGTTTCGTTGAGAGCCGCTACCTCTCGGAGCTGGACCTGACCTCCGCGGGCCAGGCGGCCGGGATCACGCCCAACCACCTGTGCAAGGTCCTGCGGACCTGCTGCGATATGACGTTCGTGGAGATCGTGAACCGCTACCGCATCGAGGTCGCATCGATCTACCTGAGGGAGGGGCACCTCAAGCTGTACGACGTGGCGGACAAGGCGGGGTTCCTCGACTACCATTATTTTGCCAAGGTTTTCAAGAAAGTCACGGGATGGACACCGGGAGACTACCGGGAAGTGGCGGGGTCCGGAGCGCCAGGTGCCGCGGGTGCAGCCGGTTCCACGGGTGCCTCGGCCGCCCCCGGCGCGCGCGCCGGTCGGCCCGAAGATAATTCCCACCACGAATTGATAACCTGAAATACAGACGGCGACCCCGGGCGGTGGTAGCCTCACCCGGTCTCCCAGGGGAGACGCAAGGAGGCACGCATGAGAGCTCGACTCTGGATTCTCGTCCTGGCGGCCATGCTGGTGGCCGGCCTGTCGTTCGGGCAGGGGGTCAGGATCAGCTTCATCCACTTCTTCAAGCAGGATGATCCCAACGCGGACGCCAACAACAAGACCTTCTACACGATGTTCGCCAAGTTCAAGGCCCAGAACCCGAACATCCAGTTCGACGTGGAGGACATGGTCCACGATACCTACGAGACCAAGATGAAGACCCTGGCGGCGGGCAACGAGCTGCCGGACCTGTTCTTCATCAAGGGAAGCTGGATCGACAACTTCATCGACAACGGCCTGGTGAAGCCGGTGAACGAGATGCTGGACGCCAATCCCTCCTGGAGGGACAACTTCAACACGGGCGCGTTCGACGAGTTCAAGCGGAACGGGAACGACATCTACGGCATCCCGTTCCAGCTCTTCAGCACGCACCTGGTGCTGTACAACTCTGCCGTACTGGCCCAGGTGGGCTTCAACACGTTCCCCAAGACGTGGAAGGACTTCACCTACGTCATCAAGGCGCTGAAGGCCAAGGGATATTCCCCGATCTCCCTGGGAAACAAGGCCAAATGGGTGGCCGAGTCCTGCATCCTGAGCACCCTCGGGGACCGGTTCACCGGCCCGGCCTGGTTCTTCTCCGTGCGCGACCACAAGGGCGCCAAGTTCACCGATCCGGACTTCGTGAAGGCGCTGGATGCGTTCCAGCAACTGGCCAGGATGGGCGCGTTCAACTCGGACCTGAACTCAATCGACGACAACCAGCAGAAGACGCTTTACATCAACGGCAAGTCGGCCATGTTCATGGACGGCGCCTGGTCCATCTCCACGCTCATCTCGATTGCCCCGCCGGACGTGGTCAAGAACACGCACCTGGCCATCCTCCCGTCGGTGGAAGGAGGCAAGGGAGATCCGAACTCCGTTTCGGGCGGATCGGGCTGGGGCTACGCCATCAACTCGAGCGTGAGCGGGGACAAGCTGGCGGCCATCGGCAAGCTGGTGGCGGCCACCACCGGCGCGGACGCCGCGCGGGTCACCATAGAGAACAACGGGCAGCCCGCAGGTCGGGCGGCCAGCTACGACAAGAGCAAGGTAGCGCCGCTTTCCAACGAGTACTTCGCGCTGGTATCCAGGCTGAAGTTCACCCCGATCTACGATATCCAGCTCAACGCCCCGATCATCGAGGTCATGAACTCGGGCCTGCAGGAGCTCCTGATCAGCTCGATCACGCCCCAGCAGCTCGCACAGCGCATCGAGGCGGAATACGAGCAGAAGTAGCTCCACGAGAATCCGCACTGCGAACGGGAGGCCCGCGAGGGCCTCCCTCCTTGTCTCGCCCTGCGGGCCAGGCGGGCAGTCCGCGAGCCCACCCACACCCCCGCATGCGTGACCGCCTCTTCGCCCCTCGCCTTCCCACGCTCGCGGTCCTGCTGGGACCGGCGCTGCTGCTGTTCGTGGCGTTCGTCGTGGTGCCGGTGATCCTGGCGATCTGGTTCAGCGCGTTCAACTGGTCCGGCGGCCGCAGCATGACCTTTGCCGGCATCTCCAACTACGTGCGGCTGGTGCAGGACGTGCAGTTCTGGAAGACCTTCGCGAACAACCTCTTCCTGATCGTCTTCTGCCTGGTGGGCCAGATCGGCCTGGGTTTCCTGGTGGCCATCCTGATGTACGGGCGGTCCCTTCGGCTCAAGGAGTTCCACCGCACGGTCATCTTCTTCCCCGTGGTGATCTCCGCGGTGGTCATCGGCTTCATGTGGTCCATGATCTACAACAAGGACTACGGCCTGCTGAACTACGCGCTGCGGGGCCTGGGCCTGGGCGGCTGGATCCGCCCGTACCTGGACGACCCGCACACCGTCATGTTCTACGCCTCCGTCCCCGTGGTCTGGCAGTACATCGGGCTGTACATGATGCTGTTCCTCACGGGGCTGCAGGGGATCGATCCCACCATCTTCGAGGTGGCCGAGATCGACGGCGCCTCCGCCGGCCAGCGAGCCCTGCACATCACGCTGCCGCTGCTGGTGGACACCATGAAGGTGGCCGTGATGCTGTGCATCGCGGGCAACATGAAGATCTTCGACCACATCTTCATCATGACCGGGGGGGGGCCGGGCCGCGCCTCCATGGTCATGGCGATGTACGCGTACAACCAGACCTTCGAGATGTTCAAGCTGGGCTATTCCAGCTCGATCTCGGTGGGCATCATGGTGCTGAGCCTGGCCCTCATCCTGGTGAGCCGCGGCCTCCTGAGGCAGAAAAGCGCATGAGAATGCACCTGCTTCGCCGGACCGGCCTCGGGGTGGTCACCAACGCGGTGGTGGTGTTCTTCTCCGCGGTGTGCCTGTTCCCCGTGGCCTGGATGGCCTACTCGTCCCTCAAGACCAAGGCGGAGTTCGCGAAGGACCTCCTTGCCCTGCCGGCCGTGCCGCAGTTCGTCAACTACGTGGCGGCCTTCCGCGTGGGCGAGATGCAGATCTACTTCCTCAACAGCGTGATGATCTCCACCATCTCGGTGGTGGTCCTGGTGTTCGTGTCCTTCCTCGCGGCGTACGCCCTCTCGCGCTACCGCTTCCGCCTGAACGCCGTGATCTTCGTGCTGTTCGTGTCCGGCCTGCTGGTGCCGGTGCACGGCCTGCTGATCCCCGTGTTCATCCTCTTCAAGCGCCTGGACCTGCTGGACCACCGCATCACGCTGATCCTCCCATACATCGCCTTCGGGCTGCCGCTGGCCATCTTCCTGTTCGAGTCCTTCATCCGCAGCATCCCGCGCGAGATGGAGGAGGCTTCGTTCATGGACGGCGCGAGCCTCGCGTTCACGCTCCGGCGCATCATCTTCCCGATGACCGCCCCCGCGGTGGCCACCGCGACGATCCTCAGCTTTCTCGCCTGCTGGAACGAGTTCCCGTTCGCCCTGGTGCTCCTGAAGACCAAGGCGCTGAAGACGCTGCCCATCGGCCTGACGAACTTTTCGGGGCAGTTCGCCACGGACTACACCAAGCTCATGGCGGCGCTCATGATCACCATCATCCCGATGATGGTGGTCTACTTCCTTTCTTACAAGACGATCATGCGCGGCATGGTGGCCGGCGCGGTGAAGGGATGAAGGACACCCATGTCACGAACGGGCCGCAGGCGACACGACAGGAGACGCACCCATGACCATCAACCTCAACTCGGAATGGGAGCTTCGGCCCGAAGGGCTGGAGCTGACCGCGCACGAATGGCCGCGGGTGGCGCGGCGCACGGAGGGTTGGCTGCCTTGTGCGCTTCCCTGCGACGTGCGGATGCCCCTCATCGAACGCGGTGTCATCAAGGAGCCGCTGGAAGCGCTCAACTGCTTTGACAGCGAGTGGGTGGAGGACCGCTCGTGGTGGTTCCGCAAGCGTTTCACGCTGGACGGCGCCTTCCGCGCGGCGTCGCAGTGCCGCCTGCGCTTCGAGATGCTGGACGTCGAGGCGGACATCTTCCTGAATGGTCGGCTGGTCGGTCACCAGAAGAGCGCCTTCTACCCCTTCGAAGAGAACGTGAAGGACGACCTGCTGGAAGGGGAAAATATCCTGGGAGTGCGGCTCACGGTCGGCCTGGAGCGGGTCAGAGACGAGGACTTTGCCGGCTACGCGAAGTGCATCGCCACCGAGGCGCTCGCCGGCAGGGGCACCCGCGGCGACAAGCGGCGGGCGCTCCTGCGAAAGCCGCAGTTCGTGTTCGGGTGGGACTGGGGGCCGCGGGTCGCCACCTGCGCCATCGCCGGGGATGCCACGTTGACGCTGGTCGGCCCAATGCGCATCGCCGGGACGTCGGTGGTCACCGAGCGCCTGGACGGAGCCACGGCTGTCCTGGCGGCGACCGTAGAGGCGGAGAACACGCACCCATGGTCCACGTCGGAAGCCCTGGTCACGGTCCAGGTGCGCGGGCCGGACGGTCAGAGCGTCGCATCGTCCACCGCGTCTACCCTGCTTCGGTCCGGGATCAACTACGTGGACTTCCGCCTGGAAGTGCCCGGGGCCAGCCTGTGGTGGCCCAACGGCATGGGAGGGCACCCGCTGTATGTGCTGGAGGCTCGTCTCTCCGACCCGTCTCGCGCGGCCAGCGGCGGGGACTCCGCCACGACCCGGTTCGGGATCCGGACTCTCGCGCTGGACCAGGCGCCCGAGATGGGCGGCCGCCGCTTTTCCCTGGTGGTGAACGGCGTGTCCATGCACTGCAAGGGCTCGGACTGGATCCCGGCGGACTCCCTGTATGCCCGGGTCACCGAGGAGAAGTACCGCACGTTGATCCGGGAGGCAGCGGCGGCCAACTTCTCCATGCTGCGCATTTGGGGCGGCGGCAGGTACGAGCCCGAGATCTTCTACGATGCCTGTGACGAGGCCGGCCTCCTGGTCTGGCACGACTTCATGTTCTGCTGCGCGATCTACCCCGACAACACCGCGTGGTTCCAGGAGGAAGTGCGAAAGGAGGCGGACTACCAGACTCGCCGCCTCCGAAACCATCCCTCCATGGCCTTGTGGTGCGGCTCCAACGAGAACAACTGGGGTTTCGTGGACTGGTGGAACGGCGGCGTAAACCCCCGGGCACCGTTCTGGGGCGGCGCGTGGACCTACAACTACGCGCTTCCCCGCGCCGTGCGCACCAACAGCCCGCACATCCCGTACTGGAACGGCTCCCCGTACGGCGGGGAGCATCCCAACAGCTACGACGCGGGAGACTGCCACTTCTGGACAGAGGCAACGATGAGCAACGAGATGGCCAAGCGCATCTCGCCGGAGTCCTACGACAGCGTGAACGCGCGGTTCGTAACCGAGTACGGCTACATCGGTCCGTGCGTGAAGTCCAGCATCCTGCGCTACCACGGCGGCACGCCGGTGGACCGCACGGGTCCGATCTACGCACTCCACAACAACACGTTCGAGAAAGAGACCGTGCTGGCCGGCATCTCGAGGCACTACCGCGACACCGAGGGGATGTCGTTCGACGAGTACCTGCTGTACGCGTCCCTGGTCCAGGGAATGATGTACGGCTACTCGCTGGAATCCCTGCGTTCCAATCCCCGAAACAGCGGGAGCCTGTTCTGGATGTACGCCGACTGCTGGGGCGAGGTGGGGTGGACCATCATTGACTACTACCTCAAGCGCAAGCCGAGCTGGTACTACGTGCGCCGCGCTTTCGCGCCGCTCAAGCTCGTCATGCGGGAGGGCGACGGCGCCATCCAGGTGACCGGCATCAACGATACGTCCGCGGATTTTTCCTGCGAGGCGGAGTACGGGACCACGGCGCTGGACGGTTCCGGGACGATGACGGCAAAGGCCCGCCTCTACCTTCCGGCGCGCTCGCGCCAGGTGGTGTTGTCTTTCCAGGGCAAGGCCGGCCGTGACGGCAGGCAGATCGACTTCGTGCGCCCGCTTGGGTCCGCTGACGGTCTCCTGCCCGCCACGCTGCGCAAGCTCCCCTGGCGGGAGCTGGTGCTCCCGGACCCCGGACTCAGAGCGACCAGCAGGAGGGCTCCGTCCGGCTCCGTGGAGATCACGGTGACCGCCGGGGGATTTGCCCACGCCGTGCACTTCGGCCTGGGCGACGACGTGCGCCTGACCGACGAGTATTTCGACCTGTTGCCCGGCGAGTCACGGACCGTCACCGCGACCGGTGACACCGCGGCCGGCGCTCATATTTCCCCAGTGAGCGTGCGCAGCCGACCATAGGTCCCGCACGCAGAAAGGCAGGCGGTGTCCCCCGGTTGCGCCGCCCAGCCCGCCCGCGCGCCGGTCGCCGCGCCGCGGCTTTTCCGCTATGATGCTCCCCCTAAGGAGCTGACGCATGCCGTCTTTTCAGACCCTTGCCCTGTTCCTCCTTGCCGCGCTGACCCTCCTGCTCATCCCCGGTCCCGCGGTTCTCTACATTGTGACGCGAAGTGCGCAGCACGGCCGCCGCGCGGGATTTGCCTCCGTCCTTGGGGTGGAAGCCGCCGGCCTGGTGCATGCCCTTGCCGCCGCGCTGGGACTCTCCGCTATCCTGCTGGCCTCCGCCACCGCGTTCGAGATCGTGAAGTACGCAGGGGCCGCCTACCTGGTGTACCTGGGCATCCGCACACTCCTTTCCCGGGACGAACCCCCCGCCAAAAGCCCTCCCGCCGGGACGCGGCTTGGTTCTCACTTTGGCAGGGGAATGCTGGTCAACCTGCTGAACCCCAAGACCGCGCTCTTCTTCTACGCCTTCCTCCCGCAGTTCGTGGACCCGAACAAGGGCGGCCTCCCGGGCCAGGTCTTCCTGCTGGGCGTGCTGTTCGTCCTCCTCGCAACCTGTACGGACGGGATGTACTCGCTGCTTGCATCCGGTGTCGGGAAATGGCTGATGGGCGGCACGAGGGTCCTTCGCGCCAGGCGCTACGTGAGCGGGGCCATCTACGTGGCACTGGGCGTGTTGACCGCCGTGAGCGGCAGCCACCGCAAGTAGGAGAGCACCGATGTACGTTCCCAGGGACTTCGTGGAACGCGACCCCGCCCGCGTGAGCGACTTCGTCCGGCACCACCCGTTCGGAACGCTGGTCACCTGGGACGGGGAGAAGCCGGTGGCATCTCACCTGCTCATGCTGCTGAAGGAGCACAACGCCAGCGCGAGCCAGCCCGGCGGCAACGCGAGCCAGCCCAGCGCCAGCGCGAGCCAGCCCGGCGAGCCGCAGCAGCTCATCGGCCACATGGCGAAGGTCAACCCGCAGTGGAAGTCCTTCCGATCCGGGCAGGAGGTGCTGGCCATCTTCCAGGGCGCGCACACCTACGTGTCCGCATCGTGGTACTCGGTCCCATCCGCTCCCACGTGGAACTATTCCGCCGTCCACGTCTACGGCATGCCTTCCGTGGTCAGCGACCGCCGCGAGCTGTACGAGCTGCTGCGCGAGCTGGTGGATTCCCAGGAAGCGGGCACGCCCGAGGCGCACCGTTATCGCCTGGAGAATCTCCTGGAAGACCTGCGGGAAAGCATGATGAACGGCATCGTGGGCTTCCGGATCACGGCAACGCGGGTCGAGGCCGCGGCAAAGATGAGCCAGAACCGCAACGAGGCGGATCACGCCCGTATCATCCAGAAACTGCGGGAACGCCCCGACCAGGATTCGCATTCCGTCGCGGAGGAAATGGAGCGTCGGGGCTGGGGACGCTGAGGGACAGGGCCGGTGAAGACGGTGAGGCTCAGTCGGTGAGGCCCCGCCCGTGAGGCTCTGGTCCCTGCACCCCTCGTACCTGGATTCGCGCGGGCTGGTGGCGCTGTGGCGCGAGGGGCTGCTCGCGCTGGCGGTGCTTCGCGGAAAAACCCGTGGGTATCGCGCTCACCCCCAACTGGATCGCTTTCGGTCCGCGCCGGATCCCGTACTGGCCGCTCGGCGGTACCTGTGGTATGTCTACCAGGAAGCCACCGCACGCGGGTACCGTTTCGATCGGAGGAAGCTCGGCGCGGAGCCGGACTGTCCCCGGCTGCGCGTGACCCGTGGACAGCTGGTCTACGAGCTGGACCACCTGAAGGCCAAGCTGCGCCGACGGGACCCGACGCGCTACCGTGACATCCGGGCGCTCGCGCGTCCCCGGCCGCATCCCCTGTTCGTGGCCGTGCGGGGAGACGTCGAATCATGGGAGAGGACATGAAACCCCGCGGACGCCCTTGCGGTTCACCGGGGGATTGCGCCGCGCCGGCGCAATGAGAACGGCTGCCGCGATGAGGACCGGCGGCGTGTGAAACCGGCTTCAGCTGCGGTTCACGCGGGTCAGCCCCTGGCCCGAGCGGCACACGCCGTCGCGATGAGGCAGCCGTGCCGCACGTTGTTGTGAAACAGGGCAACGTTGGTCTCCAGCGAGGCGCCGCCGGACAGCTCGCCCAGGCGCGACAACAGGAAGGGCGTGACCGCCTTCCCGCGGACGCCCGTGCGCTCCACCTCGCCCAGCGCCTTCTCGATCCACCTTTCCACGGTCTCCCTCGGGATCTCCTGCTCCGTCGGCACCGGTACGGCCACCAGGATGCCTTGCGTCAGCCCGAGTGCCCGTTGGGCGGCCAGCATGCCGGCCACTTCTTCCGCGGAGTCCACGCGAAGCGGCGCGGGTGAGCCGCTCGACCTCGAGTAGAACGCCGGAAAATCCCCGGTCCCCCAGCAGGCCACGGGGACGCCAAGGGTCTCCAGGACTTCCAGCGTCCGCGGGATATCAAGGATGGCCTTGGCGCCGGCGGAGACCACGCACACCGAGGTCTGAGAGAGCTCGGTGAGGTCCGCGGAAACATCCGAGGTCTCCACGGACCCTCGGTGAACGCCGCCGACGCCACCGGTGGCAAACACGTCGATGCCCGCGCGGGCGGCGGCGAGCATGGTGGCGCTGACCGTGGTGGCCCCGGCGCGGCGCCCGGCAAGCGCCCAGGCCAGGTCCCGCCGGGACACTTTCAGGACGCCCTTCTCCGTTGCGAGGCGCTCGATCTCTTCCCCGGTGAGGCCCACGCGGATGCGGCCATCCAGGAGGGCCACGGTGGCAGGGACCACGCCCGCCGCCCGCGCGGCGCCCTCTGCTTCCAGCGCCGTGTCACGGTTCCTGGGATACGGCATGCCGTGGCTGATGATGGTGGACTCGAACGCCACCACGGGGCGGTGTGCCTGGAGGGCATCCTGCACTTCTGGAGAGATGCGCACGAGGTCGCTCAACTCGAAGACTCCTTCTGGAGCCGCTGCTCCACCCCGTCCATTCCCGCGCGTACCGCGTCCGGGAGGCTTTGGCCCGCGTGGAGGAACGACAGCACCAGGGCCAGGAGCTGATCCCCCGCGCCGGTGGTGTCCCTTGCCGGCACGACCGTTCTCGGCGCGAGCTCGGTCACCTCTCCGCCGTGATACAGGAGGCACCCGGCCTCCCCGCGGGTCAGAAGGACCGCCTGGATGGATCGCTCCCGCATGAACACCGGCACGTCCACCGCCCCCAGCGCCTCCAATTCCTCCACGGTGGGCGTGATGAGGTACAGGCCGCGGAGGGAGTCGAGGTGACGGCGGGCCTTCTCTACCGAGACCGGCTCCACCACCACGCGAGTACTCGCGCTGAAACGCTGCACCATGCGCGAGAGCAGCCCCACGGAGAGGTTGGCGTCCAGGACGACGAAGTCCCGCGGCCCGGGCTCACCCACGGCGCGCGCCACGAACTGTTCGGTCAACCCTTGTTCGACGATCCGGAAATCCGACGCTCCTACCTTGAGGCTTCCGCTTTCCATGAGCGCCAGGTACAGCGGCGGTCCCGAGTCCCGGCCGCCGACCTCCTGGACCGACACGTCGCCATCCGCTTCCATGCCCTCGCGCGCCCAGCGCGAGATGGGGTCCACGCCGAGCGCGGTGACGAACCGTCGCGGGCACTCGAGGTTATTGAAGATGCGGTAGCCCACGCCGCCCAGGCCCAGGCGGATGTCCGACGGGTTGGAGGTCCCGTCCAGGAAACGCTCGCGAATGGCCACCACGTCGATGGCCACCGCGCCGATGACGAACACCATGGCGGTTACGATGCGCGATCGCCGGGTCTCTGTCAATGTTCGGCGTTGTGGTATAGAGTGGAGACTCCGATGGCAGCCACGGTCAGGGACCAGGATATCCTCCTCAAGGGCGGACTCGTCGTGGACGGCTCCGGCGGCGCCCCGTACACCGCAAATGTCCTGGTCCGCGCGGGAAAGATCGCGCGCATCACCCCCAAGACCGTCCGCACCACCGGCGTGGTGATAGACTGCGCCTCGCGCGTGGTGGCCCCCGGTTTCATCGACACGCAGTCCCACCTGGACTGGCACATCCCCCTCAAGGGACACGACGAGCTGAAGTATCCCTTCCTGGCGCAGGGGATCACCACGGTGGTGGCCGGTGCGAACGGCGGTGCGGCGGCCGGCTTCCGGGAGGCCAGCACGTGGAAAGACCGCCTGCTCGCGCTCCCCGCGGCCGGGCTCCTGGCGCCGCAGTGGGACACCGTGGACGAGCTCCTGCAGCGCCTGGAGTCCAGCGGCACCAGCCAGAACATCGCGCTGATGGCCGGCCACGGCTCGACGCGGATCTCCATCCGCGGCCTGGACCCCTCGCCCCTGCATCCCTACGAAATCAAGGAGCTCCTCTGGCTGCTCGAGCACGCGCTGGAACAGGGAGCCCGCGGCGTATCCATCGGGCTGCTGTATGCGCCCGGGGTGTTCGCGCGCCCCGAGGAGCTCCGGGAAGTCGCCCTCCTGGTCAAGAAGAAAGGCAGGATACTCGCCGTCCACCCGCGCGCATTCGCCCCCGCGGGGAAGGCGGATCCGCTGGCGGCGGTCATGGAAGTGGTCTCCCTGGCCCGCACCACTGGCGTGCGCCTGCAGGTGTCCCGGATGATGTTCGCCGGGCTGCGCGCGGCCCACCATGCCGAGGCCGCGCTGGAAGCTATTGACACGGCGCGGAAGGCCGGCGCGGACATCGGGTTCGGCGTGACCCCCTATCCCTGCGCGTCCACCGTGGTCGCGGCGCTGCTGCCGTCATGGTTCCTGGCCAGGGGGAGCTCCGCCTTCGCGGATGCGCGCTCGGTCCGCCGCCTGAAGCGGGAGATCCATTACGCCGAGCGCCGTTTCGGGTGTGGTCCCTCCGACGTGCAGCTCACCAACGCGGTGGACACCGAGCTCTCGGAGCACAACGGGAAGCTCCTCACGGAGATTGCGCGGCTGCGCCGCACCAGCCCCGTGGACCTCGTGCTGGAGCTGGCCCGGCGCAGCAACGGCCAGGCCCGGGTCCTGGTGCATCGCACGGGCACGGACCGCATCGTGGAGCTGCTGGCCGCCCACCCCGCGTCCCTGTTCGTGACGGATGCCTGGGTGGAGCGTTTCGGCGTGCAGAACCCGGCGGCCTACGCGGCGCTGCCGCGACTGGCGCAGGTCTGCCGCGAGCGCAAGCTGCTGCGGCTGGAGGACGTGGTGCGCAAGCTCACCGGCGCGGCAGCGGAGCGCTACGGCCTCCACGGGAGAGGAACACTGGCCGAGGGGGTGCCTGCCGACATCACCGTGTTCGACTGGGAATCGGTGGGTGATTCCTCCGGCACGGAGAAGAAGCCGCGGTCGCCCGCGCGTGCGCCGGCGGCGGCGGAGCCCCAGGGCATAGATTACGTGTTCGTGAACGGAAAGAAGATCATCGGCTCCGGCAAGAAAGAGAATCCGCTCAACGCCGGGGTGCCCCTCCGGTAGGCGGGAGACCGCCCGCTACCTCATCGCCTGCTGAAGCGCCTTTTCCCACCGGCCATACGCCTCCGCGTAGGCCCCTGCCTTCGAGCGGTCCGGATCGATGGACTGCACGGGCTTCATCTTCCCGAATGCCTGTGACGCCTCCCGGTAGATGCCGGCGCCGATGCCCGCGCCGCGGGCGGCGCCCTGCGCGCCGTTGGTCTCGTACAGCTCGACGTGCGTTCCGGTGACCGTGGCGAATGCTTCGCGGAACAGCGGGCTGAGGAACATGTTGGCGTGCCCCGCGCGGATGGTGCGGGTGTCCTGGCCCATGGCCTTCATGATGGAAAGCCCGTAGTTCAGCGCGTAGACGATTCCTTCCTGGCCCGCGCGCAGCAGGTGCGGGATGCCGTGCCGGTTGAAATCCAGCCCGAGCACCGAGGCGCCGGGGTTGCGGTTTTCCAGCGTGCGCTCCGCGCCGTTTCCAAAGGGGAGGACCATGAGTCCGTCCGCGCCCACGGGAGCCCCGGCCGCAACGCGGTTGAGCTCCTCGTACGGGACCGCGCCCGTGTCACCGACCAGCATGCGCCGAAGCCAGCTGTACAGGATGCCGGTGCCGTTCAGGCACATCAGCACGCCATAGCGCGGCCGGCCGGGCGCGTGGTTGACGTGCACGAACGTGTTCACGCGGGAAGCCGGATCGAACCGCGGCGTGTCGATGACGCCGTACACCACCCCGGACGTCCCCGCGGTGGCGGCCGCCTCGCCGGGCTCCAGCACCGCGAGGGAAAATGCGTTGTTGGGCTGGTCGCCGGCGCGATAGCTCACGGGGACGCCGGCCTTCAGCCCGAGGGCCGCGGCGCCCTCCGGCGTCAAGCCGCCGGCCGGTGCGAAGGATGCGCGCGGTTCCAGGACGCGGTCATGCGGGATGCCGTACCAGTCCAGCACCATGTCGGCGCGGCCGCCGGCCGGGAAGTCCCACAGGATTCCCTCCGACAGGCCCGTCCAGGTGGTGGAGCGCTCGCCGGTCATGCGGAAGGCCACCCAGTCCCCGGGAAGCATCATGTGCTGCGCGCGCGCGTAGACCTCCGGCTCGTTCTGCTTGACCCACGCGAGCTTGGACGCGGTGAAGTTGCCCGGAGAGTTGAGCAGGCGATCCAGGCAGTGCTTTTCCCCGATGCCCTTGAACGCGTTCTCCCCCAGGGTCACCGCGCGGCTGTCGCACCAGATGATGCTCGGCCGCAGCACCTTGCCGGCCTTGTCCAGCAGCACCAGTCCGTGCATCTGGTAGGCCACCCCGACGGCGCGCACGCTCTCGAACGCCGTGCCGGTGGCGGCTTTGAGCTCCGCGGCCGCCGCCACGATGTTCTCCCACCACGTGGAAGGCTCCTGCTCGGCCCACCCCGGCTTCGGAGCCTGGATGGCCAGCTCCTGCTTCGGGCTGGTGGCCTCCCCGGCCGGTGCCCCCGTGGCGATGTCGATGAGCGCTGCCTTGATGGATGAGCTTCCCACGTCGAACCCCAGCAGGTAGCCGTCCGCCGCCATGATGCCTCCCCCGTCCCGTGGCCTGAGTTGGTGCAGATCCGGCACCTGTTATACCCGGCTTTCCGCGGTTGGCTCAAGGGCGGCCGCGACAATGCCCTGCCATGGGCGTCTTCCGCGGAGACGCTGGGTCCTTCCCCGTGCCGTGACCGGGACCCTGGAGCTTCGCCAGAAGCGCAGATCTCATTTCGGACTGCACGAACTGGCGGGAAGCCTTATCCTTGGGGCGAATGCACAAGGACGGGTAATCCGTTTCTTCGCTAGCGAGACGTCGAGACCGCCTCCTCCACCAGGCGATGCACCCGCTTGCCCAGCTCCAGCTGGTCGCGGTGGCTCTCGTTGTACCGGCCCCGGTGCAGCTCGACCGCCGGAGCCACGTAGGCAGCGATGACGAGCCCCTTCTGGTCTCCCATCGCCTCGACCAGCTCGGTGTAGTAGCTCGACAGCCGCTCTTCGGTGGGAACGAAATCGCACGCCATGTACACGATGCCCTTCCTGGCGAGCGCCTTTCTCATCACGGCAGCTGCCTTCACGTCGTCCAGGGTGAAATTGTTGATCGCGGTGAGACCCCTCGTTTGCAGGAAGCTCTCTGCGTGCTGGTTGGAGTTTCCGCAGTAATGAATGCACCCGCCCCCGAAAGCCTCGAGCACCCGCGAGTTGTACGGCATGACGAACTCGCGGTACAGGTCGGTGCCCATGATCACGGAGTCGTCGTCCGACAACCATACGCCGCCGAAGCCGTCCGGCAGCCGGACCCCGAGTGGGTAGGACTCCGTGGTGATGGGGATCCCTGCATGCACCTTCTGTTCCTTCACCCAGCAGATGAGCGCGTCGGTGACGATGTCCATGAGCTGGTGCACCACGGTGGGGCAGTCGAACATCCAGTAGCAGTACGTGTCGTACCCGACGAGGCTCAGCGCGGTGGTCAGGGGACCCTGGCAGTCGGTCACGCCGACGGGAAGATCGGTGTGCGCGCGGAAGAAGGAAAGGGTTTTCAGCACCTGCGGCATGAGCCCGTCGGTTCGGGCGTCGGGAAGCTTGAGCCGGCCGACTTCCTTCGGATCCCGGATCCTGCTGATATCCGCGGCGGGATCGGTCTTGTAGTTCTTGATGATCGGGTGCCCGAAGCCGGAGGCCAGGACCGCGGTCCCATACCATGGCATGAGAAACGCCTGGTAGCAGTCCCCGGAAAAACATGCGTAGTGGCGCTGGATCTTGGCGAGCTGGTAATCCAGCATCACGCGGGGATCGTCGCCGTAGTAGGCCTCGGGAATGGCCTCCTGCAGCTCCCCGAAGGTCCAGTAGTTCACGTCGTTTATCACGACGGCGGCCGAGCGGTTCCTGAGCTCGAAGACCTCTTTCAGAGCGACCCTGGCGGCGGCGTCATGGCCAGCGAACCTTTCACGCAGAGCAATCACCGTCTCATCCCCCTGTATTGACCTTCGGCGGCTCCCCGGAGATCCGGGCGGCGGGCGCGGCCTGGGACCGCCTCTTGCCCAGCTGGTCGATCAGGACAGCCGAGAGGAGCGTGGCCCCTATGACGAAGGTCTGCCAGTAGACATCGACGCCGAGCAGCGTGAGGGCGTTGGTGATCAGCGCCATGAGGAGGGAGCCCAGGAACGCACCGAACACGGTGCCCTCCCCTCCCTGGAGGCTCGCGCCTCCGATGATCACGGCCGTGATCACGCGAAGCTCCAGGCCGGTGCCCGCCGTCATGGAGGCGGCACCGAGCCGCGAGGTGAGCACGATGCCGGCCAGGCCGGCAAACAGGCCAGTGAGCGTGTACGCGAGGATCTTCAGCCGGTCCACGTTGATGCCGGACAGGCGTGCCCCGCGCTCGTTGCCCCCGATGTAGTAGCTCTGTCGAAAAAAGCGGAAGCGCCGCAGCGTGAAATCCCCCGCGATGATGAGAACGACGGCGATGATGATCGGTGTCTGGATCCCCAGC
>Ga0335069_10003099_pt1 | contig 25322 bp, 22 predicted proteins | sample Lox_Sample_11_FD_206714 | JGI IMG/M metagenome (GOLD analysis project Ga0335069, IMG submission 206714) | Soil microbial communities from Loxahatchee National Wildlife Refuge, Florida, United States - Lox_Sample_1.1 | ecosystem: Environmental > Terrestrial > Soil > Wetlands | place: USA... | reverse complement strand
CGCCGAAAGCTCGAGCCCGATCCATTGATCTGTTCGCCGAACGCCGATAGGCCGGACCCGAGAGCCCGGACGAGTGTGTCGTGTGCGCCACTGGCCCGAGCAGGATCGATGGGCGCTCCAAAGCGATGAAAGCCCCGTCATTTCTGACAGGGCTTCCTCGGCTTCAATCTCAGTACATCCGTGAAACCGAAGCGTTGACCGATGTTATAGGGTCTTCAGATTTTCAGTGCTCGTCTTGCGGCCCCTGTGTTCACCAATGATCCTGTCGAGGATCGCGCGCCGCTCCGTCAGGAAGGCGTCGGCTGATTGCCGTAGGGTCTGACATGCGTGCCGCAATTCCTAGCTCTTCACCCCTCTGGTACCCCGGCCATAAGCATGCCCTCAACCGCGCGTTCGCGCCCCGCAAGGAAGATTGGATTGTCGCTCCACGCATTCGTTCGACGAAAGCGGCGGATCGTAAAGCTGGGATCGAGTGCAAGTCCCGCTTGGACAGACGCCCGCGCTGCATCTAGAGCGTTTCACGTTTTGATGGAAGCGTATCCGGCGTTTTCGAAGTAGTTGCTGCATTCGCTGGGTTGGATGGTTGTGACGAGGCCGCCGATCTGGCTGCAGATGTCGTCGATGGTGCGGTTCTGGGCGGAGCGCATCCAGTGCTTGATCTTGGCGAAGGTCTGCTCGATCGGATTGAGGTCGGGAGAGTATGGCGGCAGATACCAGAGCCTTGCGCCGGCCGCTTTAATCAAGCTGCGCAGGGCCGCCGACTTGTGACTGCCGAGATTGTCCATGATGACGATGTCGCCCGGCTGAAGCTGCGGAACGAGAACCTGCTGAACATAGGCTCGGAAGCATTCGCCGTTGATGGGGCCGTCGAACAGGCAAGGTGCGGTGAGGCGGTCGCAGCGCAAGGCGCCAAGGAAGGTCAACGTCCGCCAATGACCATGTGGCGTGAAGCTCCGCACCCGCTCGCCTTTTGGCCCCCATCCGCGCAGTGGAGCCATGTTGGTCTTGATCCAGGTCTCGTCGATAAAGACCAGGCGCCGGGGATCGAGCTTGGCCTGCCATGAGTGCCAGCGCTGGCGTCTACGCGCGATGTCGGAGCGGGCTCGCTCGAGGGCGAGCAGCGTTTTTTTTGAAGCGCAGCCCTTCGCGGCGCAGAAACAGCCAAACTGCATTGTGGGAGACCTTAACTCCGCGCGCAGCGAGTTCGTCCTTGAGGGCGTGAAGTGTCAAATGCGGCGTCTGGCTGATCCGTTCCTTGATGAAGGCGCGATGCGGCTCAAGCACGGGCTTACGGTGCCCGCCCATCTTGCCGGGCGCTACGGAGCCGGTCGCTCGATAACGCTGCGACCACTTCACCACCGACGACACCGCCACCCCAAACCGCAATGCGACCGAGCGGCAGCTCTCACCCTTCACAACAGCGGCAACCGCACGCTTACGCAGATCAATGGAAAGTGGTCGGACCATCGGATGCTGGCCTCCAGCCCAGCCAGCATCTTGAATCATATTCGCCCGAAATCGGGAATCCCTCCCGATTCAATTAACTTGTGAACCGCTCTAAATTAACGTGCTGGCTGCGGGCGAAAAGCCGGCCAGGGTGATGGAGGACCGACCGAGCCGTTGAGGTCCTGATGGAAGGTGGTCTCGAGGGCTTCAAGGGACTGAGCGGCTGCAGACGAGGTGCCGGTGGGGATGTCTATCCAGCAAAAAACATCCTGCTCTAGTTTGTTATCTGCTGCTGCGCTGCGGCCCGCTCTGAGTTGCCGCGGGCTGCGTTCAGTTGAGCTTTCGTTTGTGCTGCTTCTTGATCAGCCGACGGATTTCGGCTCGGTGGCCGCTCGTTCACATCCGGGTACGGTGCCGTCGAGCTCACTGCTGATGCGGGGCCGGATTGAGATAAGCCGGAGCAAGCAGCGAGAGTGTGTACAATGAGTGCTACGGACCCCACAAAAACAGCTGCATTAATCCGGCTCGGCATGCACGTGTCCTCTCGGCGCATTGCGATAGAAGCACGCCCAGCTTCTAAAAAAAAGCACTTGTTTGAAGGCGCCGGCGGGCATTAGGAGCCGCTGAAGGGCGCCGCCCTGGCCTACGCACGACCCAACGCGCTGTTTGCGCTGGTAGGATCGTCGGCGAAGACGACCTTGGATGCACTTGAAAGCCTTTTTGATCCGCAAGCTTAACCGGCAATTGAAAAGTGCAAGGACAGCCCTCTCTGAGCGGGGCGAACCTGCACTCGCTGCGTCGAAGGGGTTCGAGCGAGCAAATCGGCCGAATCGCGCGACAATCTGCTGCAGCAGCTCTCGACGTGCGAGGCCGACGAAGCCTTGGCAGTCTGGCCTTCAACATGTCACTTCGAGAGTGGTCGACGGGCTTCTGGATGGGCATTCTTAGGGGGATATTGGAATCGCTGCTCCTTCGCGATTCTCGATAATTCCAGAGCTCCTCATCCCCAACCGCAAACAATCCTCATCTCCCACTGCGGATCGCACTCTATACGAAGTGGAAGTCGCTCTGATGGGCGATCAGTTGCGCGCTCGTGACATGCTGCAGCGTGATGGTGTCGTGGGCGGCGTCGGTGATGACGGCGTTGCCCAAGCCGTCGTCGTGGGTGGCCGCCACAAGTGCCGCGACGTTCGCAAAAACGCTCTTGGCAAATTGCAGCGTGTCGCTTGCGGGCGCGAAGTTCGGCAGGGTGATGTTGCCAAAATTCGGAGCGAATACGAAGGTGTCATGTGCTGCGAGGCTGGAGACCTCGCTTATGATGGCTGCCTGCGGCCCACCCCTTGCAATGAGGACCAGCGTTCCGCCATCGCCGTCGTCCGCGAAATGAAAGCTGTCCTGCAAGTGCTGCCCCAGAAATTGCAGCGACGCCGAGCTCGATCCGCTGCTCAACGAAAGCGTGCCCAACGTACCATCCAAGCTGGAATGCAGCGTATTGAAGCTGAAGTCGCGCAAATCGATCTGATCGGAATTGGCAGGGATGCCGTTGCCGCGGAAGCCGATCAGCTGGGCGCTGAATGTTGATGGCGTAGCTAGCGTGAGCCTCTGGCCGTCGAAAGAGCTTTGCAAAGCTTGCGCCAGCTGTACGGCCGCAGTTGCATTCGGGATTCCAATCACACCATCGCCATTGAGATCCTGATGGAACGTCGTCTCCAGCGCTTCGAGTGCAGTTGAATTCCCCGGCACTCCAGGAACGAGATTGGCGAGATAGTTGCCATGGCTGTCGGTGCTCCAGACGGTATAGAGGCCGGAGCTCGGATCCTTCCAGGCGACGTCATAGCCGCCGGTGACCTGGACTGCGCCGATCGGGGTCCAGGTGCCGTATTCTCCGTCCGTGACGGCCGCGCCGCCGCGCTGGAGTTCGGGTCCGCTGCCGCTGGTGTAGAGATAGAAATTGCCCGCGATCTCCGTCAGCGCGGTCGATCCGTCGACCTGGATCACCTTGGTCGTGATGCCGATCGTTCCGTCGCCGTTGAGGTCCTGGTTGAATGTGGTCTCGAGCGCTTCAAGGGAAGCCGAGTTGCCGGGAACCCCGGGAATGAGATTGGTGAGATAGCTGCCGTGGCTGTCGGTGCTCCAGGCCGTGTAGAGGCCGGAAGCGTGGTCCTTCCATGCGACGTCATAGCCGCCGCTGACCTGGACGGCGCCGATTGGCGTCCAGGTGCCAAACTCTCCGTCCGTCACGGCTGCGCCGCCGCGCTGCAGCTCGGGCCCGCTGCCGCTGGTATAGAGGTAGAAATTGCTTCCGATCTCCGTCAGGGCGATGGACCCATCAGTTTGGATTACTTTTGCTGGAATGCCGATGGTGCCGTCGCCGTTGAGGTCCTGATGAAAAGTGGTCTCAAGTGTTTCGAGAGATGTTGAGTTCCCCGAAACGGCGGGAATGAGGTTGACGAGGTAATTGCCGTTGCTATCAGTGCTCCAGACCGTGTAGAGACCCGAGCTCGAGTCTTTCCAGGTGACATCGTATCCGCCTGCGACCTGAACCGCTCCGATCGGCGTCCAGGTGCCGAATTCACCCACTGTGGCGGGCGAACCGTTATATTTGAGCTGCAATGCGGTGCTGCTGCCAACGACTTCGACGAAGTAGCTCGGTCCGATCTCGACCAGGCTCGTCGTCCCGTCGGTCTGGATCACGATGGGCGTTTGCGAGGTCAGGTGGAATCCCAGCGCATCCAGCTGCTTCAGGTCAATTGAGGTCAGCTGCTGTAGCGTGCTGCCAGTGTAGAATTCGTTGAACGGATCGTTTCCGCCCTGTACGCCGCCGTTGAGGAAGTCGCTAGGGTCGGAGTTTTGGCCGTAGTCCGCGATCTTGGTCGTGCCGCCGTTCAGCGAAAAATAGGCCGGGTTGGCGGGAATGTTGTCGGTGAACAGCCTGATCCCTGGGGTCGTGAAGCGATAGAGATCGAACACGTCGGGCTGGGGTCCGTAAGGCACGCGGCCCATCGCGTGGGTGAGCTCATGGAGCGCCACCCCGACGAGGAGATTCGGATTGATGTCGGTTGCGAAGGTTGCACTTCCGTCATCAGTGGTGGTGTCATTGGCACCAAGCAGGCCCCAGAGCTTCAGCTGCGCATTCCAGACGGCGACACTGGACTGGCCCTGGATGGTCGATCCCGTCGGCAGAGCGTTGAAACTTGTATCGCCGGGAGAAGCCTTGTTGAGGAGGTCGGCCAGCAGGCTCGAATAGCTGAGCCATTGGCCGTTATCTGGGCCGGCCGCTGCCCCGCCGCCCGTCCCGCTGTAGTCGATGTTGAAGTTCAGCGTGATCTTATCTGAGATCGCCGAGCTCAGAAGCGCAGCCGCCTGCTCGATCCCGGTGCGGAAACTTGCAGGCGCTGCCATGGCAGCCGCGTCGAAAATGAGGTTGATGATCAGGCCGCCTGAGGTCTCGGCCACGACGGAACCCGGACCGCCCGAGCCGGAGGCGCTCACCGCAGCCTGGGCTTCATAAGTCTCGGCCGGAAGGACGACCGAGGTTGGCGCTGCGGCGCTCTGTCCACCAGGGTGCAACAGCAGGACAGAATCCGGGCTATCCCACAGACTGCTGGACAAATCCGAAGGGTGCAGCGGATTCGACAGGTTGGATCTGAAGCTCATCGCCGATTCCCGGACCCCGCAGGCATCAACTTGGACTTGACCGGCGCTACGAAGAGACCACGCAAGGGAACGAGCCGTGCACGGAAAGCCCTGCGCCGCTCGGAGAATGTCGCCTCGACCTTAATTTTGGGTTTGTGGTCCGCCTTGCAGTTGAAGCATCGAGGGCGCCGGTGCCGTCTGTCGCAACTGCAAGCCATGCTGCGAACTCGTCCCAAAAACGCCCCGACACAGCGATCGGCGCGCAGAAACGTGATCATAGGCTGATCACGCTTCGATCAAAGTTAAAAATGTGTCGCGATCTGGGCCGCAAGTCCCTGTCCGCATTCTTACGTCTGGCGGGCCGACGGTTCCCCCAGGGGATCCTCACAGTCGCGGCTGAGGATCTGCGCTGCCTTCAACGGCGCAACCGCGAGAGACCGCTGACGCCGATCAGGGCAAAGTCTTGTCCAGGTGGACGCCCGTCATTCGAGGACCGCATAGGAAATCTGCGGTGTGAAGGGAAAGCGCCTGATCCGCAGATTCTTGATTCCGATTGCGTCGAGAACGGCAAGTGTTTCACCGGGCCATTGCTTCTGGTTCAGCTCATCGAACGCGATGACTGCGCCCTTCGGCATGCGCGGCAAGAAGGCATTGAGCGCCGCAAGCGTTGGATCGTAGAGATCGAAATCGAGGTAAAGGAGCGCAACGACGAGGTGACGGTTTTCCTCGACGTAGCTCGGAATGGTTTTGCTGGCGTCGCCCTTGACGAGTTCGATCCGCGGGATGTGTCCGAGCGGTCTGTTGAGATCATAGAGTTCGGTAGCCCGCCGGATGTCCGCCTCGATCCCCTGAACGGCAAGGCCGCCGACCTTGGCAAAGCCGAGCTCGGCTGCCTGCTCCGACTTGTCCTGCTCGGCAAAGCTCGGAAATCCGGCGAAGGTGTCGAAGCCAACAATCCGGCGGACGTGATTATAGGGTTCATAGATCGCCGACAATTGCGCCCATGTCAGCAAGCCGCCGCCCATGAAAACGCCGCACTCAACGATGTGGCCGTGAACATCCAGAAGGTGCTTGAAAAGCTCGTTCTTGGCGAGAAACAGCGCCAAATTCTGTCGGGGTGTAAACTTTGCGAAGTTCCGCAGCTTGGCCAGCGTATCTCCCGCGCTGGTAGTGAAATACTGCTGTACTTCGCGAGCATAGCGATCATCGCTCGCCGTCTGCGTTCTCTGGTCAAGCATCGAAAATTCGTTCTGCATTCGATCTCCTCAAGGCGCAGCCGCGCCATCCTCCTGCTCCAGCAGGGTGCGCGCCAGGCCTGTGTCAAGGTCTACCACGGCTTTCCAGCCCAGAAGTTCATTCGAGCCGCTGGAGTCCAGCAAGATATTGGCGACGTCTTCTCCTATTTGGGCCTCCTCAACAAGCACCTCCTTGCCGAGGATACGGCCGATCCGGCGGACGATTTCGATGGTCTCGTAAGAAGCCTGTCCCCCCAGATGATACAGGGGGGCGCGGCCCGAGCGGATAACTTCGATGATTCCGGCTATCGCGTCATCCGAATGCAGGAGCTGAAGCCGTGGACGGCCATTGCGATAGACATGGGTGACCACCGGCTTGTTCTCCCGGATGTACTGTCGCGCAAACCAAATCAACCGCGGCCTTGCGCTCTGGCGACCATAGACCGGCGAGATCCTGACGATCGTGGCTGAAACGCCCTCGTTCTCGACCGCATTGCGAACCAGCATTTCCTCGAGAAATTTTGTTTGACCGTAGACTCCCCTTGGACGGGCAGCCGTTGCGGTATCCGCGACCATCAGTGGGCTGCGATATCCGGAGAACACCACCGAGCCCGAGGGTTGGATCAAGCGAGTGCCGCGAACCTTGCAGACGTCGAGGACATTGCGGAGAATGGTCAGGCTTTCCCCCATCGCCGAATTGTTGGTGTAAATTCGGGGATAGGCCAAATGAACGATCGTCGAGATGCTGTTTTCGCGGCAGTAATGGTCAAGCCGCGAGGTGGGTCCCGCCAAATCGAGCTGGGTGCGAGTTGGCGTGAAAACGCTGTGAGTGCCCGAAAGACGCAGCGCAAGGTTGGCTCCAAGGAAGCCGGTTCCGCCGGTGATCAGGATATGATTGGCCTTCTGCTCGACGGGATGCGAATTGAGCGCTGCGCGCAAGTCCTCGATCATATCGAGCTTGATCGAGGATTCCCCTGTGGCCTCTACGATTTCGGCCACCGCGGCATCGATTGCCATGCCACGCGATTTGGCTAGTATGCCGGCCGCTATCGTATTACTGCGTGAGACGCCGAAGTCGCAGACGATGATTACGCGGCGCCCGGCCTTGAGACCGGAAACCCCCTCGTCGATCTTGTTGCGCAGGGCAGCTGGAGAATTTCCGTGCTTGTCGACGAGTGTTCGAGCGTCGACCTTGACATTACCGTCTTCGTCGACGTAGTCGCTGTCCGGCGCCGTGCCAAGCAGTTCGGGAATGATCCAGCGTATCACTGCTTGAGTTCCTGCGGCAGAACGGCTACCTCAGTCCGGGGAGCCTGTCCTAGCGACAGTCGTGTGTAGAAATCGACCTCATTGAAGCCAGCCAATGTTCGAAGGAACGTGCTGGCCGAAAACCGGGCGTTGATTTCGAACGGGACGAATCTGCCGCCGGTTGCCACGCGTCCTTGAATGTTCAGCGGCCCCGTACTTCCCAATCGCTGCGCAATCTCGCGAGCGACTACGCAGATTTCAGGATATTCCCCGATATGGCCCTGGCTGTAGCCGCTCGAGATCACGAAATCATCGCCTCGCATGGCGACCGAAAGCTTGCTGTTGAAGCTCCGCCTCAAAGCGATCGCACCGGCGCAACTACCGTCCGGTCTCGAGATGACGCCCACCGTGAATTCGCCGCCCTCGTGCGGGATGTATTCCTGAGCGACGGGGATTCTTCCATTATTTCGGAGGTAGGCGCAATAGAGTTCCGCCTCGGCGTAGGTTCTTGAATAGAAGACAAAGCTGCTTCCGCCGCTTCCGGTTGCCGGCTTCACGATGCAGGGCAGGGGAATGCCCTGCAAATCGGCGAGACTCGAAATGGTCGCCGTCACCGGGGTGGCGATCTTGATCGCCGATAGTATTTCGAAGCATCGTCCCTTGTGAGAAAGGCGGTCGACCAACCCAGCATTGTTATGACAGACGCGTACGCCGATCTCGGAGAAGCGATCTTCGGCGCGGCTGATCAGAACTGCAGGTTCATCGCCGCCGGGTATGATGCAACTGATGCGCTCGCGCCGGCAGAGTGCGAGCAGGTCGCTGACGTACTGTCCGCGCCCGACCAGGAATGTGCTTTCAAAGTTGGGATCATAGTGGCCGTACGCGTAAGGCGAGATATCGCATCCGAAGATTTCGTATCCGCCTGCGTGGCGCAGACATTTGGCAATTTCAGTTCCCAGAGAGGCGCCAGCTATCCCAGCGATCAAGATCCGCGGGCGCGGTGTTTCAGTTGTCATTGATATCGGGTCCGGCGGCTATCGAGCTTATTGCCGCGCACAACAGGCGTATATGTCACGCGCGTGAACGATCTTACAAGCGGCATTCGAGAAATAATGGCGAGCGATCACACCAACCCGGGAATTGCGGAAAATGAGGCGCGATTGTCGCTTCCGGCTTCAGGTGCTGCCCGCTAGCATGCGTGTTTTCTGGCGAGGGCAAGATTTGGTTGCGCCGCTGACCGTGGGCTCGTTAGCCGTCAACTGTATGAATCGAAGCAGCGTTGATCGATGAACTCGCCGCTCGGCCGGCCAGCCGCCGGAGGGTGGATGAGGCTTGGAACGCTGTTCGACAACAGGTTTGATGCGATGAATTAAAAGAACTAATAAAAACAATATCTTGGCTGTGTTCACCCCATGAACGTGAGACTTGACGTTCATGGGGTGAACGCAGTAAGACCCTCAGTTGACGCGGAGGCGCAAGGGGTGGATCGGTTGCTAAACACAGAGCATGAGAACGAGCGGATCGTTCTTGGCCTGTTGAGTTCGCTGGAGAGCGATGGTGCGCGCTCGCAGCGCCGTATCGCCGCCGAACTCGGCATCGCGCTCGGCCTGGTCAACGCCTATCTCAAACGCTGCATCAAGAAGGGGCTGGTCAAAGTGGGGGACGCGCCCGCCCGCCGCTACGCCTACTACCTGACGCCGCAGGGTTTTGCCGAAAAATCGCGCCTCACGGTTCAATACCTGTCGGATTCATTTTCCTTCTTTCGCCTGGCCAAGAGCGATTGCGCGCGCGTGCTCGATCTGGCCAAAGCAAAGGGGTTTTCGCGGGTGGTGCTCGCGGGCCAATCGGATCTGGCGGAGGTTGCGATCCTCTGCGCGGTCGAGGCTGGGGTTGCAATCGTTGCCGTGGTTGATCCCGCAGGCGAGGTTGCGCGCTTTGTCGGCGTCAATGTCTTCACGTCCTATGATGAGGTGAAGGAAGTGTTCGACGCCGTCATCGTCACCGATGTCGCGCATGCCAGTGCATCCTATGACGCGGCCGTTGCGGTGTGTGGTGCGGAGCGCGTGCTCGCGCCGGGCCTTCTCGGCTTGCGCGAACCAGGCGGAACGGCGGAGAGCACGCCATGAGCGACGCTGTCGACGCGTGCTGGCATGTGGTGCAGACCCAGGTGAACGGCGAGGCTCGGGCCGCGCAGAACCTTTTGCGCCAAGGTTATGGGATCTATCTGCCGCGCTATCTGAAGCGCCGTTGTCATGCCCGCAAGATCGACTTCGTAGCAAAGCCGCTGTTTCCACGCTACATGTTCGTGGCCATCGACAGCGCGGTGCAACGGTGGCGATCGATCCAGTCGACGCAGGGCGTCTCGCATCTCGTCTGCAACGGCGATGAGCCCGCGGTGGTGCCGAGCCGCGTCGTGGGAGCGCTAAAGGCGCGCGAGGACGATCGCGGCTTTATCAGATTGGAAACGACGCCTGCTTTCGCGCCGGGCGACAAGGTGCGAGTGCGTGCAGGCGCCTTCATGGACAGTGCCGGGTTGTTCGATGGAATGGGTGACCATGACCGGGTCGCCATTCTGCTCGATCTGCTCGGTCGCAAGGTCCGCGTTCATCTCGACGCGGATCTGGTTGCCGCCGCCTGAGCGCGGCATATCGCGCGGCGCGCTCAAGGAGGCGCCGCGTTCGTCTTTGCTCCCTTCGGGAGCCTCCGGGTGAAGCGCGTTTCACCCGGAGGGCGGTAGCATGGAGATTTTTGGCGAATGGCAATTCTGGTAACGGGCGGCGCGGGCTATATCGGCAGCCACGTCGTGTACGGACTGATCGAGCAGGGGCAGCACGTGATCGTGCTGGACAATCTGTCGTCAGGCTTCCGAGAGGCCGTGGCCGAGCAGGCGAAGCTCGTCGTCGGCGATGTCGGGGATGCGGACCTCGTGTCGCGGCTGATCGCCGAACATGGCATCGATGAGATCATGCATTTCGCCGCATCGACCGTGGTGCCTGAGTCGGTCGCAAAACCCGTGGCTTATTACAGAAACAACACGGTCAATTCCCTGGCGCTGGTTGATGCGGCGATCAGCGGCGGCGTCAGACATTTCGTGTTTTCTTCCACCGCCGCGGTCTATGGCAATCCCGCCACCGAACTGGTCAGCGAGGATGTGGCACCACAGCCGATGTCGCCCTACGGCACCTCGAAGTTGATGACGGAAATGATGCTCCGCGATGCGGCTTCGGCAAGCGGCCTGTCCTACGTGGTGCTGCGCTATTTCAACGTCGCGGGCGCCGACCCCAAGCTGCGGACGGGACAATCGACGCGGGCGGCCACGCATCTGATCAAGGTTGCCGTGCAGGCTGCGCTTGGGCTGCGCGACGGCATGGAGATTTACGGCACCGATTATCCGACGCCCGACGGCACCTGCATCCGTGATTACATTCATGTCTGCGATCTCGTCAGCGCTCATATAAAGGCGCTCGACCATTTGCGCGGTGGGGGCGCGAGCGCGACGCTGAATTGCGGCTACGGACACGGCTCTTCGGTGCACGAAATCATCGCAGCGGTGAGGCGGGTCTCGGATAGCGATTTCGCGGCAGAGCCAAGGCCGCGGCGCGCCGGCGATCCAGCCGTCGTCGTCGCCGACAGCACGCGGCTGCGCGAGCTGTTGTCGTGGGCGCCCGGCTATGACGATCTCGACACCATTGTCGCCCACGCGCTCGCCTGGGAACGAAAGCTGAAGCTGCAATGACCTCCACCACAATCAAGATCATCAAGCCGCAAAGCGAACGATCGTTCGCCGAGGATGTAGCGGACATTTGGGCGCATCGCGAGCTCTTGATGGTGCTGGTGCGTCGTGAAATATCGGTTCGCTATCGGCAGGCCGTCATCGGATTGTTGTGGGTGGTCCTGCAGCCGCTGCTCACCACGGCCATCTTCACGACGGTTTTTGTGGTGTTCGTGCGCATTCCCACGCAGGAGCAGTCATACCCGCTGTTCGCTTTTGCGGGGCTTGCGGTCTGGCAGTATTTCAACCGGGTCGTAGCCGAAGGCGGCGGCAGTCTTATTGCGAACAGCGCGCTGATAACCAAGGTTTCGTTTCCGCGGTTGATCATTCCGCTGGTGTCGCCTCTGGCGGCCGCGCTCGACTCGTTGGTGGCTATTTCGGCTCTGATCGTCATAGCGATGCTCATGGGGGCGTCGGTGAGCTGGACGATCGTGTTCACCCCGTTCGTGATCGCTGCCGTCGGACTGTTCGGCTATTCCATCGCGATCTGGTTGGCTCCGCTAAATGCAGTGTATCGCGACATTGGCATCGCCTTGCCGTCGATCATGCAGGTTGCGATGTATATGAGCCCAATCGTCTACCCCGCCTCGCTGGTCCCTGAACGCATACGATGGCTCTACGAGCTCAATCCGATTGCCGTGATGGTAAATACCATGCGTTGGGTGGTGCTGGGCACCAATGCGCCTTCGACTGCAGGCCTCGGGCTGTTTGTCGTGCTTGTCGTCCTGTTCTTCTGGGGCGGATCGCAATTGTTCCGACGAATGGAGGGCAATCTCATTGATCGTATCTGATCCCGGTCATCGACCCACACCCGGCAACGTCGCGACTGGACTGTTGTGATGTCGAAGGCGATCGAAGTTCGTGGCGTCAGTAAGGAGTATTTCCGGGGCGTTCACCACCGTCATACCCGGGTTTCAGAGCTTGTCACCGACTGGGGTCGCGGGCTTCTCGGTGCAAAGCCGCGAAGCAACGTCGCCCGGCGTGAAATAGAGCCGTTCTGGGCCTTGAAGGACGTGTCCTTTACGATCGAGCGGGGCCAGGTTGTCGGCATTATCGGCCGCAATGGCTCGGGCAAGAGCACGCTGTTGAAGATCATCGCCCGGATCACTGCGCCCACAACCGGCGAGGTGGTCCTGAACGGCCGTACCGGGACGCTGCTCGAAGTCGGGACGGGCTTCCATCCGGAACTCAGCGGTCGGGAGAATGTGTTTCTCAACGGCGCCATTCTCGGCATGAGCCGCGCGGAGATTGCCCGCAAGTTTGACGAGATTGTCGATTTTTCGGGGGTCGAAGCCTTCATCGACACGCCGGTGAAGCGTTATTCGAGCGGTATGCAAACCCGGCTGGCGTTCTCGGTTGCGGCCCATCTCGATCCCGAGGTGCTTATTATCGACGAAGTACTTGCGGTTGGCGACGCAGAATTTCAGAAAAAGTGTCTCGGTAAAATGAGGGATGTGACCAGCAGTGGCCGCACGGTTGTTTTTGTCAGTCACAGCATGGCCACGGTCACCAGCCTGTGTCATCAGTGTGTCTTCCTCGAGCACGGCGAGATTCGGGCACACGGACCCTCGCATAAGATTGCCGATCTGTATTTCGCGGAAGGGTCTGAAAGCGGCTCCGCGCTCGGTTTCGGAGAAGGGGCGACGCGTCCCGGCAACGACATCGTGCAGCTTTGCGGTGCGCGCGTCGTTAACAGCAAGCTCGAGCCGGTCGAGACCATACGTCGCGACGAAATCGTTGGAATCGAGATGACGTTCGAAGTGCTGCAGGACGGGCATCGCCTGGTGCCCAACTTTCACCTCTTCCTCCAGGACCAATATGCATTCGTCAGCTCGCCGCCCAATGGCAATGAGGTGCTTCAACACGGAACGTATTGCTCGCGGATGTGGATTCCGCCACGCCTTCTCAATAATGGTTCATTCGTTGTCGGCGTTGCCGTTAGCTCGACGGCGCCCGTCACCATCCACTTCTTCGAGCAGGACGCCCTTCGTTTCCACGTGATCGACGATTTGTTCGACACAAGCCGAAACGATTATATCCAGGAGTTTCCTGGCGTTGTGCGACCGGACCTTCAATGGGAGCTCGCGCAGCAGAAATGACGCAAAAAAGATGTGTCAAGAGCGCGGATATCGCGGCGGTTGAGGCGCCCGCAGGACAGCCACTCGTGTCCGTCGGCATACCGACTTTCAACAGGCCGGACGGCCTGCGCCGAACACTGCAACTTATCTGCAGCCAGACTTACAAGAATTTGGAAATTCTGGTCTCGGACAATGCGTCCCCCGGACCTGAGACGGGCGAGCTTGTGCGCCAGTTCGCCGCTGCCGACCGCCGAATTGCATATTTTCGCCAATCCTCCAACATTGGGCCGATCGGGAATTTCCGCTTCGTGCTGTCGAAGGCGTCGGGCGACTATTTCATGTGGGCGGCCGACGACGACGAATGGGATGCAAGGTTCATTGAAACCTGTCTTGCGGCTGCTGCCCCGTCCTGCTCAGTGATGACGAGGTTCAATACGATCTTGAGGGCAAGCAAAACCAGTGAGGAGAATCCCGTGCCGCGGCTGTCGCCCGATGCGCCGCTGTCAGAGAATGTCGAGAAATTCTTTTCCAACATGCAACCGAGTCTGTTTTACGGACTGCATCATAGGCGCTCGGTTCTCTTCACCCTGAAGGGGAAATATTTCGATTTCTATGATTGTTACGTTGTTCTTCGGATCATACTCGAGAGCGGCTTTCGTACGATCGACGATGTCCTCTATGGCGCTGGTGTCGACACGCCAAAACGCGAGATCAAACGCGCCGATGCAACGAGTAAGCATCTGAGCGTCTGGCCGTTCTTCAGGCATTCGGCGGTTGCCCTGGCGCGTTGTCCACGGCTATCTGTCCGGCAGAGGGTGCGTCTGACGCTGAAACTGATGCAGCTGGTGCGCTCGCTTCGGAGCCATCATGCCAGCAAGACGGCATGACAGGCGTCGATCGGTGGCCTGCGTAATCAACGGTGCAGTTGGATGATTGAGCTATTGGAGGCCTGGCGCTGGCGGGATGCGAAGCATTCCTATGCTCAGGCCGGGGAAGACTTGATTGTCGACTTTGTGACCAAAGCGATGCAGATCGACGAGGTGACCTATCTGGATATCGGTGCGCACCATCCGACCCAGTTCAGCAACACCTATCTCTTCTACAAGCGCGGCTTTCAGGGCGTGCTCGTCGAGCCTGACCCCGAGCTGATGACCTCGATAAGGCGTGCCAGACCGCGTGACACGTGCATCGAAGCCGGGGTCGGCGTAACGTCAGCGACGGATGCTCGGTTCTTTGTCATGAGCACGAGAACCCTGAACACTTTCTCGGAAGAAGAAGCCCGGCGATATGAGGCGATGGGAACGCAGCGCATTGAAAAGGTGCTTCCCGTTCCCCTTGTGACTCTTGACGAAATTCTTGCGGAGCGGTTTCGAGACAAGGAGCCGACGTTGATATCGATCGACGTGGAAGGGCTCGACCTCGAGGTGCTGTCGACGCTGGATCTCAGCAAGCACCGTCCCCCGATCATCTGTGTCGAAACGCTGCAGTACAGTGAAACGCGTGAGGAGATCAAGGATAGCCGGATCGCGCAGTTGATGTCCGACAACGACTATTTTGCCTACGGAGACACGTACATCAACACCATCTTTGTCGATCGGGTCCGCTGGAAAAGCGGCGGCAGATGATCATGAGGTCGTTGCGCCGATGATTTTCGATCCTCTGAGGCTTGCCGGAGCATATCGCATCAAGCCCGAGCTGATTGTTGATGAGCGCGGCGCGTTTGCGCGGCGCTTTTGCGCCGACAGCTTCCGCGCCCATGGCCTCGAAGCGGATCTGGTGCAGCGCTCGATCTCCTTTAACGCGCGCGCGGGAACGCTGCGCGGCATGCATTTCCAGGCTCCGCCGCATCTCGAGACCAAGCTCGTGCGCTGTACGCGCGGCGCGATCTTCGATGTCATAGTCGATCTGCGCGAGGGTTCGCCGACCTACGGCCAGTGGCATGGCGAGGAGCTAAGCGCCGACAATCGGCTGATGGTCTATATTCCCAGGGGATTTGCCCACGGCTTTCAGAGCCTCCTCGACTGCACCGAGGTCGACTACGAGATCACGCCGGCCTACGTAGCGGGGGCGGACGCGGGTTTTCGCTTCGACGACGCGGCACTGGCGATCGATTGGCCGATTTCGGACGTCGTTATCTCGGAACGCGACAAGACGCTGCCGCCATCCTTTGCCGGAATCCGGCTGTGACAGGTCGGGAGCAAGCAGGCATGGCCGTATCCAAGCCCTCACGTATTCTCTACACGAAGCCCTCCATCACCGAGCTTGAGACCGAGTACGCCGCCGACGCCGCCGCAAACGGCTGGGGCGAGCGTTGTTACGACTACATCAACCGCTTCGAGGCGGCCTTCAAGGAACATCTCGGCGTTTCCTGTGCCATCGCCACGTCGAGCTGCACGGGCGCGCTCCATATGGGGATGGCGGGCCTGGGCATAGGTCCGGGAGATGAAGTAATCTTGGCCGACACGAATTGGATCGCGTCGGCTGCCCCGATTACCCATCTCGGCGCGCGACCGGTCTTTGTGGATGTCCGCCCGGACAGCTGGTGCATCGATCCCGATCTGATCGAGGATGCAATCACGCCTCGCACGAAGGCCATTCTCGCGGTCCACCTCTATGGCAATCTTTGTGACATGGAGCGGCTACTCGCGATCGGAGAGGCGCACGGGATCCCGGTGGTCGAGGACGCGGCAGAGGCGATCGGCTCCGAATATTTCGGCAAGCGCGCGGGAAGCATGGGGCGGTTCGGCGCTTTTTCGTTTCACGGCACCAAGACGGTTACGACCGGCGAGGGCGGCATGTTCGTGACTGACGATAGAGCGCTCTACGAGCGTGTTCTGACGCTTTCGAATCACGGCCGGTCCCGCGGCCAATCCAAGCAGTTTTGGCCCGACATGGTCGGATTCAAGTACAAGATGTCCAACATCCAGGCCGCGCTCGGCTGCGCGCAAATGGAGCGGATCGAACAGCTGATCGGGCGCAAGCGGCAAATCTTTCGCTATTACCGCGACCGATTGCGTGATCTTCCAGGCGTGCGGATGAATCCGGAGCCCAGCAATGTCGTAAACGGCGCCTGGATGCCGACCGTTGTGTTCAACAAGGAGACAGGCATCACGCGCGAGCAACTGAGCGCTGCGTTCGCCGCCGAAAATATCGACGCGCGGGTGTTCTTTCACCCGCTATCCAGTCTGGAGATGTTCGACAGCGTGCCTGCTAACCGGCACGCATGGGATATTCCTACCAGGGCTATGAACCTGCCCAGCTATCATGACATGACGGATCACGAGCAGGATCGGGTTATTGCCATCATTCGTCGGGTCTTCGATAAATGATGAGGCTGCGGTTGAAAGCAACGCAAATCGAGGATTGGCTGTGATGGCAGAGGACGGCACGCGCGCGCATCGAGACTTCCTGGCCGAAGTCAGGCAGGAAATCGATGCGATGGGTCGCGATTCGAACGTGCAGTCTCTGTCCCGCCACTGGATGGCGGAGACGCTGAAGCACAAATACACGTATCATTTTTCCTGGATGGGGCGACCCATCATTCAATTCCCGCAGGATATCCTCGCGATCCAGGAAATCATCTGGTCGGTCAAGCCCGATCTCATCATCGAGACCGGTATCGCCCACGGGGGATCATTGATCTTCTCCGCCTCCATGCTTGAGTTGAACGCGATCTCGGGCGGCCCGCAGGACTCGCGAGTGCTTGGTATCGATATCGATATCCGCGCCCACAACCGTGCGGCGATCGAAGCGCACCCGATGGCGCGGCGCATCGCCATGATCGAGGGGTCGAGCATCGATCCGGGGGTGGTGTCCGAGGTCAAGGCGAGAGCGGCAGGCAAGCGCAGTGTGCTCGTTATATTGGACAGCAACCATACCCATGACCACGTGCTTGCCGAACTCGAGAGTTACGCGGGCCTGGCCAGCGTTGGAAGCTATTGTGTCGTGTTCGATACCGCGATCGAGGATATGCCCGAGGATGCCTTTTCTGATCGGCCCTGGGGGAAGGGCAACAACGCGAAAACAGCGACCTGGGAGTTTCTCGGCCATCATCCGGAATTCGAGATCGACAAGAGCATAGAGCAGAAGCTGCTGATTACCGTGGCGCCGGACGGCTATCTCAGACGTGTCCGCTAGCCGCAGAATGCAAAGGATATCAACACAAGTGAGCGATATCTCCGCGATCGAACGGTACGTCAGCGGCCTGAAGGGCTCAAGGTGGTCCTTGCTGCGGAAGCTGAGCGCCATCTACCGGGCCTACGCGATGCTTTCTCTTCTGGAAGAGAGATCGACCGTCTCCTCAAGCCAGGCGCGGGAGTTCAATTCCCGCTCGCGCGATGAATGGGTGGCCGATCGCGCGCGCTCGGTAGCGCCGGGCTCGCGTGTGCTCGATGTCGGGGCGGGTACCGCGCCCTACAGGGACTTGTTCAATCATTGCAAATATGAGACGCAGGATTTCGCGCAGTACGACGGCTACAAGGGGCCTGAGGGGCAATACGCTGACATCGACTACGTTTCGGACATTACCGAGATCCCGGTACCTGATGCGAGCTTCGATGTCGTTCTGTGCACCGAGGTCCTGGAACATGTTCCTCGCCCGATCGAAGCGCTCGCCGAAATGGCAAGGATAGTCAAGCCGGGCGGGCGCTTGATTCTGACCGCGCCCCTGGGCTCGGGACTGCATCAGGAGCCTTACCATTTCTATGGCGGCTACACCGACCACTGGTACCGCAAGTTTCTCGGGGAGTTCGGCTGCGAGGTGGTTTCGATCGAACCGAACCACGGGTTCTTTGCGCATCTCGGCCAGGAGTGCGCGAGGTTCAGATGGCAGTTTGACCGGCTCCAGCTCGAGCACGGTGGCTACGAGGAGGAGTTCACCCGCCTGATTGGGGACCTTCTGCCACGGTACTTCTATCAGCTCGACAGGAAGATTCCCTTAAGGGAATTCACCATTGGGTTTCACGTCGAAGCAAAGCGCAAAGTACGCTATCCCGGAACTTAGCAAAGCGTCGCAGCCTCGCAGATTAAGCAGGCAGGTGGAATTATGAAAGCAGTCATTCTTGCAGGCGGTATGGGCACACGGATCTCGGAAGAGACACTGGTCAGACCGAAACCTATGATCGAAATCGGTGGACGGCCGATTCTGTGGCACATCATGAAGCTCTATGCGCATCATGGAATCACGGATTTCGTGATCTGCCTCGGCTACAAGGGGTACATGATCAAGGAATACTTCATGAACTTCGTGCTGCATCATTCGGACGTCACGATTGATGCGACGAAGAACAGCGTTACTTACCATCAAAGCAGCGTGGAACCGTGGCGGATCACGCTCGTCGACACCGGTGAGACGACGCTCACGGGCGGTCGGCTCAAGCGGGTGCGCAGCTATCTCGACCCGCAGGAGCCGTTCTGCTTCACCTATGGTGATGGCCTTTCCGATATTGATATTGCCGCCTCTATCAAGTTTCACCGCAGTCATGGCAAGCAGGCGACTGTGACGGCGGTGCGTCCGCCGGGGCGCTACGGCGCGCTGGAGATCGACGGGGCGGCCGTGAAATCCTTCGTGGAGAAGCCGCCTGGCGACAATGCCTACATTAATGGCGGCTTCTTCGTGCTCGATCCTGCTGTCATCGACCGGATCGAGGGCGACAAGACATCCTGGGAATCGACGCCGCTGGAAGCTTTGGCGAGGGATGCGCAGCTAAGCGCCTACCGGCACTACGGCTTCTGGCAGCCCATGGATACGTTGCGCGACAAGATGATGCTTGAAGAGCTTTGGCAATCGGGCCACGCGCCCTGGCGATTGTGGAACTGAACTCGATGGCTACGGGATCGCCGACATGTCGGTCTTGCGGCGCACCGCTGACTGCGGTGTTGATCGACCTCGGCATGACGCCAATCTCGAATGCATTTGTCCGTGGTGATCACGCCTCGTTCAGCGAGCGGTTCTATCCGCTCAAGAGCTTCGTCTGCGATCGGTGCTGGCTGGTGCAGCTTGAGGATTTCGAGACGCCGGAGACGCACTTCCACGCCGACTATGTCTATTTCTCGTCCTTCTCGGATAGCTGGCTCGCGCACGCGAGCAGCTTTGTCGAGAAAGCCGTCGTCCGTCTTGGACTTGGCGCAAGCTCACGGGTCGTCGAGGTCGGCAGCAATGACGGTTATCTGCTGCAATATTTCGTCCGGCTCGGCATTCCCTGCCTCGGCGTCGATCCGGCCGCCAACTGTGCCAAGGCGGCCTGGGAGTTGCGGCGGGTGCCGACCGAAGTCGCTTTCTTCGGGTCAAAGGCGGCAATGCGCCTCCGCCAGCTGGGCGGCACGGCGGATTTGATCATCGCCAATAATGTGCTGGCTCATGTGCCCGACATCAACGATTTTGTGGCGGGCTTCAAGATCATGCTCGGCGAGCAGGGCGTTGCCACGTTCGAGTTTCCGCATGTCCTCGAGATGATCCGCAACGTCGAGTTCGATACGATCTACCATGAGCACTATTCCTACTTGTCGCTGCTGGCACTGGAGCCGTTATTCGCTCGCCACGGACTGCGGGTGATCGACGTCGAGCGTCTCTCGACGCATGGAGGGTCGCTCCGCCTGTATGTCGCGCATGCCGACCGCACCACCGTGGCGGAGGCGGTCAAGCAGCTCAGGCATGAAGAGATCGTGGCCGGGCTCGACCGGCTTGCCACCTATGAAACCTTCGGACATCGCGTTCGGCACCTGAAGCGATCGTTGCTGCGCGTTCTGATCGGGCTGATCGAGGACGGCAGATCGGTGGCCGCTTATGGCGCTCCTGCGAAAGGCAACACGCTTCTCAACTACTGTGGAATTGGCCGCGACTTCATCGCCTTCACCGTCGATCGTAACGTGCACAAGCAGGGTCTGTTGCTGCCGGGGACGCGGATACCGGTCTTTGCCCCCGACGAGATTGCGAAACGGCGGCCCGACTATGTGCTCATCCTGCCATGGAACCTGCGGGAGGAGATCGTGGCGCAGCTCAACCAGATTCCTGACTGGGCCGGGCATTTCATCATTCCCGTACCAGAGCCGATCATTCTCGACAGCCGTGGCGATGCACGCAATGAATAAGCAGGACGGTTCTCCGACGGTCAGCGTCGTTTTGTCGGTCAAGAACGGCGGCCGCGACCTGCCGCAGGCGCTTGGGACGATCTTGAAACAGTCATTCACCGATTTCGAGCTGATCGCAATCAACAACGGCTCGACCGACGAGACGCGTGCTTACCTCGACAGCATCGCTGATCCGAGGGTTCGTGTTTTCCACCAGGCCGATGCGGGCTTTGCGGGCGCGCTCAACCGCGGCATCTCGTTGTCGCGAGGGCGCTACATTGCGAGGCAGGATCATGACGACCTCGCCGATCCGAGCCGCATCGCCAAGCAGGTCGAATTTCTCGACGCGCACCCCGACCACGCCCTCGTCGGCACGCGCGCCGAGATCTGGATCGGCGATACTCCGAGCGGGCGCTTTCACGATCATCCGACCGACGACCGGCTCTTGCGCTTCGATCTGCTCTTCAACAACCCCTTTGTGCACTCCTCGGTTATGATACGGAAAGCGGCGCTCGACCGTGTCGGAAACTATACGACCGATCCCGCGCGCCAGCCGCCGGAGGACTACGAGCTGTGGTCGCGGATTGCGCGGCACTACCGCGTCGCCAATCTCGCCGAGCGATTGACTGTTTATCGGGAGGTTCCCTCCAGCATGTCGCGTGCCGGTGCCCAGCCCTTCCTGGAGAAGCTCGTCACCATCTCTTCGGAGAATCTGGCGCATGCGACCAGTGCGGCGGCGCCAGAACAGGTCCACGTCGACATTGCCGCACTCGTCCACGGCGCAGAGGCGCGGGTTTCGCCGAAGCTCGACCTCGAGGGCATGTGCGCCGTCCTCGCCGAGGCCGGACGCAGGATCGGGGACAGTCAATCCGACCCCGCGCTTGCAAAACGCGTGGCGAATGCCCAGGCGCAAATCCGCCACCGGGCCATGTTGCACCGCCAGCCGGCCCTTGGGGTGGCCCGGCGTGCGGCCCGAGCCGTGCGGGGACAACTGCGTCGCCTCATGCTAGCCACGCGTTGAACGGAGCTTATGATGAAGCTGCTCTTCTGTTGTGAAAGCTATTGGCCTCACCGGGGTGGGGTGCAGGAGGTCATGCGGCAAATTGCCGAGCGGATGGCTGCGGCGGGCCATGATGTCACCGTCGCAGCCCGGATCCATCCCGACCGGAAATCCGAGCGTCACAACGGTGTAAGCATCGTCGGCTTCGACATCAGCGGCAATCTCGTAACCGGCATCCGCGGCGAGGTCGACCGCTACCGGAAATTCCTCACCACCTTTGACGGCGATGCCATCCTGATCAAGGCCGCGCAGCAATGGAGCTTCGACGCGCTCTGGCCCGTGCTCGACCAGATCAAGGCCCGGAAGGTGTTCGTTCCCTGTGGCTTTTCAAGCTTCTACGAGCCTTCCTTCAAGGACTATTTCCGACAGCTCCCGGACATCCTGAAGAAGTTCGACCATCTCATCTTTTACGCCGAGCGGTACCGCGACATCGATTTTGCCCGGGCGAATGGTATCACCCATTTCTCGATCATTCCCAACGGCGCCAGCGAAACCGAGTTCGGGCGTCAAAGCCGCCAGGATGGGCGGCTGCGCAAGGAGCTTGGCATTCCTGAAACCGACCTGGTCTTGCTAACCGTTGGTGCGCCCATCAGCGCCAAGGGCCACGAGACGGTCGCAGATGCATTTGCGCTCGTCGATACCGGCGGCCGCGGTGCGACCCTGATCCTCAACGGCAATTGGCCGCCGCCGGGTACCCGTTGGGGTGCCGATCGCTTTCGAGCCGTCTTGCAGCGGTTCGGCAGCCTGACCTCGATGCAGAAGGGCATTCGCTTGTTCCGCGACGCCGGGGTGAAGGGCGTGATGGAGCGCCTATTTCCCACGCCGCCACCCGAACGAAGCAGAGTCGTGCGGCTGAGTGACGCCGCCCCGGCGAACACAGCGGCGCATGATGGCGCGGTGAGTACCGCCGCTTCGACCCCGGCTCCGGGGCGAAAGACGGTACTTCGCCTTGACTTGCCACGTCAAAAAGTGGTCGACGCGTTCTTCGAGGCCGATCTGTTCGTGTTTGCGTCAAGGGTCGAGTACTCGCCGCTGGTCCTGTTCGAATCCGCCGCGGCAGGAACACCGTTCCTGACTGTGCCGGCCGGCAATGCCGCGGAGATCGTACGCTGGACCGGGGGCGGGTGGCTCTGCCCCGCGGAGGCCGATGATCGCGGCTACATCAAGGTCTCGCCCGACGTCTTGGCGCGCGAGATCGAGAGGGGTATCCGTTCTCCGGATCAGTTGCGTGCGCTGGGCAAGGCCGGCCGGCGCGCCTGGCGGGAGCGCTTCACCTGGTTCAAGATCGCCCAGTCCTATGAGCGCATCTTGCGGGGAGAGACGGTGATGGCGCCGATGCAGGCTGAGCCGGCGCAGGGGATGGCCGGCTGATGGAAAGGCTGGTCCGCCAATATGAAAATCCGGCCGGCGCCGTTGCCTGCTTCATTTGTTGAGATGGTACGTTCGATGACACGCGACCCCGACTTGCTCGACTTCGAATTGCCGTTAAAGGACGCGCGCCTCTTTGTGACTGGTCACACCGGCTTCACCGGCGGCTGGCTGGTCAGCTGGCTCAAGCGCATCGGCGCTGATGTCGCAGGCCTTGCGCTTGCACCTGCGACCGAGCCCTGCCTTTTCGCTGCTGCCAACATTGCCGAGGGCATCGCCTCCACCATCGGCGACATCCGCGACTTCGCAGCTGTCCGCGACGCGATTGCGCGCCACCGGCCACAGGTGATTATTCACCTGGCAGCGCAGCCGCTGGTCTCGAAATCCTTCACTGACCCGATCGAGACCTTTGCCACCAATGCGCTCGGCACCGCGCACGTGCTGGAGGCGGCCAGGCTGACGCCTGATGTCAAAGCCGTCGTCTGCATCACCACCGACAAGGTCTATCGCGACCAGGACTGGGTGTGGGGCTATCGCGAGCAGGATCCGCTCGGCGGCAAGGATCCCTACAGCGCCTCCAAGGCCTGCGCCGAACTGGTCGCTGCCTCCTACCGCGCGACATTGGCGGAGCGCGGCAACGGCGTGCTGATCGCGAATGCCCGCGGCGGCAACATCATCGGCGGCGGCGACTGGTCGGCCGACCGGATCGTTCCTGATTTCGTCCGTGCGGTGACGGCCCGCCGACCCATCTCGCTGCGCAATCCCGGCGCAGTGCGACCGTGGCAGCATGTGATGGCGCTGGTGCATGGCTATCTGATGCTGGCTGCACGGCTGTTGAGCGGAGACCCCTCGGCAGCCGACAATTGGAATTTTGGTCCGAGCGATGAGGCTGCGCGGACCGTGGCGGATCTCGTCGAACAGCTCAGCAGTGTCTGGGCAAGGCCGGAAATCGCCTATGCGCCGGGCAGCTTTCCCGAGACGCGCTTTCTCCATCTTGACAGCAGCAAGGCGCGGAGCCTGCTGCGTTGGGCTCCGCCGCTGTCGTTCGCGGACACCGTCGCACTTACCGGCTCCTGGTATCGCGATTTTTCTGCCAGTCCGGCAGAAGCTGCGCAAATCACCGTTGGCCAGATCGAACATTATTGCAACGCCTTGAGGAATCATGCCGGCCGCTAACGTTCTCGTCACAGGTGCCTCGGGCTTCATTGGCGTTCATCTCGTCACCCGCCTGCTGGCGGAAGGAAGCTGTGTCACTGTTCTTGCAAGATCCTCGAGCGCGGTTCCGAAGGAATGGCACGATCGCGCGAACGTCGTCGCGTGTGACGATTTCAGCGAACGCGGCCTTCGGCAGCTGCTCCGGACGTCTGTCGATACGGTATTTCATCTGGCGGCCTACGGTGTCCGGCCGAACCATCGTGACATTGACGAGATGATTGCGATCAATGTCGGGCTTCCGGCCGCCCTGGTGCGACTTTGCGCCGACTGGCGCGCGCGGATGGTAATGGCCGGCACCTTCTCGGAGTATCGGAGCCCTTCCACGCCCGATCTGCTCACCGAAGCGTCTCCGCTGGAGCAGGGCAAGCTCTACGGATCGTCAAAGGCCGCCGGCGGTCTGATGGCGAGCGCAATAGCCAACAGCAGCGGCACCAGCTTCCGCCTGCTGCGTCTCTTCAAGGTTTACGGCGCGGGCGAGGCGTCCCATCGGCTTTTGCCGGCCCTCGTCAAAGGCCTGGCCAACCGTGAGCGCGTAGCAATCTCGGCCGGTACGCAGATCCTGGATTTCGTCTATATTGACGACGTCGTCGAGGCGATGCTGCGCGCCGACGCGCATTGCCTCCAGACCGGCGGTATTGCGACCTGGAATGTCGCCACGGGACGCGCCCATTCCGTCCGGGAGTTCGCCGAGCGGGTGGCTGCGGCGATGGACGCGGATCCGGCGCTACTTGCCTTCGGGGCGATCGGCATGCGCAAGGATGACGAGCCGTGGCTTGTGGGTTCGCCCGATCTGCTGCGTTCGGAGCTCGGCTGGCAGCCCTCGATCGGACTTGATGCCGGGGTCCGGGCCGCTGTTGCTGCCCTTCGGACCCAATCTCAGGAATAATCCAGGGGATTGCATTCGCGTGATCACGGTATCGCTGATCGGCGGGCTGGGTAACCAGATGTTTCAGTATGCCGCCGGCAAGGCCCTCGCCGAGCGTCATGGCGTGGCGCTTGCGCTCGATCTCTCCGGCTTCCGGAACTATGCATTGCGCTCGTTCCTGTTGGATCGCCTGCTTGTGCCGGAAGCGGACCCTACAATCGCTGCCGAGACTAGAGCCGGGAAGCCGGCCAATCACTTCGCACGCTCCTTGTGGAAGCAGCGCATCGATCGCGTGCTCGGGCGCGTGGGCATGGAGAAACTCGCACCATCC
>Ga0335069_10003097_pt1 | contig 25335 bp, 18 predicted proteins | sample Lox_Sample_11_FD_206714 | JGI IMG/M metagenome (GOLD analysis project Ga0335069, IMG submission 206714) | Soil microbial communities from Loxahatchee National Wildlife Refuge, Florida, United States - Lox_Sample_1.1 | ecosystem: Environmental > Terrestrial > Soil > Wetlands | place: USA... | reverse complement strand
CTGGCGATGTTGATGACGGTGCCCGCGCCGGCGTCGAGCATCGCCGGCAGGGCGGCGCGGGTGAGGTGCATGACCGCGGTGACGTTGACGTCGAGCTGCGCCTGCAGCAGCGCGGGGTCGGTGGCCCAGAATTCGCCGGACGTGCCGAAGCCGGCGTTGTTCACCAGCACCCGGACCCCCGCGGCAAGGCGGTCGCAGACCTTGTGCCGCCCGGCGGGATCGGCCAGGTCCGCGGGCAGGATCTCGATGCCGCCGGCCTCGCCCTCGAGCTCGCCCGCCAATCGGGTCAACCGGTCGACATCCCGGGCCACCAGGACCAGGTCGTAGCCGTCGCTCGCGTAGCGTCGCGCGTAGCCGGCGCCGATCCCGGACGTAGGCCCGGTGATCAGGGCTACGGGGCGAGGCATGAGCGACAGTGTAATGACGGGGACTCAGCGGCCCCCGGACCCACCCCGCGCCCTATCAGCGCTGGTAGTTAGAGGCCTGATGGCCGTTGCGGCCGGTGGGTGGCGGGCGGTGCAGGGATTCCGTGCGACCCTGCTCCCGGCGCACCGGCTCGGGGGCGCGGCGGCCCGCCTGAGCATCCGAGCCGAGCAGCCCGGACACGTCCTGCTGGGCGCGCCTGGGCGGCAACTCCGCGCGCGCGGCGGGGGCCAGGGGACGGCTTGGCGCCGCATTGCGAAGTCCCGCAGGCGATCCCGCCTCGGCGGGGGTCTCCTGGGGCACCGGCGGCAACACCCGCAGCAGGTCGTTGAACTGGCGGACCGTGCGCAGGCCCTCGTCCCATTGGGCGCGTGTGCTGGCGATCGGCATCGCGACCAAAGTCCAGTTCTGCTCGTTCCACATGATCTCGGCGCAGTCGGGCGCGGTGTGCGCGAAGGTGACCATGCGGCGGTCGCACGCGCGGCGGGCCGCGTCCAGGTTGGTGGAGTACACCATCCGCGGCCCGATGGCGCCCAGCAGCCAAATGTCGCTCTCCCGCGGCTCTTTGAGCCCTTTGAGCCGCAGGTCCACCACCACGTTGGTGCCCACCTTGCGGTGCAGCGCGATCACGGTGGCGACCTCCTCGAGGTCGAAGATGTACACCGCCTCGCCGCGGATCTGGCCCAGCACGACGTTGTGGGCGGGCACGTCGCCCACCGTGGAGATCACGCCGCGCTTCCAGCGCTTGAGGATGTCGGATGATTCACGCTCGTAGTCGAATCCGTGCGAGCGCGCCCACGACCTGCGGCGCCTGCTGCGGCCGCGGCGTCGATCGATGTCGACGTACAGCAGCACACCCGCACCGACAAAGCACAGCGCGGAAAGCGTGAACCAAAGGGGGACCATCCCACACAGGGTATCTGCTGTTGGGCCGGAACACAGAATCCGACCAGGTCACAACCCCATCACAGGTCGTGGCGATCGCGAGGGCGGCGAAGCAGGGCGAAGCGGGTCGCCAGGTTCCTCTACAGCCGTGTGCGCTGACGGCTTTGAGTGTGAGCCAGCGGCGGGATTTTGGCGATTTTCCCGCCCTGCACTCACACTCAAAGCCCAGCATTCACACTCGAACAGGCTTAACCCAGCACCAGCGAGTCGCCGTCGGGGCTGACGTTGACGGGCACGACGTCGCCGTCGTGCACGTCGCCGGCCAGCAGCATCTTGGCCAGCTGGTCGCCGATGGCGTGCTGGACGAGCCGGCGCAACGGCCGGGCGCCGTAGACCGGGTCGAAGCCGCGCTGCGCCAGCCAGCGCTTGGCCGGCAGCGACACCTCCAGCTGCAGCCGCCGTTGCGCCAGCCGCTTGTCCAGCTGCTCGAGCTGGATGTCGACGATCTGCACCAGTTCTTCGGGATTGAGCCCCTCGAAGATCAGCACGTCGTCAAGGCGGTTGATGAACTCGGGCTTGAACGCCGCGCGCACCGCCGCCATCACCTGCTCGTCGCTGCCGCCCGACCCGAGGTTGGACGTCAAGATGAGGATCGCGTTGCGGAAGTCGACGGTGCGTCCGTGGCCGTCCGTCAGCCGGCCCTCGTCGAGAACCTGCAGCAGCACGTCGAACACGTCCGGGTGTGCCTTTTCGACCTCGTCGAACAGCACCACCGTGTACGGCCGGCGGCGTACCGCCTCGGTCAGCTGCCCGCCGGCCTCGTAGCCGACGTATCCGGGCGGAGCACCGATCAACCGAGCCACCGAGTGCTTCTCGCCGTACTCGCTCATGTCGATGCGGACCATCGCGTGTTCGTCATCGAACAGGAACTCCGCCAAAGCCTTGGCCAGCTCCGTCTTACCGACACCGGTCGGCCCAAGGAACATGAACGCGCCCGTCGGCCGGTTGGGGTCGGCGACCCCGGCGCGAGAACGCCGCACGGCGTCAGAAACCGCTGTCACGGCCTTCCGTTGCCCGACGACGCGCTTGCCCAGCTCGTCTTCCATCCGGAGCAGCTTGGCGGTCTCACCCTCCAGCAGCCGGCCGGCCGGGATGCCCGTCCACGCGGACACCACGTCGGCGATGTCGTCGGGACCGACCTCCTCCTTGAGCATCACGTTCTCGCGGGCCTCCGCCTGCGGCAGCGCGGCGTCGAGCTTCTTCTCCACCTCCGGGATGCGCCCGTACCGCAGCTCGGCGGCCTTGGCCAGATCGCCGTCGCGCTCGGCGCGCTCGGACTCCCCGCGCAACGCCTCCAGCTGTTCCTTGAGCTCGCGGACGATGTCGATCGCGCTCTTCTCGTTTTGCCACCGGGTGGTCAGCTCGGCCAGCTTTTCCTTCTGGTCGGCCAACTCGGCGCGCAGCTTCTCCAGGCGCTCCTTGGAGGCCTCGTCCTCCTCCTTGGCCAGCGCCATCTCCTCGATCTCGAGGCGGCGCACCAGGCGCTCGACCTCATCGATCTCGACCGGCCGCGAGTCGATCTCCATCTTCAGCCGGCTTGCGGCCTCGTCGACCAGGTCGATGGCCTTGTCGGGCAAGAAGCGCGCGGTGATGTAGCGGTCGGAGAGCGCCGCCGCGGCGACCAGCGCGGAGTCGGTGATGCGCACGCCGTGGTGCACCTCATAGCGGTCCTTCAGCCCGCGCAGGATGCCGACGGTGTCCTCCACCGACGGCTCGCCGACGAACACCTGCTGGAACCGCCGCTCCAGGGCGGCGTCCTTCTCGATGTATTTGCGGTACTCGTCGAGCGTGGTGGCGCCGACCAGCCGCAGCTCGCCACGGGCCAGCATCGGCTTGATCATGTTGCCGGCATCCATCGCGCCCTCACCGGTCGCGCCCGCCCCGACGATGGTGTGCAGCTCGTCGATGAACGTGATGATCTGTCCGGCCGAGTTCTTGATGTCGTCGAGGACGGCCTTGAGCCGCTCCTCGAACTCGCCGCGGTACTTCGCGCCGGCGACCATCGATCCCATATCCAGGGAGATCACGGTCTTGTCGCGCAGGCTCTCCGGCACGTCGCCGGCGACGATGCGCTGGGCCAGACCCTCTACGATCGCGGTCTTGCCGACGCCGGGCTCGCCGATGAGCACCGGGTTGTTCTTGGTGCGCCGGGACAGCACCTGCACGACGCGGCGGATTTCGTTGTCGCGGCCGATGACGGGGTCGAGTTTGCCCTCGCGGGCACGGGCCGTCAGGTCGGTGGAGTACTTCTCGAGTGCCTGGTAGGTGGCCTCCGGCTCGGGACTCGTGACCCGGGCGCTGCCGCGTACCTTGACGAATCCGTCGCGCAGCGCCTGCGGCGAGGCGCCGTGGCCGGTGAGCAGCTTGGCGACGTCGGAGTCGCCAGTGGCCAGCCCGACCATCAGGTGCTCGGTCGAGACATACTCGTCGTCCATCTCGGTGGCCAGCTGCTGGGCGGTGGTGATGGCCGCCAGTGACTCGCGGGAGAGCTGCGGCTGCGCACTGGCGCCGCTGGCCTGGGGCAGCCGGTCCAGCAGGCGCTGCGCCTCGGTCCGGATGGTCGCGGGCTCGACGCCGACGGCCTCCAGCAGCGGCGCGGCGATCCCGTCGGCCTGCGTCAACAGGGCCATCAGCAGGTGGGCGGGCCTGATCTCGGGATTTCCGGCGGACGAGGCCGCCTGCAAGGCCGAGGTGAGGGCCGCCTGTGTCTTGGTGGTCGGGTTGAAAGAGTCCACGACGATCTCCGTTTGGGGTCAGAAGGTGCGGTAGGTAAAAATGCTTGTCGCGATATTCAACGCCGTCAAGGTTGAGTGTGTTCCGCTCAATTTTGCCTATTTTGCGGCAGCCTTCCCCGGCCGTGAAACAGCAGGACATCGTGCCCGAGCCGCAATACGATCTACACCTATCAAGACTCGATGACCACCAGGCTGCGCCTGGCCGGGTTACCACGAGCCAACAGAGGTGCAGGCCATGTCGTTCGTGATTGCGGCGCCGGAGCTGATATCAACGGCGGCAACGGATTTGACGAGCATCGGTTCGGCGATCGGCGCGGCAAATGCTGCGGCGACAGTCTTCACGACACGGGTGGTTGCGGCCGGCGCCGACGAGGTGTCAGCGGCCGTCGCCGAGTTGTTTGGAGCCCGCGGCAGTGAATTTCAGTCGGTCAGCGCGCAGGCGGCGGCGTTTCATGACCGGTTTGTCCAGGCTTTGACCGCGGCGTCGACGTCATATGCGGCCAGCGAGGGCCAACGCGTCGCCTTTGCAGACGCTGGAGCAGGACCCGCTGGGCGCGATCAATGCCCGCACCCAGGCGCTGTTCGGGCGCCCGCTAATCGGCAACGGCGCTGACGGCGCGGCTGGGACCGGGCAAGACGGCGGGCCGGGCGGGTTCCTGGTCGGCAACGGCGGCAACGGCGGGTCGGGCGCTGCCGGAACGCTCTTGGTCCATCCGGGGCCGGGCGGCAACGGTGGGGCCGCCGGGTTGATCGGCCATGGCGGCAACGGCGGGACGGGTGGGTCCACTGGCTTCGGCGACGCCGCCAACGGCGGTGCCGGCGGCGCCGGCGGCCTGCTGTGGGGCGACGCCGGATCCGGCGGGGCCGGCGGCAACGCCATCGGCAGCGGCCTTTCCGCGGGCAAGGGTGGCAACGGCGGTACCGGCGGCTTTGTACCGGGGCTGTTAGGAGCCGGCGGTACCGGCGGGGATGGCGGCACCTCGCTGGCCAGCAACGGCGGCAATGGGGGCAGCGGCGGCGGCGGTGGACTGATCGGGAGCGGCGGCGCGGGCGGCAACGCCGGCGGCGGTTTTGTTGGCTTGAACGGCGCGGCGGGCGCCGGCGGCAACGCCGGGCTGATCGGCAACGGCGGCAACGGCGGTCTTAACGGGTTTGGCGGCGCGGCAGGTAGGGGCGGGCTGCTGATCGGCGACGGCGGCCTGGGGGGAATCGGTCAAGACGGCGGGGCGGGCGGGTTACTGATGGGCAACGGCGGCAACGGCGGGCCGGGCGTTGTCGGAACGGGTTTGCTCAGCGGAGGGCCGGGCGGAAACGGAGGGGCCGCCGGATTGATCGGCCACGGCGGCAACGGCGGGGCCGGCGGGTCCAGCGGCGTCGGCGACGCCGCCAACGGCGGTGCCGGCGGTGCCGGCGGCCTGCTGTGGGGCGACGGCGGGGCCGGCGGGGCCGGCGGCAACGCTCTCGGCACCGCAATCTTGGGCAAGGGCGGTAACGGTGGTGCCGGCGGCGCTGCGCGGGGGTTGGCCGGAGCCGGCGGCAACGGTGGCGACGGCGGCACCTCGGCGAACAGCAACGGCGGCAACGGGGGCAACGGCGGGGACGGCGCGCTGATCGGCACCGGCGGGACGGGCGGCAACGCCGGCAGCAACGGATTTGCCCTCTTGACTGCCAGCGGCGGCAACGGCGGGGACGCCCGTCTGATCGGCGACGGCGGTGGCGGCGGAAATGGCAGCGGTGGTGGGCCCGGCGGCATCGGCGGGACCCGCGGGATGCTGTTCGGCATGAACGGGACCAACGGGTCGCCCTAGTCGACGGGGCTGATCCTGGCATGTGGGCGCGGTCCCGCGCCAGCCCACAAGCCTAGAATCGGGGCCCGTGAGCCTCGAGGACCGGGATGCGTTGCGGCTGCTGCGCGACGCCTTCGCCACGAAGGACTCGGGCACTACGGAGACCAACGAACTGGTCCGCCGCTTCTACACCCACTGGTTCGCCCTCGACGTCTCGGTGCGCGACCTGTTCCCACCCGAGATGGACGCGCAGCGGGCCGCCTTCGCGCACGCGTTGCACTGGGTTTACGGGGAACTGGTCGCGCAGCGCGCCGCCGAGCCGGTGGCCTTCCTCGCCCAGCTCGGCCGGGATCACCGCAAATTCGGGGTGCTGCCGAGCCATTACGACTCGCTGCGGCGCGCGCTGCATGCGACGCTGCGTGACCACCTCGGCGACGCTTGGACTGATGCCGTCGAGGCGGCCGCCAGTCAGTCGCTCAACCTGATCACCGGGGTGATGAGCGGGGCCGCCGACGCCGACGAGGGACCCGCCTGGTGGGACGGCACGGTCATCGAGCACACGCGGGTCTCGCGCGACCTGGCCGTCGTCCGGCTGCAGCTCGACCGCCCGATGCACTACTACCCCGGCCAGTACGTCAACGTCCACGTTCCGCAATGCCCGCGGCGCTGGCGCTACCTATCCCCCGCGATCCCGGCGGACCCGGACGGCGGAATCGAGTTCCACATCCGCCAGGTGCCCGGCGGGCTGGTCAGCACTGCGGTGGTCAACGAAACGCGTCCCGGCGACCGGTGGCGGCTGTCCAGTCCCCACGGCGGCCTGCGGGTCGACCGGGACGGCGGCGACCTGCTGATGGTCGCCGGCAGCACCGGGCTGGCGCCGCTGCGGGCGCTGATCATGGACCTCAGCCGCTACGCGGTGAACCCACGGGTGCACCTATTCTTCGGCGCCCGCTACCGCTGCGAGCTCTACGACCTGCCCACGCTGTGGCAGGTCGCGCAGCACAACCCGTGGCTGTCGGTCACTCCGGTCGCGGAGTACGGCCGCGACCCCTCGTGGTCCGCCGACTACCCCGACCCCACGCCACCACGCGGGCTGCACGTGCACCAGACCGGCCGCCTGCCCGACGTGGTGACGAAGTACGGGGGCTGGGGCGACCGGCAGATCCTGATCTGCGGCGGACCCGACATGGTCCGCGCCACCAAGGCCGCCCTGATCGCCAAAGGGGCCCCGCCCGAACGCATCCAGCACGACCCACTGTCCAGGTGAGCCCGAGGTAAAGCCATGCAGATCGTCACCCTGACCGACCCGTCGTCGCCGGTCGCCGCGCAGTTCGTGCCCGGGGCGGGCATGATCGGCACCTCGCTGACCGACTCGGGCGTGGAGTTGCTCGGCCAGCGGCGCGGGCTGGACGCGTACGTCGAAGCGGGCAAGACGATGGGGATCCCGATCCTGTATCCCTGGGCGAATCGGTTGGGCGGCAACACCTACACCGCCGAGAACGCGACGGTGACGCTCACGCCCGGCGAAAACCGGGTGCGCGCCGATCCCAACGGGTTGCCCATCCACGGCACCCTGGCCGCCTACCCCGGCTGGCGGGTCACGGCGCGGTCGGACAACGAGCTGAGCGCCGAGGTCGACTTCGGCGCCGAGCCGGCGTTGCTGGCCAGCTTCCCGTATCCGCATGTGCTCACGGTGACGGTGCGGCTGGCCGAACGGGCGCTGACGGTGGGCACCACGGTCACCGCCACCGGTGACACTGCGGTTCCGCTGTGCTTCGGCTTCCATCCGTACCTGCGCCTGCCGGACGTGCCCCGCGGCGAGTGGGTCATCGAGACGCCGCCGCTGCGGCATTTGCTGCTCGACGACAAGGGGCTGCCCACCGGCGAGTCGGAACCATGCCCCGCGAGGGAGGAAGCGCTGGGCGACAACGCCTTTGACGACGCCTACGACCAGGTGAGCGACGGCGCGGTGTTCGCCGTGTCCGGCGGCGGGCGGCGCCTGGAGGTGCATTTCGAGCGGGGGTACCCGGCGACCCAGATCTTCGCGCCGGCGGGCGACGAGCCGGAGAAGAAGGTGGTGTGCTTCGAGCCGATGACCGCGCCGACCGACGCGCTGCGCCGCGGCGGCTACCGGTGTGCGCGCCCGGGCGAGCCCGCGGTCACGGTGTTCTCCATCTGCGTGTAGCCGCCGTTGCGGAACGCTCATTTTCACATGCGCTAAACGGTGCCCGGCGGGTAAGGTTTCTCAATCCCGGGCAGGAGGAGCAGGTGAGCCCTGGCAACAGCGGTGAATCGATCGACGATTTGCTCGACCGCGCGGTGCGCGCCCTCAACGAAGGCGACCGCGCGACCGCCACGTCGTTGGCAGGGCAAGTCCTCGCGGTCGACCGGGGCAACCCGGAGGCGGAGGACCTTCTGGCCGCGCCGGCTCGCCACGGCGAGATTCGCCGGCTGACCATCATGTTTGTCGACCTGGTCGAATCGACGGCGCTGTCCACCCGGTTGGAACCCGAGCCATACCACACCCTGGTAGGGCGGTACCGCGACGAGGTGCGCCGCGCGGTCGACCGCTACGGAGGCCACATCGGCTCGATCAAGGGCGACGGGCTGTTGGTCGTGTTCGGCCACCCGACGGCGCATGAGCACGACGTCCGCCGTGCGGTCGCGGCGGGGCTGGACATCACCCGTGCGGTCGCGCGGCTCAGCGAGCGGGCCCAACGCGTCTTCGGCGTGGCCATCGACGTGCGGGTCGGCGTCCACCGCGGCCTGGTCTACCTCGACACCGAGCAGGACGACGTCTACGGATTCGCCGCCAACCTCGCCGCGCGTCTGTGCAGTGTGGCCGAGCCCGGCACGGTGGTGGTCTCGGAGGCCGTCGCCCCGCTGGTGCGGGACTCGTTCGAACTCCACCAACGTTCGGCCGTCGCCGTCAAGGGCGTCGAGGCGCCGATCACCCCTCATCGGGTGCTCGGTGAACACGCGGAGGGGCCACCTCCCGGGTCACCTCCCCTGATCGGGCGCGACCACGAGCGGGACCGGCTGCAGCACGCCTGGGATCTGGCCCGCGCGGGGACGCTGACCACTCCGGGCGTGGTGCTGCGCGGTGAGCCGGGAATCGGCAAGACCCGGCTCGCGACCGAGATCGCCCGGATGGTCAAGGAGTCCGGCGGCACCGTCATAGAGCTCAGGGGCTCCCCGTTGCACACCGACAGCGGCCTGCATCCGGTGCGCAGGCTGATGGAACGGCGCTGCGGGATCACCCGGCTGACCGACGGCGCCGAGCGGATGCGCTTGCTGGAGTCCGAATTGAGCGCGTGCTCGCTGGATCCGGCCCGCACGGTGCCGCTGTTGGCGCCGGTGCTGGGCATTGCGCCCGAGCACGGTTATCGCCCGGTGGCCGTCGAGGGCCGCGCCCTCTACCAGTTGATCGGCGAAACGGTGCACCAGTACGTGACGGCGTGCCTGCGTCAGGAACCGGGCCTGGTCATCGCCGAAGACGTCCACTGGTTCGACTCGTCGACCGTGGAGCTGCTCGGCTCGCTGCTGGCGCGCGCGAACGGCCAAGTGCTGGTGGTGATGACCGGCCGTGAGGACGACTGGATTCAGAAGGGTTGGGCGACAGAGGTTTTCGAGTTGAGGCCGCTGACCGATGAGCAGTCCGACACGTTGATCGAGGCGCTCGACCCGACGCTGTCGCACGCCCGCCGCGGCCAAGTGCGCGACTGGTGCGACGGGATCCCCCTTTACATCGAGCACGTCGTGGCGGGCATGCGCGCGGCGGGCGACCAACCGGCGGTGCCGGAGGCGCTGTATGCGCCCCTGTTCGCGCGATTGCATGCGCGCCCCGATGTGGTGCCGGTAGTCGAGGCGGCCGCCGTCATCGGGCGCGCCGGCGACCTGCAGCTCCTTCGGTCGGTGGCCAGAGGCCGCACCGCCGATGTCGACGACGTCGTCGCCGAGCTGGTGCGGGCGCGCGTGCTCGAACGGCGCGGCACCCACGGCTGGCGGTTCCGCCACGAGCTGCTCCGGCAGGTGGCGACCGAGCTGGCCCCGCCATCGCTGTGCCGCTACCTGCATAATCGGACCGCCCGGGCGTTGGCCGAGACGGCAACCGCCGCCGAACCGGACTGGCGGGTGGTCGCCGCCCACTTCGCGCAAGCGCACCGGTACGAGGACGCCGTCGAGGCTTACCGAAAGGCGACGGTCAACGCCCGCCGCCGCGGCGCCGTCGTGGAGGCACTCACGTGCCTGACCGCGGCGCTCGAGCAGCAAGCCCACTGCGCCGAGGGCCCCGCGCGGGACCGCTCGGAGATCGCCATCCGGCTGGAGCGGGGGTTCCTTGCCGGCACCGTGCAAGGCAGCCAAAGCGGCGAGGGACCCGCCGATTTCAAACGGTGCCTGGCACTGGCGAGCGACGGCAACTATAAGGACGAGTTGTTCGGCGCGCTGTGGGCGCTGGTCAGTTACTACATGCCGCGGGCCGATCTGCGCCGGGCGCACGAGCTGCTGGACTCGCTGTCTGCCCGGACGACTGACGACCGGTCCTGGAATCGCCCGGCCACCGCGTCGACGTTGGGTTCGGTCACCTGGCTGGAGGGCGACTTCGCCGCCGCGCGCACACATCTGCTGGCGGCGCTGGTTGATCCTTCCGCCGCCGATCCGCGGGTGCTGGAGACGGCCTTTTGGGTGGCCGTCGACCCGGTCGCGAACGCACACACTTTCCTGGCCCTGACCCACATGGTCTTCGGAGACCTCGACCGCGCCGACGCTGAGTTTGCCCGCGCGCTGGGGCGGTGCGACGAGCTGGACTTTCCCCGGAACGCGCACAACCGGGCGCACACGCATTACATGCAAATCTGGGTTTGCCTGGAGGCGGGCCGGCTCGAGCAGGCAACCGCTCTGGTCGGCGACCTTCGCCGGTTGAGCGAGCAGTCGGGGCTCGATCTGTGGCAGTGGGTCGGCAGGACCCAGCACGCCACCGTCAAGGCGCTCGCCGCGCTTGCCGCGGGTGCTGACGCCGCCGCACTGACGGAGCAGGCCGAAAAGCTGGCGCAGCGGGTGGACGGGTCGCGGCTGATGAGTCTGAACAGCTACCTCACGTACCACGACGCGGTCATCGGTCGCCTCCTGGTGGCCGCAGGCCAGCCGGAGAAGGCGCGCGAGCGGCTGGACATGTCGCTGCGCCACGCGCAGGAGACGGGCATGCGCTTCTACGACGCCGAGGTGCTGCGCGTGCGCGCCCACACGTTCGCCGGGCCGGGGGAACGCCGCGCCGCACTGGCCGAAGCGATCAAGTGCGCACGCCATCAAGGCGCGACACTTTTCGAATTGCGTTGCCTGATCGATTCTTTCGATCTCCTCGGGGAGGGCAGCCGGTCGGAGCTGGTTGATGCTGTGCGGCGCTTCGGCGATGCCGGTCCCTGGCCGGAACTGGCAAAGGCGCAACAGATTCTGTCGTGACTAACCGCCGCGACAGGATCAGTGCTGCCCCTTCCCCGCCTTCTCGGGGCGCCTCGAAATCCCCTCCAGCGCATCGAGGTTGGTGCGAACGTCGTCGCACTCGTGCTTGGCGACGGCGCGGACGAGCCGGGGGAACGGCGACCACCGCCCGGACGGTTGCAGATACCAGGAACTCAGCGTCGCGGTCCACGCCTCCTGGTGTACCGCCTTCTCCTTCGCAGTCGGCGGATTTATCGCCATGTAGCGGGCGAAACGCCAAGCCCCCGCACGCATTTTCGTCAGCTGCCCCTGCATGACGCGGATTTCGTCCGGTATCAGCAACCGCAGCCAGCGGAGCTCGGGGGAAAGCTGCTGGACCTCCTTGTTGATACCGGGGATCTGCCTGCACAGCAGCTCGTTGACGCGGTCGTAATCCTGCCTCAGCGAGTCCGGCCAGTCGCCCGCAACCGTCAAAAGGGCGAGACCCAGGTCGAAGCTGATGTGTGCGTTCAGGCCGGCCAACATGTACTGCACAATGATCGCCTGGTGGTCCGGGTCGCCGACGAATGCGACCTCCCAGGGAAGCGTGAGCCCCTCGAACTCGTCCGGGTAGAAGTAGGCGTTCAACGCGTTGAAGTACCGTTTGGCGAAGGCCACGTCGAGCCGCTCGATGCGGGGCGCGTCGACGAACCTCTCGTGGTTGATCGCGTCCCGGATGGCGAGAGTGACCCGCCGGTAGAGGACGGCGAAGTAACCGATGCCGCTCTGCGCTTCTTTGGCCCAGTCGATGACCTGATCGATATTGCTCAAGACGTCGTCGATGGTGCCGGGTTCTTGTAGGCGGTCCAGTACCAGTGGGCCGGCAGGCGCGGGGGCAGACATGTCGGAAGACCCTCCAATTCGATCGATTTCAGTCGATGCCCGCACCAGCGTGGACCGGCGGACGTGGCGCGGTCACGAGTAGCCGACTACTCCACTCTCAGCCGGACAGCTCCCAGCTGCGGGCGAGGTGATCGGGCATGGCGAACGGCGCGCGCTCCCCGCCGCGCTCGAGCCTGAACAACCCGTGGACCAGGTCGTAACCGAAGGGGCGAGCCATGCGCGAGACCAGTTCGTATCGGGGTGAGTCGCGCTCGGTGCGGCCGAAGACGTGCACAAAGATCCATTTGTTGGCCCGGGCAAGCCGCCCGATCTCGGGCAGCGCCGACTTCGGCACGTCCAGCATGTCGGCGACGTCGTCGCCGATGAGGTGACGAATCAATGGCGGGATCGTGTCGTCGAAGCGGTGGAAGGGTGTCATCTCGTCCATCAGGTCGAGCAGCGCCTTGGTCATGTCCTGCCCCTCGGGCGACGCCCTGAACTGCCTGCGCCGGATGGCGTCGACGAGTGCCTTGGCATCGTCGATTCCGTCCACCCGCAGCTCGTCGTCGATGCCCATCAATTGGCCGATGACGTTCCACAGATGCAGGTAGGCGTCGACGTCCTTAGCGGGCAGGCGAACGCCCAGCCGGGGCAGCGAGTCGGCGACGATGTACGAGAACACGAGCTTCGTCCCGGCGAGGTCCTCCTGGTTGATCGGCGTGCCCCAGTCGGGATGCCACAGCGGCGGCTGTTTCGTGCGTGCCGCCTGCTCGTTGCGGGCCTCGATCAGCTGCCGCACGGCGGCATGCATCAGCCGGACGCGCTGGATGGTGCGCCGGCCCTTTCCGTGTTCGTCGAGCCCGCCAACGCTGAGCACGTCCATGAGGAACTGGCCGGTCTCCATCACCCGCCGCCGGGCGTCCGTGTCGAGCCGGGCGGTCAGGTAGAGCACCTTCACGCCGTCGGCTGCCGCGTACGACGCGGGGAGGGATGCGCAGAACAGGCACAGGGTGATCAGCACGCCCCAGGTCTCGTACAGCTGCTGCCCGCGCTTGATCTTGCCCATGTCGGCCCACTCGGGCAGGGGATGGGTCTCGGCCAGATAGGCCCGGATCTCTTCCGGCAAGTCGTCCGGCACCAGCTGGTCGTTGCGCACAAGCGTGCGCATGATCGCGTTGACCGCGTCGACGCCGTGCGACTCGAGCACCGCCCTGACCGGCTTGTCTGCCAGGTCATCGCCCGTGTGCCGCATGCGATCCAGCAGTGCGTCAGTCCATCTGGAGCTCGTGTTGGTGCCCGACATGGACGCAGCTTGGCAGGCGTCGCACGCTTCGTTAAGCGTAGTCGGCTACTCCACCAGCCGACCCTTGCGCGGCTGCCACACCACCACAGCGGTGCTCTTGGGCGCCACGACCACGTCGCGGCGCTGCCCGGCGCGCAACGTCGCCAGCTCCTCGTTCAGCTCCTTCACGCGCGACTGCAGCGCCTCCACGTGGTTGGTCAGCTCGATGATGCGCTTGATGCCGGCCAGGTTGACGCCCTCGTCCTGCGACAGCCGCTGCACCTCACGCAGGAGGTCGACGTCGCGCTCGGAATAACGGCGTCCCCCGCCGGGGGTGCGGCTCGGGCTGACCAGCCCGAGGCGGTCGTAGGTGCGCAGCGTCTGCGCGTGCATGCCGGCCAGTTCGGCCGCCACCGAGATCAGGAAGGTGCGGGCCTCCTTCGGGTTCCTGCCTCTGGCCATCAGCGGTTACCCGCCCATCCCGCGCGCGGATTGAAGCCGCTGGACCGCTCGGCGGCCGCGTAGGCCTCCAGCGCCTCCTGGGCGGCGCCCTCCACGTTCGGCGGCACGGCCACCTTCACGGTGACGAGCAGGTCACCGTTGCCGCCGCCGCGCTTGGGCACACCACGACCACGTACCCGCAGGATGCGGCCGTCGGCGGTGCCCTTGGGCACCCGGACGCCGACCTTGCCGTCCAGCGTGGGAACCGAAAGCGTTGAACCCAAGGCCAATTCGGTGAAGCTGACGGGAACGGTCACGGTGAGGTCGTTGCCGTCGCGGCCGAAGACCTTGTCCGGTCGCACGTGCACCGTCACGTACAGGTCGCCCGACGGCGCACCGCGCAACCCCGCCTCGCCCTGTCCGGGCAGCCGGATCCGTTGCCCGTCCTCGACGCCGGGCGGGATCCGCACGTTGATGGTGCGGGTGCGGGTGGTCACGCCGGTGCCTTTGCACTCGTCGCACGGGTGCTCGATGATCGAGCCGCTGCCCCGGCAATCGGTGCAGGGTTCGGAGAACCCGAACGCGCCCTGGTTGCGGTTGATTACCCCGGAGCCGTTGCAGCTGGGGCACACCTTCGGGCTGGTGCCCGGGCGCGCACCGCTGCCATGGCAGTTGGTGCACGGCGCGGGGCTGGTAAGGCGCAGCGGCATCGCCACGCCCTTGGCCGCCTCGACGAAGTCGAGTTCGGTCTCAGTTTCCAGGTCGTTGCCGCGTCGCGGCCGGCTGGGCCGGGGACCGGCACCGCGGCCGAACAGGCCGCCGAACAGGTCACCGATATTGGCGCCGCCGCTTCGGCCGGCGGCGTCGAACAAGTCGCTGAGGTTGAACTCGGCGCCGTCGCCGCCGACGTCGAAGCTGAAGCCGCTGCCGCCGTCGAACCTGCGTCCGCCGAACCCGCCGCCTGCGAACAGGCGGCGGGTTTCGTCGTACTCCTTGCGCTTGGCCGGATCCGACAGGACGTTGTGCGCCTCCGACACCGCCTTGAATCGTTCGCCGGCGGCGGGGTTGTCGGGATTAGCGTCCGGGTGCAGGTCGCGCGCCAGCTTGCGGTAGGCGCGTTTGATCTCTTCGGGACTGGCGTCAGAGGAGACGCCCAGCTCCTTGTAGAAGTCCTTTTCGACCCATTCTCGCTGGGCCATGCTGCGTCACCCCCTCTCACCTTTCCGTTGTGTTGTGCTGATTGTGTGGTCTATTCACCGGACGCGCCGGGCTTATCGTCCGATTCGGCCGGCTGGGCCGCCGCGGCACCCTCGTCCGCGACCGTGTCGACGACGCCGACCAAAGCGTGCCGCAGGACCTGGTCGCCCAGCTTGTAACCCTGCCGCATGACCGTGCCGATCACCGGCTTGGCGCCGTCGCCGCCGTCGCCCTCGTGCTGCACGGCTTCGTGCAACACCGGGTCGAAGTCCTCGCCTTCCTCGCCGAACGCCGTCAGACCGAGGCCGGTCAGGGCGCCGTCCAGCTTGTCGGCCACCGACTTCAGCGGGCCGGACTCCAGGTCGCCGTGTTTGCGCGCCCGCTCGAGATCGTCGAGCACGCCCAGCAATTGGCTGACGACACCGGCCTTGGCCCGGTCCGCCGCGGCCTGCTGGTCGCGCAGCGCACGCTTGCGGTAGTTGGCGAAGTCGGCCTGGACCCGTTGCAGGTCGGCGAGCAACTCGGTGGCCTTGTCGGCCTCCTCCGGGCTTTCGCCTGCGAACTCCGCCGACGCACCCCCTCCCGGCGCCCCTGATTGTTGGGGGCCGGGAGGGGCGTGCCGTACTTCACCGGTCTCGGGATCGATCCGCCGCTTGTCGGTGACGGTTACCTGCTCCTGTGGATTTCCTTCGGTCACTTGGACTCCCGGTCGTCGTCGACCACCTCCGCGTCCACGACGTCATCGGAGGAACCGGACGGGCCGCCGGGCTCGCCGCCGGTCTGGGCGCCGGCGGCCTGGGTGGCCTCGTAGATGGCCTGGCCGAGCGCCTGGGACTCCTGGCCCAGCTTCTCCATCGCCGACTTGATCGCGGAGATGTCGGTGCCGCCCAGCGCCGACTTGGCCTCGGCGATCGCGCCGTCGACCTTGGACAGCGTCTCCTCGGGAACCTTGGACCCGCCCTCGGCCTCACGCTGGTCCTTGACGAACTTCTCCGTCTGGTAGACCAGCGATTCCGCCTGGTTGCGGATGTCGGCTTCCTCCCGGCGCTGGCGGTCCTCCTCGGCGTGCGCCTCGGCGTCCTTGATCATCCGGTCGATCTCCTCCTTGGACAGGCCGGAGCCCTCCTGGATTTTGATCGTGTTCTCCTTGCCGGTGCCCTTGTCCTTGGCGGTGACGTGCACGATGCCGTTGGCGTCGATGTCGAAGGTGACCTCGATCTGCGGGACGCCGCGCGGGGCCGGCGGGATGCCGGTCAGCTCGAAGGAGCCGAGCAGCTTGTTGTGCGAGGCGATTTCGCGCTCACCCTGGTAGACCTGGATCTGCACCGACGGCTGGTTGTCGTCGGCCGTGGTGAAGGTCTCCGACCGCTTGGTGGGGATCGTGGTGTTGCGCTCGATGAGCCTGGTCATCACGCCACCCTTGGTCTCGATACCCAGGCTCAGCGGCGTGACATCAAGCAGCAGAACGTCTTTCACCTCACCCTTGAGGACACCCGCCTGCAGCGCGGCACCAACGGCCACCACCTCGTCGGGGTTGACGCCCTTGTTGGGCTCCTTGCCACCGGTCATCTCCTTGACCAGGTCCGACACCGCGGGCATCCGGGTGGAACCGCCCACCAGGACCACGTGGTCGATCTCGGAGACCGAGATGCCGGCGTCCTTGATCACCGACTGGAACGGCTGACGGGTGCGGTCCAGCAGATCCTGTGTGATGCGCTGGAATTCGGCGCGGGTCAGCTGCTCGTCCAGGAACAGCGGGTTCTTGTCCGCGTCGACGGTGATGTACGGCAGGTTGATCGAGGTGCTCTGGCTCGAGCTCAGCTCGATCTTGGCCTTCTCGGCGGCCTCACGCAGCCGCTGCATCGCCATCTTGTCCTTGGTCAGGTCGATGCCGCTGGTGCCCTTGAACTTGTCGACGAGCCAGTTGACGATGCGGTCGTCCCAGTCGTCGCCACCGAGGTGGTTGTCACCGCTGGTGGCGCGGACCTCGACCACACCCTCGCCGATCTCGAGCAGCGAAACGTCGAACGTGCCGCCGCCCAGGTCGAAGACCAGGATGGTCTGTTCCTTCTCGCCCTTGTCCAGGCCGTAGGCCAGCGCGGCCGCGGTCGGTTCGTTGACGATGCGCAGCACGTTGAGGCCGGCGATCTGGCCGGCTTCCTTGGTCGCCTGACGCTGGGCGTCGTTGAAGTAGGCGGGCACGGTGATGACCGCGTCGGTGATGTCCTCACCGAGGTACGCCTCGGCGTCGCGCTTCAGCTTCATCAGCACGCGGGCGCTGATCTCCTGCGCGGTGTACTTCTTGCCGTCGATCTCGATGGACCAATCGGTTCCCATGTGCCGCTTGACCGACCGCACGGTGCGGTCGACGTTGGTCACTGCCTGGTTCTTGGCGGGCTGGCCCACCAGGACTTCACCGTTGCGTGCGAACGCGACGATGGACGGAGTCGTCCGCGAGCCCTCGGAGTTGGCGACGACAACGGGGTCACCGCCCTCGAGAACTGCGACGACGGAGTTGGTGGTCCCGAGGTCGATGCCGACCGCACGAGCCATAGTGATTCCTCCTGAGTGTGTAGAGCATTTCTGGTGTCACCACGCTGAGTGAACCCCGCTCAAGCCTGCCCCTTCGGGCTCCCTGGTGTCAAGCAAAGGTTGAGCCTGGCGTACTCAACTTGTTGATCATCCTAACGGTGGGCGGTGACGGCTTGTTCCCGGGCGCCCGCCGGGTGCGCGCCGACGCCCTGAATTCCCACACGGAAACCCTCGATCACAGGCAATTCGGACGGTAGAAGGTTCTGTATGGCCGACGGCGCTTCATTTCCGGTCGGGTATTACGACCTCCATCCGGATGTGACCCTGAATTTTCAGCTGAACCGCTTCTGGAACTGGGTCGGCGAACCACAGATGCTCGACGAGCTGCGGCGGGTCGCCCCCGGCCTGACCACTTACGACGAATGGATTCGTCAGCTGCTCGACCTTGGTGAGCGGGCGCTCGGGCAGGGCCGCATGCTGGCGGGCGCCTACCTGACCCGTGCCGCTGAGTTCTTCATGTCGGCGGCTGACCCGCGCCGCCGAGGCGCCCGCCGAACCTTCCTGGACACCGTGCTGACGCATTTCGGCGTGGCCCCCGACCAACATCACGCCCTGGCCTACGAGGGGACAACCCTGTCGGCGTACCGCTTGTCCCCCGCTTCGCCGCGCGGGGTGATCGTCGTCTTCGGCGGCTTCGACAGCTACATCGAGGAATGGCTGCCGATGCTGCTGGAGTTGCGCCACGCCGGACTGGACGTCGTGGCCTTCGACGGGCCCGGCCAAGGGGCGGCGTTGGACGCGGGGCTCCCGATGACCGCCGAATGGCACAAGCCGGTTGGCGCGGTGCTTGACCACTTCGGTGTCGACGATGTGACCCTGATGGGTTTCTCGCTGGGCGGCTGCCTGGTCATGCGGGCCGCGGCTTACGAGCCGCGGGTGAGCCGAGTCATCGCCGACGACGTTCTCACCGACTTCCTCGCCTGCTTCGCCTACCGGTTGGCCGCGCCGCAAAAAGCGCTCGTGGTCAACGCCGGCCGCCTGCCCGCGGCCGTGTTGGACAGGTTGATAAACCGGGCACGTAGCCGAAACCTGCTGGCCGATTGGGGCATCGGGAACGCCGAAACGGTCTTTGGCGTCCACACCCCGGCCGAGGCGCTGGCCGCAGTGCGCACCATGCGCACCGATGACGTCTCTTCCCGCGTCACCCAGGACGTGTTGCTGATGGCCGGAGCGGAGGATCACTACGTCCCCCTCGCCCAGCTTGGTGCACAGATCAAGACCCTGACGAATGCCCGATCGGTGACGGCACGCGTTTTCACCAGAACCGAGAGCGCTCAAAACCATTGCCAGATAGGAAACTTGGGCCTATCGCTGCGCGTCATTCTCGGCTGGCTCGACGACCAGATCGGCAGTCCCGGCTGACTCGCCGCTCGGCGCCGCGATCTTGTCCCTCGGGTGTGCTGTGACGCCTTTGCGTGTGCGCTCAGGGCGACGACACGCCGCGGAAGTGCGCCGCAGGCACACACTCAACGGCCTCAGTTCACACTCAACGCCCCAAATCCGGGATCATCTCCTCGATCAGCGAGAACACCGCGCGGGTGGCGGCGCCGGTCGGGCGGACCGCCGACATCGCGACGTACAACCGCCAGCAGATGTCGTGATCGGAGATCCGGACCGTCGCCAGCCCGGCATCGCCGATCTCGTCGAGGATGAACCGGCTGAGAAATCCGATCCCGATGCCGTTGCGGATGTGGGTCGCGGTGGTGCCGATATCGGCGACCTCGAGGGCGATCGTGCGCTGCACCCCCGCGGCGGCGAACGCGCGGTCGACCACCGCCCGGTTGCCGTACCCCGGCGGCCCGTCGACGAACGACATCCCGGCCGTCTCGGCCAGGGGCACCGACCCCCGCCGCGCCAGCGGATGACCGTCCGGGACGACCAACAGCAACTGGAAGGCGGCGACGAGCCGGGTGTGCAGGTCGCCCGGCGGCCCGTCGGGAAAAACGACGAGGGCGACGTCGAGGTTGCCGTCGCGGAGTTGCTGCGCCAGGCCCGCGGAACCGGCTCGCGCGGAACGCAATTGGACCAGCACGCCGGGATGCCGGGCGTAGAGCTCGGCGAGCAGCGTCGGCAGGTCGATGACGTTGATCGACGTCAGCGTTCCCAGGGTGACGGTGCCGCGGACGGCCCCGCCGGTGGCGGCGACGGCCTCCTTGGCCGCGCGGGCGGCGTCGATGGTCGCGCGGGCGTGAGGCGCCAGCTCCTGTCCCGCCGGGGTGAGCGTCACCCCCGCCGAGCCCCGCACGAACAGTTCCGCGCCGAGCTCGCGTTCGAGCGCCTTGATCGTCGCGGACACCCCGGATTGGACGACGTGCAGACGCTTGGCGGCGCGGGTGAAGCTGAGGGTGTCCGCGACAGCCAGGAAATACTCCAGCTGGCGAAGCTCCACCGGGCAATTATCACCGCCGGTGATGGCTTCCATCAGAAATTTTCGTTGGCGCCTGACGGTTGGGTCAATTTAGCGTTCGCAATTGGCTCGCGTCGATCCCAATCCCCTCAACCGGACGGTGCGCTTTATGAATTTGCAGGCTCCCAGTCTCACCCGGACCCGGACCCGCTGGTCCTCGGCATCCACCGACGACCAATTCGTCGTGCAGAACCCGGCGACGGGCCGGACGGTCACCGTCGTCCAGGGCGCGGGGCCCGAGGAGGTGGACCAGGCGGTGCGCCGGGCCCACGCCGCGCACCTGAACTGGAAGCAGCGCCCGGCCCGGGAACGCGGCCGCTACCTGCGGCAGATCGCCGAGGTCATCCGCGCCCACGCCGACGAGATCGCCGCGCTGGAGACCCTGGAAATGGGCAAGCCGATCACCCAGGCGCGCAATTTCGACGTCGAAGTCGCGATCGCGATCTTCGAGTACTTCGGCGGCTTGGTGGAGGCGCTGCCCAGCCAGGCCCGTGACTACGGCCCGGTTCTGGACGTGACCACGCTGGAACCCTACGGCGTGATCGCGTGCATCGTGCCGTTCAACTGGCCGCCCATCCACACCGCCGGGAAGATCGCGCCGGCCCTGGCCGTCGGCAACGCCGTCGTGCTCAAACCGCCGGAGCAGACGCCCTCGGTGGTGTTGCGCATGGTCGAGCTGATCCAGTCGGTCCTGCCCGACCACGTCGTGCAGGCCGTGCCCGGCAAGGGTGAGGTGGGCGCCGCGCTGGCCGGGCACCGGCTGGTGGGCAAGGTTTCCTTCACCGGATCCCCGCGGACGGGCGCGGCGGTGCTGCGGACCGCGGCCGGCAACCTCACCCCGGCGCTGATGGAGCTCGGCGGAAAGAACCCGCTGGTGGTCTTCGACGACGCCGACCGGCACGAGGCGCTGCTGGCCGCCGTCGACGGGGGCTTCTTCAACCAGGGCGAAGCCTGCACCGCGGCATCGCGAATCCTGGTGCAGCAGAGCGTGTACGAGGAGTTCGAGGAGAAGTTGTGCACCGCGGTGAGCCGGCTGCGGGTCGGTGACGGCGCCGACCCCGCGACCGACGTCGGGCCACTGGTCACCCGCAAACAGCAGAAGCAGGTCCTGGACTACCTGCGGATCGGCGTGGCCGAGGGCGCCCGCATCGCCGCCCAGGCGCCGCTGCCCGAGGATCCCCGGTTGGCCGACGGCTTCTATGTCCCCCCGACCGTCCTGACCGACGTGACCCCCGCGATGCGGGTGGCCCGCGACGAGATCTTCGGCCCAGTGGTCACCCTCATTCCCTTCACCGACGAGGACGAGGCGGTGCGCATCGCCAACGCCACGCCGTTCGGGCTGGTGGCGGCGGTGTTCACCCAGGACGGCGATCGGGCGCTGCGGGTGAGCCGGCGGATCCGGGCCGGCGCCGTCTTCGTCAACAACTATCACCGGATTTCTATCGGCACCGGCTTCGGCGGGGTCGGCCACAGCGGGTTCGGGCGCGAGCACGCCCAGGAGACGCTGGCCGAGTACGGGTACACCAAGACGATCCGGCTGGCCGCCAAACGCGAGGAGCTGTCGTACTGGAGCGCCGCCGCCAGGGTGCTGGCGGGCTAGGCATCAAGTGCGGGTTATCGCGCTCGAAGAGCATTACGCCACAACGGAATTCCTGAAGGGGCCGGGCCGCTGGCTGGCGTCGCGCACGGGCATCGTCGAACCGATCAGCGATCTCGGTGACGGCCGCATCGCGGCGATGGACGATGCCGGCGTCGACGTGGCGGTGCTGTCGCTGGCCGCGCCGGGCGTCGAACAGCTGGACGGGCCGGAGGCCGTTCGGCTCGCGCGCGAATGCAACGACGAGCTCGCGGCGGCGTGCGGGCGGTACCCGGATCGGCTGGCCGGCTTTGCCGCCTTGCCGATCAGCGCGCCCGAGGAGGCCGCCGAGGAGCTCGAGCGGACGGTGCGGGGGCACGGCTTCGCCGGCGCCGTGATCAACGGCCACAGCCGGGGGCGCTACCTGGACGACCCGTTCTTCGATCCCGTCCTGTCGCGGGCGGCCGGGCTGCGCGTCCCGATCTACCTGCATCCGACCATCCCGCCGGTGCGCGTCATCGAGGCCAGCTACGCGGGCTTCTCCGCGGAGGTCACGTTCGCACTGGCCACCGTGGGCTGGGGGTGGCACATCAACACCGCCACGCACGTGCTGCGCGTGATACTCGGCGGCGTGTTCGACCGCTACCCCGAGCTGCAATTCATCATCGGTCACATGGGGGAGGCGACGTCGTTCATGTTGCCGCGGTTCGACGCGACGCTGAAACCGGAGCTGACCGGCCTGCGACACCCCGTCAGCACCTACCTGCGGCGAAACCTCAACTACACCTTCGCCAACTTCAACGACGAGGCGACCTATGCCAATCTGGTCGCGCAGGTCGGCATTGGGCGAGTGTGCTTTTCGGCCGACTACCCGTTCGGGTCGATGGTCGCCGCCCGCGCATTTTTCGACGGCCTGCCGCTGGGCGACGACGACCGGGCCCTCATCGGCCACCGCAACGCCGAACGGTTGCTGCGCCTCTGACTCCGGTTTGCTGTCGGCGAGCATGCGGCCGCGTTCATGGGTTAGCCTGAGCTGTCCCGAAGTCACCACGGGCAGGAGCTCGATGCCAGAGCAAGACAGCGCCGCCGCGCGGCTCGCGCGCGAAGACGCGGGCTATCACAAGGGCCTCAAAAACCGACAGATCCAGATGATCGCCCTCGGTGGCGCCATCGGAACCGGCCTTTTTCTGGGTGCCGGCGGGCGGCTGGCCTCGGCGGGACCCGGGCTGTTCTTGGTCTACGGGGTGTGCGGCATCTTCGTGTTCCTGATCCTGCGAGCCCTCGGCGAGCTGGTGCTGCACCGCCCGTCGTCGGGATCGTTCGTCTCCTACTCCCGCGAATTCTTCGGGGAGAAACTGGCTTTCGTCGCGGGCTGGATGTACGTCCTGAACTGGTCGATGACGGGGATCGTGGACACCACGGCGATCGCGCACTATTGCCACTACTGGCAGGCCTTCCACGCCGTCCCGCAGTGGACCCTGGCGTTGATCGCGCTGATCCTGGTGTTGTCGATGAACCTGATCTCGGTCAAGGCCTTCGGCGAGCTGGAGTTCTGGGCGTCGTTGATCAAGGTGCTGGCGCTGGTGACCTTCCTCGTCGTCGGCACCGTCTTTCTGGTCGGGCGGTTCAAGGTCGACGGTCACGACACCGGGCCCGGGCTGTGGGACAGCCACGGCGGGCTGGTGCCCACCGGCCTGCTGCCGTTGGTGCTCGTCACCTCGGGGGTGGTATTCGCCTACGCCGCAATCGAACTGGTCGGCATCGCGGCAGGCGAAACGGAGAACCCGGAGAAGATCATGCCGCGCGCGATCAACTCGGTGGTGTTCCGCATCGCGGTCTTCTACATCGGGTCCACCGTGCTGTTGGGGCTGCTGCTGCCCTACACCGCCTACAAGGCCAACGTCAGCCCGTTCGTGACGTTCTTCTCCAAGGCCGGCGTCAGCGGTGCGGGCAGCGTGATGAACGTGGTGGTTCTGACGGCCGCGCTGTCGAGTTTGAACGCGGGTCTGTATTCCACGGGCCGGATCCTGCGGTCGATGGCGATCAACGGCAGCGGCCCGAAGTTCACCGCGCCGATGTCGAAGAACGGTGTGCCGTACGGGGGGATCCTGCTCACGAGCGGTGTGGGTTTGTTGGGCATCGTGCTCAACGCCGTCAAACCCAGCCAAGCCTTCGAAATCGTGCTGCACATCGCCGCCGTGGGCATCGTGTTCGCCTGGGGGACGATCGTGGCGAGCCAGCTGCAGTTCTACCGGCTGGCGAAGGCCGGGATGGTGCAACGGCCGAACTTCCGGATGCCGCTGGCCCCGTACAGCGGCTACCTCACGCTGGCTTTCCTGGCCGGCGTCGTGATCCTGATGTACTTCGACAAGGTCCAGGGCCCATACCTGCTCGGCGCGACGGTCATCGGCGTCCCCGCGCTGATCGCGGGCTGGTTCCTGGTCCGCAACCGGGTGCGGGTCGCCCAGGACACCGGCGTGCCGGCCTCACCGCCCACCGACCCATCCGTGGCGGCTTAGGGCTCGTCGCAGGGCTCGTCGATATCCCACCCGCCGGCGAGGTCGCCGCACTCGACGTTCTCGACGTCGGCCCTGCCGCCCAGGTAGGCCGCCGCGCCCCGATCCCCCGACAGCCGGCGCAGCACCGCGGGCCAGTGCCGCCGCGCCAGCACCACGGGGTGGCCGGGCCGCCCGGCGAAGTACGCGCGCGCCAGGCCGCTGCGGGACGACGCCGCGCGGGCCAGGACCCGGGCCACCACGGCGGGACCGACGTCCGGGGTGTCGATGACGTGCAGCACCGCGTAGTCGGCGTGCATGCGGTCGGCCTCGGCCAGGCCGGTGCGCACCGACGCGCTCAGCCCGTCGCGCCAGTCCCGGGCGACGACCGAGGTGACCCCCGGCGGGGCCGCGACCTCGACGGCGCCCAGGACCAGGACGACGCCGGCGCAGCCGCCCTGCTGCAGCGCGTGGACCGCGGCGTCCAGCCAGCCGTCCACCAGGACTTTCGGCTTGCCGTAGCGCCGTCCCGCCCCCGCGGCGAGCAGCACCCCGACGCCGTGCGGTGCCGGGCCTCTCGACTGTGATAACGGCACTCTCCTATGATGACATTGAGCTTCTCACTCAGCGACAACCCATGGAGCGCGATGACTCAGGACGTGCAAGCCCCCTCCGCTCCCACGCCCCGGTACGCCGGCACCCGCGTCCAGCGGGTGGAAGACGGCCGGCTGCTGACCGGCCGCGGCGGCTTCGTCGACGACGTCTCGCGGCATGGCATGCTGCACGCCTGCTTCGTGCGCAGCCCGTTCGCGCGCGCCCGGATCAACGGCATCGACGCCTCGGCGGCGCTGGCACTGCCCGGCGTGCGCGCGGTGTTCACCGCCGCCGACCTCAACCCCGATGCCCACGAGGCGTGGCATGCCGTCGCGGGCAGGGACGTCCCGGACACCCCGCGCCCGCCGCTGGCCGAGGGTGAGGCGAAGTTCGTCGGCGACCCGATCGCGCTGATCGTCGCCGAGAGCCGGTATGTCGCCGAGGACGCGCTGGAGCTGGTCGACGTCGACTACGAGCCGCTGCCCGCGATCGTCGACTTCACCCGGGCGCAGTCCGCCAATGTGCTGGTGCACGAGAGCTACGCGAACAACGTCGCGGGCA
>Ga0335069_10003096_pt1 | contig 25337 bp, 20 predicted proteins | sample Lox_Sample_11_FD_206714 | JGI IMG/M metagenome (GOLD analysis project Ga0335069, IMG submission 206714) | Soil microbial communities from Loxahatchee National Wildlife Refuge, Florida, United States - Lox_Sample_1.1 | ecosystem: Environmental > Terrestrial > Soil > Wetlands | place: USA... | reverse complement strand
TCGACCGCGCGGATCTCGAAGTCGGCCTTGGGCGAGAGGTCGAACAGCTCGGGCAGGCGCGCGCGGACCCTGGCCTTCAGCGCCGCGTAGGCCGCGAGCAGGTCCTCCTCCTTGTCGAAGTAGAAGCGCGGGTCGGCGCGCAGCGCATCGAAGAACGCCCGCCGGTCGCCCTTGAAGCCGATCTCGGCGATCAGGCGGTCCATCTCGCCGCTGATGCGCTCGACCTCGGCGAGGCCGATCCGGTGGATCTCCTCGGGCGCCAGGCTCGTCGTCGTCGCGACCCTGACGCGATAGGCGTACCACTCGTGGCCGAGCGGCAGGTCGCTCCAGGCGACCGAGGCGCGGGCCCGCGGCAGGTACTGGTCGCGGACGTAGTCCCGCAGCCGCTTGTAGGCCGGGGTGATCCTGTCGGTGACCGCGGCGCGGTACGCCGCGCGCAGCCGCTGCTGGTCGGCCGTCGGGACGCCGGCCGGGAACTGCGCGACCGGCTTCATGAACAGGCTCTTCGCCGGGTCCTCGACGATCAGCTGCTCGAGCTGCGGGAGCAGCCGCTCGACGACGCTCTTCGGCTGCACGTAGCCGCGCGCGGCGCCGCGGCGCATGTTGTCGATCGCCTGGTCGACCCAGACGACGAAGCCGTCGACGCGCTTCAGCCAGTTGTCGTAGTCGCGCGGCGTCGCGAACGGCTGGGCGCTCGTGCCGGAGCCGAGCTGCGCGAAGGTCTGCGTCAGGCCACCGAACTGGTTGACCGGCAGCAGCTCCGCCGGGTAGCGGAAGCCCTCGAGCTCGAGCGCGCGGTCGCGCTTGAAGACCGCGTAGGTCAGCGCGTCCTGGCCGCCGAGCGCGGCCGGGTCGATCGCGCCGAGGCGCGCCAGCGCGCGCTTCTCGAGGTCGAGCTCGCGGCCGAGGTGCTCGGTCGACAGGCTGTTCGGCAGCGCCGCGTCGTAGCGGTGATCGCCGAGAAACGTCGCCTGGATCGGCCGCAGCGCGAGCCGCTCCTGCCAGTAGTCCTCGACCAGGGTCGCGAGCGCAACCGCGGGCGGCAGCGGGGTCGCGGCGCGTGCGCCGAATGCGAGCGCGAGCAGCAGCACGAGCCAGCGGCCGGGGGCCGGACGGGGCAGCAGCATGGAGTTCTCCGCGACCTCGCCGATTATAGGCCGGCCGCCGCGCGGCGCGACCTCGAGCGGTAGCGAAGATTGAGCGCGAGCGCCGAGACCGCGAGCCCGGCGATCAGCCCCGACCAGACGTAGGCCGGGCCGCCGCCGCGCTTCAGGCCGAGCACGAACGCGACCGGGAAGCCCACCAGCCAGTAGGCGGCGATCGTGATCGCGAGCGGCACGCGGGTGTCCTTGAAGCCGCGCAGCGCCCCCATCGCGCCGACCTGCAGGCCGTCGGAGACCTGGAACACCGCGACGAACACGAGCAGCGTCGCCGCGAGCGAGGCGACGACCGGGTCCGGGCTGTAGAGCGCGGCGATCGGCCGGCGCGCGACGACGAGCGTCAGCGCCGAGCCCACCATCAGCAGCATGCAGAGCGTGATCCCGGCGCGGCCGGCGACGCCGGCGTCGGCGGGCGCGCCGCGGCCGAGCGTGTGGCCGACGTGGACCGTCGTCGCGGCCGCGAGCGCGAGCGGCATCGTGAACGTGAACGAGGCGTAGTTGAGCGCGATCTGGTGCGCGGCGACGACCTCGGCGCCGAGCGTGCCCATCATGAGCCCGGCGGCCGAGAACAGCGCCGTCTCGGCGACGACGCTGCCGCTGATCGGGATGCCGAGGCGCAGCACCTCGGCGATCCGCGGCCAGGACGGGCGCCGGCGGCCCTCGAAGAGCCCGTAGGGCCGGTACGCCGGGTGGCCGCGCACGTACGCGAACATCGCCGCGAACATCAGCCACTGCGCGGCCGCGGTCGCGGCGCCGCAGCCGACCGCGCCGAGCGCCGGCAAGCCCCAGTGCCCGTACATCAGCAGCCAGTTGCCGAGCACGTTGGCGAGGAGCCCGGCGAGCGCGATCACCATCATCGGGCGCGTGCGCCCGAGCCCGTCGCTGACGTAGCGGAGCGCGTAGAAGCCGAGGAGCCCGGGCAGGCCGCAGGCGAGCGCGTGCACGTAGGCGACCGCCGCCGGCACGACGCTCGGGTCGGTGCCGATCGCCGCGAACACCGCCCCTGCCGCCCACAGGCTCGCGACCAGGAGCGCCGCGAGCCCGAGCACGATCCACGGCGCCTGGCGCGCGTACTCGCCGACCTCGCGGCCGGCGCCCGCGCCGTAGGCGTGCGCGACGAGCGCCGAGAGCGCGAGCAACGCGCCGTTGCCGAAGTTCGCGTGCACGCCGTAGTAGCTCTGGCCGACCGCGACCGCGGCGAGCGCCGCCGAGCTGTAGTGGCCTGCCATCAGCGTGTTGGCGAGGTTCATGCCCGCGACCGACATGCTGCCGACGACGAGCGGGAACCCGAGGTGCAGGATCGCGCGCGCGTGCAGGGCGAACGGGTGCGAAGGGGCGCTCATCCTGGTCCTCGGAAACGGCCGTGACGGCCGCGGGCGGGCGATGGCATTCTAGGAGAGTATCCGCGCGCCACGCCCGCCTTCCCGGAGAACGCCGATGCTGGTCAACGACAAAGTCCGACGCGTCGCGATCGTCGGCGGCGCGCGCATCCCGTTCGCGCGCGGCATGGGAGCCTACGCCGACGTCGGCAACCAGGAGATGCTGACCGCGGCGCTCGCCGGCCTCGTCGCGCGCTGCCAGCTCGACGGCGTCCGGATCGGCGAGGTCGCGGGCGGCGCGGTGATGAAGCACTCGAGCCAGTGGAACCTCGTGCGCGAGGCGGTGCTCGGGACCGCGCTCGCGCCCGAGACCCCGGCCTTCGACCTGCAGCGCGCCTGCGGCACGAGCCTCGAGGCCGCGATCCTGCTCGGCAACAAGATCGCGCTCGGCCAGATCGACTCCGGCATCGCCTGCGGCGTCGACACCGTCAGCGACGCGCCGATCGTGTACGCGCGGCCCTACCAGCAGCTGCTCCTCGAGAGCGCGCGCGGCCGCACGCTCGGCGCGCGCCTGAAGCCCTGGCTGCGCCTGCGGCCCAGCTTCTTCAGGCCGGTCGCGCCGTCGGTGAACGAGCCGCGCACGGGACTCTCGATGGGCCAGGCCTGCGAGCAGATGGCGCAGTCCTGGCACATCGCGCGCGCCGCCCAGGATGCGCTCGCGCTAGAGAGCCACCAGCGCGCCGCCGCCGCCTACGCCGCCGGCTTCTACCGGGACCTCGTCGTCCCGTACCACGGGCTGAGCGCGGACAACAACCTGCGCCCGGACTCGACGCTCGTGCAGCTCGCGAAGCTGAAGCCGGTGTTCGACCGCTCCGAGAAGGGGACGCTGACGGCCGGCAACTCGACGCCGCTCACCGACGGCGCCGCGAGCGTGCTGCTCGCGAGCGAGGACTGGGCGCGCGCGCGCGGGCTCCCGGTGCAGGCGCTGCTGACCTACGGCAAGGCGCACGCGGTCGACTTCATCAGGAAGGAAGGGCTGCTGATGGCGCCCGCCTACGCGGTGCCGATGATGCTGAAGGACGCCCGCCTCGGCCTCGGCGACTTCGACTACTACGAGATCCACGAGGCCTTCGCCGCGCAGGTGCTGTGCACGCTCGCGGCGTGGGAGTCGGCGGACTTCTGCCGCGACCGGCTCGGGCTCGCGGCGCCGCTCGGCGCCATCGACCGCGCGAAGCTCAACGTCGTGGGCTCGAGCCTCGCGGTCGGCCACCCGTTCGCGGCGACCGGCGCGCGGATCGTCGCGACGCTCGCCAAGCTCCTCGCCGAGCGCGGCGGGCGCCGCGGGCTCATCTCGGTGTGCACCGCGGGCGGGATGGGCGTGACGGCGATCCTCGAGCGCGCCTGACTACAGCACCTCGAACAGCCCGGCGGCGCCCATGCCGCCGCCGATGCACATCGTGACGACGACGCGCTTCGCGCCGCGCTGCTTGCCGGCGATGAGCGCGTGGCCCGTGAGCCGCTGGCCGCTCATGCCGTAGGGGTGCCCGACGGCGATCGCGCCGCCGTCGACGTTCAGCCGCTCGTCCGGGATGCCGAGCTGGTCGCGGCAGTAGAGCACCTGCACCGCGAACGCCTCGTTGAGCTCCCACAGGTCGATGTCGGCGACCTTGAGGCCGGCGCGCGACAGGAGCTTCGGCACCGCGAACACCGGCCCGATCCCCATCACGGCCGGGTCGCAGCCCGCCACCGCGAACCCGGCGAAGCGCCCGAGGGGCGTCAGGTTGCGCTTGGCGGCGAGCGCGGCGCTCATGACGACGCAGGCCCCGGCACCGTCGGAGAACTGGCTCGCGTTGCCGGCGCTGATGACGCCGCCCGCAAGCGCCGGGCGCAGGTTCTTGATCGAGTCGTAGGTCGTGCCGGGCCTCAGGCCCTCGTCGGCCGACACCGTCACTTCCCTCGTGTAGAGGCGCCCGCTGTCCTTGTCCATGCCGGCCATCGTGACCGTGATCGGCGCGATCTCGGCCGCGAAGCCGCCGGCGTCCTGCGTCGCGCAGGCGCGCTGCTGGCTCCTCGCCCCGTACTCGTCCATGCGCTCGCGGCTGATCGAGTAGCGCTTCGCGACCTCCTCGGCCGTCTGCAGCATGTTCCAGTAGACCTCGGGCTTGTGCTCGGCGAGCCACGGCTCCTGCACGAGGTGCGTGTTGAGCTCGTTCTGCACCACCGAGATCGCCTCGACGCCGCCGGCGACGTACAGGTCGCCCTCGCCGGCCAGGATCCGCTGCGCCGCGAGCGCGATCGTCTGCAGACCCGAGGAGCAGAAGCGGTTCACGGTCGCGCCGGGCACGCTGTCGGGGCACCCGGCCCGAAGCGCGATCTGCCGCGCGATGTTCTGGCCGGTCGCGCCCTCGGGGAGCGCGCAGCCCATCAGCACGTCCTCGACCTCGGCGGGGTCGACCTTGGCGCGCTCGAGCGCGGCCCTGACGACGTGGCCGCCGAGCGTCGCGCCGTGCGTCAGGTTGAAGGCGCCGCGCCAGCTCTTGGCGAGCGGCGTGCGGGCGGTCGAGACGATGACGGCTTCGCGGCTCATGAGCGGGCTCCCACGGAGTTGAACGCGCCACCCGAGGCGGCGAGACGCTGGATCAGGGGCGCGGGTGTCCAGAAGCCGGGGTCGCCGTAGGGGTTGCGGCCGAGCTCGCGCATGCGCTGCGCGACCGCGTAGACGCCGAGCTCGTCGGCGTAGCACATCGGGCCGCCGCGCCACACCGGGAACCCGTAGCCCGTCAGGTACACGACGTCGATGTCGGAGGCCCGCAGCGCAATCCCCTCCTCGAGGATCCTTGCGGCCTCGTTGACGAGCGCGAGCACGAGCCGGTCGACGATCTCGCGCGCGTCGAGGCGGCGCGGCTTCACGCCGATCGCGGCGCGGTTGGCGGCGATCAGGTCGTCGACGACCTTCGAGGGATAGGCGGTGCGGTCCCCGGGCCGGTAGTCGTACCAGCCGGCCTGGGTCTTCTGGCCGAAGCGGCCGAGCTCGCAGAGCTTATCGCCGATCTTCGAGTACGCCATCTGCGGGTGCTCGATCGCGCGGCGCTTCCTGATGTGCCAGCCGATGTCGTTGCCGGCGAGGTCGCTCATCCGGAACGGGCCCATCGCGAAGCCGAACTTCTCGATCGCGCCGTCGATCTCGGCGGGGCTCGCGCCCTCGTCGACCATGAACAGCGCCTGGCGCGAGTACTGCTCGATCATCCGGTTGCCGATGAAGCCGTCGCAGACGCCGGAGACGACCGCGGTCTTCTTCAGCGACTTCGCGAGCTTCATCGTCGTCGCGAGCACGTCCTTCGCGGTCGCCTTGCCGCGCACGACCTCGAGCAGCCGCATGACGTTCGCCGGGCTGAAGAAGTGCGTGCCGATCACGTCGGCCGGGCGCTTGGTGATCGCGGCGATGTGGTCGACGTCGAGCGTCGAGGTGTTGGTCGCGAGGATCGCGCCCGGCTTCATGACCTTGTCGAGCGTGCCGAACACCTTCTCCTTGACCGCCATGTCCTCGAACACCGCCTCGATGACGATGTCGGCGCCGCCGACGTCCTCGTACCGGAGCGTCGGCGTCAGCAGCGCCGCCCTCGCCTCGGCGTCGGCGGGCTTCAGGCGTCCCTTCTTGACCTGGCCTGCGTAGGTGTCGCGGATCCGCGCCACGCCCTTGTCGAGCGCCTCCTGGCCGACCTCGAGGAGCTTCACCGGGATGCCGGCGTTCAGGAAATTGATCGCGATGCCCGTGCCCATCGTTCCCGCGCCGATGACGGCCGCGGCGCCGATCGTGCGCGTCGGCGTCGACTCGGGGACGTCGGGGATCTTGGCCGCGGCGCGCTCGGCGAAGAACGCGTTGCGCAGCGCGCGCGAGACCGGGGTCAGCATGAGTTCGCCGAAGAGCTCGCGCTCGCGCGCGAGTCCCTCGTCGAAGGACTTCGTCGCCGCGGCCTCGATCGCGTCGAGGCACTTGAGCGGCGCCGGGAAGTTCGGGAACGTCGCCCCGACCGTGGTGCGCGCGAAGCCGAGCAGCGCCTCGTTGGCCCCGCCCGGGACCTTGCGGTCGCGGGCCTTCGGGAGCTTGCCGCCCGCGGCGAGCGCGGCCGCCTTCTCGGCGGCGAGCGCGACCGCGGACGGCACCGGGTCGCCTGCGACGAGCGCATCGAGCAGCGGGCTCCCCTTGAAGAGCTTCGCGGGCACGGGCTCGCCGCCCAGGATCACGTTGATCGCGTTCTCGACCCCGATCAGCCGCGGCAGGCGCTGCGTGCCGCCGGCACCGGGCAGGAGCCCGATCTTGACCTCCGGCAGCCCGAGGCGCGCGCCCTCGCTCGCGACGCGGTAGTGGCAGCCGAGCGCGAGCTCGAGCCCGCCGCCGAGGCAATTGCCCTCGATGGCCGCGACCACGGGCTTCGGGCTCGTCTCGACGCTCGCGATCACGTTGTGCAGGTTCGGCGCCGCGAGCATCGCCGGAGTCCCGAACTCGCGGATGTCGGCGCCGGCCGAAAACAGCCCGTTCTGGCCCGCGATCACGATCGCGGTCACCGCCGGATCGGCGACCGCGGCGTCGACGGCGGCGGTAAGCTCGGCCCGGGTGCGGGCGCCCAGGCTGTTGACGGGCGGCTCGCCGAAGCGGATGACCGCGACCGACCCCTGGCGGGCCGTGCTGATCGTGCTCATGGGGGGTGCTCCTCGCGCTGGCGGGCGCCGATTATGCCAGCCCGCCGCCGGCACCGGGCCTCCGGGGCGACCACGATGGCGCTGCGGTTCGTCGGCCCCGGCCCCGCTTGCCATTAGTTTCAACTGCAACTAAATTGCCCGCTGGCTCCGAGGGGGACACATGAAGCGCTACATCGAATATCCGCGCGTCGCGGGCACCGCGAGCCGCCAGGCGCACGCCGACCTGCCGGCCGGGACCTACGAGCGCGAGATGGGCAAGGAGGGCTTCTTCGGCCCGGCGGCGTTCTTCCACCACCGCCACCCCCCGACCGGCTGGTCGAGCTTCGAGGGGCCGTTGCGCCCGCATGCCTTCGACCTCGCGCTCCTGACCGCGCCGATGTTCTCGCCGTGGGAGTCGGCGCCGCTCCTCGAGAACGCGCATTGCCGGATCCGCTGGCTGAGGCTCGCGACCGCGATGGACCACCTCGTCCGCAACGCCGACGGCGACGAGCTCCTCTTCGTGCACGCCGGGCGCGCCGAGCTCTACTGCGACTTCGGCCACCTCGCGCTCGCCGCCGGCGACTACGTGGTGCTGCCGCGCGGCACGATGTGGCGGCTCGAGTGCGGAGCGCCCGTCGCCGCGCTCCTCGTCGAGGCGACGAACGGCGCCTACCGGCTGCCGGAGAAGGGCCTCGTCGGACCGCATGCGATCTTCGACCCGGCGCTCCTCGACGTGCCGGCCGTGGACGAGGCGTTCCTCGCGCAGCAGGATGAGGGCCCGCCGGGCGCGCCGACCGGGAGCCGCGAGTGGTCGGTGCGGATCAAGCGCCGCCAGCAGATCTCGATTGCGCGCTTTCCGTGGAACCCGCTCGATGCGGTCGGCTGGCACGGGGACCTGGCGGTGTGCCGGATCAACGTCAAGGACCTGCGGCCGCTGATGAGCCACCGCTACCACCTGCCGCCGTCGGCGCACTCGACGTTCGTCGCCGACCGCTTCGTCGTCTGCACCTTCGTGCCGCGGCCCTTCGAGACCGACCCCGGGGCGCTCAAGGTCCCGTTCTTCCACAACAACGACGACTACGACGAGGTCATCTTCTATCACGCCGGCGACTTCTTCTCGCGCGACAACATCCACCCGGGAATGCTGTCGTTCCACCCGTCCGGCTTCACGCACGGTCCGCACCCGAAGGCGCTGACGCGGATGCTGAAGCAGGACAAGCCCGGCACCGACGAGTACGCGGTCATGGTCGACGCGCGCGACGCGCTCGAGCTCGGCGCCGCCGCGGCCTCGGTCGAGTGGCAGGGCTACCTCGACAGCTGGCGCGGCGCATGAAGCTTGCGAGCCTGAAGGGCGGGCGCGACGGCCGCCTGGTCGTCGTCGATGCCAGCCTCAAGCTCTGCGCGGCCGCCGGCGGCATCGCGACGACGCTGCAGGACGCGCTCGATGACTGGGCGCGCCTCGCGCCGCGGCTGCGCGACCTCGCGGCGGCGCTCGAGGCGCACCAGGCCAAGGAGGCGACGCCCTTCGATCCGCGCGAGTGCGCCGCGCCCCTGCCGCGCGCCTACCAGTGGGTGGACGGCTCGGCCTACGTGAATCACGTCGAGCTCGTGCGCAAGGCGCGCGGTGCCGAGATGCCGGCGTCGTTCTGGACGGACCCGCTCGTCTACCAGGGCGGCTCGGACGACTTCCTCGGGCCGTGCGACGAGGCGCCGTTCGCGAGCGAGGACTTCGGCATCGACCTCGAGGCCGAGGTCGCGGTCGTCGTCGGCGACGTGCCGATGGGCTCGACGCCCGCGGAGGTCGCGGCGCGCGGCGACATCCGCCTCGTGATGCTGGTCAACGACTGGAGCCTCAGGAACCTGATCCCGGCCGAGCTCGGCAAGGGTTTTGGCTTCTACCAGTCAAAACCCGCGACCGCGTTCTCGCCGGTGGCGGTGACGCCGGACGAGCTCGGCGAGGCGTGGGCGGGCGGCAAGCTCCACCTGCCGCTCGTCACCGCCATCAACGGCAAGCCTTTCGGCGCGCCCGACGCCGGCGTCGACATGACCTTCGACTTCCACGCGCTGATCGCGCACTGCGCCAAGACCCGCAACCTCGAGGCCGGGACGATCGTCGGCTCCGGCACGGTCTCGAACTACGACCGCTCGAAGGGCTCGGCCTGCATCGCCGAGCGCCGCTCGCTCGAGCAGATCGAGTCGGGCGCGCCGCGCACGCCGTTCCTGCGCTTCGGCGACACGGTGCGGATCGAGATGCGCGACCGCGAGGGGCGCAGCATCTTCGGCGCGATCGAGCAGCGGGTCGTCAAGCCCTGGCGCTGAGGCCCCGAAGTGGTGCGAACCGGGCGCCTCGCGCAGAATAGGGGTTCCGCCACACCAGACCCCCGCATGACCACCGAGACGCACATCGAGCTCAAGGCCGCCGACGGCCATCGACTCGCGGCTTGCCGCGTGGCGCCGGCCGGGAAGCCGCGCGGCGGCGTCGTGATCGTCCAGGAGATCTTCGGCCTCAACCGCCACATCCGGGCGGTCGCGACCGAGTACGCGGCGGCCGGGTACCTCGCGGTCGCGCCGGCGCTCTTCGACCGCGTCGAGCGCGGCGCGGACGTTCCCTACTCGGACGTCGCGCGCGGCCGGGCGCTGCGCGATGCGGTCAAGACCGAGCAGACGCTCCTCGATCTCAAGGCCGCGATCGACGCGGCCGCCGCGGCCGGCAAGGTGGCCATGATCGGCTACTGCTGGGGCGGGACGCTCACCTACGTCGCCGCCTGCCACCTGTCGCTCGCCGCGGGCGTCGCCTACTACGGCGGCGGGCTGCCGAAGGTGCTCGATAGGACGCCGAAGTGCCCGGTGATGTTCCACTTCGGCGAGCGCGACCAGCACGTCCCGCTGAGCGACGTCGAGCAGGTCAAGAAGGCCTACCCGCTCGGCCACTACTACCTCTACCCGGCCGGGCACGGCTTCAACTGCACCGAACGCGCCTCCTTCGACGCGCCGAGCGCGAAGCTCGCGCTCGAGCGCTCCCTCGATTTCCTCCACCGCCACGTCGGCTGAACGGCCGGCGTGTCCCATACGAGACCATCATGACGACCTCATTCACGCTGTCCGATCCCGCGCTGCTGCGCGAGCAGAACTACGTCGACGGAAAGTGGATCGACGCCGACGATCACCTGAAGACCGAGGTGCGCAACAAGGCGACCGGCGCGCTGCTCGGGACCGTGCCGAAGTGCGGCGCCAACGAGACGCGCCGCGCGATCGAGGCCGCGAAGCAGGCCTTCCCGGCGTGGGCCGCGAAGCCCGCCAAGGAACGCGGCCGGATCCTGCGCAAGTTCGCCGACCTCATGGTCGCGAACACCGAGGACCTCGGCCGGCTCATGACCGCCGAGCAGGGCAAGCCGCTCGCCGAGGCCAAGGGCGAGGTCGGCTACGCGGCCTCGTTCTACGAGTGGTTCGCCGAGGAGGGCCGGCGCGTGTACGGCGACCTGATCCCGTCGGCGCAGCCCGACAAGCGCCTGTTCGCGCTGCGCCAGCCCATCGGCGTCGTCGGCGCGATCACGCCGTGGAACTTCCCGGCGGCGATGATCACGCGCAAGGCCGGCGCCGCGCTCGCGGCCGGCTGCACGATCGTCATCAAGCCCGCCGAGTCGACGCCGTTCTCGGCGCTCGCGCAGGCCGAGCTCGCGGCGCGCGCCGGCGTCCCGCCCGGGGTCTTCAACGTCGTGACCGGCAAGGCCTCGGCGATCGGCGGCGAGCTGACCTCCAACCCGCTCGTCGCCAAGATCACGTTCACGGGCTCGACCGCGATCGGCAAGCTGCTGATGCAGCAGTGCGCCGGGACCGTCAAGAAGGTGTCGCTCGAGCTCGGCGGCAACGCCCCGTTCATCGTCTTCGACGACGCCGACCTCGACGCCGCGGTCGCGGGCGCGATCGCCTCGAAGTACCGCAACACCGGCCAGACCTGCGTGTGCGCGAACCGCCTGCTGGTGCAGGCGGGCATCTACGACGCGTTCGTCTCGAGGCTCATCGAGGCGACCGGGAAGCTGCGCGTCGGCGACGGGCTCGCGGGGCCGACCGAGCAGGGGCCGCTCATTGACGACAACGCGGTGCTCAAGGTCGAGGAGCACATCGCCGACGCGCTCGAGAAGGGCGCGAAGCTCGTGCTCGGCGGCAAGCGCCACGCGCTCGGCCGGACGTTCTTCCAGCCGACGATCCTGACGAACGTGACGCCCGCGATGAAGGTCGCGCGCGAGGAGACCTTCGGGCCGGTCGCGCCGGTATTCCGGTTCGCGACCGAGGCCGATGCGCTCAGGATGGCGAACGACACCGAGTTCGGGCTCGCCGCCTACTTCTACACGCGCGACATCGCGCGCGCCTGGCGCGTCGCCGAGGGGCTCGAGTACGGCATCGTCGGCCTCAACACCGGCATCATCTCGACCGAGGAAGCGCCGTTCGGCGGCTGGAAGGAGTCCGGCACCGGCCGCGAGGGCTCGAAGTACGGCATCCTCGACTTCACCGAGCTCAAGTACCTCTGCCTGGGCGGCGTGATGTCCTGATGCCGCGCGCGCTCTCGGAGCGCGCGCTGATCGGGCTGCTCGCGGCGATCACCGCGACCGGCCCGGTCGCCCTCGCGATCTACATGCCGGTGATGCCGATGACGCGCGCCGCGTTCGGCGTCAGCGTCGCGGCCGCGAGCACCACCGTCAGCGCCCCGCTGATCGCCTACGCGATCGGCCTCTACGCCTACGGGCCGCTGTCCGACCACTACGGTCGCAGGCCGGTGATCCTCGCGGGCCTCGCGATCTACCTCGGCGGCTGCCTGCTCTCGCTCGCGGCGCCCTCGATCGGGTGGCTGACGCTCGGCCGCGTCGTGACCGCGTTCGGCACGGCGGCGGGCGTGACCATCGCGCGCGCCGCGCTCGGCGACCTCTACGAGCGCGACCGGATGGCGCACCGGCTCGCGACGCTGACGATGGTCATGGTGACCGCGAACGCGATCGCGCCGGCGTGCGGCGCGCTGCTCGGCGAGGCGCTCGGCTGGCGCGCGGTGTTTGCGCTGCTGCTCGCCGCGGGCCTCGTGATCCTGCCGCTGACCTTCCGCTACCTCCCCGAGACCCGCCGCGGCGGCGAGGAACGCGATCCGCGCCAGATACTGGCCGCGACCGGGGCGCTGCTGCGCACGCCCGCGTTCCTCGGCCACGCGTTCCAGTGCGCGGTGATCTTCACGGTGTTCCTCGTGTTCGTGGCGCTCGTCCCGTACATCTTCAACGCGCTCGGGCGCAGCGCCAGGGAATACGGCCTCTGGTACCTGTGCATCTCGGGCGGTTACTTCCTCGGCAACTGGGCCGTTGCCCGCTACACGCACCGCTTCGGCATGCAGCGGCTGCTCGAGGCGGGCATCTGGCTGCAGGCGCTCGCCGCCGTGCTCGGCTGGGTGCTCGCGCTCGCGGGCCTGTGGCACCCGTTCTGGCTGTTCGCGCCGTGGGCGATCATCGGCTTCGGCCAGGGACTCGCGCTCCCGAACCTGACCGCGAGCGCGGTGGCGCTCGCGCCCGGGAGCGCCGGAGCCGCCTCCGGCGTGCTCGGCTTCGGGCAGCAGTTCTTCGGTGCGCTGGCGGTGCAGTCGATGGCGACGACCTCGATCGCGACCCCGCTGCCGGTCACGGCCTTCGTCGCGGCGACCGCGGTGATCGCCCTGGCGGTACTGCGTCTCACTCGGCAGAGCGCCGCAGAGACGCCCGCGGCCGGGCCGGGCTAGACTGCGGGGCCATGCTTGGCCGTTTCCTGGAATTGTCGCTCCCGGCGCCGCGGATCCTCGAGTCCTGGCAGTTCTACCAGCGCCTCGGGTTCACGTCGCTGCAGGTCGGCGAGGCCTGGTCGCACCGCTACTCGGTGGTCACGGACGGGCGCATCGTGATCGGCCTGCACGACGAGGGCGGCGTCACGGCGCCGCTCATCACCTACGTGCTGCCCGACCTCGCGCGCCAGCTCGCGAACCTCGAGGCCGAAGGCCTCGAGTTCGACAGCCTGCGGGTCGGCGACGACACGTTCAACGAGGCGCTCTTCACGACGCCGGACCGCCAGCAGATGCGCCTCGTCGAGGCGCGCACGTTCTCGCCGCCCGAGCATGCGATGGCCTCCCGGCTCGGCTGGTTCGAGGAGCTCGCGATCCCGGTCGCGGATCTCGGCGAGGCGCGAAACTACTGGGAACGGCTCGGCTTCGTGACGGCGGCCGAGAGCAACGATCCGTGGCCGCACCTGTCGCTCACCAGCGACACGCTCGACGTCGGTCTGTACCTGACGCGCGAGCTGTCGCGGCCGACGCTCGTGTTCAGCGTCGAGGACGGGGCGCTGCTGCGCGAGCGGCTGACCGAGATCGGGGTCCAGCCCGAGCTCACGCTCCCGCGCTCGCTCGACCCCGACACGCACCTGATGGTCATCGCGCCCGAAGGCACGCAACTGCTCGTCGGGCCGCCGCCGGAGTGAGCTTCAGACCGCGCGCGAGAAGCGCGGCTGGTCGGCGACCGGCGCGACCTTCGGCAGGTGCGCGTCGAACACCATTGCGACGTTGCGCATCAGCAGCCGCCCGCGCGGCAGGATCCGAAGCGCACGTCCCTCGCGCTCGACGAGCCCGTCGGCCGCGAGCGGCTCGAGGCGCTTGAGCTCGTCGGCGAAGTGCTCCTCGAAGCGGATCCCGTGGCGCGCCTCGATCGGCGCGAACTCGAGCCGCGTCGCGCACATCAGCTGCTGGATCACGTCGCGGCGCAGCCGGTCCTCCGCATCGAGCGCGACGCCGCGCTCTATCGCGAGGCCACCCTCGTTGATGCGCCGGTAGTACTCGGGCAGCGTCTTCGAGTTCTGCGCGTAGGTGTCCCCGACCTTCGAGATCGAGCTCACGCCGAGCGCGACGAGGTCGCATTCGGCGCGCGTCGAATAGCCCTGGAAGTTGCGCTGCAGCGTGCCGTCGCCCTGCGCCCGCACGAGCTCGTCGGTCGGGAGCGCGAAGTGGTCCATGCCGATGTAGACGTAGCCGGCCTGGGTCAGCGTCTCGACCGTGAGCCCGAGGAGCCCGAGCTTCTCGGCCGGCGTGATGAGGTCGGCGACCTTGATCTGGCGCTGCGGCTTGAACAGGTGCGGCAGGTGCGCGTAGCTGTAGGCCGCGATCCGGTCCGGCCGCGCCGCGATCACCGTCTCGAGCGTGCGCGCGAAGCTCGCGCGCGACTGGCGCGGCAGGCCGTAGATGAGGTCGATGCTGACCGACTCGATGCCGAGCTCGCGCGCGCGCGTGATGAGCGCGAGCGTGTCCTCGCGCGACTGGATCCGGTTGACCGCCGCCTGCACGTCGGCGTCGAAGTCCTGGACTCCGAGGCTGATCCGGTTGAAGCCGAGGCGCTTCAGCTCGTCGAGCCGCGTGACCGACACCGTCCGCGGGTCGATCTCGATCGAGTACTCGCGGTCGGGGTCGGTGCGCAGCGTGAAGTGCTCGCCGATCTTCGCGAGGAGCTCGGCGAGCTCCGCGTCCGACAGGAACGTCGGCGTGCCGCCGCCGAGATGCAGCTGGTCGACGCGCCGCGAACGGTCGAACAGCGCGCTCTGGCGCTCGATCTCGCGGTAGAGGTGCTCGAGGTAGGGCCGCGCGCGCCCGTGGTCGCGCGTGATCACCTTGTTGCAGCCGCAGTAGAAGCACGGGCTCTCGCAGAAGGGCACGTGCACGTAGATCGACAGCGGCTTCGGCGTCCCCTGGTTGCTGGCCCGCGCCGCCGCCTCGTAGTCGGCGGCACCGAAGCCCGTGTGGAACTGCACCGCCGTCGGGTAGGAGGTGTAGCGCGGCCCCGGCCGGTCGTAGCGACGCACGAGGTCGGCGTCGAAGATCGTCTCGTTGCGGGGCGCCCCGGAGGTCATTGGGGAATGCTAACCAGCGTGTAACGGGACCCGGTACTCGGAAAACTACCAACCGTACTGACCGCAGTACCTAAGTCACTGTCGGGCCGGCGTTTTTCCAGGTTCACGGGTCGCTCGCCGGCCGCGCGACGAGCCGGAAACGCACCGCGACGTCGTCGCGCACCCGAAGCGCCCCGAGCGCGACGCTGAAGGGCGTCAGGCCGAGCGCCGCCTGCGAGAGCGTGACCCCGCCCCGGAGCGTCAGCGCGCCGCCCTCGCGCGTCACCCCGACCGGGAATTCGAGCGGCGTCGTCCGCTCGCGCACCGTGATCCCGACGCGCGCGACGAGCCCGGCGGGCGTGCCGGCGGCCGCCCCGTCGATGCGGATCTCGGGGAAGTGCTCGGCGTCGAGCACGGCCGGGCCGAGCAGGTTCCTGCGCGTGCCCTCGACGTCGGCTTCGCTCGGCTGGACCGCGAACTCCTCGCCCTCCTCGGCGCGCGCCGCATCATCGTCGATCACCAACGAGGCGACGGGAACGCGAAGCGCAAGCGTCGCCTGCGCCTCGTCCGCCGGCACCCACATCTCGCCCGCGATCCCGCGCGCGAGGATCACGTGGTTGTGCCCGAGGCGCGCGAGCGGGCCCGCGCGGTAGGCGAGCAGCCTCAGCTCCGAGGCCGCGCCGTCGATCCGGTAGTGGACGCCGCGCCCGGCGACGGGTGCGACGCGCTCGGGCGCCGGCGGCGCCCCGTGCGGGCCGCAGGCCGCGAGCGCGAGCGCCGCGAGCACCGCGGCGGGCCGCGCGCGCGCGCTGCTAGACTCGCGTTCCCCGCCACCGCTGCGCCCCTCGTGCAAGTGATCGCCCCCGCAGACGTGCTCGTCGTGTTCGCGCTCAGGGAGGAGGCCGGCCCGGCCTTCGCCGCGGTCGCCGCGCCCGTCCTCTACACCGGCGTCGGCAAGATTAACGCGGCGTGGGCGCTGACGCGCGCGCTCGCGGCGCGCCGCCCCGCGCTCGTCGTCTCCTTCGGCACCGCCGGCAGCCCCTCGCTGCCGCCGCACACGGTCGTCGAGTGCACCCGCTTCGTACAGCGCGACATGGACGTGCGCCCGCTCGGCGTACCGCTCGGCACGACGCCCTTCGACCCGCTGCCGGCGGTGCTCGAGGTGCCGCGGCGCTTCCCTTCGCTTCCCGCCGCGACCTGCGGCAGCGCCGATCACTTCGTCTCCGGCCACGACGTCGGCGCCTGCGACGTCGTCGACATGGAGGGCTACGCGCTCGCCAAGGTGTGCCGGCGCGAGCACGTCGAGTTCGCGGCCGCGAAGTTCGTCACCGACGGCGGCGATGCCAGCGCGCACGAGGACTGGACGGCGAACCTGCCGCTCGCGGCGGCGGCGTTCCGCGCGCTCTACGACCGCCTGGTCGGCGCCGGATGACCGAGCGCTTCGACGACGTCGGCGAGTGCGTCGAGGCGACGCTGCGGCGCCTCGGGCAGAGGATCGTCATCGCGGCCCCGCTCGCGATCGGCAAGCCCAACCTGCTCCTCAACGAGTTCTACCGCCGCGCCGGCCGCGATCCCGGCCTCAAGCTCACGATCCTGACGGCGCTCTCGCTGAACCGCCCGACTGCCCACAGCGAGCTCGAGCGGCGCTTCCTCGACCCCTTCGTCGCGCGGGTGTTCGGCGACTACCCCGACCTCGAGTACGTGCGCGCCGCGCACCTCGGCCGGCTGCCGCCGAACGTCGAGGTGCGCGAGTTCTACGTGCAGGCGGGCGCCTGGCTCAACGTCGACGCCATCCAGCAGTCCTACGTCTCGATCAACTACACCCACGTCGTCCACGAGGCGCTCGCGCTCGGCGTCAACGTGTTCGCGCAGCAGCTCGCGACGCGCACCGTCGCCGGGCGCGACGAGCTCTCCTTGAGCTCCAACTCCGACCTCACCTACGACCTGCTCGCAGAGCTCGATGCGGCCCGCGCCCGCGGCCGCGACTACGTCTACATCGGCGCGATCAATCGCCGCATGCCGTTCATGACCGGGGACGCGCGCATCGACGAGGCGCGCTGCGACTTCATCGTCGACCACCCGCGCTACGACTACGACCCGTTCGCGGCGCCGAACCTGCCGATCAAGGACGCCGAGCACGCGATCGGGCTCAATGCCACGGCGCTGGTGCGCGACGGCGGCACGCTGCAGCTCGGCATCGGCGAGCTCGGCGACGCCTGCGTCTACGCGCTGCAGCTGCGCCAGCAGCACAACGCCGCGTTCCGGCGCGCGCTCGCGGCGGTGGGAACCTCGCCGCGCTTCGACGCCGCGATCGAGGCGCTCGGCGGGACGGCGCCGTTCGAGCGCGGCCTCTACGGCTGCACCGAGATGTTCGTCGACGGCTTCCTCGACCTCTACCGCAGCGGCATCCTGTCGCGGCGCGTCTACCCGCACGCGATACTGCAGCGCCTGCTCGACTCGGGCGAGGTCAGCGAGCGGCCGGACCTCGAGACGCTGGTCGCGCTCGCGCGCGCGGGCCTGCGGATCATCGGCGAGCGGGACTTCGCTGCGCTCGACAAGGCGGGGCTGTTCGCGCCCGGCACGCGCTTCGAGGCGCCGGAGACGATCGTCTCGCCCGAGGGCCGGCGGCTCGCGGCGCGCCTCGACCTTCCCGAGGCACGCGCGGCGCTCGCGACTTGCCTCGCGCGCCGGCTCGACGGCGGCGTCGTGCTGCACGCCGGCTTCTTCCTGGGGCCGCGCGGCTTCTACGGCGCGCTCGCCAGCCTCGCCGAGGACGACCGGGCGCGCTTCGACATGACGCGCATCAGCTACACCAACGACCTGCTCGGCCCCGACTATGCGCTCAAGGTCGCCCAGCGCCGCCACGCGCGCTTCATCAACACGACGATGCTGGTGAACGCGCTCGGCGCCGCGACCTCGGACGGGCTCGGCAACGGCCAGGTCGTCAGCGGCGTCGGCGGCCAGTACAACTTCGTCGCGATGGCGCACGCGCTCCCCGAGGCGCACTCGGTGCTGCTGGTGCGCTCGACCTACACCAAGAACGGCCGCACCGCCTCGAACGTCCTGTGGAGCTACGGGCACACGACGATCCCCAGGCACCTGCGGGACGTCGTCGTCACGGAGTACGGCATTGCGCTCCTGCGCGGGCACAGCGACCGCGACTGCATCGCCGCGCTCCTTGCGATCACCGACGCGCGCTTCCAGGACGCGCTCCTCGCCGAGGCGCAGCGCGCCGGCAAGATCGAGAAGGGCTACCGGATCCCGGACGCGGCGCGCGCCAACACGCCGGCGCGGATCGCCGAGGCGCTGCGGTCGCTGCGCGGCGAGGGCCTGTTCTCGCCGTTCCCGTTCGGCACCGACTTCACGGCCGAGGAGATCGTGCTCGCGCGCGCCCTCGAGCGCCTGAAGGCGCAGGGGGCGACGCTCGCCGGGCGCGCCGCGGCGATCGCGGCCGCGGCCTTCGCGCCGCTCGACTCGGCGCAGATCCGCCCGTTCCTCGCGCGCCTCGACCTCGACCGGCCGGCCAGGTTCCGGGACCGGCTCGAGGCGCGCCTCGTGGCGAACGCGGTGCGCGCCGTGCTCGAGGGCGGCTAGCGCCGGAGCTCGGCGGTCAGCCGCTCGATCCGCTCGAGCGCCGGCGCGGCGTAGCCGCCGCCGAACAGGTTCAGGTGGTTGAGCAGGTGGTAGAGCTCGTGCAGCCCGGTGCGCGCGCGCGCACCGGCATCGAGCGGCCAGGCATCGGCGTAGGCCGCGTGGAACCGGGCCGAGAATCCCCCGAAGAGCCGCGTCATCGCGAGCTCCGCCTCGCGATCTCCGTAGTAGACCGCCGGGTCGTAGATCACGGGCGTGCCGCCGGCGAGCGCCGCGTGGTTCCCGCCCCACAGGTCCCCGTGCAGCAGCGAGGCGACCGGGCGGTAGTCGCGAAAGAACGCCGGCAGCTGCTCGAGGAGCCGTGCGCCGCGCTCGGTGAGCGGGCCGGCGTGGCCGCGGCGCGCGGCGAGCGCGAGCTGCGGCCCCAGCCTTCGGCTCGCGAGGAACTCGACGGGATCCTCGCACCAGGCATTCGCCTGCGGCGTGCGGCCGATGAAGTTGTCGGAGGCAAATCCGAAGCGCGGCGCCGTGTGGCGATGGAGCGCCGCGAGCCCGACCCCGAGCGCGGCCTCGGACTTAGCGCCCGGCGCCTCGAGCCCGAGCCACTCGAGCGCGAGGTACGCGTGAGGGCCCGCCACGCCGCGGTCGAGAACCGCCGGCACGCGGACCGTGCCGGTCGCGGCGAGCGCCGCGAGTCCGTCGGCCTCCGCGGCGAGCAGCGGCGCTTCCTCGATGCTCGCGATCTTGACGAAGAGCGGCCCGCGCGCGCTCTCGAAGCGCCGGCCGCCGTGGATCGAGCCGCCGCCCACGCGCCCCGCCGGGACGACCGGCAGCCCGAGCGTCGCCGCGAGCGCCTCGGCGACGGGGGTCACGCGGCGGCGCGCGCCGCGATCCGCTCGGCCTGCCGGCGCAGCATCGGGCCGAAGCCGGCGCGATCGTAGAACGCGCCGAGCGCGTCGAGGTCGGGCGCCCCGCGCCTGAGCGTCGCCGCGCTCGCCTCGAGCGGCATGTCGCAGGCGATGCGCGTGAGCTCGCGCGCGAGGTAGGCGGCCTCGCGGTGCGCCTCGAGCTTGGCGGCGACCGAGGCGGCGCCGCGGATCGCGAGCGTCGTGACCCGCGGCAGGTCCGCGTAGAGCGCCTCGAGCGACTCGAACTCGGCGAGGAGCGCGGCCGCGGTCTTGCGCCCGACGCCCGGGACCCCGGGGATGTTGTCGACGGGGTCGCCGGTCAGCGCGAGGAAGTCGGCGATCCGCTCCGGGTGCACGCCGAAGCGCTCGGGGATGTCGGCGTAGCCGAAGCGCTCCTCGCCCATGTAGTCCCAGAACTCGTCGCCCTCACGGATCAGCTGTGCGAGGTCCTTGTCGCGGGTCACGAGCGTCGCGCGAAAGCCCTGCCGGCGCATGCGCGTCGCGAGCGTGCCGATGATGTCGTCGGCCTCGTACTCGGCGGAGCCGAACTCGGCGAGCCCGAGGTGGCGGCAGAGCTCGCGGCAGCGCGCGAACTGCTCCTTGAGGCCGGGCGGCGCGGGCTCGCGGTTGGCCTTGTAGGCGGGGAAGATCCGGTTGCGGAACGAGCCCGCGAGGCTCTCGTCGAACGCGACCGCGAGGAACTCCGGCCGCTCGCGCTCGAGCAGGTCCGACAGGAAGCGCGCGAAGCCATACAGCGCGTTGACCGGCCGGCCGTCGCCGTCGGTCATGTGCTCGGGGACCGAGTAGTAGGCGCGAAAGATGAAGAAGCTGGCGTCGACGAGATGGAGCGCCGGCATCGCGTCAGTGACGCCAGGTCCGCAGGCGCGTGTGCAGCGGGCTCGAGCGCGGGAAGTGCGCGAGCAGGTACTCCATCTGGTCGGCGAGCACGCGCCGGCCCTTCAAGTAGATGTACTCGGCGTAGGTCGGCGTGAACGGCACCGCGAGGAGCTGCAGCCCCGCCTCCTCGGGCGTGCGCGAGGCCTTGGCGTTGTTGCAGCGCCGGCAGGCGGTCACGACGTTGGTCCACAGGTCCTCGCCGCCGCGGCAGAACGGGCGGATGTGGTCGCGCGACAGCTGCGAGGTCGGGAAGCGCAGCCCGCAGTACATGCACAGGTAGCCGTCGCGCTTGAACAGCGTCTCGTTGTTGAGCGGCGGCACGTAGTCGCTGCGCAGCGTGCCCGGGTTGTACGAGTGTCCGATCGTCGCGACGATCGAGCTCACGTCGACGATCGTGCGCGCGCCGGTGCGCGCGTTGGTGCCGCCGCGCAGGCTGAAGATCAGCGAGCCGCAGGCGTAGGCGATCTGGCCGGTGTGGTAGAGGCGCACCGCCTCCTTGTAGTCGATCCACTCGAGCGGCATGCCGGCGACGTCGGTGCGCAGCACCTGCTGCGAGAGCGCCGTCGGTGGGGCCCCTGCCACGGACTTCGGTTTAGCGCTTTGCGACTTGTGCGAATGCCGCGCCGCGTGGGACTTGGGTTTCATGCCTGTAAGATACGAAACGCCTGTGCCATAATCAAACGACGCAAGGCATTCAATCACAACGGAAATTCCGGGCCCTTCGGCCTTGCGTGACGGCGCGTGGTCCGCGCGCGTGCTGGGCCTTCCGGGAGGTCATCGATGTCCGCTGCCCCTGAAGCCGCCGCCGGGATCGTCGTCGGCGTACCACGCGAAACCCTGCCCGGCGAGGCGCGCGTCGCGCTCGTGCCCGAGGTCGCGGCCAAATTCGCGAAAGACGGCGCGCGGCTGCTGATCGAGCGCGGTGCCGGCGTTCCCGCGCAGTTCCCGGACGCGCTCTACAAGAACGTCGAGTTCGCCGACGCCGCCTCGGTCTACGCGCGCGCGGACCTGCTGCTCAAGGTACAGCCGCTGACCCCCGAGGAGGCCGGGAGGATCCGGCCGGGCGCCGTGCACGCGGGCTTCATGCAGCCCCACAACCACCTGGCGGCGGTCAAGGTGCTGCGCGAGCGCAAGGTGACGAGCTTCGCGATGGAGCTCGTGCCCCGGATCTCGCGCGCGCAGTCGATGGACGCGCTGTCCTCGCAGGCCGCGATCGCGGGCTACAAGGCCGTGCTGATCGCCGCCAACACGCTCGATCGCTTCTTCCCGATGCTGACGACCGCCGCCGGCACGATCCGCCCGGCGCAGGTGCTGGTCATCGGCGTCGGCGTCGCGGGGCTGCAGGCGATCGCGACCGCGAAGCGCCTGGGCGCCATCGTCGAGGCCTATGACGTCCGCGCCGCGACGCGCGACCAGGTGAAGTCGCTGGGCGCCAAGTTCGTCGAGACCGGCGTCACCGCCGAGGGCGCGGGCGGCTATGCGCGCGAGCTCACGGCCGAGGAGAAGGCCAAGCAGCAGGAGGTGCTCGACGGGCGGATCGCGGTCGCCGACGTCGTCGTGACGACCGCCGGCGTCCCGGGGCGGCCGGCGCCCCGGATCGTGTCGCGCGCCGCGGTCGAGCGCATGAAGCAGGGCGCGGTCATCGTCGACATCCTCGCCGAGAACGGCGGCAACTGCGAGCTGACGCGCGCCGGGGAGACGGTGCTGCACGGCGGCGTCAAGGTCGTGGGCCCGGTGAACCTGCCGGCGCAGCTCGCCTACCACGCGAGCGAGATGTACGCGCGCAACCTCTACAACCTGCTGTCGCCGGCGCTCAAGAAGGGCGTGCTCGCGATCGACTGGACCGACGAGGTGTTCGCGGGGACGGTCCTGACGCACGACGGTGAGGTCAGGCACGAACCCACGGCCAAGCTGCTCGCGAACGGCTGAAGGAGCGCTTCATGATCGACGGCGTCATCGCAATCTACATCTTCATGCTCGCGGCCTTCACCGGCTACGAGGTCATCTCGCGCGTGCCGGTCATCCTGCACACCCCGCTGATGTCGGGCTCGAACTTCGTGCACGGCATCGTGCTGGTGGGGGCGATGTTCGCGCTCTTCGAGGCGACGACGACGCTCGGGCGCGTCGTCGGCTTCATCGGCGTCGTGCTCGCGGCCGGCAACGCCGTCGGCGGCTACGTCGTCACCGAGCGCATGCTGGAGATGTTCAAGTCGAGCGGCCAGAAGAAGGCCACCGGGGGGCAGCACTGATGTCCTTCATCAACCCCGCGGCGGCCAAGTGGATCATCGACGCCGCCTACATCCTGGTCGCGTTCCTGTTCATCACGGGCCTGAAGCGCATGAGCTCGCCGGTGACGGCGCGCGGCGGCATCCTGTGGGCCGGGCTCGGCATGCTGCTCGCGACGCTCGTGACCTTCCTCGCGCCCGCGACCTCGGCGGGCGGCTTCGAGCACGTCGGGACCAACTTCGCGCTCGTGATCGCCGGCATCGCCGTCGGCGGCGTGCTCGCCTGGGTGTCGGGCAAGCGCGTCGCGATGACCGACATGCCGCAGATGATCGCGCTCTACAACGGCATGGGCGGCGGCGCCGCGGCCGCGATCGCGGCCGGCGAGCTCTACCGCGGCACCAGCCACGGGCTCGCGGTCGGCGCGCTCGCGGTGCTCGGCGGGCTCATCGGCGCGGTGTCGTTCTCGGGGTCCGGCATCGCGTTCGGCAAGCTGCAGGGCCTCATCAAGCGCTCGCTGCGCTTCGGCGGGCAGCAGGTGCTGAACCTGCTGTTCCTCGTCGGCGCGATCGTGCTCGGGACGCTGATCGCGACCGGGGCCGCGGCCGATGCGCCGGTCGTGAGCGCCTTCTTCGTGCTCGCGCTCGTGCTTGGCGTGACGATGACGCTGCCGATCGGCGGCGCCGACATGCCGGTCGTGATCTCGCTCTACAACGCGCTCACCGGACTCGCGGTCGCGTTCGAGGGCTTCGTGCTCAACAACGCCGCGATGATCATCGCCGGCACCGTCGTCGGCTCCGCGGGAACGCTGCTGACGCAGCTGATGGCCAAGGCGATGAACCGCTCGCTCGGCAACGTGCTGTTCTCGGGCTTCGGCGACACCGCGAGCGCGGCGGGCGGGCCGGTCACGGGCTCGATGAAGCCGATCGACGCCAACGACGCCGGCGTCATGATGGCCTTCGCGCAGAAGATGATCATCGTGCCGGGCTACGGCATGGCGGTCGGCCAGGCGCAGCACAAGGTCTGGGAGCTGGCGCAGCTGCTGCAGAACCGCGGCGTCACAGTGCGCTTCGCGATCCACCCGGTCGCCGGCCGCATGCCCGGCCACATGAACGTGCTGCTGGCCGAGGCCGGCGTCCCGTACGACCTGATCGCGGACCTCGAGGAGATCAACGCCGAGTTCGAGACCACCGACGTCGCGCTGATCATCGGCGCCAACGACGTCGTGAACCCGGTCGCGCGCAACGACAAGTCGAGCCCGATCTACGGCATGCCGATCCTGAACGCCGACAAGGCCAAGAACGTCGTCGTCATCAAGCGCGGCCAGGGCCAGGGGTTCTCGGGCATCGAGAACGCGCTCTTCTACCTCGACAACACGCGCATGCTCTACGGCGACGCCCAGGGCGCGGTCAACCAGCTGATCCACTCGGTCAAGGCGATCGGCTGAGGCGAGGCGGGTGCGACGCCTCGCGCGCTCGCTGTACTTCTGGGTGCTGGCCGCGGTCATCGCGGGCGCGCTCCTCGGGAGCCTCGAGCCCGCGACCGGCATGGCGCTGAAGCCGCTCGGCGACGGGTTCATCCGCCTGATCCGGATGCTGGTCGGGCCGATCGTGTTCTGCACGATCGTGCTCGGCATCGCCCACATGCGCGACCTGCCGCGCGTCGGGCGCGTCGGCATCAAGGCGCTCGTCTACTTCGAGGTGCTGTCGACGGTCGCGCTCGCGCTCGGCATGGCGGTCGCGGCGCTCGCGCGCCCGGGCGCGGGCTTCCACGTCGACCCGGCGACCCTCGATGCGGCGGCGGTCGCGAAGTACGCGAGCGCCGCGCACGAGCAGTCGGTCGCCGACTTCGTGCTGAACGTGATCCCGGCGACGCTGCCCGGGGCGCTGACCTCGGGGGAGCTCCTGCAGGTGCTGCTGGTCGCGATCCTGACCGGCTTCGGCGCGGCGGTCGCCGGCGAGCGCGCGCAGTTCTTCGTGTCGTTCGTCGAGTCGGCGTCGCTCGTGCTCTTCAAGGTCGTGGGCTTCGTGATGTGGCTCGCGCCCGTCGGCGCGTTCGGCGCGATGGCCTACACGCTCGGCAAGTTCGGCTGGAAGAGCCTCGCCCCGCTCGCGCGCTTCATGGGGGTCTTCTACCTGACGTGCGCGCTGTTCGTGTTCGTCGTGCTCGGTCTCGTCGCGCGCGCCGCGGGCCTCAACATCCTGCGCCTCGTCGCCTACCTCAAGACCGAGATCCTGACGGTCATCGGCACCTCCTCCTCCGAGAGCGTGCTCGCGCCGCTGATCGACCGGCTCGAGCGGCTCGGGTGCCGGCGCGCGACCGTCGGCCTCGTGGTCCCGACCGGCTACTCGTTCAACCTCGACGGCACGTGCATCTACCTGTCGCTCGCGGCGCTGTTCCTCGCGCAGGCGCTCGACGTGAACCTGAGCCTCGGCCAGCAGCTGACGCTGCTCTTCGTCGCGATGCTGAGCTCCAAGGGCGCGGCGACGGTCACGGGCGGCGGCTTCATCACGCTCGCGGCGACGCTCGCGGTGGTGCCGGCGGTGCCGGTCGCGGCGCTCGCGCTGATCCTCGGCATAGACCGCTTCATGAGCGAGGCGCGCGCGGTCACGAACCTGATCGGCAACGCGCTCGCGACGCTCGTCGTCTCGCGCTGGGAGGGCGAGCTCTCGGCCGAGGAACTC
>Ga0335069_10003095_pt1 | contig 25339 bp, 26 predicted proteins | sample Lox_Sample_11_FD_206714 | JGI IMG/M metagenome (GOLD analysis project Ga0335069, IMG submission 206714) | Soil microbial communities from Loxahatchee National Wildlife Refuge, Florida, United States - Lox_Sample_1.1 | ecosystem: Environmental > Terrestrial > Soil > Wetlands | place: USA... | reverse complement strand
ACCGGCTGGCGCACGCGTCGCGCGATCGTCGGGGCGTTCTCGACGCCGTTCTGCAGGCTCACGACCAGCGCGTCCGGCTCAAGGTGCGGCGCGATCGCCTGCGCGACCGTGTCCGTGTCCGTCGACTTCACGCAGAACAGCACGAGGTCGGCTCCGCGCACGGCGGCCACGTCGGCGCTGGCGGCGGTGCGGATGGTTTCCGTCCGGCCTGCCATCCGCAGCTGCAGGCCGGCGCCCTCGATCGCCTGCACGTGCGCCGGTCGCGCGATCAGGGTGACGGGCCGGCCGGCACGCGCGAGCATGCCGCCGAAGAAGCTGCCCACGGCACCCGCGCCGACCACGGCGACGGAGCGGAAGGTTTCGGTCATCGGCATCGTCCGGATGGCGCTCGCTGCGCGTTCGAGGCACATTGTCGGCCGAGTCGAAAGCGCAGGGAGCGAGCATGGAAGCACCGAAGGTCTGCGTCGTCACGGGATCCTCGTCGGGCATCGGCGCTGCGACGGCGCGGCTCTATGCGTCGCGCGGGTGGCGCGTCGTGGTGAACTACTCGCGCCAGGCCGAGCCGGCCGAAGCGGTGGCGGCAGCGTGTCGCGATCTCGGCGTGGAGGTGCTCGTCGTGCGCGCCGACGTCGCGCAAGACGCCGACTGTCGGCGCCTTGCGGCCGAGGTGGAGTCGCGATGGGGTCGGGCCGACGTGCTGGTCAACAACGCCGGCACCACGAAGTTCGTGGCACTGCACGACCTCGAGGGCCTCTCCGCCGACGACTTCCACCGTATTTACGACGTGAACGTGATCGGCGCGTGGCAAATGACCCGCGCGCTGGCGCCGCTGCTGAGGCGCTCGGGCAGCGCGGGCGTGGTCAACGTGTCGTCGGTGGCGTCGATGATGGGGCTCGGCTCTTCCATCGCGTACATGGCGTCGAAGGGCGCGCTCAACGCGATGACGGTGGGGCTGGCGCGCGCGCTCGGTCCCGAGGTGCGAGTGAACGCGATCGCGCCGGGGCTTGTGGAGACCCCGTGGCTGGAGCAGGGCCTCGGCGCGGAGCGTTATGCCGCCAGCGTCGAGGCGTACAAGGCGCGAGCGGCACTCGCCGCGGTGCTCACCCCCGAGGACGTGGCGCGCACCGCGTGGTACCTCGGCGCCGACGCTCTGAAGACGACGGGCGAGATCCTGCTGCTCGACGCGGGCGTGCGGCTCACGCGCGCGTGAGCTTCACGTCGCCGGGTGCTCGGCGGCTCCCAATGCGCGGCGGCCGTGCGCCGGGTGCGTGGCGGATCAGGTGCCGTCGAATGCGCGCTGGATCGCTCCAACGTCCAGCTTGACCATCGTCAGCATCGCGTCCGTCGCCCGCTTCGCGCGGGCTCGATCGGGCGACTTCAGCATGTCGATCAGAACCTGAGGCGTGATCTGCCACGACACGCCCCAGCGGTCCTTCAGCCATCCACAGGCTTCGGGCTGCCCCCCGTCGGCGAGCAGCGCGTCCCAGTAGCGGTCGAGCTCAGCCTGGTCGGCGCACGTCACGGAGAACGAGACCGCATGGTTGAAGGGCTCGTTGCCCTTCGCGCTCATGGCCGTGAAGGGTTGCCCGAACAGCTCGAACTCGACCACCTTCACCGAGCCCGGCGGGCCGCTCGGCGACTCGCTGGGCATCGACGTCACGTTGACGATGCGCGAGCCCGGGAACAAGGACGTGTAGAAGCGGGCGGCTTCCTCGGCTTCGGTGGCATACCAGAGGAAGGGTCGGATCGGTGAGGCCATGGCGTGCGGGCGATTGAAGACGCCCGGACTCTAACGGCGCGATGCGATCAGGGTCTCGGCGGTATCGCGATGCGCGTCCCGGCTTGCAGCAGCCAGGCGTCGAAGCCGAGCAGCCCCGGATGCAGCGCCTTGGTCTCCGCGACCGGTCGAGCCGCGCAGAACTCAGCGTTGAAGTCGCGCTTGAACTGGAACATGTTCGCGAGGTCCTCCGCGCCCGGGAAGCCGAGCTTCGCGTACTGCTCGGGCGGCATCGGCACGTGCGTGACCGTCTCGTTGAGCACCTTGGCGAGAGCCGCGGCCATCTGCGCGCCCGTGAGGTGCTGGCCCGCGATGCCGATGGTGCGACCGATGGTCTTGTCTCCGCTGCGCAGGATGCCGGCCGCGCAGGCGCCGATGTCCTCCACCGCAATGCCGGGCAGCGGCCGGTCGTCCATCGGCAAGACGAACACGAGCGCGCCGTCGGCACCTCGCTGCGGCCCCATGCCGAAATGGATGAGGTTGTCCCAGTAGAAGGACGTGAGCAGGAACGTCACCGGCAGGTTGCGTTCGCTGAAGAACCGGTTGGCTTCGCCCTTCGCGTCGAAGTGCGGCACGTTGTACGTGCCCATCAGCACCGGCATGCGTCGCCCGTCGGCGGGCAGGAAGCGGCGCGTGTCCTCGAGCGTCGACCAGACCACGTGCCGCACACCCGCACGCTTCGCGCCTTCTGCCAGGTTCTCGGCCTGCTTCAGCTCTCGCTCGGGCGAGAAGTGCTCCCAGAAGTTGGTGACGCAATACGCGCCGTGAGCGCCACGCATCGCGTGCTCCACGCTCGCCGCATCGTCCAGGTCGGCGGCCACGACTTCGGCGCCGAGCTGAGCCAGCTCCTTCGCGCGATCGCCATGCGGGTGGCGCGTGGCGGCGCGGATGCGGAAGTCGGGCTTGTCGCGGGCGAGCACCGCACGCACGAGGCCACCGCCTTGCGCGCCGGTCGCCCCGAACACAGTGACGAGGGGCGCGCTTGGGTCGGGGGGAGCGGGCATCAGTGTCTCCGGGGCAGTCTCGCTCAGCTCTTGGGTTGCTTGAGGCGATCGACGCGCCTCTGCGCCGCGTGCGCGACGAACGCGCGCTCGAACAGATTCGCGTTCGCGAGCAGCCGGGCGCCCTCGCTCCTGCACGCCGCCTGACGCGCGACGAGTTCGTCATGCGGCAGCGTCTGCGTATTGGCTTCCGCCTGCTTCAGCAGCTTGTCGGCTTCTTCCTTGCGCAACCCCTGCTTGTAAGCCACGCCGATGAAGGCGAAACCTTCCTGGACGCGCCGCACGAGCTCGGGCTCGATCTCGGTCTTGCCGGCGCGAAGCTGGTCGGCCATCTCGATGGCTTCGACCTCGAGCGCCGCGACGCAGTCGGCCGAATGCTCGAACGTCGGCCCGCCGTCCTGCGCACGCGCGCCCGGCACGGCCAGCGCGCATGCGAGGGCCGCGGCGAGGATTGCAGGGTTGCGATGCGCCATCGGTCAGCGACAGACCCGGATCGCCTCCGGGGGTTCCGTGTCGCGCCGCTGTTCTAGCACGCGCGGCGCGGTTCCGTCGACGATCAGGAGGAGGTGGCCTGTTCGCCGGCACCCATCAATGCGCCGCGCTTCGCGATGGACCACTCGCCGATCGCCTGCTGCAGGCGTGCCAGGCTGATCTCGTGCACCTCCAGCTGCCGGCTGTCCGCGAAATCGGGCTTCTTCACCTGCACCCCCTGGGCCACCATCGGCATGGGTTGCGGCGTGTAAGCATGCGAGATCGTCGGCCCCGGCAGCCACACCGCCGCGCCGCTGTCGCGGATCGAGACGGCCACGGCCATGCGCGAGCGCAGGTCGGCGAGGTTCGTCGATGACCAGTTGGTGACGATTGCTTCGAACTGCGCGAGCGCGCGCCGCAGGCGCTTCACGCTCATCTCGTCGAGCACGGGGAGGCCCTTCTTGCCCAGCTGACGCTCGAAGTGAGCGAGATAGCGGAACACCTCGCGGCTACCTTCGTGCTCGTCGAGCACCGCGGCCAGCTCGCGACGCATCCCTTTCACATCGGCGCCGCTGCGTTTGCGGGGGGCACCGGTCGGCGATTGCCCGTACGCGGCGGCAGTGGCCCTGCGCGCGCGGCGGCCTGGCATCGGCGGCAGGGCACGCGAAGCCGGCGCGACGACCCGTCGACAAGCGGAGACCACGACGCGCAGCATGAGCACGAGCAGTTCGAACCACACGCGGAGCGCCTGCATGCGCGGCATATCGGCAAGCACCGCCGCGCAGATGAGCGGCGTTACGACGGCTTACAAGCCCCCATCTAGGGGATGCCTGGACCGGTACGCCGATTGCCGCAGAACTTGCAGGCGGCGCGCCACCGGAATGCAGGCGACCGCACGGGCGGGCATGCCGTTGTCCTACAGCCGTCGTGACGCGGCTCTGTCACCCTTCGCGTGAAGAATTTTTCCCGACCTCCGCCCTTCATTTCCCGATCCAGGAGCCCGACCCGTGGGATACGCAGAACTGAGCGGCCGCTACCGGCGCCTTCGCAGCGAGCTGGATGCCGCCTATGCGGTGTGGAACAGCAGCCGCATCGACCAGATCGCCGAGCAGATGGCCGAAGTGGAACGCGCGCTCGCATCCGTCGAGAACGGGCGGCGAGGCCGAAGCGACTGGAGCGAAAGCGATGCGGCCGATGGCGGATTGCCGCGGCATGCGTCGTGACCCGAGCATGCGCAGCCATCGATCCGGAGCATCATCCGTGCGTGCGGCAACACCCGTGAGCATCGGCGAATACGAGGCGGTCCCGATCGCCGAGGTGTGGGGTGACACCGACTGGCGCGCCGGCGTGCTGCTGAGCGGCAGCGATCCGCGCGGCGACCGGCCCGTGAAGAGCCTCTATCCGCAGGTCTTCGCATCGGAAGAAGAAGCGCTGCATTTCGCGTGTCGCGAGTGCGAGCGCCAGTTCTCGGCGCTGTCGGGAGCGCACTGACGCGAGGCAGGGGGCGCGGCCCGTTGCCGCGATACTTCGGGGGTTCACGCCGCTCGAGCCCCTTGCCCGATCGAGATCGTCTACTCGCCCTGCGTCGCATGCAGGGCATCGCGCTCGCCCTGCTGCTGGCGGCCGCCGTCGTCTACGTCGGGGCCACTGCGCTGCTCGGCCGGCATGCCGCGTTCGGATACCTGGCCGCGTTCGCCGAGGCAGCGATGGTCGGCGCCATCGCCGACTGGTTCGCGGTGGTGGCGCTGTTCAGGCATCCGCTCGGCTTGCCGATCCCGCACACCGCGATCATCCCGAGCAGCCAGGAGCGCATCGGCGACAACCTCGCCGAATTCATCTGCATGCACTTCCTGAGCGACGCACAGGTGCTGGACAAGCTCGAGCGCCTGGATGCGTCGCGGCGCATCGCGATCTGGCTCGCGGCGCCACGCCATGCCGAGCGCGTCGGCCGCTACGTGGCGGAGGCGCTGGTCTACGGGCTTTCGGTGCTCGACGACGACCGCGTGCGCGCGTTCTTCCGTCGCGCGGTGCTCGAGCGCCTCGAAGCGGTCGACATCGCGCCGCTCGCCGGCCGCGTGCTCGCCGTGCTGACCGAGGACGGGCGTCACCAGCGCCTGCTCGACGGCGTGTTGCAGCAGCTCGCGCACATGCTGGATGACGACGCCGTGAGGCGCGCGATCGCCGAGGTCGTCGCGGCCGAGGTGAAGTACCTGCGCTTCGTGGGCCTCGACCAGGTCGCGGGCCGATACGCGACCGAGAAGATGGTCGCGGCCGTCGTGCGTCTCGTCGGCGAGATGGGTGGCGACCCGAGACACCCGCTGCGCACGCGGTTCGACGACTTCGTCGCCGGCTTCGTCGTGCGCTTGCAGGACGACCCGCTGCTGCGTGCGAAGGGCGAGGCGCTGAAGGCGGAGCTGCTCGCGCATCCGGCGGTCGCGACGTACCTGCACGGCCTGTGGAGCGAACTGCTCGGCTGGCTGCAGGCCGATCTCGCGAAGGACGATTCGAGGCTGCGCCGCCAGGTCGTCGACGGCACGCGCTCGCTCGGCGAGAAGCTGCTGACCGACGCCGATATGCGCGCCTGGATCAACGAGCAGCTGCGCGAGGCCGCGCCCCGGTGGATCGCGCGCTATCGGGAGGACATCCGGCGCGCGATCGTGACGCGCGTGCGCGCATGGGACCCCGCCGAGCTCACGCGCGAGGTGGAGCGCAACATCGGTCGCGACCTCCAGTTCATCCGCATCAACGGCACGCTCGTGGGCGGGCTCGTCGGCCTCGCCATCCACGCCGCGACGCAGCTCGCGCGGCCAGGCTGACGCAGGCACCGAGGCGTACGGGCGCGCCGACGGTCGACAATTCGGACATGCCCGCGCAGCACTACCTCGCGCGCTGCCTGCTCTACCGGCAGCCGACGAGCCACGACCAGGCCCGCATGCCGCAGCGTCGCATCGCCCCGGCGCCCACGCCGATGCCGCTGGCGCGCGGACCGCGCCTCTCGTTCGACAACCTGCCGGTGATTCCCCGCGCCGGTGCATCGACCGTCGCGCTCGCCGGGTTGCTCTCGGACACCGGTACGACCGCCTTCGTCGTGCTGCATCGCGGCCGCATCGTCTGGGAGCTCGATGCCGACGGCGCGTCGAGCCGCGTCTTGCAGCGATGCTTCTCGGTCACCAAGTCGTTCGCGTCGGCGCTCGTCGGCATCGCGATCGGCGAAGGCGCCATCGAATCGGCGCAGCAGGCGATCGGGACGTGGCTGCCGGGCTTGCGGGATGCACGCGTCGCCTCGCTGAGCCTCGATCACCTGCTGCGCATGCGTTCGGGCGTGGCTTTTCGCGAGGGAATCTGGCCGTGGCTCGACGCGCCGCGCACCTACTACGGCCACGACCTGCGCCGGCGCGTGCTCGGGTGCCGAATCGGCGATCCGGTCGGCGCCTTCTTCCACTACAACGATTGGCATCCCTTCCTGCTCGCCCTGCTCATCGAGCGCGCGACCGGTCGATCGATCACGTCGTTCCTGCAGGAGAAAGTCTGGGACGCGATCGGCGCCGAAGATCCCGTGTGCATGATGGTCGACCGGGACGACGCGGAAGGCATCGAGCATCTCGAGAGCGGCCTCAGCGCGAGCGCGCGCGACCTCGCGAAGTTCGGGCAGCTCGTGCTGGAGAACGGCGAGGCTCGCTCAGGTCGAGCGGTGATCCCGCGCGGCTGGCTGCAATCGAGCACCACGGCGGCGCCCGAGTGCGGCGATCCCGGGTGGTGGCGCTACTACCGCGGCCAGCCGTGGGGACGGGTCTTGGCCGGCGGCCGGACCGACTATGCGGCGATGTGGTGGGGGCACACGCCGATGCACGGCGTGCGCGATGTGTTCGCGATGGGGGTGCTCGGGCAGCACATCTACGTGTCGAGCGACACGCAGGTGGTCATCGTGCGCCTGTCCGATCGTTTCCCGCCCGGAACGTGGTGGGCGCCGGTGCTGCGGCAAGTGGCCGAGGCCGCAGCTTCGTCAGCGTGAGCGCGCGGGCGCGCGCAACGACGCGGCGTCAGGCCGCGAGCGCGGACTGCGCGGCGACGCACTTGTTGCATTTGCCGAGCCCCGGCAGGCGCGGATCGGGCTTGCCGTCGCCGGTCTTGAAGTTGGCCTGGCAGCGCCGGCACACGTACATCTTCGAGCTCGACATCATCGGCTTCACGCCGGGCTCCCCCGCCGGACGCGCGGCCACGTATTCCGCCTGTGTCTGGCGAAGCTTCTGTGCCGGGGTTTGCGGGGGGGTCTGAGCGGGAGCGGGACGTCGGGTGGCCATGGGCGATACCTGGGTTCTGGGGCGGAGGTCTCGAAGGGCCATCGGCCGCGCAGCGGACTGCGGCCGACGGGGGCCGATATTGTCCCCGATTCGCGCCCGTCGCGTGCGGGCGCCTGAGCGAGGCCCCACGCCGTCGCACGGCTTTCGACGCGGCGGATGAGCCGAGGCGCGGAACCGCCGCTCAGCTCGAGAGGATGAGGGTGTAGTGCTCCACCGCCGGCGGCGCGGCGAAGAAGGGTCCCACGATCGCGCGCCACTCGGGGAACAGCGGGCCGCCGCGGAACTTCACGGTGTGATCCTCGAGCGTCTCCCACTCGATCATGAGCACGTAGCGATCGGGCGATTCCACGCCTCGGCGCACGCTCCATGAGCGAAAACCCTGGGCGCGCGCGATCACGGTTTCGATGCCGCGCCGGATCGCGGCCTCGAACTCGGGGTTGCGTCCGGGCTGGATGCGGATGTCGGCGATCTCGAGCACGACGCCGTTGCTCATGGCGACATCGGGCAGCCGGTGGCCGGGTCGGCGAGCGCCTTGACGGCGATCGCGCGGAACTCGTTGTTGTTGCCCTTCACCTCGCGCAGGTACATGTCTTGGACCGGATTGCCGGCGGCCGACAGCGTGAACCTGCCGCGCGGGCTGTCGACCGTCGTCTTGCGCATCGCCGCCGTGAGCTGGTCGCGCTTGGAGAGATCGCCGTTCACGGCCTTGAGGCCGGCGGTGAGGATCTGGGCGGCGTCGTAGCCCTGCACCGCGTACACGTCCGGTTGCTGCTTGTACGTGAGCGCGAAGGCTTTTCGGAACGCGTTGTTCTTCGGGGTGTTCAGGTCGTCCGCGTAGTGCAGCGTGGTCAGCATGCCCTGCGCCGACGCGCCTTGCGCCTCGAGCGTCCCGTCGGTCAGGAAGCCGGGGCCGTAGAGCGGGATCGTCTTGTTGAGGCCGGCCGCCGCGTAGTCCTTGACGAACTTCACCGCGCCGCCGCCCGCGAAGAACGCGTACACCGCATCGGGCTTCTGCGCGGCGATCTCGGTGAGCAGCGCCTGGAACTCGACGTTCGGAAACGGCAGGTTGAGGTCCTTCGTGACCGTGCCGCCGCTCTTCTGCAGGCCCTCGCGGAACCCCTTCACCGACTCGGCGCCGGCGGCGTAGTTCCACGTGATCGTCATCGCCTTCTTCACGCCCTTCTGGCCTGCGACGATGCCCATCGCGTAGCCGGGCTGCCAGTTCGAGAACGAACTGCGCACGATGTTCGGTGCGCACATCGGCCCGGTGATCGCGTCGGCGCCCGCGTTGGGGATGACGAGCAGCGTCTTGGTGTCCTTCGCGACCTTGGCCATCGCCATCGCGACGCCCGAATGCACGGTGCCCACCAGCACGTCGACCTGGTCGCGCTTCACGAGCTTGTTGACGTTGTCGGTGGCCTTCGACGGCTCGGATTCGTCGTCGACCTTGAAGTACTGGACGTCGCGACCGGCGAGCTTGCCGCCCTGCTCCTGCACGTAGAGCCTGAACCCTTCCTCGATCATGTTGCCGAGCGACGCATAGGTGCCGCTGTAGGGCAGCATGAAGCCGATCTTGATCGGGCCGCTCGACTGCGCGAGCGAGCTCGCCGAGGCCGCGATGCCGAGCGCGGCGGCAATGGTGATGGCGTGCAAGCGCATGGAAGCTCCTGTCGTGTCTGTACGGGATGGCGCGCGGGGCGCGCCGCCAGATTCGGGTCGGCCGCGAGTGTGGACGATCGACCGCAGGTTGCCATCGGGTGTTTCGACTAGCGCTCACCCGCGCGCGGCTTTGCCGTGCGCCCGCTCATCGGGCGAGCGGATGAAGCGCCCTGCCTCGCGCGTGAGCAGTTCGGGCTGGTCGCGGTGCGGCGAGTGTCCGCACTGCGGGATCACCAGAAGCTCCGTCTGCGGGACGCAGCGCGCGATCGCGCGGATCTGCTCGAGCGTCCCGTACTCGTCGTCCTCGCCCTGCACCGCGAGCACGGGGCAACGGATGGAGGCGATCTCGGCCTCGATGTTCCAGTCGCGGAACTCGGGATCGAGCCAGATGTCGTTCCAGCCGCGAAACGCCGAGTCGGGCTCGGCGTGGTGGCGCGCAAGACGCTCGCGCAGGTCGGTCGTCTCGTAGGCGACACGCGCGCGTTCGATGCTCGTCACCGACACGTCCTCGACGAACACGTGCGGTGCGACCACGACGAGGCCCGCGACCGGATGGCGTGCGGCGTGCAGCAGCGCGATGGATCCGCCGTCGCTGTGGCCGAAGAGCCAAGGGCGCTCGACGTGCAAGGCTGCGAGAAACGCGGGCAGCACCTCGTGCGCCTGTCGGTGCATGAAGTCGGGGCCCCAGCGCTCGTGCGGCGGCTTGGGCGTCGATCGCCCGTAGCCGTAGCGCGACCACACGAGCCCGCGCAGCCCGTTGGCCCGGCAGAACCGGTCGGGGAATTCCCGCCACGCGGACATCGATCCCAGCCCTTCGTGCAGGAAGACGACGGGCGGTGTCGCGGACGCGCGCTCGCCGACCCACGCGGCCTCGAGCTCGATGGTGCGGCCGTCCCAGGCGAGCCGCACGTTCTCGTACGCCGGCCCGTGCATCAATGCGCGCGGCGCTCGCGTTCGCGCTCGCGCAGGCGAAAGCGCTGGATCTTGCCCGTGGCGGTCTTCGGCAGTTCGTCGAGGAATTCGACGAAGCGCGGGTACTTGTACGGTGCGAGCCGTTCCTTCACGAACGACTGCAGCTCCGCTTCGGTGGTGCGCTGGCCCGGCTTGCACACGACGCAGGCCTTGGCGCGCGTGAGGCCGTCGGCGTCGAGCACGCCGATCACGGCGCATTCGAGCACCGCGGCATGCTGCATCAGCGTCGCTTCGACCTCGAACGGGGAGACGTACATGCCGCTGACCTTGAGCATGTCGTCACTGCGGCCCGCATACACGTAGCAGCCCTGCGCATCGACGAAGTACTTGTCGCCGGTCTTCGTCCATTCGCCCTGGAAGGTTGCTCGCGACTTCTCGCGTTGGGCCCAGTACATGACCGCGGCGCTGGGCCCGCTCACGTACAGATCGCCGATCTCGCCGGGCGCGACCTCGGTGCCGTTCTCGCCGACAAGCCGCAGCGCGTAGCCGGGCACCGGCTTGCCGGTGGTTCCGTAGTGAACGTCGCCCGGACGGTTCGAGAGGAAGATGTGCAGCATCTCGGTGGAGCCGATTCCGTCGACGATCTCGCAGCCGTACTGGGCGGTGAAGCGCTCGCCGATTTCGCGCGGCAGCGCTTCGCCCGCCGACGAGCACAGGCGCAACGCGACGCTCCCGCGGGGCGGAAGGTCAGGCGAGGCGAGCATGCCGGCGTAACCCGTCGGTGCTCCGAAGAACACGGTGACGCCGTGCGCGGTCCAGCGCTTGAAGACAGCCTGCGGTGTGGGGCGCTCGGCCATCAGCACCGTGGTGGCACCGACCGCCATCGGAAACGTCAGCGCGTTGCCGAGGCCGTACGCGAAGAACAGCTTCGCCGCGGAAAAGCAGACGTCGCTTTCGCGCAGGCCGAGGACCGGCGTGCCGTAGAGCGCCGCCGTCCAGTAGAGGTTGGCGTGCGTGTGCACCGCGCCCTTGGGCCGGCCCGTGGAACCGGACGAATACAGCCAGAAGCCGAAGTCGTCGGCGAGGGTGTCGGCCGGTTGCGTCAGCGGTGCATGTTCGAGCAGGCTTTCGAAAGCCGGGCCGCCCGGGCCGCCCGACACGACGACGGTGGCTGCGTCGGGATCGAGCGCTGTCGTCACCCTCGGCATGAGCGCTGCCGATGCCAGCACCGCACGCGCGCGGCTGTGACGGACCATGTAGGCGTAGTCGTCCGGCGTGAGCAGCGTGTTCACCGCCACCGGGACGATGCCGGCGTAGATCGCGCCCAGGAACGCGGTCGGGAAATCGACCGTGTCGTGCAGTGCGAGGAGCACGCGGTCTTCGCGGCGCAGCCCGAGCGCCCGTAGGCCCGCGGCACAGCGGCGCACTCGCTGGTCGAGCTCGCCATAGGTGAGCCGGCCGGCGTCGTCGATGTACGCCAGCTTCGACGACCGACCGGCATTCAGGTCCAGCAGCCACGCGGCCGCGTTGAAACGCTCGGGCGGCGAACCGGGCAGGCGGGTGACGGAACTCATGGCGTTTGGATCCGTTCGGATGTAATATCTTGCATACGCGCGTGGAACTATAGCGCGGCGCTCGACCGGCGCGACCGGCGCTTACCCGAACATGGACAGCTCCACCTTCCCCGCCCCTGGTCGCGCCGACGCGGAGCCGACGAAGGATCCCTTCTTGGCGCGCCTGGGCGAGCGCACGCGGGCGTTGCGTCTGCGGCGTGGGCTGACGCGCAAGGGGCTCGCCCGGGCGGCCGACGTGTCCGAGCGCCACCTGGCCAACGTCGAGATGGGCGTGGGCAACGCGTCCGTCCAGTTCCTCCGTCAACTCGCCGGCGCACTCGATTGCACGCTCGCGGAACTGGTGGGTGACGAGACCGCGAGTTCACCGGAGTGGCTGATGATCCGGGAGCTGCTGCGCGGGCGAACGGAGCCGGAGCTCGCCCAGGCCCGGGCGGCGCTGGCTGGCCTGTTCGGGGCGCCTGCCGCGCCCCTCGCGCGCCGGCGCCGCATCGCGCTGATCGGGCTGCGAGGCGCCGGCAAGAGCACGCTCGGACGCCGGCTCGCCGAAGCCTGGAACCTGCCGTTCATCGAGCTCAATCGTCGGATCGAGACGGTCGCCGGGTGCAGTCTCGACGAAATCCACTCGCTGTACGGCCCGGCTGCCTACCGACGGTACGAGCGTCGCGCGCTCGAGGACGTGCTCCGGCGAGAGCCGCAGGCCGTGATCGCCGCGCCCGGAGGCATCGTGTCCGACCCCGCCACCTTCAGCCAGCTGCTCGCTCAGTGTTACACGGTGTGGGTGCGTGCTTCGCCCGAAGAGCATATGCGGCGGGTCGTCGCGCAAGGAGACACCCGTCCGATGGCCGGGCACGCCGGCAATGCCGAGGCGATGAACGACCTGCGCCGGATCCTGGAAAGCCGGGCGGCGTTCTACGCCAAGGCGGACGCGATCTTCGACACGACGGGCCTGAGCGCCGACGAGGCATTCGAGAGCTTGCGCCGCCAATTGGAAGACGATCTGGCCCTCGCGTGACCAGCTGCGTTTGACAAACGCCGATCATGCAGTAAATTGCATGCTTTCCACGCTCAAGCATGCAGCATAGTTCATCAGGAGACGCTTCGATGTCCGAGTTACCCGCACCCGTCGACTACCAGACGCACCCCGACCGCTACCGGCACTGGTCGCTCCGATTCGAGGGTCCGGTCGCGACGCTCACGATGGCGATCGACGAGGACGGCGGCCTGCGCGCGGGCTACAAGCTCAAGCTGAACAGCTACGACCTCGGCGTCGACATCGAGCTCCACGACGCCATCCAGCGCATCCGCTTCGAGCATCCTGAAGTGCGCAGCGTCATCGTGACGAGCGGGCGCGATCGCGTGTTCTGCTCGGGCGCCAACATCTTCATGCTCGGCTCCAGCAGCCACGCATGGAAGGTGAACTTCTGCAAGTTCACGAACGAAACGCGCAACGGCCTTGAGGACTCGAGCCGGCACTCCGGGCTCAAGTTCATTGCCGCCGTGAACGGTGCGTGCGCCGGCGGTGGCTACGAGCTCGCGGCCGCCTGCGACGAGATCATCCTCGTCGACGATCGCTCGTCGTCGGTGAGCCTGCCCGAGGTCCCGCTGCTGGGCGTGCTGCCGGGCACCGGCGGGCTCACTCGTCTCACCGACAAGCGCAAGGTGCGCCACGACCACGCGGACATCTTCTGCACGACGAGCGAGGGCATCCGCGGCAGAAAGGCGGTCGAGTGGCGGCTCGTGGACGAGGCCGTGAAGCCGCAGGCCTTCCCGCGCCGCGTCCAGGAACGCGCGCGCGAGCTCGCGGCGCGGAGCGATCGCCCGGCCGATGCGAAGGGCATCGCCCTGACGCCGCTCGCGAAGAGCGTGGACGTCGACGCCATCGAGTACCCGCACGTGAGCGTGGAGCTCGATCGCACCCGGCGCCTGGCCGCCATCACGCTGAGGGCGCCTCGAGGCGCACAGCCCGCCGATATCGCCGGCATCGAGGCCGCCGGTTCCGACTGGTATCCGCTGCAGCTCGCCCGCCAGCTCGACGACGCGATCCTGCACTTGCGCACCAACGAGCTCGAGCTCGGCACGTGGCTGCTGAAGACCTCGGGCTCCATCGATGCGGTCCTCGCGATGGATGCGACCCTCGACGCGCACCGCGGCCACTGGTTCGTGCGCGAGACGATCGGGGCGCTGCGCCGCACGCTCGCCCGACTCGACGTCTCGTCGCGCTCGCTGTTCGCGCTGATCGAGCGGGGCTCGTGCTTCGCCGGCACGTTCCTCGAGATCGCGCTGGCCGCCGATCGCAGCTACATGCTCGCGCTGGCCGACGAGCCCGATGCGGCGCCCCGGATCGCGCTGTCGGCGCTGAACTTCGGAAGCTATCCGATGGTGAGCCACGAGTCGCGCTTGACCCGGCGCTTCTACGACGAATCGGCGGCGCTCGATGCGGTACGCGCGGTGATCGGCCAGCAGCTGGACGCGGACCGCGCGGTGTCGCTGGGCCTCGTGACCACGGCACCTGACGACATCGACTGGGACGACGAGATCCGGATCGCGCTCGAGGAGCGCGCGAGCCTTTCGCCCGACGCGCTGACCGGAATGGAGGCGAACCTGCGCTTCGCCGGGCGCGAGACGATGGAGACGCGGATCTTCGGTCGCCTCAGCGCGTGGCAGAACTGGATCTTCGTCAGGCCCAATGCCGTCGGCGAGGGCGGCGCGCTCAAGGTCTACGGCACCGGGCAGAAGCCCAAGTTCGACTGGAAGCGCGTCTGACGCATCCCAACCAGGAATCCCCATGAGCATCGATTACAGCCAGAAGATCCCGAACAACGTCAACCTCGCCGAGGACCGCACATTGCAGCGTGCGCTCGAGCAGTGGCAGCCGAACTTCATCCAGTGGTGGGACGACGTCGGGCCGGAAGGCTCGACCGACTTCGAGGTCTATCTGCGCACCGCGGTGAGCGTCGATCCGCAGGGTTGGGCGCACTTCGACTACGTGAAGATGCGCGACTACCGTTGGGGCATCTTCCTCCATCCGGCCGACGCGAACCGCACCATCCAGTTCGGCGACCACAAGGGCGAGAAGGCGTGGCAGGACGTGCCCGGCGAGCACCGCGCCAACCTGCGGCGCATCATCGTCACGCAGGGCGACACCGAGCCGGCGTCGGTGGAGCAGCAGCGCCACCTGGGCCTTACGGCGCCGTCGCTCTACGACCTGCGCAACCTGTTCCAGGTGAACGTCGAGGAAGGCCGCCACCTGTGGGCCATGGTCTACCTGCTGCAGCGCTTCTTCGGCCGCGACGGCCGCGAAGAGGCCGAGGCGCTGCTCGAGCGCACCTCGGGCGATCCTGACAACCCGCGCATCCTCGGCGCCTTCAACGAGAAGACGCCCGATTGGCTGTCGTTCTTCATGTTCACGTACTTCACCGACCGCGACGGCAAGTTCCAGCTCGCGGCCTTGGCCGAAAGCGCGTTCGATCCGCTCTCGCGCACGACGAAGTTCATGCTGACCGAAGAAGCGCACCACATGTTCGTGGGGGAGTCGGGCGTGTCGCGCGTGATACAGCGCACTGCACAGGTCATGAACGACCTGAAGACCGACGACCCGAAGAAGGTGCGGGCGGCCGGCGCCATCGACCTGCCCACGATCCAGCGCTACCTCAACTTCCACTACTCGGTGACGATCGACCTGTTTGGCGCCGATCAGTCGAGCAACGCGGCCACCTTCTACAGCTCGGGCCTCAAGGGCCGCTTCGAGGAAGGCAAGCGCACCGACGACCACACGCTCAAGGACCAGACCTACACGGTCCTCGAGGTGAAGGACGGAAGGCTCGTCGACAAGCAGGTGCCGATGCTGAACGCGCTCAACGAGGTGCTGCGCGACGACTTCATCAAGGATTCGGTGGCGGGCGTCGCCCGCTGGAACAAGGTACTCGAGAAGGCGGGCCTGCCGCAGCGGCTCAGCGTTCCGCACAAGGCCTTCAACCGCAGGATCGGTGCGCTGGCCGGGCTGCGGATCTCGCCCGAAGGACAGCCGGTGAGCGAAGCCGAGTGGAGCGCACGACAGGCCGAATGGCTGCCGTCCGGCGAAGACCGCGCGTTCGTCGCTTCGCTGATGGGTCGCGTCGCCGAGCCCGGCAAGTTCGCCCACTGGATCGCGCCGCCCGCCGTCGGCATCAATCGCCAGCCGATCGACTTCGAATACGTCCGCTTCGGCTGAGAATCGCGCATGGACGTGGCCGTCGAGGCCGGGGTCATCACGCAGCACCTGATCGACCCCGAGATCTGCATCCGCTGCAACACCTGCGAGGCGACGTGCCCGGTGGGCGCCATCACGCACGACGACCGCAACTACGTCGTGCGCGCCGAGACGTGCAACCACTGCATGGCGTGCATCTCGCCGTGTCCCACCGGGTCCATCGACAACTGGCGCACCGTGCCGCGGCACCGCACGTATTCGGTCGCGGAGCAGTTCGCCTGGGACGAGCTGCCGGCCGAGCTGACGCCGGAGCAGCTCGCCGCGGAAGGGGTCGATCCGCTGGCGGTCGCCGAGTCGCCGCCGGTGCTCGCGGTCAGGCCCGAGGCCGCGAACGGCGAGGCGCCCTTCAACTCTGCGGCCTTCGGGTCGACCGTTCCGCCCTGGTCGGCGGCGCACGCGTACACCAACCTCTACGGGCCGAAGAACCCCACGATCGCCACCGTCGTCGGCAACCACAACTGCACCGAGGCCGGGTTCCACAACCAGACCCATCACATCGTGCTCGACTTCGGCGCGATCCCGTTTCCGGTGCTCGAAGGCCAGTCGATCGGCATCGTGCCGCCCGGCACCGACGCCCAGGGGCGTCCGCACGTGGCGCGCCAGTACTCGGTGGCGAGCCCGCGCAACGGCGAGCGGCCCGGCTACAACAACGTCTCGCTCACCGTGAAGCGCGTCACCGAGGACCATCAGGGCCGGCCCGTGCGGGGTGTGTGCTCCAACTACGTGTGCGATCTCAAGGTCGGCGACACCGTGCGGGTGATCGGCCCGTTCGGCCAGTCGTTCCTCATGCCGAACCATCCCAAGTCGCACATCGTGATGATCTGCACCGGCACCGGCAGTGCGCCGATGCGTGCGATGACCGAATGGCGCCGGCGCCTCAGGAAGAGCGGGAAGTTCGAAGGCGGCAAGCTGATGCTGTTCTTCGGCGCGCGCACCCGCGAGGAGCTGCCGTACTTCGGGCCGCTGCAGAGCCTGCCCAAGGACTTCATCGACATCAACCTCGCCTTTTCGCGCACGCCGGGCCAGCCGAAGCGTTACGTGCAGGATCTCATGCACGAGCGCGCGCCCGATCTCGCGGCCATGCTCGCCGACCCGAACGCCCACTTCTACGTGTGCGGACTCAAGGCGATGGAGGAGGGCGTGGTGCTGGCGCTGCGTGATGTCGCGCTCGGGGCTGGGCTCGACTGGGACGCCATCGCCGCGTCGCTGAAGCGCGACGGCCGCCTCCATCTGGAGACCTACTGAGCGTGCCCGCGTGCCCGACGCGGGCACCGTCGGCTGATCTGGCGCAAACGCCGCGCCTGCAACGAAATCCAGAATGGGCCGTCCGCCGAGGGCCGGCGACGGACGCTCGAACGGACCGGTCGGGGGAGTGGCTCATGTATCGACGGATGCTGGTGCCGATCGACGGCAGCGCCACCGCAGAGCGCGGGTTGAAGGAGGCCATCGGACTCGCTCGAGGCGAAGCAGCCGAGATGGTCGTGCTGCATGTGGTCGATGACGCCGCGATGGTGGCCGAGATCTCCGCGTCGATGAGCAACGAGCAGATCGTGCGCGCGCGCGAGCGCCTCGAGGAGCAACGCCAGCACGGGCTCGCGTTGCTGGCCCAGGCCGATCGCGAGGCGACCGGCGCAGGCCTGCACGTGCAGACGGTGTTGCGCGACGCGGGTCAGGAACGTGTCGGCGAGATCGTCGTTCGCGAGGCCGAGGAAGCGGGCTGCGACCTGATCGTGATGGGGACGCACGGGCGGCGCGGCTTTCGCCGCCTCGTCACGGGCAGCGTCGCCGAGTGGGTCGTGCGTGCGAGCGCCACGCCCGTCCTGCTCGTCCGGCATCCCGAGGCTGCGCACGCGTGACCCGCGCGGGCGATGCCCCGCGCGTGTCGGACGATGCCGCGTCGGGCCTTCGGCCTGCATCGCGCATGGCGTTCGACATGAGCGGCGGGCACCGCGCTTGCTGCCTTTCGCGTGCCCGGGCCGTCGCGCCCGCATCCGAAAGGACCTCATGGAACCGAAACCCATCCGTTCGCTGATCGCTGCCGCCGCTGCGGCGGCGCTCGCCGGAACGCTCCTGGCAGGCTGCGAGAAGCGCACCACCACCGTCGACACCCCCGCCGGCCGGACCACGGCGACGACCGTCGAGCCGAACCGCAGCGTCACCCAGACGATGTCGCGGGCGGGCGACGCCGCGGGGGACGCGGCGATCACCGCGAAGGTGAAGACCGCCCTGCTCGCCGACCCCGACGTGAAGGCGCTTCAGATCGACGTCGACACGCACGACGGCGTGGTGACCCTGAACGGCGCCGCCGACGGCCGCAACAACGTCGAGAAGGCGGTGCAGATCGCGAAGGGCGTGGACGGCGTGAAGTCGGTCGAGAACCGCATGACCGTGAAGACGTCGGGCTGACGCGCCTCGCGCGGGCGCTGAGCCCTAAGCTCAGTGCCCGTGCCGCGCGAGCATCCCGTCGATGAACGCGGCCCACACGGCGTCGGGCCGCCACAGTTCGTGCAGTGGGGCGAAGGCGCTCTCGCGATCGTGACCCAACTCGATCGCGCGCCACAGCCCGAGGAAGGCGGAGACCCGGAGGTTCGCGGCGCAGTGCACCCAGAGCGGTTCACTGCTGTACGCGTGCATCGCGTCGAAGAACGCCTGGAGGTCGGCTTCGGTCGGTGCATCGAAGAGCACCGGGATGTGCACGTAACGAAGGCCGAGGGCTTCGACGGTGACCCGTTCGTCGGGCAGCGAATAGCGCGGGTCGTCGTGAAGCGCGAGGTTGACGACCGTGCGATAGCCGGCCGCGGCGATGGCGGCGATTTGCGCCTCGGTCGGCTGGCCCGACGTGGCGAGCCGCTGATCGACGATGCGCAACCGGTAGATGCCGCTTACGTCCGGCGGCGGCGCAGGCGCGGACATGCCCGCAGTGTGGCAGGTCCGCGCGGGGAGGCGTCGTCAGCCGCCGTTGAGGAAGCGGCGCAGGGCCTTCATCGCGGTGGCCAGGCCGGGGACCGGATAGCCTGCTTCGCGGCGCACTTCGATCGCGCGCTCGAGCGCGCGGCGACGGCCGTTGCGCTCGATGCTGTACGAGTTTCGGCGCGCGCGGCCGGATCGATCGATCCAGCTCGAGCAGACGTACGGCCACCAGGTGTCGTCGCCGGCTCGCCATTCAAAGCGGATGCCGGCGAGCCCGCTCGTGTTGTTCGAGAGGCGCATGCCGAGGTTACGGGAGCCGCCGCGGCGCGAGGCCTGGCCGGCGCGGTGCATTCGATGGTGTCGGGCTTTCACGAGAGGAAACGGAACGATGAGAACAGGACTGCGGGCTTCGATACCCGCCGGCTCTTAGTGATCTCCGTTTCGCGTTCGGTTCCCTCGCGTGGAGTACCGGTCGCGCTCCTCTCAGTCGAGCCGGAGATCGATGCGCTGCACCACCGCGCCCCAGGCGCGGGCCGTGGCGGCGACGCGTTCCGCCGCTTGAGCGGGCGTGTCGGCCACGACGGTCTGGTCGGTGAGTCTCAAGGTCTCGGCGACCTCGGCACTGTGCAGCGCGTCGACCATCGCGTCGTGCATCCTGGTCACGATCGCCGCGGGCGTGCCCTTGCGCGCGAACAGCGCGAGGAAGAACGTGGCGTCGTATCGCGGATAGCCGGCCTCGGCCACAGTGGGCACATCGGGCAGTGCCGGTGAACGCTTCGCGCCCGAGACGGCCAGCGCGACCAGGCGGCCACTGCGCACGTGCGGAAGGACCGTGGGGCCGGCGAGGAAACCGCACGCGACCTGACCAGCCATCACATCCTGGGCGGCAGGCGCAGGGCCTTTGTAGGGCACGTGCTGCATCCTGGCGCCGGCCTCCGCGAGGAGCATCTCCATCGCGAGGTGCCCGGGCACGCCATACCCGCCCGAGGCGTATGAAAGGCTCTGCGCCTTCGCCTTCGCCATCAGCTCCGTCACGGTCTTCACGCCGACCCCCGGATGGCACACGAGCGTCTGGCTGAACTCCGTGGCGATCGTCACCGGCACGAAGTCGTCCGGCCTGAAGCCGAGGTTGCGGTAGACGTGCGGATTGACCGTGAAGACGCTGTCCGGGACCCAGAGCCACGTGTAGCCGTCGGGCGCGGCACGCGCGACCTCGGCGGTGCCCACGTTGCCACCAGCGCCCGGCTTGTTGTCGAGCACGATCGGCTGTCCATCGAGCGCGGCCTGCAGGCGGCCGGCGGCCGCTCGCAAGACGATGTCGCTCGGCCCGCCGGGGGGATAAGGGACCACCACGCGCACCGGCCTTTGCGGCCACGCCTGCGCACGCGTGTCGATCGGCGCCGCGGCGCCGAGCACGGCTGCGACGGCGACAGCGGCGAAAGCGCGCAACGCGCGCATGCGAGCCCCGGTCACGCCAACCTCAGCAGGCGCTTCGCGTTCTCCTTGAGGATGAGCGGTTTCACCTCGGGGCGAAAGCCGGCTTCGTCGAAGTCCTTCAGCCAGCGGTCGGGCATGATCAGCGGGAAGTCTGAGCCGAACAGGATCCGGTCCTTCAGCAGCGTGTTCGCGTACTGCACGAGCTGCGGTGGAAAGTACTTCGGGCTCCACCCGGAGAGGTCGATCCAGATGTTGGGCTTGTGCATGGCGAGCGAGATGGCTTCGTCCTGCCATGGCCACGATGGGTGCGCGACGACGATCTCGATGTCGGGGAACGCGATGGCCACATCCTCCAGCAGCATCGGGTTGGAGTTCTGCAGGCGCAGGCCGCCGCCGCAGCGCATGCCCGAGCCGATCCCGGAATGACCGCTGTGGAAGATCGCGGGCAGCTTGTGCTCCGCGATCACTTCGTAGATCGGCCATGCCATGCGGTCGGCCGGCAGGAAGCCCTGGACGGTGGGGTGGAACTTGAAGCCCCTGACGCCGTGCTCCTCGACGAGACGTCGCGCCTCGCGCGCACCGAACGTGCCCTTGTGAGGGTCGATGGAGGCGAAGGCGATCATGATGTCGGCGTTGTCGCGCGCGGCATCGGCGATCTCCTCGTTCGGGATGCGACGACGGCCGAGCTGCGTCTCGGCATCGACCGTGAAGTTCACGAAGCCGATCTTGCGCTCGCGGTAGTACGCGATCGTCTCGTCCATCGTGGGCCGCTTGCTCGAGCGGAAGTACTTGTCGGCCGCACGGTCGTACTCCTCGCCGTACGCGTCGAACGGGTTGCGGCACGACACTTCGAGGTGCGTGTGGATGTCGATGGCGATCAGATCGGCGTGGTTCATCGCGGCTCCAGACGTTCGCCCTGCGTTTTACCGGACGGTGCGGTCCGATGCAGCGCTCGGGAGGGCTCACGGCTGCGAGCCCGGACTGTCGAAAAACCTTACAGATCGGACGGCCCGCCGCTGCGCGGTGCCGAGCGCTTGTGCATCCCCGCGGTCTAAATCATTGTCGCCATTAAGATCAGGCTGGCTCGGCGCGATTCTTGCGTTCAGGGGCTCGACAGCCTCGTCGACGTAGGGGATTCACCATGTTTCGCTTGATGCGCAAAGCGCTCGTCACTTTCGGCTTCGCCGTCGCCGGCCTCGCGGCTGCCAGTTCCGCCAACGCAACGCTCGTCGTCGGTAAGTTCGATCCCAGCTTTGGCGTAGCGATCCCGGGCGTCGACTTCTCGGGAACGGCGACATTCAACATCTCGCAGAACTGCCTCGACCTCGGCCTTCCCACGGGCGCCTTCGTCTGGAGAGGCTACAACTGCGGTGGCAGTTCGTCCGCCATGCAGTTCCTGGGCGCCGACGTGCACTTCAGCGGCGCGCAAAGCGGGGATGTGCACTTCGCGGCGGACCCCGGCAACCCCTTGATCGTCCTGGGCATGTATGTCCAGAACGGTCACGTCACGGGCGTCCAGACGAGCGGCTTCATCTCAGCGGCGCAAAGCACGCTGCCCGGCAACCAAAGCTTTAGCATCTACTTCGGCGTCGACCCGTCTACCCTGACTTGGGAAGACTTCATCGAGCGTCAACCGCCGGTACACAGTGGCGACGGCGACCACGACCTCGACGATCTTTCGGCCGACTCTTTCCAGCAGACACACCTCGTTCTGCTGAGCGGTTGCAGGTCCGACTGCACGTCGAACCTCGCCACGACGCACTACGTTCCGGAGCCCGGCTCGTTGGCGCTGGTCATCGCCGCCCTCGGCGTTGCCGGACTGGCAAGCCGCAAGCGTCGCGGCGTCACGACGCTCTGACCGTCGTTCCTACGTTCGCTTCGAGCGGTCCGGCTTCCCGCGCGCGGACCCAGGAGCCACGGCTGGCCTCCTGGGCCGTCGACGTCCCCTAAATCGCTGATCGGCCAGCGTCGAGGGCGCCGTGCGGCCGCCGGTTCTTGCCTGACCGCAGGCATACTTCGCATGGCGACGACGCGAGCCACGCGATGAGCGAAAGACGTGCCCTCCTGCTGACCGATCTCGTCGGAAGCACGGCCACGGCCGAGACGCTCGGGGACGCGGCTGCATCAGCGCTCTGGGCCGAGCACGACCGCGTGGCTCGGGACCTGATGCGCGCGTGGAACGGCCGAGAGATCGACAAGACCGACGGCATGCTCATGCTGTTCGAGAGCGTCGGCCAGGCTTTGGGATTCGCGAGAGCCTACAACCAGGCCTTGGCCGGCTTGGCGGTACCGCTGTCGTCCCGCACGGGTCTGCATTTCGGGCCGGTCACGCTGCGCCACAACAACGCGGCCGACATCGCGCTCGGCGCCAAACCGATCGAGGTGGACGGCCTTGCGAAGCCGATCGCGGCCCGCGTCATGGCGCTCGCGACCGGTGGTCAGATCCTGCTGACGGCGGATGCCCGAGCGGCCCTCGCCGCCGAGGAAGGGCTGCAGATCCAGTCGCACGGACATTGGTCGATCAAGGGCATCGCCGAACCGATCGAGCTCTTCGAGGCCGGCGAGGTCGGTGCCGTGCTCGCGCCTCCACCCGACGGCGAGAAGGGCTACCGCGTCGTCCAGTCCGGCAGCCGCTGGCTCCCGGTCAAGCAGGTTCCGAACAACTTGCCGCAGCAGATGACGTCCTTCCTCGGGCGCGAGCGCGAGCTGGACGAAGTCAAGGGATTGCTCGGCGGGGTACGTCTGGTGACGCTGCTGGGCATGGGCGGGCTCGGCAAGACCCGGCTCTCGTTGCAGGTGGCGGCGGAATCGATGCATCGGTTCGTGGACGGCGTGTGGTTCCTCGACCTCGCGCCGATTCGCGATCCGGCGCTCGTCGTCAGCGAGGCCGCCCAGGTGCTCGACGTGAAGGAGGAACGTGGCCGGCCACTCATCCAGTCGGTGTGTGCACATCTGAAGGATCGCCGTGTCCTGCTGATCTTCGACAACTGCGAGCACCTGACCAAGGCCGCCGCGGAGCTCGCACACGCGGTGTTGCGCGCGGCTCCCGCGGTCTGCATCCTCGCGTCGAGCCGCGAGACCCTGCGGGTACCCGGAGAGCAGAGCTATCCGGTCCACCCGCTGCCGGTGCCTCGGCGGGATGCCGACGTCGAGGCCCTCCAGCGTTCCGCCGCCGTGAGGCTGTTTCTCGATCGCGCCAAGCAGCATCGGCCGTCGTTCGAGCTGACGGCCAAGGAGGCGCCCCAGGTCGCAGAGATGGTGCTTCGATTGGAGGGTATCCCGCTCGCGCTCGAGCTGGCCGCCGCGCGCATGAAGGCGATGACGCTCAGCGACATCAATGCGCGGCTCAAGGACCGTTTCAAGGTGCTGACGGGCGGCGGAAGCGTGCTGCTCGAACGACAGCAGACGCTGCGGGCACTCGTCGATTGGTCGTACGTGCTCCTGAATCCCGACGAGCAGCGGGTCCTCGCGCGCCTCAGCGTCTTCGTGGGCGGCTTCGATCTGGCTGCCGCGGAGCAGGTGTGCGGCGCCGAGCCGCTGAGCGAATTCGATGTCATGGACATCTTGCAGTCGCTGGTCGAGAAGTCGCTCGTGATGCTCGATCAGTCGGAGGAGTCGGCGCGCTATTCGGTGCTCGAGACGATCCGCGACTACGCGCACGAGAAGCTGTCCCAGAGCGGCGAGCTTGCATCGATCGCGGCTCTGCACTGTCAGCACTACTTCGCGATGACCAAGACCGCGTCGCGCGGGCTGCGCAGCGCGGAGCAGGCCGAGTGGGTGTATCGCGTCGAGGCGGAGCTCGACAACATCCGCGCAGCGATGTCGCTCGCGCTGGCCAGCGGCGTCGATCCGATCATCTCGGTCAAGATCGCGGTGGCGATGCAGGGCTTCTGGATCCTGCGCGGCTATTCCACCGAGGGCCGCAAGCTCGTCGCGCAGTCGCTGAAGCTCCCGGCGGTGGTGGAATCCGACGTGGCGCACGGCCATGCGCTGTACGTCGGGGCCGCGCTCGCGGTCAGCCAGGGCGATTACGACGAAGCCCGCAAGATGCTGGAGAAGTGCCTCGAACTGCGCAGGCGCCTCGGCAACCCGCTCGACATCGCGTCGACGTTGTCGACCTTGTCCATGGCGCGGCTGCCGGTGGGCGACACCGACGGTGCGCGCGCCGCGGAGCAGGAGGCGCTCGGCATCTTTCGCGAGCTGGGCGACCTCGAAAACCAGGCGATCGGCCTGCAGCATCTCGGGCAGATCGAGCAATACGGCGGCCATCGCGAGGAAAGCCTTCGGTACCTGCAGGAATGCCTCGCGCTCGCGTGCTCCATCAAGCACCAGGAGCTCGAAGGCGACTGCGAACGCCAGCTCGGCGAACTGGCGTACGAGGCCGGCGACCTCGCGGACGCGATCCGACACGTGAAGCGCTCGCTGACCATTTGTCGCGATGCGGGCGACAAGCGCGGCGAGGTGCTCGCTACGTGGTGGCTCGGTCGGGTGCAGCTGCGCGAGCAAGACCTCGAAGGTGCGCGCCGATCGCTCACGACGGCCGTGTCCGCGTTTCGTGCGTTCGACATCCGCGAGGACCTCGTCATCGGTCTCGGCGACATCTCGCAGCTGGCGCTCGCCGAAGGTCAGGCCTCGCTCGCGGTGCAATTGGCCGCTGCGGTCGATGCCACGTCCCAGAGGCTTGCGCTCAGGCGGTCGCCGCATGATGCCCAGTCGTGGGCTGCGCACCTCGCGTCGCTCCGCGCTTCGATCTCGGCCGAGGACCACGAAGCCGCCTGGGCGAAGGGCAAGCACTGGGACGTCGAGGAAACCCTTCGCTGGGCGCACTTCACGCCCGTTGCCGAGGACCAGGTCGCGGCGTCGCTGGCACAGGTGGCCTGACCCGGTCGTGGCGGTCCGGTCGCCCTCCGCCCGGCGGACCGCAACCGGGGTCGGTGCGATCAGACCACCTTGTAGACGCGGATGAGCACGTTCGGTTTCGGCCGCAACGAGTGCAGTGTGCCGACGTAGACCCAGTCGTTCAGCCAGCCGTATCGACCGTCCGGTGC
>Ga0335069_10003093_pt1 | contig 25345 bp, 25 predicted proteins | sample Lox_Sample_11_FD_206714 | JGI IMG/M metagenome (GOLD analysis project Ga0335069, IMG submission 206714) | Soil microbial communities from Loxahatchee National Wildlife Refuge, Florida, United States - Lox_Sample_1.1 | ecosystem: Environmental > Terrestrial > Soil > Wetlands | place: USA... | reverse complement strand
CATCGCCCGACTTCAGCGGCACAGCGACGATCGCGTCGGCGACCTCGTTGGAGCTTTTCTATATCGCCAAAGAACCATACGCCGAGGATCCCGCTGACCCCATGCGTGGTCCTAGGGCGTGATTCGTGCACCGTCGCTTGCAAATTCAACCGGACCGGCGAATCGACGTGCAATCGATTCGCGTACGGCATCGCGACGTTCGTCGGTCGCCGGAGACAAATGGGACAACAGAAGTCGCTCGACGTGCGCATCGGCGGCGATGGCGCCTATCTCACCGGGCGGCGTATGGAGCGTGTACAGGATTTCAGGGGACAGCGGCGGATCCAGGACGACGCTGTTGAAGACCAGAAGGTCGGTGCCGCTCGCGATCCGACGCAGTGCGGCGTGACCCTTCGCGTCGATGTCGCCCGTAAAGGTCACGCTGCGACCCGCGTAGTCGATCCGGTAGATCACCGATGGGGCGTCGCGATGGTGACCCGCAATCGCGCGTACGGTCAACCCGCCTTCGTTCACGATCGACTGCACGACGGGGGGCGCGCCGGCGCGCTGCGTCGCAATGTCCATTGTCGCAAAGGAAACCGGTGCCGAAAAATTCGCCAAGTATCCAAACGCGCCTGCCGGCCCGAAGAGCAGGTCGATCAATCGACGCGTGGACGGAAATGCAGCGTGGGATTCGTCGGCGGCGCGGCCGTCGGGACCGAAGACCCGCAACTGGATCCTGGACCGCCGTGACACCGCCAACGCCTTGACGATTCCGGGCAGTTCGCCGGCATGGTCCGCGTGCAGATGGGTCAGCAGGATCGTGTCGATCGCTGTCAACGGGACCCCGGCTTCGCCGATTCTCACGAACGAGCCCGGTCCGGCGTCGACGAGGATGCGGGGCATGCCGTCGAGCAGGACGAGATAGGCAGACCCCGCGCGACCCGTCGCGCCGGGGCCCCCTGAACCGAGGACAATCACATCGAGTCGCGACTTCGATTCCGCGACGGGCTGTGCCTTCGCCGATCCGACCGCGGACGCAAGAAGGGCAACGCAGATGGCAAGCCACGTTGCAAGGCTTTTCGCGGCAACGGCCGCGCGCGCGGCAGATCGGATCATGCGGATGGCTCCTCGGACGAAAATCGGGCCTGCTCGCGACGTAATTCAACCGGGCCGTGGACGAGGACGCGCCCGATCGCGTCAGAACGTGACGACCTTGTCGGCCCAGAGTGTCGATTGCGCGAGCTCGGCCAGCGTGCCGATGCGCGTGCCGGCGATCAGCGGCAAATCGCCGAGGCCGCGCGCCAACGCGCAGGTGCGACAGACGACGATCGGGACCCGTCGCGACACCAGCTCCTCGACCATCTTCTGCAACCCGCTACCTCCGCCGTCCTGCTGGTTGGGCAGCGCGAGAACGGTCGCGTCGGACATCAGGAAGACGCGAACGTCGGGCGTTTCGTCGCCATCGAGCCCGGCGAGCGAATTGGCGACGCGCAGCGCCGAAAGGCAGCGCTCGCTGCCGTAGGGTGGCGCGTGGATGACGATGAGAATCTTCTGCGGCATGGTTGGGTCCTTTTGAATTTCACGACCGAAACTGCACGTCGACCGACAAGGTTCGTTCGGCGATCAGCGAGTTCGAAATCAGGCAGCCGTGCTCGGCCTTCTCGACGAGTTGGCGGGCGCGTGCCGCATCGGCGCCCGCAGGAACCGTCAACTGGACGTGGCTCGCGAACCCGACGAAGCGTGCCTTGCCATCGACGCGATCAAGCGTGCCTTCCGTACGGCATTGGATCTGAAGCCATTCGAAGCGCGAGGCGCGTGCGATGGCGCGGAACGACAGGATCGTACAGTCGGCGACCGCGGCGCAAAGCAGCGTTTCCGGGGACCATCGATCCCCGGGGCCGTCGAATTCGGCCGGCGGCGCCGTTTCCATATCGCAAACGCCTTCGCACGCGACGACCACGTGGCCGGCGGCGGCTCCGGTCGCGTTGACGGCATACCGATGCGGGTAGGGTTGCATGCTCGGTTCTCCCCAGGCCGATTCCGCCTCGCTGGTCCGAACGGTGTCCGGGATGTGCGTCGCGGAAGCAATATAAATAATTAGTTATATTAGAATGAAATGGCCGTCGTGTCCACAGGCGGCACCATGGTCCGAAGGCGGTGTCGTACACGTCGTTCGACACTTGAGCAGATATCCGGGTCGCGACATGCGATGATCCTGTGGCCTGGCCACGCCAGGGTTGGCCGGCCATCCCAGGCGTGGTCAATCGCCATTCACCTGCCGCGGAAATTCAATGGATAGCTTGCCCACCTTTGCCGACGTCGTCGCGGCGGCAGCCCGGATCCAGGGCCATGCCAATGCGACGCCCGTGATGACGTCGCGCACCGTCAATGACGCGCTGGGCGCCGAGGTCTTCTTCAAGTGCGAAAACCTGCAGCGGATGGGCGCCTTCAAGTTTCGCGGCGCCTTCAATGCGCTCGCGCGCCTCGGGCCGGAGCAGCGCCGGGCCGGGGTCGTCGCGTTCTCCTCCGGGAACCACGCGCAGGCAATCGCGCTGTCGGCCCGCCTCCTCGGCATCCCGGCCACGATCGTGATGCCGCACGATGCACCCGCGATCAAGGTCGAGGCGACGAAGGGCTATGGGGGCCGCGTCGTCGTCTATGACCGCTACGCCGAGGACCGCGAGAAGATCGGCCGCGACCTGGCGGAGCGCGACGGCTTGACCCTGGTGCCGCCGTTCGACCATCCGGACGTGATTGCCGGGCAGGGGACGGCGGCGCGCGAGTTGTTCGGCGACGTCGGCCCGCTCGATGCGTTGTTCGTGCCGCTCGGCGGCGGCGGCCTGCTGGCGGGAAGCGCGCTTGCCGCGCGCGCCTTGTCGCCTGCCTGCAGGGTCTACGGCGTTGAGCCCGCGGCCGGCGACGATGGGCAGCGCTCGTTTCGTGGCGGATCGATCGTGCACATCGAGACGCCGAAGACGATCGCGGACGGGGCGCAGACGCAACATCTCGGCAACCTGACCTTTCCGATCATCCGCCGCGACGTGACCGACGTCCTGACGGCGACGGACGCACAACTGGTCGAGGCGATGCGCTTCCTCGCCACGAGGATGAAGCTGGTTGTCGAACCCACCGGATGCCTCGGCTTCGCGGGGGCGTGCGGGATGAAAGGGGAACTCGCGGGCCGGCGCGTCGGCGTGCTCCTGAGCGGCGGCAACGTGGACCTGGCGCGCTTCTGCGGGCTGCTGGGCTGACCGGCCTTCGGTCGCCTGCGCGACGGGTCCCGGCAGCCGGCTAGTCGTCCGCTGCCGCGCGAGCCGCAAGAGTGTCGGCGTCCATCCCGGTCAAGGTGTCGCGCAGCGCCTCGCGCAGGCGCAGCAGGATGTCCTCCCCCAACTCGCCTTCGAGCGCCATGTAGATGGCGGCGATGTGCGGAATCATCCGGTTCACGAGCGCGCGCCCCTTCGCGCTGGGCGATATCCGCAGCCTCCTCTGGTCGTTCTCGAGGCGTTCCCGCGTCACCAGGCCGAGTTCCTGCATCCGGACGAGGACACCAGCCAGGCTGGGACCGGAGATGCAGCAGGCGGCGACGATTTCGCGCGGTTCCATCGGTCCGCGCTCCGCCAGCGCGCGGATGATGCGCCATTGCTGCTCGGTCACCTCGTGGGCATTCAGGACGGGTCGGAAACGCGCCAGCACGCGGTCGCGAACCTGCAGCAGAAGCAGCGGGAGGTTGTCGGGCAACGCGACCCCACGCGAGGGCTTCGTCGATAAGGGGCCTCGCTCGGTGCCGCGGTGGGCGGAATGACTTGACATGGACGGGAGTCGTCGCTTAGTTTGTTAATATATTAACAATATCCGTGCGCCGGATCCACGCGCGGCCTGCGCGGCGGAGGTCGGGGCGTGACGTACGGCGGGTGGGCGCGTGGCGATCGTGCCGCGGCATTCGGCCGGGAGAACATCGGATGGGCAGGCTGGCTCTCGCGGCAAAGATCACGCATGTGCCTTCGATGTACCTGAGCGAACTCGAGGGGGCGCGCAAAGGAACGCGGCAGGACGCGATCGATGGTCACGTCGAAATCGGGCGCCGCTGTCGGTCGCTCGGCGTTGATACGATCATCGTCTTCGACACGCACTGGCTCGTGAACGCCGCCTACCACGTCAACTGCGCGCCGCGCTTCAAGGGGCTGTACACCAGCAACGAGCTTCCGCACTTCATTTCGAACATGGCGTTCGAGTTCGACGGAAACCCGGACCTCGGGCGCATGCTTGCCGCCGAGTGCCGTAGCGAGGGCGTCGACGTGATGGCCCACGACGCCACGACGCTCGATCCGGAGTACGGGACGCTCGTTCCGATGCGCTACATGAACGCGGATCGGCATTTCAAGGTGATTTCCGTCTCCGCGCTGTGTACGGTTCACTACCTGGACGACAGCGCGCGCCTCGGATGGGCGATGCGGCGGGCGGTTGAACAACACTACGAGGGTACCGTCGCGTTCTTCGCGAGCGGGTCGCTCAGCCATCGCTTTGCGCAGAACGGGCTGGCGCCGGAGTATGCGTTCAAGATCTGGAGCCCGTTCCTGGAAACGCTGGACCGCGACGTCATCGAGATCTGGAAGCGCGGCGACTGGAAGACGTTCTGCGGCATGTTGCCGGAATACGCCGCGAAGGGCCACGGCGAGGGATTCATGCACGATACGGCGATGCTGCTCGGCGCCCTGGGTTGGTCCGACTACGACGGATGTGCGGAAATCATCACGCCGTATTTCGGCGCGTCCGGCACCGGCCAGGTCAATGCAATTTTTCCCGTCACCCCGCAGAGCGGCGCGGCGGTTCCGAGGCCGGTCGCATCGGGCGGCCGTGCAGCGGGCGCGACCGGGCGCCTCTGAAGCCCTGCGACGTACGCACGCCGATGCCGCACGTGGTCATCCTCTATTCCGGCAACCTCGAGCAGGAAGCCGACGTCGCGCTGCTGTGCCGCCGGATTGCCGATGCGATGTTGACGGTGACGGACGAGCAGGGGGCAGCCGTATTCCCGCCGGGCGGAATTCGCGTTCTTGCCTATCCTGCCGCGCACGCTGCGATCGCCGATGGCGGCGAGGCGGGTCGCGCGGCCGGCGGAAATGGCGACTACGGCTTCATGTACGTGAACCTGCGGATGGGGCGCGGTCGTTCGGACGAGGTGAAGCGCCGGGCCGGCGAAGCGATCACGTCGGCGGCCAAGGCCTGCATGTCGCCCGCCATGGAGCGCATGCTCATGGGTCTTACGGTGCAGGTCGACGAAGGCCAGGAAGTCTTCGATTCGAAGACCAGCACGCTCCACCCCCTCTTCTCCAAGGCCCGCGGCTGAACGGATCGCGGCCGGCGCGACTGGGAGCCTGCGCGGCATCTGACTCCCCTCGCCCGCGGGAGCGGGGTGAGGGGCGGATGATCGCTGTCACCTCCGGCCGGGGCCATGTTGTCTGACCCCGCGGTTGGGTTTTCGCTCGGGTGCAACCTACGATGCTGGAGTGCGGCCATCCCCGCCTTCGCGGGCGACCGTGATGTCTAGCTTTGCCTTGCGGCGAGGAGCTGTACCTTCGCCGCGCTCACCAGGAGCGTCGCGTCGACAGCGATCGCCACGAAATTGGCGCCGGCGTCGCGATAGGTCTTCGCGAGTTGCAGGTCGGTGGCGAGCACGCCGGCCGCTTTTCCGGCAGCGCGAGTGATCGCGATACCGGACCGGATCGCGGCCTGGACCGCTTCGTGTCCGGGATGCCCCAGGAGGCCCATCGACGCGGAGAGGTCTGCCGGGCCGAAGAACACGCCGTCGACCCCGTCGACAGCGGCAATCGATGCGACCTCGCCGAGCCCGGGGGCCGACTCGACCTGGACAAGGACGCAGATCTCCTCGGACGCACGTTGCAGGTACGCGCCGACCTGGTTCCAGCGCGACGAGCGCGCCAATGCGCTGCCGACGCCGCGAAAACCTGCCGGGGGATAGCGGGTCGCGGCGACGACCTGTTTGGCCTGCGCGGCGCTCTCGATCATCGGGACCAGCAGCGTAAGCGCCCCGGCGTCGAGGAGTTGCTTGATCAGGACCGGGTCGCCAACCGGCAGCCGAACGACGGCTTCGGTCGAATAGGCGGCGACCGACTGCAATTGCGCGAGAACGCTCCGCAGGTCGTTCGGGGCGTGCTCGGCGTCGATCACGAGCCAGTCATAGCCGATGCTGGCGAGCAGTTCCGCGGCGTAGGCATCGGCGAGGCCGGCCCAGATGCCGTACAGGCAGCGTCCCGAGCGCAGTTCCCGGCGGAACCGGTTGATCGGCAGGTCCATGTGGAGGAGATTCTATGTGAAACGAAACGAGATGCTGCCCAGCGGCCCGTAATCGACATGGAACGTGTCGCCCTTTTCGGCGCCGACCGGACGCGTGAACGAGCCGGCAAGAACGATGTCGCCTGCGTTGAGCTGTTCGTCGTAGGGTGCGATCCGGTTCGCCAGCCAGGCGACGCCCTTCGCGGGATGATTCAACACGCCGGCGGCCAGCCCGGTCTCCTCGATGACGCCGTTGCGGTGGAGCATCGCGCCGACCCAGCGGAGGTCGACCCGGTCGGGCCGGGCGGGGCTGCCGCCCGGCACGATGCCGGCGTTGGCCGCGAAGTCGCTGATCGTGTCGACGACTTTCCGCATCGCCCGCGTCTCGCGATCGAACTGCTCGATTCTCGCGTCGATGATCTCGACCGCCGGCGTCACGAACTCGGTTGCCGCGAGCACGTCGAAAAGCGTGACGCCGGGCCCGCGCAGCGGCGTGTTCAGGATGAAGGCCAGCTCGACCTCGACGCGGGGCGCGATGAAGCGCTCGTAGGGCACATCGCCGCCGCTTTCGAAGAACATGTCGTCCATCAACGGGGCGTAGTCCGGCTCGTCGATCTGGCTCGCCTGCTGCATCGCGCGCGAGGTCAGGCCGATCTTTCGCCCGAGGATGCGGCGACCGTCGGCCAGCTCGCGGCGCACCCATTCGCGCTGGATCGCGTAGCCGTCGGCGATCGTCATCTGCGGATGCCGGCGGGAAAAGTGCCGCAGCGGCGTCCGCGTCTTGCGGGCCTCGTAGAGCTCGCGTGCGAGGCCCTCGATGACATCGGTCGTCAGCATCCGGTTCGTCCTTGACGGTCAGGCATCGGGTTGGCGGGCCCTTCCGAACGCCTCGTCGCCGACGATCGTATTGACCAGGCGGCCGATGCCGTCGATCTCGGTCGCGACCTCGTCGCCGACGTTGACGTTGACGACGCCCTCCGGCGTCCCGGTCAGGATCACGTCGCCCGCCGACAGCGTCATGAATGCGCTGAGGTATGCGATCAATGCCGGGATGTCGTGGATCATGTCCGCGGTGTTGCCCTGCTGCGTCAGCTGGCCATTGACGTAGGTCCGCAGCCCGAGGGCGTGCGGGCGCGGCACGTCGGCAGCATCGACGAGCCATGGACCCAGCACCGTCGCGCCGTCGCGGTTCTTGACGCGAAGGTTCGGCCGGTACCAGTTTTCCAGGTAGTCCCGAAACGCATAGTCGTTGCACACCGCGTAGCCGGCGACGTGCTCCATGGCGTTCGACCGTTTCACGTGTCGCGCCGTGCGGCCGATGACGACGGCGAGCTCGCATTCGTAATGCATGAACGCCAGCCCGGCCGGACGACGCGTGGCGCCACGATGGCCCAGCAGCGTACCGGGACCCTTGAGGAACACCAGCGGCTCGTCATTGGGGGCGACGACGAGTTCCCTGGAAAGCTCCTTGACGTGGTCGGCGTAGTTCAAGCCCAAAGCCACGATCGTGCCGGCGTCCACGGGCGGCAGCCAGACCACCGCATGTTCCTCGACGACGCGACCGTCCGGCAGTCGCAGCCGACCGTCGTCGGTCGGTTGTGCCGCGTGGATCGCGCCGCTGTAGGCCACGCGAGCGGTCTTCATGCCGTCGCCTCCGCGGCGACGTACCGATTCTGCAGCGCCCCCACGCCCTCGATCTCGATGCGGACGTGGGACCCCGGACCGGCCACTGGCGCCGCTGCAGGGCCGCCGAGCAGGAGCACGTCGCCCGGCTGCAGCGTCATGAACTCGGTCACGTCGGCAAGCAGTTTGCAGACGCCCCGGGTGCGACCGGACGTCGACCCCGCATGCACGAGGTGACCGTCGATCTGCACGGCGACGCGAAGCGAGTCCGGCGGACCCGGGAGCGCGTCCCAGGTGGCGAAGTCGCTGCTGATCGGGCAGAACCCGTCGCGCGCCCGAAAGCGTACCGCGGGGCGGTAGTGCGATGGCACCGGAATGCTGATGTCGTTCACGACGACGAAGCCGGCGATGACGTCGCGGGCCTCCGCAGCCGCGACGCGGCAGGCGGGCCTCCCGATCACGATCCCGAGGCTCGGGCCCATCGCGAGATGCTCGACGCCCGGCGGAACGACGATTGCCGCGTCGTTGCTGACGATCGTATTCCTCGGCTTCAGCCCCAGCACCGGCGCGACGGGAGGCTCCTTGTAGGGCGCCTCGTACGCGCGGTCTCCCAGGTCGCGGACTTGTGCCGGGTCATTCAGGAGCGTGGCATAAACGACGCCCGACAGGCGATAGGGCGGCACCGGTAGCGCGAAGTCCATGCTTCAGGCGCCCCAGCGCGGAATGGGGTGCGAGCCGAGGCTTGCGCAGACGTTCTTCGGTTCGAGGAAGACCTCGTAGCTCCAGGTGCCGCCCTCGCGCCCGGTTCCGCTGGCCTTCGTGCCGCCGAAGGGCTGGCGCAGGTCGCGGACGTTCTGGCTGTTGACGAAGCACATGCCGGCTTCGATCGCCGCGGCCACCCGCATGGCACGCCCGAGGTTTTCGGTGAACACGTAGCTCGAAAGGCCGTAGGGCGTGGCGTTTGCCTGCGCGATGGCGTCGGCCTCGTCGTCAAACGGGATGAGGCAGGCGACGGGACCGAAGATTTCGTCCTGCGCGATGCGCATCGAGTTCCTGACGCCGGCGAACACGGTCGGTCGCACGAAATTCCCCCCGCGCAGCGCATCGGGCAGATCCGGGGCTTCGACGCCGCCCACGAGCAGCTCGGCCCCCTCCTGCGGCCCGAGTTCGATATAGCGGCGGACCTTGGCGAGGTGCCCCTGGCTGATCATCGGGCCGATCGTCGTGCGCTCGTCCATCGGGTCGCCGACGCGGAGGCGCGCGGCTCGCTCGGCGAAGCGCCGCGCGAAGTCCGCATAGATGCCGCGCTGGACAAGGATCCGGCTTCCTGCGGTGCAACGTTCGCCGTTGTTGCTGAAGATCATGAACACGGCCGCGTCGAGCGCGCGATCCGGGTCCGCGTCCTCGAAGATCACGAACGGGCTCTTGCCGCCGAGCTCCATGCTGAATTTCTTGAGGCCGGCCTGGCGGACGATCCGGTCGCCGGTTGCCGTGCTGCCGGTAAAGGAGATCGCGCGGACATCGGGATGCTGGCACAGCGGTTCGCCCGCGGCCGGGCCGTAGCCGTGCACGATATTGAGGACGCCCGGCGGCAGGCCGGCTTCGGTCGCCAACTCGCCGAAGCGCGCGATGCTCATCGGCGAGAGCTCGCTCATCTTCAGCACGGCCGTATTGCCGAAAGCGAGGCACGGCGCGATCTTCCAGGTCCCGGTCATGAACGGGACGTTCCATGGACTGATCAGCGCGCAGACGCCGACCGGGTGGAACAGCGTGTAGTTGAGGTGCGTCGGCGTGGGGTAGGTGTGGCCGTCCACGCGCGTGCACATCTCCGCGAAATAGTAGAAGTTGTCGGCCGCGCGCGGAACCAACTGTTTTCGGGTCTGCGCGATCACCTGGCCGGTGTCGCGCGTCTCGATCGCCGAGAGGTCGTCGACATGCTTCGCGACGAGGTCGCCGAGTCGGACCATCATCTTCGCGCGATCGGTCGCCGGCATCGCGGCCCACTTCGGAAAGGCAGACTTCGCGGCAGCGACCGCCGCGCGGATCTCCTCGGCGCCGCCGGACGCCACCTCGGCCAGCACCTCCTGCGTCGCCGGGTTGACCGTCTCGAAATGCTCGCGGCTATCGGTCGGCTTGCCATCGATGAGGTGGCGGATTCGCATGGACATCCTCTCGTCGAGCGGGACGATCCGGACGGGCAGTCCGGACGTCCCGATCCGGAAGCATTCATCCGGAAGAACGTTAATATATTAACAAATAAGTCGCGAGAGATCCGCTGTAGCGCCGACCCGCCAGGATCTTGCAAGGCGACCGGCCGCGGCTCATCATCGGCACTGCGCCCGGGTTCGACCTGCCGCCCGATTTCGACGACGTTGCCACAGGAGCGAGCGACATGTATCTCGACATACAACCGGTCCATGTCTGGGCCGCCCCGATCGAGGACAAGCCGGGCTCGCTCGCGGCGAAGCTCAAGGCGCTGCAAAAGGCCGGGGCCGACCTGCAGTTCATCATCGCGCGGCGCTCTCCGGACAAGCCGGGCAGCGGCGTCGTTTTCGTCGCGCCGCTGGAAGGCGAGGCCCTCGTCCAGGAGGCGCGGCAGATGGGCTTCGGCGTCACGCGTTCGCTGCAGTCGATCCGCGTCATGGGGCTGGACAAGCCGGGCGTCATGGCGGAGATGACCGCCGCACTGGCTGACGCCGGCATCAACCTGCGCGGCCTGACGTCCTCGTCGCTGGGCAGCCAGTTCGTGGCGTATTTCGGCCTCGATTCCGACGCCGACCTCGTCAACGCGACCGACGTCCTCGGGCGGCTCTGATTCGCCGCTTCGCGTTGGACCTCCGGGTGCTCACCGTGGCGCCGACCGCGGCCGGGGCAAGCGATGGAACTTGACCTCGCCGGCCGGAAGGCCGTCGTGGCCGGAGGCAGCCGCGGCATCGGGCGCGCCATCGCGCTCGCCTTCGTCGGCGCGGGCGCGCAGGTGTCGATCTGCGCCCGAGGCGCCGCGGCGCTGGAGGCGGCGCGCGCCGAACTGTCGCGGGCCGGCCGGGCGGTCCACGCCGCCGCCTGCGACCTTGCCGACGCCGGCGCCGTCGGGCGCTACGTCGCGGAGGCCGCGAATGCCCTCGGCGGCATCGACATCCTCGTCAACAATGCGTCGGGTTTCGGGATCGGCGACGACGAGGCCGCCTGGAGCGCCGGCATCGCGGTCGACGTCATGTCGATGGTTCGCGCATCGCACGCGGCGATCCCGCACCTGGAGCGATCCTCCGGCGCCTCGATCCTGCACATCGCGTCGATTTCCGGGCTGCGGCCGGCGGCGCGCAACCCCGCCTACGGGGCGGTGAAGGCCGCGATGATCCACTACGCCGCGACGCAAGCCGCGATGCTCGCGCGCCGCGGCATTCGGGTGAACTGCATTTCGCCGGGCTCGATCGAGTTTCCCGGCGGTGTCTGGGAGGAGCGCCGGCTGGCGGCCGATCCGCTCTACGACCGCGTGCGCCGGGACATCCCGTTCGGGCGCCTGGGCACGCCGCAGGAGGTGGCGTCGGTGGCGCTTTTCCTCAGTTCCGAGGCGGCCCGCTGGGTGACTGGCCAGAACATCGTTGTCGACGGCGGCCAGTTGCTGGGCGCCTGATGCCGCGGCCCGGCGTGCGCCCCGCGACGTCGTTCAGTCGTTGAACCTGTCCCGCAGCGCCTGCGTGGCGGAGCGGAATGCGCCCTGGTCGCTTCCGACCGCGAGCAGCGTGACGCCGAGTTCCAGGTAGCGGCGCGCCTCGGCCTCGACCGGGGTCAGGATGCCCACCGACGTGCCCGCCGCCTTGGCGCGCGAAATCACGTGACCGATCGCATCGGCGACCTCCGGATGCCCGCTGTCTCCGAGATGGCCCAGGCTCGCCGAAAGATCCGATGGCCCGACGAAGACAGCGTCGACGCCGTCGACGCGACAGATCTCGTCGATCTGCGCTACGGCCTTGGCGCTTTCGATCTGCACGATGACGGCGACGTTGTCGTCCGCGACGCCGGCATGGTAGTCCTTGACCGTGCCGAACCGGTTGCCTCGCATGGCGACCGAGACGCCACGAATGCCGCGCGGCGGATAGCGCGTAGCCGCGACCGCGGCCCGCGCCTCGTCGGCGGTCTCGACGAACGGGATCAGGAAATTGTGGAACCCGGCGTCGAGCAGCCGCTTGATCACAACGCCATCGTTCCATTGCGGGCGCACGACGGGAGCGCTCGCGCTGTCCTTCAAGGCCATCAACTGCAACACGAGCGAACCGATGTCGTTCGGCGCGTGTTCGGCGTCGAGCAGGAGCCAGTCGAAACCGGCGATGCCCAGGATCTCCGTCGAGTAGGGGTTGGCGAGCGAGCACCAGCAGCCGATCTGCCGACGGCCGGCCCGCAGGTCCTGCCGGAAGCGGTTCGGGAAGGCGCAGTAAGGTGCGGCGGGCGGCGATCGATCCATGGCGTGGCCTCAACGAACGAGGCAGGGGCGCTTCGGATCGAAGCGCCACTGCGGAACGAGGAACTGCATCGCTGCGGCGTCGTCGCGCGCGCCCGATGGCAGCGCCCGATAGCGCTGGTGGGCCTTTTCCAGCTCCTCCCAGTCGACCTCGACGCCGAGGCCGGCCCGCTGCGGAAGCGCGATCGTGCCGCGCTCGATCCGCAGCGGCTCGCGAGTCAGACGTTGTCCGTCCTGCCAGATCCAGTGCGTGTCGATCGCGGTCACGCGGCCGGGAGCGGCGGCGGCCACATGCGTGAACATCGCCAGCGAGATGTCGAAGTGGTTGTTGGAATGCGACCCCCAGGTGAGGCCGAACATCTCGCACAACTGCGCGACGCGGACGGATCCCTGCAGCGTCCAGAAATGCGGATCGGCGAGCGGGATGTCGACGGCGTGCAGCCGGATCGCGTGCGCCAGCTGCCGCCAGTCGGTGGCGATCATGTTCGTCGCCGTCGGAATGCCCGTCGCGCGCCGGAACTCGGCCATCACCTCGCGGCCGGAATAGCCGTCCTCGGCGCCGCAAGGATCCTCCGCGTAGGCGAGCACGTCCTGCCGGCCGCTGCACAGGCGGATCGCCTCCCGTAGGGACCACGCGCCGTTCGGATCGAGCGTGACGCGCGCCCCCGGGAAGCGCACGGCGAGCGCAGCGACCGCCTCCATCTCGACGCTTCCGGGCAGGACACCGCCTTTGAGCTTGAAGTCCTCGAAGCCATAGCGCTGCTGCGCGGCTTCCGCCAGCGCGACGACAGCCGCCGGCGCCAGCGCCTCCTCATTGCGCAGTCGCAGCCAGGGATCGGCAGCATCCGGCTCGGCGCGATAGTCGAGGGGCGTCCGGCGGCGGTCCCCGATGAAGAAGAGGTAGCCGAGCACCGCCACGCGATCGCGCTGGACGCCGTCGCCCAGCAGCGCCGCAACGGGCACGCCGAGGAACTGGCCGGCCAGGTCGAGCAGCGCGGACTCGATCGCCGTCACGGCGTGGATCGTCGCGCGCAGGTCGAAGGTCTGCGGGCCGCGACCGCCGGCATCGCGATCGGCGAATCGGCGGCGTACCGCATTGAGCACGTCGCGGTGTCGTCCGAGCGGCTGGCCGACGACGAGAGGCCTCGCGTCGTCGAGCGTGCGTCGTATCGGCTCGCCGCCGGGGACTTCGCCGACGCCGATGCCGCCCGCGCTGTCGCGCAGGACCACGACGTTGCGCGTGAACCAGGGCGAGTGCGCACCGCTGAGATTGAGCAGCATGCTGTCGCGCCCGGCCACCGGGACGACCTGCATCGCGGTGACGATCGGCGAAGCCCCTGCCGCGGATGGCGGGCCGGCTTCCAGGGGGCTGGCTTCCACGGGACTCCGTCATCTCGCGTCGGCGGCCAACGCGCAGCGGGCAATTCGTTCGTTGCGGGCCGGATTATTGCACCGCCGCCGCAACCGGACGCGCGGCCACGAATCGTCAGCGAAACGCGTTACGAGGAAAGGCTGTCGCCCGGCGCCCCGACGGCGGCGATGTCGGCGTCCGCGGCCGCATAGACCCGATGCTTGAGCAGGAGTGCTGCCGCGGCGATCAGGCCGGCGACGGCCAGCACGTTCATGATCGTGCCGAGCGACGCGCCGTAGCCCTGCAGCGATCCGACAAGGAAAGTGCCGGCGATGCCGCCGAAACGCCCCACGCCGGTCATCCAGGAGACGCCGGTTGCGCGACCTTCGGTCGGATAGAACCTCGCCGCGAGCGCGCCGAGCGACGACTGGCCGGTATTCATCAACCCGCCGGCCAGCAGGATCAGCGCCGGCAACATCACCGCGCTGCCGATCGCCGTGCTGACGGCGAAGATGCCGATCGCCGTCATTCCGTAGAGCGCTGCAACGATCAGGTCGGCGTGGAAGCGATCCATCAGCCATCCGCTCAACAGCGCGCCAAGGCCCCCGAGCGAGAACAGCGCCGTGATCACGATGGCCTGCTTCGGGGCGATCCCGATGTCCTTCAGCAGCACGGGGAGCCAGTTGATGACACCGTAGAAGATCACGAGACCCATGAAGTACGTGACCCACAGGGCTACGGTGCCCAGCAGGTAGTGGCGCGAGAGAATGACGCCGACGGCCCGCTGGCCGCGGAATGCGCGCGAGCGCTCGGCGAGGAAGAAGGACCCTGCGCGGCCCGCATCCGGCGATATGCGCCGCAGGATGTCGACGACGCGGCGCACGTCGCGTCCGCGATTGAGCAGGAAATACACCGACTCCGGCATCAGCAGCACGACGAGGATGGCCAGGATCACGGGCACCGTGCCGCCGAGGGCGAGAACGCTGCGCCATCCCCATTGCGGGATCATCCACGCGGCGAGAAAGCCGCCCAGCGACGCGCCCACCGGGAAGCCGCAGAAGGCGCCGTTGGTGAGCAGCGCGCGGCGCTTCGACGGGCAGAACTCGCTCATCATCGTGATCGCGTTCGGCATCGCGGCGCCCAGGCCGAGTCCGGTCAGGAAACGCAGGACGATCAGTTCGTCGAGGCTGCCGGCGCGCGACGACAGCAGGCAGAAGACGCCCATCGTCGTCGCCGCGGCGGCCAGCACGGTCCGGCGGCCGAGGAAATCGGCCAGCATCCCCGACGACAGCGAGCCGACGACCAGGCCGAACAGCGCCGAGGTCAGCACGGGCGACAGCGCCGGCTTGGCGATATTCCATTCCTTCAACAGCGAAGGCGCGACGTATCCGATGGCGGCGGTATCGAAACCGTCGAGCAGGATCGTCGCGAAGCACAGCACGAACACGATCCATTGCATCCACGAAAACGGATGCCGATCGATGAAAGCCTGGACATCCGTCCGTGCGGCCTCGGTCGCCATGGTGTCCCTCCAGTTCGTTCGAAATCGTTGCGCCGGCGTGAAATCCGGCGCGCCTCCCCTTTCTGCCGGGGATGGGCAACAAGCCTAGCGGACAACGCCGGTGGCAGCGATGCGCGAATCGGAATAGCAGCTATTCCGGGGGCGGATGCATGACCCTTGCCATGGTGCGCCTTCGGGTTTGCGTCGGCCCTCTCCCCCACCCCTCTCCCGCTCGCGCGGGCGAGGGGAGATCCGGCGTCAGCCGTTGCGGCCACGTCGCGAATCCGGACGACTAGCCGGGTTTCGGGCCGGAGCCGCGCAACTGCACCAGCTTGCCGAGCAGGTCGAACCAGAACGGCGCGCCGAAGACCGAGGCGACCGCCGTGACGAGCCAGCCGAGCAGGGTGACGCCCGGCACGCCATGGTCGCGAACGCAGGCGACACGCGCCGGCGTGTCGCAGGCCGGCAGGACGTCATAGCCTATCGGAAGCTGCGCCAGCTGGTCCATCGTCGCGGCGACCTGCGGGTCGCCGGCGCCGTGCTGGCCGAGCTGGACCGCGACCTCGCGCGCCCGATCCGGATTGGCCCACAGCGTCGTGACGACATGCGTGGCGTCGACGTTCATCGCGGCCGACATCGCCAGCGCAGCGAGGAAGCAGATCAGCTGGGCCTGGCGCTTGTAGGCTCCGGACACGCGCTCCATCGCCGTGTCGAACCAGGCGGCGACCTGAGCGCGAACCTTGTCGGCATCGTTGCCGGCCCGCGCCAGCATGCCGCCCAACAATTGCTTGATCTGCGCGTCCTGGATCCGGTCGACGGCATCGCGCAGCCCCGCCATGTCGCTCGATGCCCCCTGGAGGACGTCGACCAGGGCCGTCGCGAAGTTCTCCGCCTTGATGTACGACGGCCCGTCGTAGGTCCAGAACCGCGACCGGCTCTGCATGTGGCCGTCGCCCTGCGGATGGACGAGCGCGTGGCGGTAGACCTTCAACGCGAGATCGCTGAACTGCGGATCGTTGAGCATCTGCTGGACGCCGGTCACGAGCGTGTTGGCGCGAAGCTTGACGAGCGACGCGAGCGCCTCGGTCACGGTACTTGCCGCGAGGCTCATCGCGGCAAAGCAGAAGACCAGGCCGATCGCGACGTTGATGACGGGCGTGTCGAACACCGGGACTCTCCTCGGCGGGGATGCCACCGCGGATTGTTCAGCGAATTCGGGCTGCTGTCGACGGTCGGGGACGGGATCGCGCGAGCGAACGGTCGAAGGAAAAAGGGCCGCACCCGCGTGCGGCCCTCGGCGGAAAGGCCGTCGCGTCAGAGCGCGTTGAGGAAGTTGACGAGGTCCTGCTTGTCCTGCGGCGTGTAGCCGATGTGGAAGCGCTGGTCGTAGAAATTCACGACATCCATCATCGACTGCGCGGAACCGTCATGGAAGTACGGCGGATGCGATGCGAGCCCGCGCAGCGGCGCCACCGTGAACTTGCCGATGTCCTCGCACAGCCCGGACACTCCGGCCCGCCCGAGGTCGTTGACAAAGACGGTGAAGCCGATCGGTCGGCTCTTGCCGTCCGGGCCGTACCCGAGGAATTCCGAACCGTCCGTGAACACCGGGTGATCGCAGGTCACCTTGAAGATCGGCAGGTCGCGAGCCGGCGCCGGCCCGCCGAGGTCGGCGCCCTGGCCGCCGACACCGAGGGCGTGCTGCGCGTTCGGGAACGAATCGGACCCGTCGGCGAGCGTGCTATGGCAGGTTCCGCAGGTGCCGAACGGATTCGGGTTGAGGCCCGCGGCGTCGTTGAAGCCGGCGATGTTGGCGATCGTGAACTGCCTCGTGTTGTAGATCTGCTGGCCGCGGTAGATCGAGCGCTTGCGCGCGGCGTCAGGCGATTGGCCGACCACGTTCGACCAGGCGTTGAATTGCGAGAACACCGGCGTGTTCGTGAGCGGACCGGCCTGCGCGGGCGCGATCGCTGCCAGGGCCTGCGGCCCGCCAGTCGCCCCGCCGCCCATCAGGCTGCCGGCCATCTGGTCGTAGGACTGCGCACTGAAGAGGTAGGTCTCGAAATCCACCATCTGCGCGGTCGCCGCGTCCGACGGCGGGTTGATCGCCTGCGCATGGCCGAGCGTCGCGTCGATCGCCTGGCTCGACAGCGTGGGTTCGCGACCATCCCACATGATGTTGCCGCCCGGTCCGGCGAAGCCGGGAATCGCGGTGATGGTCGTGACGTACTTGAGGTTCGTCGAGACGAGCGGCCGGCGGTAGTTCGAGAGGACGCGCGTCGTCGGGTCGGTCGGCGAAAACGCGTAGACCGGGTCCGTGTTGCAGCCGTTCGGGTCGTTGACGACCTCGACGCTGAACTCCGTCGGCTTGTTGCTCCTCGGATCCGGGCCGTTGGGGCCGAACGTGAGCGGGATGGTCGCCGGCACCGGCAGGAAAATCCGGAAGACGCCGCGATTGAGCAGCAGCGAATGCGCGCTGACCATGTCCTTGCCTTCGCCGAGCCGTCCGCCGTAATAGGACGGGCGCGTATGACCGGCGGGAACGGACTTCGGGCAATCCGCGCCGTCGACCGGCGCGAACAGCGGATCCTGGCCGGCCGTCGCGATGAAGCGCGCGAGGATCGTATTGCGGTTGATACTCATCCCGGAGGCGGGCTGGTGGCAGGTGCCGCAGGTTCGGCCGTTGGTGCCGAGCGACGCGAAGAAGGCGTTCGTCGCGGTCTTGGTCGGGCTCGGGGACGTTCCGCCGCCCGGGTTGTAGGTACCGAGGAAGCCCGCGAGGTCCGGCGTGAGCTCGTATGTCGGGATCACCGGCCCAATGCCGCCGTTGAGGAGGCTCAGCAGCTGCAAGCCCGACAGTTCCGGATACGGCGCGTTCAGCGCCGACATCCACGAGTGCTCCATGTAGGACGAGGCCCCCGGAGGAAGGCTCGGCCCGGCGAGCGCGACGAGGGGTACGAACGCGAGACCCACCTGCAGCGCGGCTCGGGTCAAGCGTTGTCGGGCGGGCCAAACGGGGAGCTTCGATGATCCGATGCTCGGGACCTTGCGCGATCTGCCTTGCTTCACTGCGGCCTCCTACCGGGCGTGTTGCCGGAATTGCGCGGAAAAACGATTTTTTGCGCGCGAAAGATCAGTTTTGTTGGGCTTTGAAATCCATTGACGGCAAGTTGGCTGCGAGACCCTTGTCGACGTTGATGCGCTACAAACTAATTACATTCAATTTAACTGTACCTAATATGCGTACCTATTGAATGGTGGCATCCCGGTTTGCAGACGAACGCGAAGCCGCGCAAGACGAGCGGTAATCCATTCGGATGATTCGTAGAGGGCGCGCCGAGACGCAATAAAGTGCTCGGCGGAAGATTTTGCAGCGCGGGATTGCTCTTTCTTATGGCGCTACGTGTATTATTTTTCTTCTTTTTCCGAAGTCCGCGGGTTCGACGATCCTGAAAGGAGGTTCGGCACCATCAAGCCAAGTGCAGGGCGTTAAGACCAAAGACAAAAATGCCCCGGCAGCCGATCCGTGCATGCCGCAGGGGCCGCAAGGAGGCAAGGATGACGAAGACAGCAAAGACGCGTGCCCCGCGATCGTGGGCGCGTGCGGCGGCATTCATCGGCATGGCGCTCGCGACCGGTTTCGCGGCCGCGGCGCGCGGACCGGCCGATGTCGACGACGCCCGGATCGCGGACAACGCGAGAACGGGCACGCAGTGGCCCAGCAACGGGCTGGACTACGCGGGCACGCGATTCAGCCGGCTCGCAAGGATCAACGGCGGCAATGTCGGCAAGCTGGGGCTGGCCTGGTCCTATGACCTCGGTTCGTCGCGGGGCGTCGAGGCGACGCCGATCGTCGTCGGCGGCGTCATGTACGTCACGGGCCCGTGGGCCGTCGTGCATGCGATCGACGCCCGAAGCGGCAAGGCGCTCTGGACGTTCGACCCGAAGACGCCGCGCACGGTCGGCTGGAAGGCCTGTTGCGACGTCGTCAACCGGGGCGTCGCCGTCTACAAGGGCAAGGTCTATGTTGGCACGCTCGATGCGCACCTGATCGCGCTCGATGCCGCGACCGGCGCCCGGCTCTGGGAGGTGGACACGCGGTCGGATGCGGCGCGCGACGTCACGATCACCTCCGCACCCTACGTCGTCCACGACAAGGTCATCATCGGCAATGGCGGCGGCGAATACGGCACGCGCGGCTATGTCACGGCGTACGACGCGCAGTCGGGCGCGCAGGCGTGGCGCTGGTTCGTCACGCCGGGCGATCCGTCGAAGCCGTTCGAAGACGAATCGCAGGCCGTGGCCGCGCAGACGTGGGATCCCGCCTCGAAGTACTGGGCCAACGGCGGCGGCGGCAACGTATGGAACACGATGGCGATCGACCCGGAGTTGAATCTCGTCTACTTCGGCACCGGCCAACCAGGACCCTGGTCGCGTTCGAAGCGCGGCACGTTCGGCGACGCGCTGTACACCTCGTCGATCGTCGCGCTCCACGTCGACACCGGCAAGTACGCGTGGCATTACCAGGAAAGTCCCAGCGACGCCTCGGACCTCGATTCGACGATGGACCTGATCCTGGCCGACGTGAAGCTCGATGGCCAGAAACGAAAGGTGATCCTGCACGCGCCGAAGAACGGCTTCTTCTACGTCCTGGACCGGCGCACCGGGCAGTTCATCTCCGCGCGCAACTACACCGAGCAGACGTGGGCCGCCGCGATCGACCCCAACGGCCGCCCCATTCTCTCGCGCGATGGCGTGTCGCCCGACAAGCCTTTCGACGCGATCCCGGGGCCGTTCGGCGGTCACAACTGGCAGGCGATGTCGTATAGCCCGTCGACGGGCCTGGCCTACATCCCGACGCAGCACGTGCCGCTGGAACTGGTGGCCGACGAGAACTGGGGTGGGCAGGACACGTACCGCAACGGGGGGCCGATGCAGCCCAATGGCGGCAACGGATGGAATACGGCGATGCAGGTCAATCCGGTTCCGCCGAAAAGCAAGGCTCACGGCGAACTCGTGGCCTGGGATCCGGTGCGGCAGAAGGAATCCTGGAAGGTCGACCTGGGCGCGCCATGGAATGGCGGCACGCTCGTCACCGCCGGCGGCCTCGTCTTCCAGGGGACCGCGGACGGCTATCTCAAGGCGTATGACGCGACGAGTGGGCGCAAGTTGTGGGACGTCGCCGTCGGCGGCGGCGTGATTGCGCCGCCGGTCACCTACGAACTCGACGGCAAGCAGTACGTCTCCGTCGCGGTCGGCTGGGGCGGCGTCTACGGGCTGTCGACGCGCCACACCGAGTATCGGGATCCGGGCCGCGTCTTCACGTTCGTCGTCGGCGGCCATGCCACGATGCCGGAATTCAAGCCCTACGCGCTTGAGCCCTTGCTATCCGGCGTGAAATACGACCCGAAGGACGTCCCCGACGGCACGGCGCTGTACGTCAGCAATTGCGTGTTCTGCCACGGCGTCCCCGGCGTCGACAAGGGCGGCGCGATCGTGAACCTGGGGTACGTGAAGCGCGAAGCGATCGAGCACCTCGACCAGTCGATCTTCAACGGACCGATGGTCGATCGCGGGATGCCGGACTTCACCGGCAAGTTCACGCCGGAGCAGGTCGAGAAGCTGAAGGCGTTCATCCAGGGCGTGCCGGACTCGATTCGGCCGAAATAGCCGCCCGCGACGCGGCTGCGCGGCGCGCTGCGGCGCGCATGTCGCCGGAGGAGCCGACCTTCGCGGGAAGGGCCTCCGGCGGCAGCGATCAGCAGGCGGTTCGTGACCCGGCCTGCAACGAGGTCTCAGGGCTTCAACGCGCGATAAAGGAACGGCAGGCTCGTATCCATCCGGTAGTCGACGTCGCTATGGTCGTCGTCGAATTCCTCGTACGCGTGCGGTATGCCGGCCTCGAGGAGGCGCTTGGAGAGGATCCTCGTCCCGTAATGGATGTGGTACTGGTCGCGCCAGCCGCAGTCGATGTAGATCCCGCGCAGCGATTTCAGGTTGGCGCGGTACGTCGCGACCAGGTGGATCGGATCGTTCTCGAGCCAGCGCGCCCAGCGCTTCTCGATCCGCTCGCCGGACTCCAGGTTGAAGGGCAGCCGGAAGCCCAGTGGCGCGCGCGGATCCGGATCGTACGTGGCGGCCATGCACAGGTTCATGATGCAGTGGCCTTCGGGTCCGGACAGTTTTTCCTTCTTCCAGACATGCGCCAGGAAGCGCTTGACGCGTCCGTCGTCCAGGCCCTCGGCGAGGCCGGCCCGGCCGGTTTCCTGGCGCGTGTCATAGGCGCCGCCGCGGCGTTTCGGCCTCTTGAACTTGCCCAGCTCATTGAGGGTGTTGGGCCAGTCGTGGTGGTAGACGAAGTCGAAGTACGAATCGCCGGAGTGATCCGCGATGGCGCCCCACGTCGCCGGATATTTCATGCCGTGGATGATCGCGCCGTAGCCGCCGGACGACTTGCCGAAGCAGCCGCGATGGTCGCGACTCGCCAGCGTGCGGAACTGCCTGTCGACGAAGGGAACGATCTCGCGGGTCAGGTAGTCGGCATAGCGTCCGAGCGCCGACGAATTCACGTACTGGTTGCCGCCCAGCGCCGTGAAACAGTCCGGCAAGACGATGATCGCCGGGCCCATCCGCTTCTCGTGGATCAGGCGCGCCGCGCGTTGCGGCACGTTGTCGCCGAAGGGCTTCCAGTTGGCGTGAGCGAGGCCGGATCCGGTGAAGCCGACGAGATCGTAGAGGACCGGGAAGCGGCGTTTGCCGCCACCTTCGTCGTACTGCGGCGGAAGCCAGACGCCGACCTTGCGGACATGCGGATCCCCGAGCGGGTTGCCCTTGAGGATGCGCGACTCGTGTTCCAGGACGACCAGCGTCCCTTGCGGATAGCGGGCGCGTTTCAGCGTCATCAATGCTCCGTCGTCGATGCGGGCAGGCCGGGCGGGCCGCCGTCAGTGGTCCAGGATCCTGGAGAGGAACTGCCGCGCGCGCTCGGTCTCCGGGCGCGCGAAGAAGCGCTCCTTCGGCGCATCCTCGACGATCTGCCCGGCATCCATGAAGAGCACGCGACGTGCGACCTTCCTCGCGAAGCCCATCTCGTGGGTGACGACCATCATCGTCATGCCCTCCCGCGCCAGCTCGATCATCACTTCGAGCACTTCGTTGATCATTTCCGGATCGAGCGCCGAGGTCGGCTCGTCGAAGAGCATCGCGATCGGGTCCATCGCCAGCGCACGGGCGATGGCGACGCGCTGCTGCTGGCCGCCGGACAACTGGCCCGGATACTTGCGCGCGTGGGCGGCGAGCCCGACGCGCTCCAGCAGCGCGGCGCTCCGCGCGAGCGCGTCGGCGCGGCGGCGTCCCAGGACCTTTTCCTGCGCCAGGCACAGGTTCTCGTCGATCCGCAGGTGCGGAAAGAGCTCGAAGTGCTGGAAAACCATGCCCACTCGCGCGCGCAGCCGCGACAGGTCGATGCCGCGCGTGCCGAGGCGCACGCCGTCGATGACGATTTCCCCCTTCTGGAACGGTTCGAGTGCGTTGACGCACTTGATCAGCGTCGATTTTCCGGAGCCCGACGGCCCGCAGACGACGACCACTTCGCCCTTGGCGACCGTCGTGGTGCAGTTCTTCAGGACCTGGACGGATCCGTACCACTTGTCCACGGCGTTGATCTCGATCATCCGGCAGGTCTCAGTCGGCGATGGCCATCCTTCGCTGCAGCACGCGGACGCCGCGCGATGCCGCGAAGGAAATGATGAAGTAGACGAGGGCCGCGAACAGGTACATCTCGACGAGCCGGCCGTCGCGATGCGCGACCTTGCTTGCCGCGCCCAGCAGGTCGGTGAGCGACAGCACGTAGACGAGCGAGGTGTCCTGGAAGAGCACGATCGTCTGCGTCAATGTCACGGGCAGCATGTTGCGGAAGGCCTGCGGCAGGACGACGTAGCGAAGCACCCGCGAGCTCCGAAGCCCGAGCGCCTGTGCGGCGAAAACCTGCCCGCGCGGTATCGACTGGATGCCCGCGCGCATGATCTCGGCGAAATAGGCGGCCTCGAAGAGCGTGAACGTGACCAGCGCCGAGGTGAAGCCGCCGACCTGGATCGGGCGCTCCGACCCGGTCAGCCATTGGCCGAGAAATGGAACCAGGAAGTAGAACCAGAAGATCACGAGGACCAGGGGCAGGGAGCGCATCAGGTTCACGTAGCCGCCGGCGAGCAGCGGCAGCACCGGAAGGCGCGACAGGCGCGCGACGGCGAGCAGCGTTCCCAGCACCATGCCGCCGAGCGTCGCGAGCGCCGTCAGCGTTAGCGTGAACGTCAGGCCGTCCCGAAGGAGATAGACCCACGAGCGCGCAATGACGTCGAAATCGAATTGCGCCAGCATCGCGTCAGCGTCCGCCGACGTAGCCCGGAACGGCGACGGCACGTTCCAGCAGGCGGCCGGCCAACACGACGAGGATGTTGACGGCCAAGTACAGCAGCGTCGCGGCGGTGAAAGCCTCGAAGACCTGGAACGAAAACTCCTGCATCGAGCGCGCCTGCGCGGTCAGTTCCATCAGCCCGATCGTCAGCGCGACGGAACTGTTCTTGATCGTGTTGAGGAATTCCGACGTCAGTGGCGGCAGGATGATGCGAAAGGCCATCGGCAGCAGGACGTGGCGGTAGGCCTGCGTCGTCGTCAGGCCCAGCGCGGTCGCCGCCATCCGCTGCCCCCGCGGCAGCGCCGTGACCCCGGCACGCACCTGCTCGGCGACGCGTGCCGACATGAAGAGACCCAGGCCGACGACCGCGGTGTAGAACGGCGCGTCCGGCAGCTGCTTCAGCCACAAGCCCATCCGCGGCGGCACGAGCTCCGGCAGCACGAAGAACCAGAGGAACAGCTGGACGAGAAGCGGCACGTTCCGGAACACCTCGACGTACGCGCCGCTCGCGCGCGCCAGCGCGCGGGACGGCAGCGTACGCAGGACCCCCACGATTGCGCCCAACAGCAGCGCGATGATCCAGGCGCAGGCCGACGTCGCCAGCGTCCAGGCCAGGCCCGACAAAAGCAGGTCGAGATAGGTGCCCGTCGCGTCGGGCGACAGCTCCCAGAAGATCCGCCAGTTCCAGTGGTAGTTCACGGCGTCTCGGCCCCGGCGCGGAACCGGCGGGCGTTCAGTACGAGGCGGGGTCCGGCGAGTCCGACGGGGTCGCGAACGCCTTCTTCAACTGCGGCGACATCGGCACCTTCAGGTCGAGGTTCTTCGGCGGGATCGGCGAGTTGAACCACTTGTCGTAGAGCTTCGGACCTTCCGCGCTCTTGTAGAGTGCCGCCGTCGTCGCGTCGACGAGCTTCTTGAACGCGGGGTCATCCTTGCGCAGCATGATGCCGTAGGGCTCCGGCAGCGAGAACGCATCGGGGGAAATCTCGTAGGCGTTCGGATCGCGCGAACTGGCAATCAGCCCGGCGAGCAGGATGTCGTCCATCGCGAACGCCACGGCGCGGTCGGTCTCGACCATCAGGAACGCCTCCGCGTGATCCTTGGCCGGAACGATGTTGATGCCCAGCTTGCGTTCGGCGTTGGCTTCGGTCAGTTGCTTGATGTTCGTGGTTCCGGAGGTCGAGACGACTGTCTTTCCGGCGAGGTCGGCGATCTTGTGGAGATGGTTCGATTTCTTCGACACGAAGCGGCTCGCCGTCAGGAAATGCGAGTTCGTGAACGCGACCTGCTTCTCGCGTTCCGCATTGTTCGTCGTCGAGCCGCACTCGAGGTCGACCGTGCCGTTGGCGATCAGCGGGATCCGCGTCGCCGACGTGACCGCGACGAGCTTCACCTCCATCTTGTCGAGCTTCAGCTCGCGCTTGACGGCATCGGCGACGCGGGCGCAGATGTCCATCGCGTAGCCGATCGGCTGCTGCCGGTCGTCCAGGTACGAGAACGGCACCGAGGACTCGCGATAGCCGATCGCCAGGGTTCCGGTCTCCTTGACCTTCTTCAGCGTGCCGGTGAGCTCCTCGGCGGTCGCCGGACGCTGCAGCGCGGCGGCGAAGAGCAGGCCGAGCGCGAGCAGCAGGCAGCCACTGCGCGATGCGGAAAGTCTGGAAAACATCGACGAATTCTCCTGGTCAAGGGTTGAACCGCGTGGCGTCGGCCGGCCTGCGC
>Ga0335069_10003092_pt1 | contig 25346 bp, 15 predicted proteins | sample Lox_Sample_11_FD_206714 | JGI IMG/M metagenome (GOLD analysis project Ga0335069, IMG submission 206714) | Soil microbial communities from Loxahatchee National Wildlife Refuge, Florida, United States - Lox_Sample_1.1 | ecosystem: Environmental > Terrestrial > Soil > Wetlands | place: USA... | reverse complement strand
TTCTGGTTCGGAGTACCGCCCCAGTTGTTGTTGTTCACGACGTAGTTGCCGAACTCCTTGGAATCGAACACGCCGGTGGTGACCCAGGCCGTCGAACTCTGTGAGCAGCCGGAGGTCGAGGCCACACCACTGCCAACCACGGTCACCGTCGCGGACGACGGCGTGCCGAGAGTGCTGCCAGTTGCACCCGACAGGGCTAGCGTGAAGGTCTTGCTACCCGTGAATGCTGTGGCGCCCAGTGGCACCGAAATCGTCTTCGCCGTCGCATCGCCATCGGCCCAGCTCAGAGTGCCGCTGGTCGAGGTGTAATCGGAGCCAGCCACGGCCGTGCCGTTGGCTGTCGCGTACTTCACGGTCGCAGCCCCGCTCGATCCACCCGCGCGATTCACGGTTGCACGCACGGATCCAGCTGTCTGTTGTGCCGAGTAGGTGGACGCTGACAGATCGACAGCACCCGCGGATGAGGTCGAACCGGAGGCCGCCGTCACCTGAATGGTGAACGCGGGCAAGGATACCGTGTCCGTTCCATCACTGACGCTGATCACGATTCCGGCGAACGTCCCCGGCGCGGTCGGCGTGCCTGTCAGGGCGCCGCTGCTCGTGCTGAAACTCGCCCAGGACGGCAGGCCCTGGATGGAGAACTTCAGCGTCGTGTTGGCATCCGGATCGGACGCGGTAGGCTGGAACGAGTAGGCCGTGCCCACTACGCCCGTCGTGGAGGGACTTCCGCCAATGGTCGGCGGCTGGTCCGTCGTCGTAGAACCGCTCGTGTCGGTGACCGAGATCGAGAACGGCTTCAGCGAGGCCGAGGTCCTGCCATCGGTCACGTGAATCACGATGTTCGAGAACTTGCCCACCTTCATGGGCATGCCCGACAGCATGCCGGTGGAACTCGAGAACGACGCCCATGAAGGGCGGTTGTCAACAGAGAAGCGTAGCCGGCGCCACGTCCTGTCGGTCGTCTTGGGAGCGAACGCATAGTGATGCCGTACGACGACGCTGGTCGGCGGAGTGCCGGAGATCGATACGGAGCTGGTGGCCGCCATAGCGGCCGGTGACACGCCGGTCGCGGCAAGCACGAGCGCAGCCGACACCAACGCCTGCACGCCACGCCGCGCGACGTGGCGGAATGCGAATGAATTTGACATTAATCTTCCTCCGGCAATGACCGATAGCGACGCCGCGGCCGGCTCCCGCGGGAGCCGGTCTGTCATCGGACCCGCGCGCAGGCGGGCCCCACCGCTCGTCCACTGATTTCGCCATCGTCCCGCCGTTCTTCCCCGCGGGACGCTGGCCGCTTCCACTCCTCCTCCCGCGGCGGACACACGGCCGCGCGCAAGAGGATCTCAGTCCGCTGTCCGCGCCGCGCCCGGTCCCGCCAGGACCGCCGCGCCGCGCGCTCAATCTGTCGCCGATACCAACATCGAAGCCATCATCGGCGACCGCTCCCGATCACAGCGTGCCCGGAGTAGACGCCGATTCCACTGTGACTTCAACTGTCGAAAACTGGCGACACCAACATTCCAACAGCAAACCAACACTGTGGATGTGACTCCGTGTTGATGACAGCAGCATGAATTCGCCATATGGCGACAGCGGCCGCGAGCGCATGCTGCAGCGGGACCACATGTTAAAAACTGTGTTGGTCGCGCCATGACAAGCTGGGCCGCGCGCGAGTGCTGCGTGGGCCGCATGAGCCGAGCTTCGCGTCCGTATTCGAGCTATCGCGCGCAACACACTAGCCACAAAGAAATAATTCGCGCGCGTGCGTGCGCATCGCGCGATGCCGCGCCCGCGGTTGTCGGCCGCTCTTTACAGTGCAGACCGACGATGCTTCGGGCAAAGCTTTACAGCGTCATCGATCGGATCGGCCGACGACGAAGCGGCACGGGAAGTCCGGGCCCCGGCAGTGGCGGAAGCTTTACACCAGGGTGACGCTTTTCCGGCGCCAGTTCTTTACAGCTGCGTGCCAACACGCCGGCGCATGAATGTGCGGAACTGCGAAGTGGACCACACAAATAAACGCCCGCGGCGGACCCCATCAATGACCGGGCGATGCCCGGAAAAGACGCATCAATGGAACGGGGGCGGCGCAGTCTCCCGCGCCGCCCCCGCTGCTGATCTCGTGGCCGACTGTCTTTACGGGCAATCCGGCTCGGACTGCATGGCCACGCAGAAGGCTGTGTTCGTGAACGAGGTGCCCACGTCAATCTCCCAGCCCGCGTTGATCGCGTTCAGGTACAGGCTGCTGGAGATCAGTGCACTCGTCACCGTCGAGCCGTTGGCGAATTTCAGCGCGTTGCCGCTGTCGTCCTTGGGATTCGCCTGCATGAAGTAGTTGATGATCGCTTTCAGATCATGCCGTCCATCATGCGTCCCCCAGCTCGGGCCCGTGCCGTCGCTGAAAGTCGTCGGCGCGGTGAACAGGTGGATCGTGTGTCCGCCCGAGGAGTGGTAGGCCACCTCGTCGGAGTCGTCGATGTACACCACGTACTTCACCCCTCCCAGCGTCACCACCGTCGCGTGATCCTGACTCGCAGTCGCCGCGTAGAACGTTGACGTCGCCGTCGGCTGATCGCTCAGAGGCTGGTCCATGATCGACTGGTCGATCATCAGGTCCACCACCGGCGGGAACTGCGTGTACGAGGGTGAGTTGGTCGAGTGGAAGTAAATGTCCATCAGACCCAGCCAGCGATTGGGCACCGTGGTCGGCGCGGTGAAGGCCCAGTGGATCTGCGCCTTGGTGATGGCGCTCACCTGCACGCCCATGCCGCTCTTGGTGGTCCAGTCCTGCGTACCGGCCGTCGAGAGCTGCTGCATGATGTCCCCGTTCTGGGACCAGCCGCGCGTGACGCTCGGGTAGGAGCTGACGGAGTTCTGCTCGGTCGTGGCCGAGGTGGTCACGCCCCAGCAGTTCTGGTCGTTCGCCCACAGCTTCTGGTTCGGAGTACCGCCCCAGTTGTTGTTGTTCACGACGTAGTTGCCGAAGTCCGTGGAGTCGAAGGCACCCGTGGTCGTGTAGGAGCTGCTGTTCTGCGCGCAGCCACTGCTGCTGCTTCCACCGCTGCCCACGATGGTCACTGTGGCGCTCGCGGGCGAGCCCAGGGTTGCACCGCTGGCGTTGGAGAGCGTGACGGTAAACGTCTTGCTGCCGGTGAACGCAGTCGTGCTCACGGTGACCGAGAAGGTCTTGGAGCTCGAATCGGCGTCCGCCCAGCTCAGCGTACCGCTCGCCGAGGTGTAGTCTGTGCCCGATGCGGCTGATCCGTTGGACGTTGCGTACTTGACGCTGGCGGCGCCGCTGGATCCGCCCGTGCGCTTCACGGTTACCTGTACCGTGCCGGCTGTCTGCTGGATCGAATAGCTCGAGGCCGACAGAGCCACGGTCCCCGGCTGGGATTGCGTGGACCCGCTGCCCGCGATCGTGACCGTGGCGCTGGACGGCGAACCGAGGGTGCTGCCCGATGCATTCGAGAGTGTGGCAGTGAACGTCTTGCTGCCGGTGAATGCAGTCGTGCTGACGGAGACCATGAAGGTCTTCGCGCTCGAATCGCCGTCAGCCCAGTTCAACGTACCGCTCGCCGAGGTGTAGTCCGTCCCCGAGACGGCTGAACCGTTGGAGGTCGCGTACTTCACGCTGGCGGCGCCGCTGGATCCGCCCGTGCGCTTGACTGTGATCTGCACGGAACCCGCGCTCTGCTGGATCGAATAGCTCGAGGCGGACAAGGCCAGGGTGCCCGCCTGTGGCTGCGTGCTCGTGCTGCTGCCGGTGATCGTCACGGTCGCGGTGGACGGTGTGCCCATCGACGCGCCACCCACGTTCGAAAGCGAGACCGTGAAATCGCGCGTACCGCTGAAGGGAGTGGCATTGCTGACGCTGACCGAGAACGTCTTCGCCGCCGCATCTCCATCTGCCCAGTTCAGCGTACCGCTCTTGGCCGTGTAGTCGGTGCCCGCCATGGCGGAGTCGTCCGCAGTCGCATAGTCGACGCTGGCGGCGCCTGTGCTCCCACCGACGCGGTTCACCGTGATGGTGACCTTGCCACCATTCTGATTGACCGAATACGCAGACGCGGACAGCGAGATGCTGCCAGCCGCGCCGGGCACTCCGGCACCCGTGATGGTGACGGTTGCCGCACTCGTTCCCAGGGTCGCCCCGCCGGTCACGTTGGAAAGTGTGAGGTTGAACGCTTTGGTACCGTTGAAGCCCGTCGCAGCGCTGATCGGGACACTGAACGTCTTGGCTGCGGCATCGCCGTCAGCCCAACTCAGCGTTCCCATCGTGGCGGTGTAATCGGTGCCCGCGACCGCCGTGTTGTCACTCGTGGCGTAATCAACCGTCACGGCGCCATTGGAGCCACCTTCACGATCCACGGTAACGGTGACCGATCCGGCGCTCTGGTCCACCGTGTAGGCGGGCTGATCAATGGCAATCGTGCCAGGCACCGGCGTGGTCGGCGGGGGACCGGATTCGGGGGCGCTGGCCGGATCGGCCAGGCTCGAACCGCCGCAGGCCGCGACCAGCATCGACAGTGCGATGCCCAACAGGGCAGTTTTACTCACTCGCATATGCCTCGACTCTTCAACGTTAGGTGACGCCTGCACCGACGTCCCGACCCATTGCAACCACTGCAAGTGGAAAAACTGAAACGCGCGTGCGGGTTGTTTTTAGCAGCATTCCGCGAGTCCTACAAATTGTCTCATAACAGCGACCGCCCGCGGACATGGTTCACAAATATTTCTTCTCGGCCGCCGCCGCGCCGGGTTTCCAACTCCGTGTTGGAATCGGCGCAGTGGCGGCGTGCCGGCCGCACAGCGACCCCATGGCAGCCGCGCCCTGAGGTCGCGGAGCTGGAATTTCCGGCATCCGGCGCGCTCCGCCCCGCGCCCGGAGGCACACGGGAGAGCTGGCGCGGCGCGGTGACACGCGCTTCGGGCAGCGCGAGCAGCCGGAATACGCACGTATTTACCGCAGTCGTGACATAATGCGCGCCCCGCGCCGTCCAACGACAGCGCGCGCAAAAAAAATTCGCGCGCAGGTGGCGCATTTCCTTCCGCTGAAGATCCCACGGACATGGCAGACCGTAAGAATCCGGTAACGAAATTTTCATCCGCGCGCCGCGCCTGCCCGGCCTTGCGCCGCGCCACCCCGGCGCTCGCGATGACAGGCGCGCGCACTCGAGCCGCGAAATGGCGCTGCGATCAGGAACGCGTGCCGGCACTTGACGCTGTGGATGTAAGAATCTTCGACGCCACCGAGCCAAGATTTTTCCGCGCACGGCTACTCGAGTGCGCCATCGATCACGGAAGGATCGACGCTACGCGAATGGCCGCGTGCGTCGGCTATCGCGTCTTTGGGTGGTGACAGCGTGCGCTGTAAGGAAGTCCGACGTGCGGCTGTGGCTCGCGGATGGGGTGTCGACCTCGATGGAAAGAACCGCAGTGCGCGCGATTCGCGTCTCCCGCTGCGCGACCCGCATCGCCAGCTGCTCGAGCTGGGCGGCCGCGCATGTCGCCCCTGCCGCGAGGCAAGTAAACCTTACTCGGGGCCGGCGCTGTCTTTTCACATAACGCCGACCCAATTTCGGGCAGCGCCGATCCAGTCCGGGGCAGGCGCGGCACAGCCTGCGGCAGGCTCCACGCGCGACACGGAGGTCCGAGGCGTCGCGCGCATTGAAATGGCCCTGAAAGGCAGCTCCGGCACACTGGCGGGACCTACGAGACGCGAGCTTCGCCGCATGTCCCCGCGCTGGTACGCGAGTTGCACTCCGGAATCGATGCGAGCCAATTCACAATTTTGCGCGCGCGTTATGCAGGAGCCCGCGCGGGGTGCTGAACTAGCGACCCCAGCTGAATGCTCCGATCAGAAAAGAGCAAGCGGAGGCCTCCCTTGGCGGCGGTAGTCGGATCTGTCTCCGGTTCCACGGCGCAATCGCAGCGGCGCGTCCGCTTCGGCAACGTCGAACCGGCCATCCTGGCCTTGCTCAAGCAGCTCGATCCGCTCGTCGTGGCGCTGACGCTGTTCGCCTGCGTGCTCTTCACGGGCGGCCGCTTCACCAGCACCACCGCGCTGGTGGGTCTGGTGTCGTACCTGATCTCCGGACCCATCCTGGCCCGCTCCAACAGCGACAGCCACCTGCCAGGGCGGCCCCTGTCGATCAACATCCGCGGCGTCATCCTTCACTGGGGCGCGGTCGTGGCCACGCTGCTGCTGCTGGCATTCGCCTTCAAGGTATCGGCGGTGTTCTCGCGGGCAGTGATGCTGAGCTGGTTCCTGATCACCCCGCTCGCGCTGTGCGGCGCGCACGCGCTGCGCGCCCGCATCCAGTCGATCCTCGCCAGTGGCACCGGCGCGCCGAGCTTCATCATCATCGGCGCCAACACGGTGGGCTTCGAGCTGCTGCGCCGCCTGCCCCAGGCCGGATTTCTCGGCTTCTTCGATTTCCGCAGCGCGGACCGGGTCTCGCACGTCATCGATGCGGACAAGCTGGTCGGCCACTGCAAGGACGTAGCCGATTTCGCACGCAAGCACGGCGTCACCGCCATCTACATCGCCCTGCCCCTGAGCAACGTACCGCGCATTGGCGAGATGGTGCGCGAGCTGCGCGACACGACCGCCTCGATCTATTTCATCCCGGATGTGTTCGCCTTCGAGATGATTCAGGGACGGCTCGTGGACATCAACGGCATACCGGCGCTGTCGGTCTGCGACACGCCCTTCCACGGCATGGACGCGGTCTTCAAGCGTGCCTTCGACATCGTGGTGGCCAGCCTGGGTCTGATCTTCGCCGCTCCGCTGATGGCTCTGATCGCCGCGGGCGTCAAGCTCACCTCGCGCGGGCCGGTGCTGTTCCGTCAGCGCCGTTATGGACTCAACGGCGAACTCATCAACGTCTACAAGTTCCGCACCATGACGGTCTGCGAGGACGGCGCCGTGATCACCCAGGCCACCAAGACCGACCAGCGGGTCACGCCCTTCGGCCGCTTCCTGCGCCGCACCTCGCTCGATGAGCTGCCCCAGATCCTGAACGTCCTGCAGGGCAAGATGAGTCTGGTCGGTCCGCGGCCGCACGCGATCGCGCACAATGAGCAGTATCGCAAGCTGATCAGCGGCTACATGATCCGCCACAAGGTCCGTCCGGGCATCACCGGCTGGGCGCAGGTCAACGGCCTGCGCGGTGAGACGGAGACGCTCGACAAGATGAGCGAGCGCGTCAAGTTCGATATCGAGTACCTGAACAACTGGTCGGTGTGGCTCGACCTGCGCATCCTGCTGCGCACCGTGGTCATGTTGCTCAAGGGGGACGACCGGGCTTACTGAGACATACCGGGCGGCAGGCCCGGCGCCGCGCCGCAACCTCAGACCTTCCATCGGACCGCACCGAAGCCCCCCTCGCTCATGCCCGGACGCTCTCTCAGGCGGCTGCCGCTGATTCTGCTCCTGGTAGCCCTGCTCCTGGTCGCAATCCTTGCGTTCGCGCGCGGCCCGCGCGAAGCGTTGCTGCGCTCGGCGGGTCACGCACTGATGGCAGAGGATCCCGTGACCCATGCCGACATCATCGTGATCTCGACCGATGCCGATGGCGCCGGCGTGCTCGAAGCCGCGGACCTGGTCCAGGCCGGCGTGGCGCCACGCATCGCGCTGTTCCCCGATCCGCCGGATGCGACGGATCGGGAGTTCCTGCGGCGGGGCGTGCCCTACTTCAACGCCGCCGCCGTGGCCCGCCAGCAGCTCAAGGATCTTGGAGTCACGGCAGTGGAGGAAATCCCTCAGACCGTGCGCGGGACCGAGGACGAGGGTCCCGCATTGCGCGGATGGATCGCGGCCGGCGGCTGGCGCACCGTGGTGTTCGTCTGCACGAAGGATCACTCACGGCGCACACGACGCGTGCTGGACCGTGCCCTCAAAGGCGTGAATGCCACCGTGATGGTGCGAGGATCGGGCTATTCGGACTTCGATCCGGATTCCTGGTGGCACAGTCGGGCCGGTACGCGAATCGAAGCAGTCGAGTTGGAGAAGCTGCTGCTCGACGTGCTGCGGCACCCCTTCTCCTGAGGCGCTTCAGCGTAGCGGACCGTCCGCGCCGCGCCGATTGCGCAGCGCCGCGCGTACGTATGGGCGCAGCAGGCTGCCCGGGTGGCGCAGCAGACTCAGGTTGCTCAACAGCATCGGCACTGGATCGTCCCAGCTGCCCAGCATCGATACGGAAGCTTCGGCGGGGGGATGGGCATCCTCCTCTTCCGGCTTGCCGTGGCGCGCACTCAGCAGAGCACCCACGACTCGATTGATCGAGTAGGGAATCAGCAGGCGCGACTCCATGACGGGCCGCGTCGCGGGAATGGTCCGCGGCTCCAGAGCACGCAGCGTGGAACGCAACCACAGCCACGGCAGGTCGTTGCCGAGGGCGATGTCGAGCGCAATGAATCCGAAGGCACGCGGGTTCAGATCGATGGCCAGCAGTTCCGTGCCGTTGACCAGCAGCTCGAGCTCGAACAGCCCTCGCGACAACAGACGGTTGACTGTCTGCAGGCCCGTCGCGAGGATGCGCGCATCGTTGCATGTGATCTGCGAGGTGCTGATTCCGACATCGGGCGGCCACTGGCGACGCTTGCAGGACAGTGACGCCGCGACGATGCCACCGCTGGAGTCCTTGATGCCGCTGATGCTGAAGACGCGGGAACGCGCCGAAGGAATGAATTTCTGCAGCAACGGCCAGCGCAATTCCGGATAGCGTGCCGCGAGCGAGTCCTGGCCCGGAGCCATGGCGTACGGGCGGTACGCCGCGCGCAGCTCCTCGGCATTGCGGATGATCTGACCCCGCTGCCCGGATCCGACGCCCAGATGCGAGTTGGGCTTCATCATCAGCGGGAAGCCCAGCTGCCGCCCGGCCTCGATCGCAGCCTCCGGCTCGTCATCGCAGACGATGGCGGGCGTCGGCTGGCCAGCACGGACGCAGGCCGCCGCAAAGCGCGTCTTGATCAGGCAGGACTCGAGTTCATCGAGAGGCGCGATCGTGCGGCGCACCTCGGGTGCGAACTCCTCCCGGATGGCCGACACATAGTAGGCAATGAGGTCCGTGGTCGGCGCCACCCGCCTGATCTCTCCGCTGCGAACGCGAGCGCGCAACCAGGGCAGGAACTGCTCAGCGTCATCGACCGAAGGACACTTGGTATGACGCGTGGCGTAACGCGACCAGCGTCCCGCGCCACTGCCGTAGATATGAAGCGGCACGCCGCGACTGCCCAGGGACGTGATGAAGGACAGCGTCGTGGCCCAGAAGTTATCGAATATCGCGACCGGAACCTGCGTGTGCGATACGGCGGGTGCGGCCGGCGTCACGGGCGTGGTGCGCCCCGATACCACGATCTGTGCGGGTACACGAGCGTCCGGCAGTACGCGCTCGACTCGCACTTGCCCTGTTGCCCGATCGCTCAAGAGTGCACGACCTGCGCGGCGGATTCCGCGGAGCGAATCGGGCGGGCGGTGCCCAGGCGCGAGCCCAGCCGGCGCGCGGTGTAGTGCGCTCCCAGGGCGAAACGCATCAGCGGCCCAAAGCTCCCGGCGGCGAGCAAGCCGACGAAATGCAAGCCCGGCACCGAACTTTCGAAGTGGCGCGACAGCACCGGATAGTCGCCGGCGACCCGCACCCTGTGGCGCAGATCCGAATCCAGGTACGGCAACCGCTCGAGCGATGCCCGATACCCGGTAGCGGCGATGACGTGATCGACCCGGCGCTCCAGTGTCCCGCCACCGCTATGTCGGAAGCGGAGCACGGCCCCGCCCGAGTCCGGGCGTGCGTCCTGAAGCGTGTAACCCTCATGCACGGTCACGCTCTCGAACAGCGGCTCCTTGATGAACCAGCCACCGGCGGGTCCCAGATGCCGCCGCACGATGCGAAGCCTCAACGCAGCGGGCAGCATGCGGAACAGTCCCGGCACAGTCGTGTAAAGCGTCGACCTCAGACTCGGCCCGAGACCCAGATGCGGCCGACGCACGCGCTGCAGGAGAGGCCGGGGTCCCTGGCCAGGCGGCAAATGAAACTGGAGTGCGTGCCGGGCGACGAGTTCCACTCTTGCGCCGGCCTTGTGCAACAGGACTGCAACATCTGTGGCCGACGCACCAGCACCGAGCACCAGCACGCTGCGCCCGGCAAAACGGCCCGGATCGCTGCACGCGCTGCTGTGCGAGCAGCGCTGGGGACCCAGGCTGTCCAGCTGAGGAGGCAGATATTCCAGGTGGCTGATGCCGGTGGCAACGACAACGTGTCGCGCCGTCAGCGAGCTGCCCCGGGACAGATCCAGCGTGAAACGGCCGAGCGCCTGCCCGAGCCGCGTGACGTGCTGTTCTTCCAGTTGTGGCACGCAGGCGGACTGGAAGTCGAGCCCATAGGCCACGAACGTGGCGAGGCTGACCGGCAGCGCGTGCGAGTCATATGGCAGGGCGTGCTGCGCGCAGTATCGCTCGAGTGTGTGTCGCCGGGCCGGGTCGCAGAGATTGGAGGCGAAGCCATCCGACTTCAGATGCATGCCCGCGGGCATGGCCTCGCGCCAGTTGCGCATCGCCGGTCCGAATATGCGATGACTGACGCCGCGCTCGCGCAAATACGCGGCGATGGACAGTCCGTAGGGCCCTGCTCCGACAATCGCCACCTCTGTCTCGCTGCTCACGCTGACTCCTGCGGTTTCCGGTATTTGCTCTGCGCTCGACGGCGTGACGTCAGGGCGCGCGTTTTTCCGTGGTCGGCAATCTCGATCACGCGATGCATCCGCGCGCAGCCGGCCGGCCATCACTGCAACACAACGGATCGTGGCAAGCGGGCGATTGCGTCACACTCCCGCGCCGATCTCGGCTTAAGAAAGCTGAGTGAAAGCAAGCAACTGCAGTCATTATCAACGCCAACGCGCGAGGTGACTTTACGTGGCAAACTTCGTGGCGTGCGTGCGCCGCGCATCACTTTGTGGCGCAGTGCGCGAGCGCGGCCCGGCGCCGAGCTGACTCACCTGCGGGTCACGTGGAAGGCGCCACGAGGCTGTTGGATCCGATCGCGTCGCCGGTTCCAGCTGTAAATTTTCCCGACACCGCCGCCGTGGCGTAAACGGTGTGAACGGTGCGCCAGCGCGCGTGATCTGCGTCACAGAATGCTCGATCCGCTCACCGCGGAGCTGCGCCGACGGGCGATCATCGCTCGCGGGCAGTCGTTCACAAGCGCGGCACTCGCGGCAGGCAAATCGCAACTAGAAGAGCCAGACCGGCGCCCCGCACCGGGATGCGAAGATGGGGATTCGATTTACGGCGAGTTCGGCACAGACACGACGTCCGGCGGGAGTGCTCGATTCCGGTGATCCGCAGCGCGGGCTGGGCGAGCGCGGCGCGGCTCGGGGTGCTCAGGTGCCACGTCGGGCGCGCTCGGCGACCCTAAGCCCTTGGTCTCGAACCGCGTGCTCGGAACTCGTATCAGGTAGCCGTGATAACGCGCTGAATTCCGGTACTTAAATGATCTTCAATCGTCCCTATTCGGCACCAGTACAGCGATCGGCATTATGTCAAGCCATTCCGGGTGCGCGGGCGGACAAAAAAAATTCATCTGGCGACGCGCGCGCCCGCTTGTGCGCGCGCGCAAGGTAACAGGGACGTGAATTACATATTAGAAAACGGCGCGTTGATCGGACTTCATAAAGAGAACTCACGGAGAGCGAACGCGCTCACACTCGCGTTGGAATGCAACATTTCATCCTGACGCGGGTCACAACTCCAGGAGACTTGTGTAGCATGCGCGCCTTCATCGGGAGACAATTAAACCAACTCGCTGCCACGGTTCCCTCCAGCACGCGCTTCGCGTAGTGGTTGACCGAGTGGCGGCAGCAGACGAATGCGGGGGGGCTTGAGTCAGTTGAAGGGTCCGTCATGACCGATAACAGGCAGGGTAGTCAGAAAAACAGCTTTTCGCTCGCGCCCGCGCTGAGCCTGAAGGCTGTGGCGCCCGTCGCCCGCGGTGGCTACGCGCCCGCCCCCCGGTCCCTGACCGATACCGGCGTGCTGCGCGAGATCGTGCACGTCATCGACGACTTCGACCTGCCGGAATTCACCACCGTCGCGGCGCGTTTCGGCGCGGACCGCTACGGTTACGTCGTCACCCCGAACGTCGATCACCTGATCCGCTATCACGAGGATGCCGCATTTCGCGCGCATTATCGTGCCGCCTCGTTCGTGCTCATGGACAGCCGCGTCGCCGCGCGCATCGTGCGTCTTCTCAAGGGCGTGCGCCTGCCCGTGTGCACCGGCTCGGATCTCACGGTAAAACTGCTGTCCCAGGTCGCCCAGCCGGATGATCGCATCGTGCTGATCGGTGGCAGCGAGCAGCAGGCCCAGCAGATCGCCGCCACCTATGGGCTGAAGAATCTGCGCCACCACAACCCGCCGATGGGCTTCATCAAGGATCCCATGGCCGTGGAGTGCTGCCTGAGCTTCATCGAGGACGCGAGCCCGTTCCGCTTCTGCTTCCTGGCCGTCGGCTCGCCGCAGCAGGAGGAGATTGCGCAGCTGCTCCAGGCGCGCAACGTGGCGCGGGGACTTGCGCTGTGCGTGGGCGCCTCGCTGAATTTCATCACCGGCGCGGAGAAGCGCGCGCCGCGCTGGATGCAGGGCATGGCCCTGGAGTGGCTGTACCGGCTGCTGCAGAGCCCGCGTCGCCTCTTCCACCGCTATCTGCTTCGTGGCCCGAGAATCCTGACTTGCCTGCGACGCTCACGCGTGGTGTTGCGTCGTACTGAAACTCAGACCCTGAACGCGGACCCCGCCACCTGAAGCGGTCGAGCGCCGCCCACGGGCGCACTGTCGGGTTACTTTACACATTCGGCCCCCGACAGCCCGCGCACTGCCCTTACAATACCGGTCAGCGACCAGAAGTTCGCGCAGCCGCTTCCTGATCAATCGGGAATTCACGCTCGCGTCCTTACAATGGAACGGAGCGACCGATGCCGGATCTTTCGATCGTCGTACCCACCTTCTCGGAAGCCAGGAACATCGGCGAGCTGCACACCCGTCTTCAGGCGGTTCTCGGTCCGCTTCACTGGGAGCTGATCTTCGTTGACGACGATTCGCCGGACGGCACGGCCGATGTCGTGCGGGAGTTGGCGCAGCGGGATCCGCGCGTGCGCTGTATCCAGAGAATCGGCCGGCGTGGACTGTCCACCGCGGTCGTCGAAGGAGCGCTCAGCACTTCCGCACCCTGCGTCGCGGTCATGGATGCGGATCTGCAGCACGACGAAACCATTCTTCCCGCCATGCTCGAGCAACTGCGCTCGGGCGACCTGGACATCGTGGTGGGCAGCCGCTACGTCGCCGGCGGCAGTCTGGGTGATCTGGCGCAGAACCGTCAGGAGATCAGCCGCCTCGCCGGCCGGCTCGCCCGGGGACTGGTGCCGGAGGATCTGCACGATCCCATGAGCGGGTTCTTCGTCGTCAAGGCGGACGTGATGCGCGCCACCGCCCGCCATCTCTCCGGCTACGGCTACAAGATCCTGCTCGACCTGTTCGCCTCCGCCGGCCGGCCCCTGCGCTTCGCCGAGGTGGCCTACACGTTCCGGCGGCGGATCCACGGTGAGAGCAAGCTCGACTCGCTGGTGGCCTGGGAATACCTGATGCTGCTGGTGGACAAGCGCATCGGTCACATCATCGCGCCCCGCCTGTTGTTCTTCGCCGCGGTGGGCGGCTCGGGCGTGGCGCTGCACTACCTGGTGCTGACATCCCTCTTCTTCGGCGCGCACACCTCGTTCACCGTCGCGCAACTCGCCGGTACCGTGTGCGCAATGACTTCCAACTTCTTCCTCAACAACCTGTTCACCTATCGCGACCAGCGGCTGAAGGGCATGCGGCTCGCGCGCGGACTGCTCAGCTTCTACGCCATCTGCGGCATGGGCGCGCTCGCCAACATCGGCGTGGCCGCCTACGCGTTCTCCAAGGATGTCGAGTGGGCCCTGTCCGCCGGTGCCGGCATCATCGTGGGCACGCTGTGGAACTATCTGGCGACCGCCCGCTTCACCTGGGGATCGTCACGCAAGTGACGGCGCCGCGGCTCCCCTGACCGGAGGGGACTTCGCGCGGCCACCGACCAGCAGCCTCGCGCGCCCCACACGCCTCGCGCAGGCTTGGCGGGCGGAATCACCCTGTCCCGGCGGGCGTGAAAGTTTCCAGAAAGCTTGTGCACCCCAACAGGGCGGCGGGCGCCGGCGCGCGGCCGCGCGCGGCGATTTTCGTGCGTCAGGTCCCGCTTTGTAACGCAAAACAACAATTCAAAAGAAGGATGAATCCAGTAAACTTTCCCGTGTGCTGCGCATCTGATTCACCGGGGGCTCGCAAGAGCGCCCTGGTTGTTTTGAAACTATCCCGGTGTGGCGCAAGCGTGCGGGTTTTTCACCCTCCCTGAGGCCCGTACGTCACCGCCAGAACTCGCCTCCGGAGCACCGTTGGAAGCCGCCCGCAAGGGCGGCTTTTTCTTTTCTATTAGCCGCCCATTCGGGCGGCGGAGGGCAACGACGGAAGATGGGAGAATGCGGCAAAAAGGCGTGGCTTTTTGCCGCAGCAGCGCCCATCAGCCGCGCTTTTTGATTCATCGGCCGCCCTGCCGTCAGGTGTGGCCGGCTCCGATCGCATCCAGCGGGGTCGCGCCGGCGACCTGGGCCAGTGGCGACTGGGCGGCCGCGATCGGTGGCAGCCCGCGCAGACCGGGCAACACAACATGGACGGCCAGGCCGCCGCCCGGCAGATTGCGCGCCTCGATCGTGCCACCGTGCAGGCTGACCGCCCGCGCCGCGATCGCGAGCCCCAGTCCGTCGCCACCGACCGCCCGGTTGCGTGCCGCATCCACGCGGTAGAAGGGTTCGAAGATCAGCGCCAGATCCTTCTCCGGAACCCCTGGCCCGCCATCGCGCACGATCACTTCGATGTTAGCTCCGGCACGACGCGCCTCGATCTGCACTCCCGATCCCGGCAGCGTATAGCGCACCGCATTGCGGATGACATTCTCCATCGCGCTGCGCAACAGCTCCGGATCTCCCATGACATCGAGCGTGGACTGCGCATCGAGCGTGACACTGCAACCGTGAGCATCCGCCTCGATCTCCACATCGTCCGCGATATTGCCAAGCAGCGCCGCCATGTCCACCGGAGTTTTCTCCAGCCCTTGCGCCGGTCGCTCCAGGCTGGCGAGTTTCAGGGAACGCGCGATGAGCTGCTCGAGCCGGTCCGCCTCGCACGCAATACGCACAAGGTGACGCTCGACCACCGTATCGTGCCTGCGGGCAAGCGACAGCGCCAACTGCAACCTTGCCAGCGGCGAACGCAATTCATGGGATACATCCCGCAGCAGCTGCTGCTTGGACTCCAGCAGGTTGCGGACGCGCTCGGACATGGTATCGAGGTCGGCAGCGAGCAACCCCAGCTCATCGCGTCTGCCGCGCAATCTGGGAGACACGCGCACCGCGAGATCTCCCGCGGCGATCTGACGCGTGGCCCGGCGCAGCTGGTCAATGGGCGCCACCAGGTATCGCGCGAGGAAGAAACACACCGCCGCGCTGACCACCAGCGCGATGATCAGGGTAGCGGTCGAGACGCCCGGCATCTCCAGTTCGCCGAACATGCGCGGGCCGGAGCGCAGCGGGCCGACTATGACGTGGAAAGCCTTGCCATCGGGCCCCACCAGCACCAGCGGGCCGTTCGAGGAACGGATCGTGGGATGCAGCAGTGCGGCGCGCTTGGCGGCTGAGTCCTTGTCCTGCGGATCGCGCAGGAAATCCGGCACCGAACGGCCCAGCATCTCCTTGCCGGTGTAGTCGGTGATGTAGGTGAGCCCGAAGATGTCCGACGGGCGCAGACCCTCCAGCCACTTGCGCAGCGCGGCGGCTCCGCCGGACTCGAAGGCCTGCGTCGCCTGCGCATACATCTCGGCACGCTGGATCCACGGCTGCGCGAAGCGCCGCTGGATCTCGCTGTTGACGACCACCGTGACCGTCCCGACGAGGATCAGCGCCAGGGCCAGCCAGAAGGACAGGAAGATGCGCCAGTAGAGCGAGCTCACGCTTCTAAGGCTCGCCGTCCTCGGTACGGCTCGTCAAGGCCAGTGCGTAACCGGTGCCCCGGACGCTCTGCACGCTGACCCGGGAGGTGGCCCTGGCCAGCTTGCGGCGCAGGTTGCTGACATGCGTATCCAGGCTCCGGTCGGTTGGCAACAGGCGCCGGCCAAGCGCCTGCGTCATCAACTCATCGCGCGTCACCGTCTTCGTATCGGCGCGAACCAGCAACTCGAGAATGCGCAGCTCGGCCGCGGTGAGCTCCAGATCCTGGTCATTGACGTCGGCGCGGCGCGCGCGCAGGTCGATCCGCAGCGGCCCCCACTGCATGGCGCCGCTGGCCGTCTGACCGGTGTCGGCCATGCGTCGCAGGACCGCGCGGATGCGGGCCACCAGTTCGCGGGGGCTGAAGGGCTTGGCCAGGTAGTCGTCGGCGCCCATCTCCAGTCCGACCACCCGGTCCACTTCCTCCCCGCGTGCTGTCAGCATGATGACGGGCACCCGATTGGCGCCCCGGATCCGCCGCAGCACCTCGAAGCCTGACAGCCCCGGCAACATGACATCCAGCACGACGAGGTCAACCGGATCGCGACCGAGCCGCTCCAGGGCAGCAGGACCACTTCCCACGGATTCCGTGACAAACCCTTCCGGACCGAGATACTCGGCCAGCATGGCGCGCAGCTCCTCGTCGTCGTCCACGATCAGGAGGCGGGGTTTGGGAGTCACAGCGGTCGCGGCCATGGCCGCGGCATTGAGTTCTGGCATATTCATCTCCTCACTGTACGCCCTGCAGCGCAGCGAGCCCGGCTCGCCAGGCGCTCCCAGTATATTTCTTTGCATTTCTTGAGCGCGCGCGAGGCTTGCGAGGCGGGGCTGTGCGTCCATCGAGCTGGGTGCGAATCCAGCCACGCTGGAGCACGCGATCGCGGTACTGGTGCGCAAACCCCCTTCCGACGCGTTGACCGCCGAGTGCTCGGTGCGCGACCTCGCGACGCGCCGGCTCACCGCGAGCCTGGGCCTGCCGATGTCGCTGGCGGCGGCTGCAGCACCGCCATGCCGGATCACTGAACCGGTGCGGTCAGGCTGGGTTTTCCAGGCTGAACGCCTGCCGGTTGTCATCGTAGGCAAACGCCTCGGCATAGCGGCCCCAGCTGATGACGGTGCGCAGAGTCTGCTCGGCGGCCTCGGGGGCCATGTAGTCCTCGAGTTCGTCGAAGAAGCGGCTCTTGGGCGCGGAACGGCCCTTGCGCTCATCCAGCACGCGGCGAATGTGCGCGGCCAGCGGCACGAAGGTCAGCAGGTGGCGCGAGAACAGCCTCTTGCGCTCATCGGTATCCGACTTCGCGAACTGCAGGCCTGCCTCGGTCAGGCGGATGTCGCCGCGCTCGATCTCGGCGAAGCGCAGCATCTGCAGCGCCTCGGCCACGGGCAGCAGGTCGCCCGCTTCCAGGTGCAGCGCTTCGGCGATCTCAGGCAGGTCGGCCTTGCCGCGGAAGGGCTCATCGCTGACCGCCTCCATCAGACCTGACAGCAGGTTGGACGAGACGTGCGTCAGGATGGTGCCGATGCCCGTGCCCGGGAAGCGCTCCATCCGCGCTGCGCCGTGCCGCTGTTCGCCCGTGGGACGCGCGGTCATTTCGGCATAAACGCGGTCCACGAGCGCAATGTAGCGTGGGTCCATCGCATGGCGCGGCTTCGGCAGATCGACCGGGATCTCGCTCACCACCCGGCCCGGATGGGTCGAGAAGATCAACAGGCGGTCGCACATCTGCACGGCCTCGTCAATGTTGTGCGTGACCAGCAGCACCGCCTTGATGGGCAGCTGGCCCTCGCACCACAGGTCGAGGAAATCGTTGCGGAGCGTCTCGGCGGTCAGCACATCGAGCGCCGAAAAGGGCTCGTCCATCAGCAGGATGTTGGGATGTACCACCAGCGCCCGGGCAAAACCCACCCGCTGGCGCATTCCGCCGGAGAGCTCGCGCGGGTACGCGGATTCGAATCCGTCGAGGCCGATCAGGTCGATGGCCGCGAGCGAGCGACGCCGGCTCTCCTGCGCCGGGACCCCGAGTGCTTCCAGGCCCAGCTGCACGTTTTCCAGCACCGTGAGCCACGGAAACAGCGCGAAGCTCTGGAACACCATTGCGATACCGGCCGCCGGTCCATTCACGCTGTGACCAAGGTATTGCACGTCCCCGCCGGTGGGCGGGTTGAGACCGGCGATCACCCGCAAGAGCGTGCTCTTGCCCGAGCCCGAGCGGCCCAGCAACCCGACGATCTCACCTTCGCGCAGCGTGAGGTTGACTCCCTCGAGCACGACGAGCTGGTCGCCGTCGGGCTTGCGGAAGGCCTGTGAGACGCTTTGCACATCGAGCAGGGGTACGGCGTTCACTGCAATCTCCCAAACCAGTTCGCGACCCGTGCCGCGCCACCACCACACGGAATCCGGCCGCGCATCAGCTCAGCCGGAACTTGCGTTCCGCCCGCCTGTACAACGGCCGCCAGAAGAACCTGTTGATGAGCACGACGAGCAGACTCATCATGACCGTGCCCAGGACCATGCGCCGGTAATCCCCGGCATCGGTCGCCGTCGCAATGTAGGAACCCAGGCCCGTCGCCGTGAGTTTCTCGTGGCCCCACACGGCCACCTCCGCGGCGATGCTGGCGTTCCACGAGCCACCCGAAGCGGTGATCGCACCGGTCAGGTAGAACGGGAACACCGCGGGCAGCGCGATCCGGCGCCACCACAGCCAGCCCCCGACCCGCAGGTTCTCGGCCACGTAGCGCAGCTCTGCCGGCAGCGCCGAGGCGCCTACGATCACGTTGAAGAGGATGTACCACTGAGTGCCCAGGATCATGAGCGGGCTCAACCAGATGTTGGGGTTGAGCCGGAAGGCGACAATGCCCGAAACCACCACGGGAAAGAACAGGATGGACGGAAACGCGGCCAGGAACTGCGCCACCGGCTGGGCGATGCGCGCCACGGCGGGCCGCAGTCCGATATAGATCCCGATGGGCACCCAGATCAGGCTCGCCACCGCGATGAGCACGATCACGCGCAGCAGCGTGATCAGTCCAAGGACGACCACGTGCCCGATCTCCCCGGGGGTCACCCCCGAGAGCACGAACCAGGTGGCCTTCCAGAGTGCGCCGGCGGCGATGACGCCGATCATCGAGTACCACAGCAGATCGCCCAGACGGCTTGGCTCCCGAAGCGCCATCGCACGCCGGGCCTGCGGATCAGCCTCCGCCGGCGCAGCCGCGCCGCCGCCGATCTTCAGGATGCCGCTGAACAGCTTGGCGAACAGCGCAAGCAGTCGTGAACGGCGCATCATCGTCAGCGCCCACGCGCGCGAGGGGGTCAGCTGGCCCGACTCCTGCTCGAGCCGGAACCAGTCGGCACTGGCGATCAGCGGCCGGAACAGCAGCTGATCGTAGATGAGGATGACCACGAACATGGCGGCTATCGCATAGCCGATGGCCGCGACGTTGCGTTGTTCGACGGCCAGTGCGATGTAAGAGCCCACTCCCGGGACGGTCACGGTGGTGTTGCCGACGGAGATGGCTTCGGAAACCACCACGAAGAACCAGCCACCGGACATGGACATCATCATGTTCCAGATGAGCGCGGGCATGGCGAACGGCACTTCCAGGCGCCAGAAACGCATCCAGTTGCCCAGGTGGAAACTGCTGGCGACCTCGCGCAGCTCATCCGGAATGCTGCGCAGCGACTGGTAGAAACTGAAGGCCATGTTCCAGGCCTGACTGGTGAAGATCAGGAAGATGGCGGCCATCTCGGCGCCGGCCACCCGCCCGGGCGTCAGGGACAGGAAGAACACGATCAGGATCGAGAAACTGAGGATGGGTACCGACTGCAGGATGTCCAGCAGCGGCACCAGCACCATCTCCGCGCGGCGGCTCTTGGCCGCCAGCGTCGCGTAGGTGAAGGTGAACACCAGGGAGGCGCACATCGCGATCAGCATGCGCAGGCCCGTGCGGGCCGCGTAGCCCACCAGGCTCCAGGGATCCAGTGAGATGGGCGTCGCCTGCAGGCGCGCCAGAGGTTGTGTCAGCCCGTGCGCCGCTTCCGCCAGGTAGATGAAGAACGTCACCACCAGCAGGAAAGCCAGCACGTCCCAGTGACCGGGGACCAGCCGGTTCTTGATCAGCGACAGCGGTGGGAATTCGGGCAGGCGCATCCGCCGAAGTGTGCCCGAAGTGCGCGATCATTGGCACCGGCCAGACGCGCCGGACGCTCCGACCAACCCTGTCACCCACGGGCCGGCGGCCGCGTTCATTACGGTTTAGTTAACTTCGCCGCCGGGTGGATCATTAAAATGGCCGCACTCACCCACGGCATGCAACAGGAAACCGACTGACCATGCGCCTGCTCATCGTTGAAGACGACAACGAGCTGCGCGAGGGCCTGACCGCCCTGCTGCAGCAGGCTGGCTACGAGGTCGACGCGCACGCCGATGGCCGCCTCGCCTTCAACTCGCTGACGAGCCGGGAGTACGACCTTGCCATCGTGGACCTGATGGTGCCGGGCATGAGCGGGCTGGCGCTGGTGCGCGCCATGCGGCGCCAGCTCTCCGAGCTGCCCATCCTCATCGTGACCGCGCGGGATGCGCTCGAGGACCGCGTCTCCGGGCTGGATGCGGGAGCGGATGACTACCTGGTCAAGCCGTTCGAGATGCCGGAGCTGGAAGCACGGGTGCGCGCGCTCCTGCGCCGCCATCGGCCCGACCGCGAGGCCGAGATCCGTGTCGGACCCCTGGTGCTCGTTCCAGGCGAGCCGCGCGTGTCCCTGAGCGGCACGACGGTCGACCTGCCGGCCAGCGAGATGGCCCTGCTGGAAACCCTGGCGCTGCGGCTGGGCCGGGTCGTCAGCAAGGAGGCCATCGCGGATCGCCTCAGCCGCGGCGGCAATCCACCTTCGGACACGGCCATCGAGATCTGCGTGCACCGGCTGCGCCGGCGGCTCGGACCGCACGGCCTGAAGATCCGCACCCTGCGGGGATTCGGCTACCTCCTGGAGACCACGGTCGGTGAATGACCGCAGCCTGCGGGTCGGGCTGCTGGCCCGCCTGGGCGTGGTGTTGCTGCTGCTGCTCGCCCTGGATGCCCTGGCCTGCTATTTCACGGCGCTGTATTTCGCCAACCTGGTCTACGACCGCTGGCTGATCGATTCCACCCGCTCACTCGCCCAGGCGGTGAGTTCGGACCACGGGCGCATCGAGTTCGACGTGCCGCGCGTGGCGCTGCAGATCTTCCAGTTCGATGAGGTGGATCACACCTACTTCCGGGTTTCATCGGACCGCCGGGGTTACATTGCGGGGGAAAGTGCCCTGCCCGACCTCACCGTGCCGGTCAACGGCATTCATCTGGCGCAAGGGTCGGTCGGCGGTCAGCGGGTGCGGATCGTGGCCACCCGGATTGCGCCGCCCCGGACCGATGACACGGTCACCGTGACCGTGGCGGAAACGCTCATCAAGCGCGTCACGCTCGCCCGCGACATTCTGGTCGCGATGGTGGCTCCGCAGGTCGCCCTGCTGACCATCGCACTGGTGCTGGCGTGGCTGGGGGTGTCCCGGGGACTCAAGCCGCTGACCGACCTCGCCTCGCAGATCGAGGCGCGCGATCAGAACAATCTGACTCCGGTGCCGCAGACGGGTCTGCCGCGTGAGGCACGAGTGCTCGCCGGTCGCATCAATGAGCTGCTCGCGCGCCTGAGCAGCGCGATGCAGGCACAGAAGCGGTTCGTGGCAGATGCCGCTCACCAGCTGAGGACACCGATTGCGGCGGTCATGCTGCACGCCGAGCGCGCCGAGCGGGCGGCCGAGGGCAGCGCTGAGCGCAAAGCACTTCAGGCGCTGCACCGCTGCGTGGAACGTGCCGGGCGCATGACACAACAGCTGCTCGCCCTGGCCCGGACCGATCCGGAGGCGGTCCACGCGCTCGAGCTGAAGCCGTTGGATCTCGTGGCGCTGGCGCGGCGTGTGGGCGAGGAATGGGTGCCCAGGGCGCTGGAGAAGGACGTCGATTTCGGCTTGATCGTCCCCAATGCGCCGGTGACGGTTCGGGGCGACGAACGACTGCTGGGTGAACTGCTGTCGAATCTGATCGATAACGCCCTGCGCTACGGCAGCCCGGGCGGGCGCGTGTCGGTGATCGTGGATGCCGACGAACGCCCCACACTGGCGGTGCAGGACGACGGACCGGGAATCCCGCTCGAGGAGCGGGTGCGCATCTTCGAACGCTTCTACCGGATGCCGGGTGCCCAGGGTGAGGGCTGTGGGCTCGGCCTGTCGATCGTGCAGGAAATTGCGCGCCTGCACGGCGCCGAGGCCGAGATCGCCAGTGGCAGCGATGGCCGCGGCAGCCGCTTCAGTGTCGTCTTCTACTCCCAACATCCCTGACTTGCCTCAAGGCCGGCCGCGGCCCGATCATGTCGGCACCCGACCCCATCCCGGGGAGGTGGAGAAAATCCCGTGAAAGCATTGGTGCTGTCGGTCGCGCTCACTGTGTGCGCTCTGCTCGTCTCGCCCGCCTCGTGGGCCCAGGACACTGCTGCCGACAGCGGCGGCAGCCCGTCGCTGAAGGACAAGGCGAGGGCAGCGGCCGAATCGGTCAAGAGCGGCGCCGAGAAGACCGGCACGGCCATCAAGGATGGCTCGATCAAGGCGGGCGAGGCCATCAAGGATGGCGCGAAGAAGACCGGCGCCGCCATCAAGGAGGGTTCGAAGAAAACCGGCCACGCGATCGCGCACGGCGCCAAGGCGACCGGTGCCGCCCTCAAAAGCGACAGCAAGGCGGCGGGCGAGAAGATCAAGAGCGGCGCGCACAAGGTGGGCGCGTCTGCGAAGAAGGGCGCGCATGAAGTGCACGATTCGGTGAGCGGCAAGGACAAGGGCGAGAAGGTCAAGGACGACGGCAGCCACTGAAAGCCTGCGGCTGGCGGTTCGCGGTTCGAAGTCCGCGGTCGCGGCTCGTCGGTCGCGGCTCGTCGGTCGCGGCTCGCCGGTCGAAGCTCACGGTCGCGGCTCGCGCGCACCACGCATAGCTTGCGCCCACGCTACCGGGTCGGCTCAGCCCGGCATGTTACAGTTCGCGGATGGCCGCCTCCGCTCCAGTGACCACCGCTTACGAGGCCGACGTCCTCGTGATTGGCGGTGGGCCGGCGGGATCGTGCGCCGCCACTCTCCTCGCGCAGCGCGGGTATCGCACCGTGGTGATGGAGAAGGCGCACCATCCCCGCTTCCACATCGGGGAGTCCCTGCTGCCGGCCAATCTTCGGCTGTTCGAACGTCTTGGCGTGGGCGAGCAGATGCGCGCCATCGGCATGCCCAAGTGGGGCGCGGAATTCGTCTCGCCCTGGCATGGTGGCCGCGGGGAGACCTTCAACTTCGAGGAAGCCTGGGACAAATCCCTCCCCATGGCCTTCCAGGTGCGCCGCTCGCAGTTCGATGAAATCCTGATCCGCCGCGCCGCCGACCAGGGGGCGCGGGTGCTGGAGGGCTGCCAGGCGCGCGAGATCGAATTCCTGCCGGATAGCCGTCACTCGGATCTGCGTGTTCGGGTTCAGGCACGCAACGATGATGGCAGCGAATGCGTGTGCGCTGCGCGTTATCTCATCGACGCATCGGGCCGGGATACGTTCCTCGGCAACCGGCTGGCGAGCAAGCGCCGCAATTCCCGTCACAACAGTGCGGCGCTGTATGGGCACTTTCGCAACGCCGCGCGCTATCCCGAGGAGAAGCGCGCTGGCAACATCTCCATCTACTGGTTCGAACACGGTTGGTTCTGGTTCATTCCGCTGGCTGACGGTGCGACCAGCATCGGTGCGGTCGTATGGCCGTACTACCTCAAGAGAAGGACCGGGTCGCTACGGGATTTCTTTTTTGCCACCCTGCAGCTGTGCCAACCGCTGGCGACCCGGCTGAAGGACGCCGAGCTCGTATCCGAGGTTGAGGCCACCGGTAACTATTCCTATTCGTGCGAGCGGACGTCCGGTCCTGGCTATCTGCTGGCCGGAGATGCGTTCACGTTCATCGATCCGATGTTCTCCTCCGGCGTGCTGATGGCCATGGTCAACGGAGCGGCGGCGGCGGATGCCATCGATACCTGCCTGCGCGATCCCTCGCGGACGCAGGCGGCACTGCGCAAGTACGACCGCATCGTGCGGCGCGGACCGCGCTCCTACAGCTGGTTCATTTACCGCATCACGAATCCGACCCTGCGCGACCTCTTCATGGCACCACGCAATTTCCTGCGGATGAAGGAAGCAATGCTCGGGCTGCTGGCAGGCGACATCTACGGCAGCACGCCCATCTGGAATTCCCTGCGGGCCTTCAAGGCCGTGTACTACGTGTTCTGCGCACTCAGGCTGAAACGGTCGATCGCCGCCCTGCGGCGCCGGGCATCCAACATCCGTCCCGCCGACTCCGAGCGGATGATCACCGGCTGATGAGTCTCGAGGCGGGACTGGAAGTCAATTACGTTGCACTACCGGGCGAGGGACCGATGCGGTGGGACGGCGTGCTGGGTGTGGCGCAGTTCGCTGCCGCGACGCCTGCGCCGCTGACCGCCACGGGCGTTCCGGTCGCCCACGTCGGGACACCGGTTCTCGGCGAGCAACTCAGCGAAGTGTGGCGCACGCGGCATCGTGTCAGTTCGGGTCGGCGCGCCAGCGTGCGTTACCGCCATGGCGGGCAGATCCTGTTCGGCTGCATCTCCGTCCACGAGAACGAGGCAGGATCGACGCCCGATGCGGCAGGCGCGGCATCGACGCTGCATGCCGCGACGGAACAGGCATACGGCCAGGTCTTCGCGGCACTGGACGAACTCGACTATCCGCATCTGCTGCGGGTGTGGAACTACGTGCCGGAAATCAACGCCGACACGCACGGCACCGAGCGCTACTGGCAATTCAACAGCGCGCGCCGACAGGCTCTGCAGGCCTTCGGGCGTGATCTCACCGGCGCCAACGTACCGGCGGCCTGCGCCCTGGGATCGGCCGGCGGCACGCCGCTGGTGATCTATTTCCTCGCCAGCCGCGAGGCGCCGCTGGCCATCGAGAATCCCCGCCAGATGAGCGCCTACGAGTATCCGCCCCAATACGGACCGCGACCGGCGTTCTCGCGCGCCAGCCTGCTGCGGGAAGCCGCGGGCCCGGTACTGTTCATTTCGGGAACCGCCAGCATCGTCGGGCACGAGACGCGGCACGCGGGAGATGTGCGGGCTCAGACCCACGAGACCCTGGTCAACATCGAAGCACTCCT
>Ga0335069_10003091_pt1 | contig 25350 bp, 28 predicted proteins | sample Lox_Sample_11_FD_206714 | JGI IMG/M metagenome (GOLD analysis project Ga0335069, IMG submission 206714) | Soil microbial communities from Loxahatchee National Wildlife Refuge, Florida, United States - Lox_Sample_1.1 | ecosystem: Environmental > Terrestrial > Soil > Wetlands | place: USA... | reverse complement strand
GATTTCGTCCGCGGGATTCCCACGTGGAGCGTTCTGCTGGCGCTCGAAGCCGCAGGGGAAGTCGTGGTGGGCGTGTGTAATCTCGCGCCGCTGGGCGAACTCTATTCTGCCGCGGCGGGCTCGGGCGCCTTCCGCAACGGAACGCCCATCCACGTCGCGCCGCCCAAAGAACCGCAGCAGGCTCTGATCTGCCTGACCGCGTTCAACACCGTGGGCCGGTGCGAGTTCGCGCCGCGGCTCATCCCGTGGCTGTCGCGCTTCTGGGCCGTACGTAGCATGGGCGGTTGCATGGATGCCATCAGTGTCGTGGCAGGGCGCGCGGACGCTTGGATTGAAGTGGAGGCAAAAGCCTGGGACCTGGCGCCGCTGAAAATTCTGGCGGAAGAAGCGGGCGGCCGCTTCTTCAACTTCGATGGAGGGTCAAGCATCTACGGCGGCAACTGCGTGCTGGCGACGCCAGCCCTGGAATCCGAACTGCGCCGCTTCTTGCGCCTGCCGGAAACAAGTTAGGAGCGCCGAGGCCGCTGCCGCAGGGTCTCCGGACAGCAATTCTCAGAGACAAAACAACAGGTCCGCAGCGCGAAATAATCTCCCCAGGCTGCGGACCCGAATATTCTCCTTGACAAAATTGACGAAACCTACTAGATATTGGGGTATTGGCATGCGCGGCCACAAAGAATGGCCGAGCATGTGAACTCCAAGATCTCGAACAAAGGAGAGAGAATAGATATGGCAGCGAAGAAAAAGGCAAAGAAGAAGAAGAGGTAAGACAGGAACCTGTTTCAGGTTTCCTCCTTTCCCCAGGCCCGCTCCCCCAAGCGGGCCTTTTTTCTGCTCCCTCGATATCCTCACGCTCCCATCCACAACTTGCATCGCGACCCGGCGGAACTAGGCCGCGCGCGCTGCGGTCCGCGGATGCGCGTGGAAGTTGCTGATGAGGACTTTCGACATTTCCTCGCGCTGAATCTGGTTGGTGCCTTCGTAGATCTGAGTGATCTTGGCATCACGCATGTATTTCTCGATCGGGTAGTCGTGCATGTATCCGTAGCCGCCGAAGACCTGCACGGCGTCGGTCGTGACCGACATGGCGACGTCCGAGGCGAAGCACTTGGTCATGGCGGAGTAGAGCGTGGGCCGCTCCTTGGGGCGGGTGTCAATGTAGCGAGCCGTCGCATAAACCAAGGCGCGCGCGGCTTCCAGTTTCATGGCCATATCAGCCAGCATGAAGCGTAGCCCTTGAAAAGACCCGACGGGAGAACCAAACTGGCGGCGCGTGCAAGCGTATTCGAGCGCGAGGTCAAACGCTCCCTGCCCGATTCCCAGCGCCTGCGCGCCGACCCCTGGGCGAGAAGCATCAAAGGTCCGCATGGCTGTAATAAAACCCGTGCCCTCGCGGCCCAGGCAATTTGCCACGGGCACGCGGCAATCCTGGAAGATCAATTCGCGCGTCGCGGAGGCCCGAATGCCCAGCTTGTCCTCTTTCTTCCCAAACGTGAAGCCGGGCGTGCCCTTCTCAACCACGATGCAGGAAGCGCCGCGCGGTCCTTTCACGGGATTGGTCAGCGCGATGACAGAATAGAGTTCCGCTTCTCCGCCGTTGGTGATCCACTGCTTAGTGCCGTTGAGCACATAATGGTCTCCATCGCGGATCGCCGTCGTGCGCACGGCGCCGGCGTCGGAGCCCGCCTGCGGCTCGGTCAGCGCGAAGGCCGCCAGTTTCTTCCCAGCCGCCAGGTCAGGCAGCCAGCGCGCCTTCTGCTCGTCGCTGCCGGAAAGGATAATCGGCAGTGTGCCCAGGGCCGAGCCCGCATAGCTGAGAGCGATCCCACCACAGGCCTTCGAGAGCTCCTCCGTGACGATCACCATGTTCATGATCGGCGTGCCGTCCGTGATCCCCCCGTGCTGATCATCGATGAACACACGGAACAGGTCCGTTTCCGCCAAGACCTTGACGACGGGCCAGGGGAATTTGGCCTCGCGATCGTATTCGGCGGCGATGGGGCGAATCTCTTTCTCGGCAATCTCGCGCGCCAAATCGCGAATGGCCGTCTGATATTCACTGAAGGCGTAGTCCATGAAGAAGCTCCTCGAAAATTAGGTATAAGGTGCCGGGCATCGGTCCGTCCGAGTCCGGAATCATAATTTTACTTGCGCTATTCCAGGCTGCGGTTCCCGATCCCCAACACCTGGCGTTCTTTTTCACGCCGCATTTTCTTCTGCGGCGGGCCGGGACTCCGGCGCGTCAGACCAAAGCGCGGGGCGGGCTATCCAGGTCTCGCCCCCGCGAAAAACAAATCGGCAGTAATCTTCCAAGTCACCGGTGCGGAAAGAACTCACGTCAATTTCCCCGCTGAGCGTCCCGTTGCGGGCCGAATAACGAAAGGCGTTGACCAGCGTCAGGACGTCAACATTGACCTCGCGCAGCTTGATTTCCACGCGGTCAATCGAGGTGGTGATCTCGTAGTCACCCTGCGAGTATTCGCCAGCGGTACTTTCCAGAACTCTGCGAATATTGTCGGCAGCGGCCGGGCTGCCCTCGAAGCTCACGGCGCCGTTCAATCGCTGAAAGGGCTCAAAGACGACGCTGATGGGCTGGTTCCGAAACTGCTGCCATTCGACGTGAGTGTAGTCCGGCCGCGCCCAGGCAATCGTCAGAAAGCCGCCCTTCCATACCCGCAAACGAACGTACCGGCCGGTGGCCTCGTCCAGATAGTAGAAAGCACCGCCGCGTATCCGTTCCCGCTCGGCGTCCGAGACGGTGTTAAGGAACTCCAGAAGCTCGCTGGCGATCTCACCCAGCGCCGGAATGTCATCAGGCTGAACGTGGCGGACGTCCAGAGTGGGAGGTTCCGGCGAAAATTCCAGCCAGCTTGCCTCAACCTGCTCAAGCCGCCACTGCGTTTCCTGCCCAAGGGGCCCCAGACTAATCGAACCAGTACATCCCAAATGGGTGCGCATTTTCTCACTCCCCCTGTCGTCTGGATGACAAAAAGCACCTTATGTCGGTCCCGACAGGACATATTTTGCATTTCTAGGGCCGAAGGAGGCCGTTTGAGCAACCGAAACGCGTCCTGTCACTCTTGCCCGGGGTGGACGGCTGCGAGCCTCCTGCACCGTCTTCGGCATGTTACAACCTTTCCGCCGCCTGTGGGAGTGAACCTTGACGACCGTATAGTCATACGCGATAATCAGCTTGTTATCTAGTTAGATGATCGCTAAAGGGTCTGCATGATGAATTTGATTTTCAAGGCGTTGGCCGACCCCACGCGCCGCGAGATCCTGCGCTTGCTCCGGGGCCGCGAGATGACCGCTTCGGAGCTCTCCGAGCATATCAAGATCAGCCAGCCTACTCTCTCCCATCATTTCGCCGTGCTCAAGAAAGTGGAGTTGGTCCGCTTTCGCCGGGAAGGCCCATTTATCCGATACGCGTTCAACCCTGCGCCCCTCCAGGACGCCATGGCTTGGCTCACCGGGATATTGTCACAGCCGGCGGACACATTCCAAAACAACAAACAGCCCGCTGAGGATCCACAATGAAGTCTTACACCGAATACCTTTGGTTCAACACCCGGAAACACCGGGAATTCATTAACATCACCGGCGAGGTCGAAAAAGCCCTGGCCAAGTCGCAGATCCAGGAGGGCTTAATTCTGGTCTCGGCCATGCACATCACCGCCGGCGTGTACGTCAACGACGCTGAGGACGGGCTGATCGCGGATATCGATGAGTGGCTGGAGAGGCTCGCGCCCTTCCGCGAGGACTATCGGCATCACCGCACCGGTGAGACCAACGGAGATTCGCACCTGAAGAACTTGCTGATCGGGCATCAGGTTGTTCTGCCCGTCACCAAGGGCAAACTCGACTTTGGCCCCTGGCAGCAGGTTTACTACGCAGAATTCGACGGCCAGCGGCGCAAGCGGGTCTTGATCAAAGTTATCGGTGAATGAGGGCCAAGGGACGCGGACCGCCGGGCGGCACAAAACCCACCCACAGCCAGCGGCTTGGCTGCCCTCAAGCGCGCAGGTGAACTTTCAGCGGTGCCAGGGCCTGAAGCACTCGCCCGCTCAATTCCTCAACCTCTTCGCCCGTCAAGGTGTGGGTCTGGCTTTGGAAGGTGACACGCAACAGAAGGCTCTGGCGCGCCGGGAAATGGTCAACCGCGCGAAAGGCCGAGAGTTCTGCGAGGCCTAATGCGGCGACCGCTTGAGAAAGCTGGGCATAGGACAATTCGGCCGGGACGATGAGTGAAAAGTCCCGCTCTACAGCGGGGAACTTGGAGAATGGCCGGAAGTGCCGCGGGCGCAGAGAGAAACTCAGCAGCCGCTCCAAGTCAATCTCCACAATCCACGCCGGCTGGCGCAACTTATATTCACGCTGAACGTCTTGCCGAATCTGGCCGAAGACAGCCAGCGCAACGCCCTGGAAGGTCAGGCGAGCGCTCAAGCTGTCCTCATAGTACGGTCGTTCGGCGGGAGCGAAATCCAAGCCCGGCAGATCAAAAGCTGACAAAATTGTCTCCAGGTCACCCTTGAGATCGAAGAAGTCCACCAACTTCTCGCTGTCGTAGATTGAGGTTACCCGGCGGTGTCCCGTGGCGCCGAGCGAGAGGACGCGGCGTTCTTCCGGCGTCCCATCCGCCGGCAGGCTATAAGCTTTTCCCATTTCAAAAAGCTGCATATCGGGGAGGCCGCGGTCCAGATTCCAGCGCAACGCATGCAGCATGCTGGGAACAGCAGAGGTCCGCATGGCCGAGGCATCCTGGCTCAGCGGATTCGCGAGCACCACGGGTCTTTCCTTGGCGAAGCGCGCGGTCTCGGCAGGATCGACCATGGCCGGGGCGATAATCTCGCGGTAGCCCAGGCTCACCAGCAGAGATGAGACCGCGATGACCCTCTCGCGTGTTGTGTCGCGCTCCACGGAAGGCGGAGCGGGCCGCACGCGCGAAGGCAAGTGGTCATAACCCACATGCCGGGCGATTTCCTCGATCAGATCGACCTCACCGAAGACATCCGGCCGGAAGGAAGGCGGCTTGACGTTCCACGTCTCCGCACCGCTTCGTTCGACAGAGAACCCCAGGCCCCTGAGAATGTGCTCCACCTTCTCCGTGCTGACATCCGTGCCCAGGAGGCGCACAATCGCACTCCGGCGCAATTGCAGCACCGAAGGAGTCATTGGCCGCGGGTAGACGTCGATCACCCCGCGCAGGATCTCCCCTCCCGCCAGTTCCTGCACCAGGGCGGCCGTGCGCTCCAAAGCAACCGGCGCCATTTCGATATCCGCGCCGCGCTCGAAGCGGTGGGAAGCCTCCGTGTGCATGCCCTGCGACTTCGACGTGCGGCGGATCGAGAGCGGCTGGAACCAGGCGCTCTCGAGCAGCACGGCGTGCGTCGTGGGAGCAATCTCCGATTCCTCGCCGCCCATGACGCCCGCGAGCGCCACGGGGTGCGTAGCATCCGCGATGACCAGATTTTCCGAGGAGAGCGTGCGGTCCACGCCATCGAGAGTACGCAGAGGCTCGCCGGGTTTCGCGCGCCGCACGATGATCTTGTGCTCGTGGAGCCGCGCCAGATCGAACGCGTGCAGAGGATGTCCAAGCTCCATCAAGACGTAGTTCGTGATGTCAGCGACGTTGTTGATCGGCCGCTGGCCGATAGCTTCCAGGCGCTTGCGTAACCATTCGGGCGAAGGACCCACCTTAACATTCCGAACCACTCGCCCGCAGTAACGCGCGCAGAGGTCGGGATCGGCAATTTCAATCGACGCCGCTCCGCACGCAGGCTCGGCCGACTCTTTCACGGCGGCCTCGATCTTCTTAAGCGGCTTGCCGTAAAGTGTGGCCAACTCGCGCGCCACACCGTAATGGCTGAGGCAATCGGGGCGGTTGGTGGTCACTTCCACATCGAGCACCCAATCGTCGCCCACGGCCGCTACGCCTTCCGTGTTCAAGCCAATCATGGTCAGGTCGGCCTTGAGCCGGCGCGGGTCACCTGCAACATCCACGAATTCTTTAAGCCAGTTGACAGAAATCTTCATGGTTATCAGGAGTCGTTTTTCAAAACTGACTCAGGAACCTGACATCGCTCTGATAGAAGAGCTGAATGTCATTGATGTCATACTTCATCATCGCGAAGCGCTCGATGCCGAGGCCAAAGGCCCAGCCGGAGTACTTCTCGGGATCGATCCCGCCGTTGCGCAGCACCTGGGGATGAACCATGCCGCAGCCCATCACTTCAATCCAGCCACTCTCTTTGCACACGCGGCAGCCCTCGCCTCCGCAGAAAATGCAACTGATCGCCACCTCGCCGCTGGGCTCGGTGAAAGGGAAGAAACTGGGTTGAAAGCGCGTGCGCACCTTCTCACCAAAAAGCTTCTTGGCGAAAAAGTCGAGCGTGCCTTTCAGATCGGCAAAGGTAATGTCCTTATCAACCGCAAGCCCCTCGATCTGATGGAACATGGGCGAATGGCTGGAGTCCGGGTTATCGTGCCGGTAACATTTGCCGGGGATGATGATGTAGAGCGGCGCTCCGTACTTTTCCATCGAGCGGATTTGCCCGGGTGAGGTGTGCGTGCGGAGGAGGTAGTCAGAATTGATATAGAGCGTGTCCCAGTCGTCGCGCGCCGGGTGGCTGTCGGGAATATTGAGCGCGTCGAAATTGTAGTGGACCGTTTCGATCTCGGGTCCGTTCTCGATGCGGAAGCCGAGATTGAGGAAGATTTCCTCTATCTCGCGCTGCATCTCAACGACAGGATGGGCCGAACCGAGCGCGCGGCGGTTGCCGGGAAAAGTGAGGTCCCGCGGAGTTTCCTTCAGGAGTTGCAAGACAGGCGTCTCGATCGTCTTCGTCTCGGCCGCCGCACCCGCGCTCACGTGTTTGGAACGGTCGCCGGAAACCGGAACATCCTTCGTAAGCTCGGGGATCTCCATGCACGCGGAAGCCTTCCGAAGCTCGTTAAACCGCTTGCCGACAGATGGCCTCAGTTCCTTCGAGCACATCTTCAACCAGTGTTCGTCCAGGCTGGACAGCAGCCCATTCTTGCGTGCCAGCCAACGGTCGCGAAGCTCTTTCACCAGCCGGTCACGTTCAGCGGCACTGGCTGCGCCGCGTGAAGCGAGGTTGGCCCTTTCCTCTTCCATCGCAGTGCGTACCTCGGCAAACAGGCCCTCGACCGCCGAGGCGTCGCCGACGCCGAGTTCCGCGAGCGATTTCCGAACTTTGTCGTCAATCATCATCTTCTGGATCCGCGATATTGCACCTCAGCCGCCGTCCTGAGCGAAGGCCCTTTGCAGTTCGTTTCGAATGGACCAATGGACAAGCTTCGCTGGTACACAAGCCGAGGCGAACTACCAAGATCCTTCGCCGCGCTCAAGACAAGAGCCGAGGCTTCAACATGAAAGCACGGAACTTGACCGTTCCTAGCTTGCGGGTGCTGGCGCGGGACTTGCCGCTGCCTGCTTCACCTTGGCGGCCAATTCCGCGAAGGCAGGCGCATCTTTTGCGGCCATTTCCGCGAGCATCTTGCGGTCCAGTTCGATTCCCAGGGATTTCAGCCCGTGGATGAGCTGGCTATAAGTGAGATCGTTCGCACGCGCGGCAGCGCTGATGCGCACAATCCACAGGCGGCGAAAATCCCGCTTGCGGCGGCGCCGATCGCGGAAAGCATAACGGCCGGCCTTATCCGCGGCCTCTTTCATAGACCGGTAGAGTTTGCTCTTGGTAAGAAAATAACCTTTGGTGAGCTTGGCGAGCTTCTTGCGATTGGCGCGGCGCACAGTTCCGCGCTTAACTCGAGGCATGGGTTTCTCCTTTTCGAAGAATTCAGTAGTCAGCAGCCAAGACTCAAAATCGTGGAATCAGAGGCGTTCTTCTCTCCTGACTCTCGACTTCCGACTCCCGGCTCCTGCTCTCATTTGCGGGGCAGCGAAGGCACCCGATGAAGCCTTCTTGCACCCTGGGGAAAACAGGTATCCGATGTCAGGTTTCAGGGAAACAGCACTAGCTATCTGCGTTCGTCTTCTCCCTGACGCCTGCTATCACCTTTCTTACTTTCCGTACGGCAGCATGCGGTGAACTTCTTTGGCGCTCGCCGGCGGGATCTGGGCATCCTTAGCCAAGCGCCGCTTGCGCTTGGCGGGCTTAGACGTCAAGATGTGGCGCGCAAACGAATGCCGTCCAACGACCTTGCCGGTGCCCGTGATCTTGAAGCGCTTGGCAGCGCCCCGATGGGTCTTGAGCTTGGTTTTGACTTTCGTAACCTTTGCCAAACTATCCTCCTGAAGTTTCCTGCGGGCCCGCGGGCTTAACCGGAGCTGGCGGGGGAGCGCTAGGGTGGCTGGCGGCAGGCCGAGGAGCCGGAGCGGCCGCGATTTTTGCCGCCGCCTTCTTGGGCGCCAGAATTGCCGTTAGAGTCGGCCCCTCCAGGCGCGGCCTCGCTTCCACCTGTCCATTATCACCGATATCCTGAATCAGGCGCTCGACCATGTCGAAGCCCAAGTTACGATGAGCGTTCTCGCGCCCTCGAAACATGACCGTGACCTTGACCTTGGCCCCCTCTTGCAGGAAATCGAGAACCTTGTTGCGTTTCGTCTCAAAATCGTGCGCTGAAGTCCGCGGCCGCATTTTGACTTCCTTCAGGCCTACGGATTTCTGGTGCTTCCGCGCCTCGTGCTGCCGCTTGCTGAGCTGATAGAGATATTTACCGTAATTGATGATACGGCAAACGGGAGGGTTAGCGGTAGGGGCGACTTCCACCAGGTCAAGGCCCTGACTTCTGGCCGTCTTGATGGCCTCAAAAGGAGGCATGACCCCAAGCTGGTTCCCTTCCTCATCAATCACCCGGACTTCCCGGGCGCGAATCCTCTCATTCACTCGGACAAATCGGTCGGCGATAAGTCTTCCCTCCTACCCCTACGGGGGCAAAGAATTCCCTGCGAATTTCGTCCGGGAAGGAGACTACCCGGTCGAAGCTGTTGCTTAGCTTACCATTTAACAGCCCGAGTGTCGATAAGCTGCCTTACCCACCCGATGAATTCGGCGAGTGGGCGCGATCCCGCATCACCGGTGTCCCGGCGCCGCACGGACACACTCTGATTCTGACTTTCACGGTCGCCGACCACCAGCATGAAGGGCACTTTCTGAAGCTGCGCATCGCGGATGCGCGCATTCAGCTTCTCGTTGCGGTCGTCGAGCTGCACGCGCACCTTGGCGCGGCGGAGTTCATCGCGAACCGTCTGGGCATATGCCACATGCTTGTCGCTGATGGGCAGCACGATGGCCTGCACGGGAGCGAGCCACACCGGAAACGCCCCGGCGTAATGCTCGATCAAGACCCCGAAGAACCGCTCAATCGAGCCGAGCAGCGCCCTGTGCACCATGACCGGCGTATGCGCCTGGCCATCCGCGCCGGTGTATTCCATCCCGAAGCGCCGCGGCAGATTGAAATCGAACTGCACGGTCGTAAGCTGCCAGGGCCGACCGATAGCGTCCACCAGCTTGACGTCGATCTTCGGCCCGTAGAAAACCGCTTCCCCAGGGATGTACTTGAAGGGGATATTCATGCGCTTCAGCGTATTCATTAGCGCGGCTTCGGCCCGATCCCATTCCTCCACGCTGCCTGCATAGTGCTCGGCATGCTGCGGGTCGCGAGCCGAAAGCTCCACGTGGTAACTCTCGAACCCGAAAGTCTTGAGCACCAGCAGCGCGAACTCCACGCACGACTGCACCTCGGCCTCAAGCTGGTCCAGCATGCAAAAGATGTGGGCGTCGTCCTGGGTGAAGCCCCGCACGCGCAACAAGCCATGCGTCACACCCGAGCGCTCGTAACGATAAACCGTGCCCAGTTCCGCCATCCGCATGGGTAGCTCGCGATAACTGCGCGCCCGCGACTTGTAAATCAGAATGTGCCCCGGGCAGTTCATGGGCTTGAGCTGATACTTGTCGCCCTCAACATCCATGGGGCCGAACATATTTTCGCGATAGAAATTCGCGTGGCCGCTGATTTCCCACAGATGCAGTCGCATGGCGTGCGGCGTGAACACCAGGTCGTAGCCGTGCTCCTCAAGTTTCTCGCGCAGCCAGTCTTCGATCTCGCGGCGAATGATGCCGCCCTTGGGATGCCAGAAAGCGAGGCCGGGCCCCGCATCATCCTGGATGCTGAACAGATCCAGTTCCCTCCCCAGGCGGCGATGGTCACGCTTCTTCGCTTCCTCCAGTTGGTGGAGATAAGCCTCCAGGTCTTTTGTGCTGAAGAAGGCAGTGCCGTAAATCCGCTGCATTGGGTGCGAATGCTCATCGCCTTTCCAATGCGCGCCCGCCACGCTCAGGAGCTTGAACGCTTTGATGCGACCCGTCGAGGGAATGTGCGGACCGCGGCAGAAATCCAGGAACTTGCCGGTGCGATAGGCGGAGAAAACATCGTCAGCTTTTTCCTGGATCAGCTCGCACTTCAGGAATTCGCCCATCTGCTCGAATAGCTTCAGACCTTCGGCCTTGGGGTAATTGACGCGCTCGTTCGGCAAGTCGGCCTTCACGAGTTCGTGCATCTTCGCTTCGATCTTGGCGAGATCGTCTTCCGTAAAGGGCTTCTCCCGATAGAAGTCGTAGTAGAAACCGCTGTCGGTGGCAGGACCAACGCCCGGGTGGGCATCCGGGAAAAGGTCGGTAACGGCCGCCGCCAGCAAGTGCGCCGAGGAATGGCGGAAGATGTCGAGGGCCTCCGGTGAGGCAGGCGTAAGGAACTGGATCGGTCCACTCTTCGTGAGCGGGGCAGAGAGATCCAACAGTTGGTCGCCGCTCTTGGCGGCCAGTGCTTCCGCGGCTAGACGCGGGCCGATGGACTTGGCAACTGCCAGAGCCGTCGTGCCTTGCGGGAACTCCCGCGACGACCCGTCGGGGAACGTAATCTGTATGTTATCCATTGCGATTGTCAACTATAACCAAGCGTGGCGCGAACGGTCAAATGCGCACCGCCGCGCTCGGGTGGGATTCAGCGGCCAGACTTGCAGGATTCAGAGTCGCATGAAGGCGGCCCGCCACGAACTCTCGGTCTCTTGGCTTACGGGCAATTCCTCCCCTCTCGGGTCACTCCATCTGAACACCGTCACCGGAGGAGATTTCACGATAGCTGGCGATGATGATGGCCACACTCGACTTGGGCTGCACGGAAAGGACAATAGCCTCTCCCAGGATCTCCGACGGTGTCGCCTCGCTCTGCAAGAGGCCCGTTGCGTGCGGAGGAAGCCTCTTGAAGATCCGGAAACGGACGCCCGGTTTGACGCCGTCGTTTTCACCCATGTCCAGGTAAACAATGTTGTTCTGCTGGAGGAACCCGAAGTTCCCCCGCGCTGCCACGATTCTCCCCTGGGGTTTGCCGGTTTCGAGGGGAGCAAAATGGTCAAGCGGCCGGGTAACGGTGTACTCCGGAATAGGCCGGACTTGGAATGGCATTAGGATGTCGCCCGGGCCCACCGGCAGACAGCCAAAGCTCACCTGGGCCACGATGCCCTGGGGGCTCACATGGGTCACTTTAACCTGGCCGATGTCGTCGTAGGCATACCCCAGCTTGCTGATAGCCATGCCCTGGCCGGAGTAGCGTTGCGTGTGGAATATGTCCTTGGCAGGACGCACCACGAAATACTCCGCACCCACCGTCACGTTGTCATGGCTGCGGTTCGAGAGAAAAACCGATTTGCCGGGAATGAACTCGCGGACTATGGAGTGCATGTCGTCATCCTCACCCCCTACTACAAACAGATCACTGGGGAGAGGCTGACTGGCAATGAATCCGGTGCAGTCCGCCTGGGAACGGGTCGCGGCAGGCCTAACCATCGCCGATGGAGAGGGAGTTTCGGTCTCCTGGGCAAACGGGACAGTCGCCAGCACCCCGAGAAACACTGCTACGAGAGCGAAGCATATTCGACGCACAGGTTTCCTCCTTAGATCGTTGCAACTGGCGCCGGCGGATCATCCCCCCATGAAACCGCCCACGGGCAAGTCCCTGTAACAGGCCAACTCTAAAGGAAAAAGGATCACATGTCAAGGCAAGATTGTCGCACAATGTATTGCCCGGTTTGTGTACAAAGGGCATGGGTACGAGCCAGCCAGACCAGTTGGTACGTCCGTACCATTCCGTCGAGGACAAGCCTCGGGCCGCGGGCGGGTGCACTGCCGTGCTCCCTTTTTGCGCCCGACGCACGCCGGTGATGGAGCGCCGAGTGGCACTCGGCCCAAGGGCGGACGCCGTCCGCCCCTGCAAAAGCCCGGCTCCGGGGCACTGTTCTGCTTCCGTGGGCAGTTATTGACGATTTAGGGGATTGTACAGGTAGGGGGCCTGTGCTAGCCTTGTTACGCGAATATTACAGCTAGGAGGTGACCCGCCAGTGAGCACTCCTACCGGGGCCATCCGGGAGCAGTTGATGGCCGGCAATGAGCAGTATCAGCGCCTTCGCGAGGAACACGCCCGCTATTCCACTCAACTTGAACAGTTGGCTACCAAAAACCATCTCTCCACTGAGGAGCAGGTGGAAGAGGTGCGCCTGAAAAAGTTGAAGCTGCGGGTGAAGGACCAGATGGAACTCCTGGTCCGGCAAGCACAGACGGTGCACTAGGCCGAAACGGCCCTGAGCGTGGCAATTCGGGTCAAAGGTCCCGGCTCCCGGAGCGGGCACCTGCCAAGTGTAGAAAGGGATGGCTCACGTGCAGGGCCGTGCGGCGTGGGCTCGCGCAGCACTCCATGGTTAAAGAGGGGTATTGGTACGGGCTACCGCTGGTTTTGATGGCGGGTGGCCTGGGCGGTTTCTGGCTGCGGCAACGCAGCGTGTTCCTGCTTGTACTGGCACTCGCCGTTCTCCTTCTCGCTATTCTCGTGCTCAATTTCTTCCGCGACCCGGAGCGTCCGATTCCGGCGGAGCCCGGCGCAATTATCTCGCCGGCGGATGGGCTGGTGGTGCAGATTGTCGCGGAGGAATTTGCGGGCCGGACGATCCAGCGGCTGAGTATTTTCATGTCCGTCCTGGACGTGCACGTGAACCGCGCGCCCATCGCCGGAGTCGTTCAGAATATCGAGTATAGGAAAGGCACGTTCCGCGTGGCTTCCAAGGCGCTAGCCTCCGTCGAGAACGAGCAGAACGTTTTCACCCTCGCTGGCGAGCATGGCGAAGTCGTCGTGAAGCAAATCGCTGGCTTGTTGGCGCGCCGTATCGTATTCTGGAAGAGCTTGGGTGATAGGCTCGAGCGCGGCGAGCGGGTGGGAATGATCAAGTTCGGCTCGCGCGTTGATGTGCTGGTAGCCCCAGCGGTCGCGTGGCGCGTGAAAGTAGGAGACCGCGTGCGGGCAGGGAGCAGCATCCTTGGGACCTTTGTATCTGGCGCGGAAGTCTGAGAACGGCCGTTTGGGAATCCGGCGTGGCGTTTATATCCTCCCCAGCCTGTTCACGGTGGGGACGCTCGTGTGCGGTTACTTCGCCATTCTCTCGACGGTGCGTGGCGCGCAACTGCTGGCCGCGGGAGCGGCTTCAGGTCTAGCCCTGGCGGCGTTTGACAATGCCGCCAAGGCAATCGGCTGCGCCATCCTGTTCGACGGTCTGGACGGACAGATCGCTCGCCTCACGGGCACCGCTTCGGCTTTCGGCCGGGAATTCGACTCGCTGGCCGACGTAACCGCTTTCGGAGTGGCTCCCGCTCTACTCGCCTACGTCTGGGGCATCCGCGGAGTGGATGAGATCGCCGGCACAGACCTGATCCAACATCTCCGGCAGGCAGCCTGGATCATTACCTTTGCCTATGTCATCTGCGGGGCGGCGCGCCTGGCAAGATTCAACATCGACGTTGTCAAGCCCACTTCCGACCGCCGTTTCTTCGTCGGTCTGCCCATTCCCGCCGCCGCCGGTGTGGTGGCCGCGGTTGTTCATTGGTTGAAAATGCCGGTGACCATATGGGAAATCAGCCTGGGATGGACGGTTGCGGTTGGAGTCCTGGCCTTCCTGATGGTCAGCCGTATGCGGTATTACAGTTTCAAGGCGCTTGACCTCGGAAAGCGCCGCTCCTACCTGATTCTGGTCGTCATCGGCCTGGTCATCTGGGGCATCTTCTTTTACTCGGAACCGGTCCTGTTGACGCTTTCGCTGACTTACGCACTTTCCGGTATCATCCTGCGAATCAGTTCCAAGATCCGTCCTCATCCGCCGGCTCCCGAAGAGGTCCACGCTTCATGAAACCCGGAAAGGAAGGGTACCGGGTCGCGGTCGTGGGAGCCGATTCTCTGCTCGGCAAGGAGTTAATGGCCGTCCTGGAGGAGCGAAAATTCCCGGTTTCGCGACTTGTCACGTTTGATACGGGAGGTGACGAGCCTGAACTTCCCATCATCGACTTGCGCGCCGGGTCGCAAAACGCCGTCGAAGACGGGGCTGTCAACGCCGAGGATCTGGATTTCGCATTCCTCGCCGCACGCTCGCGCGAGATGCCGGCCTTTCTCAAGACCTGGCGCGAACTGGGCAGCGCCGCTCGCTGCCAGATCATCGACATGGTGGGCGACGGCGGCGCAGACGACACCGTCAGGCTGGAAGACCCGGCCACGGCGGCGCTGCATCACGTGCACGTTCCCTTTCTCGATCGCCGCTTCCCCCTCCCCATCGTGGAGTCTTCGCCGGCGCCGCTGCGCGTTTCGGCCCACCCTGCCGTGATCGTGATCAGCAGCGTCTTGCTGCGCTTGTCCGCGCGCTTCCCACTGAAGACCGCCGTGGCGCAGGTTTTCGCTTCAGCGTCCGACTCGGGCTCGCGCGGCATTGAGGAACTGCAGAAGCAGACCGTCGGCCTACTCAGCTTTCAAAAAGCTCCCCGCCAGGTCTTCGGGGCGCAACTCGCGTTCAATCTTTTGTCGCGGCTGGGCCGGTCTGGAACCGGGGAAGTCGCCGGACTCGAAGCGCGCCTCCGCCGGCAGTTACAAGCTTACCTGGGAGATCGCGTGCCCGCCCCCGCCCTGCACCTGTTCCAGGCGCCGGTGTTCTATTCCCTCGGAGTTTCGCTGTACGTTGAAACCGCCGAACCGGTGGCCCCGGAAGCTGCCACTGCGGCGCTGGCCGGCGAGCGCGTCCACGTGCGCACGGCAAAACAGGATGCCCCGACGCAGGTCGAAGTGACAGGCTCCAGCGATATCCTGGTCGATAGCATCGCCGTGGAGCCTGCGCGTCCCCCTGGGCTGTGGCTTTGGGCTGTCGCCGATAACTTGCGCCTCGCCGCTGCAAACGCCGTCGAACTGGCCGCCAGCCTGCGCGAGCGGGCACGCGCCTAAAAATGCATCCGCAGATGACGCAGATTCCACAGGTTAGCAAGAACCGAAATTTGAAAATCGAGTTTCGACCTCTGCGCTCCCGGTTGCCTTCTGCTTTCTGCTTACTGCTCAGTGCCTACTGCCTACTTTCTTCCGCCGCCTGTGGCTACCACGTGGCCGGCAACGGGGATCTCTTGCCGCCCGATGTAAAAACCATCGCGGTTCCCGCCTTCAAGAACAGCAGTACAACTTTTCAGATTGAGCAGCAGCTCAGCGCCGCCGTCCGGCGTGAGTTTCTGGAACGCACGCACTACCGCATCACACCTAATCCCGAAGGTGCCGACGCGGTTTTGAGGGGCACCGTCATCGACGTGCGATCCGGCGTCATCACCTACGACCGCAGCACGGGCCGCGCGACTTCTATGCAAGTTGAGGTTTCCGCCGATGTAAAGCTGGAAGACCTGCACACTCACAAGACAATCTTCTCGAATCCCAAGTACGTTTTCCGCGAGGAGTATCAGATCAGCGAATCCGCCACGGCCGTTTTCCAGGGAGATAAGCCTGCCCTCGACCGCATTTCACGGGACCTCGCCCACACTCTGGTTACCGACATTCTGGAGAACTTCTAGGCGGCACGCGGCAGCGGGCGCCCCAATCCCATATCCAAGAAGCACAGCATCCGCCATTTCTCTTCCTCTCTTTCAACAAGACCGAAGAACTTGAGCCAACCTCAATCATCGACATCCTGTCAAGGGTGATGCACGGAGGTCTTGAGAAGTCGCGAAGCCTATAATAGGATTCCTCCAGGGGTAATGACCGGCTAGCAAGCCGCCCCGAGGTTAGACGGATGCACTTGTGTCCCCATTGCGGCGTTGTACTAATGGAGGGCCTACGTTTCTGCCTCCAATGCGGCTCGCCGCTTCCGGCCACCGTTCCAGACGCGCCCGGCATAACAGAGGAAGGTCTCCCGGCTGAACTTCCGCTCGCCGAGCCCGTCGTGGAAGCACCGCCGCTACCACCGCCGCCGGACGTAGGCTCGGAGCCAGGTGCTCTGGACGGCAGCGTGCCAGTCGAATCGCCCGCCTCAAGTCTTGTTGCTCCGGTTCCGCCCCCGGTTTCGCTGCCGTGCCCAACCGACGTTTTCCCCGACAGCCACACCGGCCTTGAAGAGAGCCTTGAGGTCCCCCGCGCCGTGTTCTCACCGGATGCCACTGTCGCGTTGAAGATTTCGCCTTCTCCGATGATCGCCCCACGTGAGGGCGTGCCTCTCGAGCGCACCCGTTCCAAGCTCGGGCGAGACATGCTGGACATCGATGAGGATGTCCTCAGCCGATCGTTTCGGCGACCGGACGCTGCTCCCGATACGATATTCTGCCGTTTCTGCAAGGCGCCCCTGGCCCTCGAAGTAGACTTCTGTGAGACGTGCGGCGCGCCGGTGGCGGATGCCGCCCCTCCTGGAACCCTCAAATCGGAAGAGCCCACAGAAACTGCAAGCAACACACCATCTACCCCATCCGCCACGTCCTCGATCGCGTTTTCATCTGCACCGGCCGCCTCCGCGTCGCCGGCCGTTTCAACGACGGACACGGCGCAGGTTCCGCCGGATGCCCCGGCCAGCGCCCAGGAGTCCCAAGCTGGGTTGGCGGACCGCCTTCGCGGTCTCTTCAAGAAGGCCTGATGCCTGTCCCGAATGACGCGAACGACTGCGGATTTCCGGGAATTCGGCCTGAACAACCAGAGTAGGCCACCACATGACTGCGGACCTATTCCGCGAATAGCCCACCCAACGTTTACAGCAAGAGTTTGCTGAAAAGCTTACCCGTAGCCCAATTCTTGACTTTGGACTTTCCCAAAGCATAGATTGAAAGGTTATCCTTCCGGCGCAGGTCTCCCTCTGGGATGAGGAGTTTTGATCGGCATGGCACAGAAACCGGGGAAAACCGTTCTCGATGAGATCGTCGCCGCTCGCCTGCACGCTCTGGAAGAGACGCGCCTTGCCGTTCCGATGGACCAGGTGCAACAGGCCGCTGAAGCTCGTACTGAACGGCGTGATTTCGCCGCCGCGATTTCTTCCCGAGTATCCTCCCCCGAAGAGATGGGTGTACGCGTCATTGCAGAGCTCAAGCGGGCCTCGCCGTCGCGGGGCATGATACGGGACGAGTTCCGCCCTCGTGATATTGCTTCGTCCTACGCGAAGGGCGGCGCTGCGGCGCTCTCGGTGCTGACCGAGGGACAGTACTTCCTGGGCTCGCTGGAGTATCTGGCAGAAGCTCGGAACACCGTGCAAATCCCCGTACTGCGCAAGGACTTCATCCTGGACGCCTATCAGGTCTACGAATCTGTGGCGGCCGGTGCGGACGCCCTGCTGCTGATTGTCGCGGCGTTGCCGGACGCGGATTTGCAGAGGCTGCTGGCCCTGTGCCAGCAGCTACGGATCGACGCGCTCGTAGAGGTCCACGCGGCCGAGGAGCTTGCTTGTGCTCTGGCCGCCGGTGCTCGCATCATTGGCGTGAACAACCGCAACCTTAAGACGTTGGAAGTTGATCTGGCAACTTCCCTTATGCTGCGGGAGAAGATTCCCGCAGGCCACATCACCGTCAGTGAGAGCGGCATCAAAACTGGTCGAGACCTGCAACGGCTTGCCGAAGCGGGCTTCGACGCGGTCCTGATCGGAGAGCACCTGGTCGCTCAGCCCGACCCGGAGCAGGCCCTCCGCGAGTTGTTGGCAGACGGGATGCAATCGGCCGGGCGGTCTGTTCCGAAAAACTGAGCTACTGCCCAACCTCAGCCCAGGAACGAAGATGCGGACACGCGTTAAGATTTGTGGGATCACGCGCCTGGAAGACGCTGAGGCTGCGGTCAAGCTAGGAGCCGACGCGCTGGGCTTTAATTTCTATGCTCCCTCGCCACGGCATATCTCACCGGCAGCGGCTCGGAAAATTATCAGGGAGTTGCCGCCACTGGTCACGGCGGTGGGCGTCTTTGCGAACGAGACCGAGTGCGAGCGCGTGGCGGCGATAGCTCGTGAGGCAGGAGTAACCACCGTGCAGTTACATGGTCCCGGCTTTCCGCCGCTGAATCCAATGCCCGCCGGTCTCGCGTTGATCCGCGCCGTGCCCGTCGGCAATGGGTTCCGCAGCGCAACCCTAGCGGACCTCAAAGCCGATTTGTTTCTGCTGGATACGTTTGACGCGAAACTTTCCGGCGGGACGGGCAGGCGATTTGAATGGAGCTTGGCCCGCGACGCCAGCCGCTATGGAACTATTATTCTTGCGGGCGGGCTCGCGCCCGAAAACGTAGCAGAGGCGATCCGGGAGGTTCGGCCTTACGCCGTGGACGTCGCCAGCGGCGTCGAAGCAGCACCGGGCGTCAAAGACCACACGAAGTTGCGAGCTTTCTTTCGAGAGGTTGAGCGTGCCGACAAATCCATCTACAGTTCGATCTGAACCCGGTACCGGACCTGACGCGCGCGGCTGGTTCGGAGAGTTTGGCGGGAGGTTCGCGCCCGAGACGCTGATGCACCCGCTGGAGGAGCTCGAGGCAGCGTATCAGGAGGCGCGCCGCGACCCCGCGTTTCTGGCCGAACTCGAGGACTTGCTCACGAACTATGCGGGCCGGCCGACTCCGCTCACCCACGCCCGGCGGCTCGGTCAGCACCTGGGTGGAGCGCAGGTCTACCTGAAGCGCGAGGATCTGCTCCATACCGGCGCGCACAAGATCAACAACTGTCTGGGACAGGGGCTACTTGCGAAGCGAATGGGGAAGACGCGTCTCGTGGCCGAGACGGGCGCGGGGCAGCACGGCGTAGCAACGGCAACGGTCGCGGCCCTGCTGGGGATGGAATGCGTCGTCTACATGGGCTCGGAAGATATGGCGAGGCAGTCACCCAACGTCTTCCGCATGCGCATGCTCGGTTCAAAAGTCGTGCCGGTCGACTCCGGCACGAAAACCCTCAAGGACGCCATCAACGAAGGTATGCGCGACTGGGTGACCAACGTCCAGAACACCCATTACCTGATGGGTTCGGCGCTGGGACCTCACCCCTATCCGATGATCGTGCGAGACTTTCAAAAGATCATTGGCGAGGAAACCCGCCGGCAGATGCTGAAAGTGGCGGGAAGACTGCCGGACATGCTGTGCGCCTGCGTCGGCGGAGGCAGCAACTCCATCGGCCTGTTCTACGATTTCATTCCCAACCTGAGCGTGAAGATGGTCGGCGTCGAGGCGGGTGGGCGAAGCCTTCGCCTGGGCGAGCACGCAGCGCGTTTCGCCGGCGGCAGGCCTGGCGTGCTGCACGGGGCGTATACCTACGTGCTTCAGACGGAAGACGGCTTAATTTCGAATACCCACTCCGTGTCAGCAGGGCTCGATTATGCCGCTGTGGGACCTGAGCATTCCGCGCTGTATCGCCAAGGCCGCGTCGAGTACACTCACGTGAGCGACGCGGAAGCGCTGGCGGCGGCGCAACAGCTTTGCAAACTGGAGGGAATCATCCCGGCACTTGAGTCCTCCCACGCGCTTGCCGAGGTCGCGAAACGCGCCCCGCGCATGTCGCCTGACCAGATCATTGTGGTGAACCTGTCTGGCCGCGGGGATAAGGATTTGGGAATTTTCCAGTCGGCGGGAGTGTTGTGACGTAGCCGGTTTTGCAAACGCAGGGAGACTTGAACTTGAACATGCCCTCACGTTCCACAACTCGTATCGATGCCTGCTTTCGAGACCTACGGGCAAAGCAAGCGAAAGGTCTGATCGTTTACCTCACGGCGGGCGACCCCACTCTGGACGCGACGGGCGAATTACTCGCGGCGCTTGACCGCGCGGGCGCCGATATCATTGAGCTCGGCGTGCCCTTCTCCGATCCTCTGGCGGATGGCCCTGTCATCCAGCGCGCTTCCGAACGCGCTCTGCGTTCCGGCACAACGCTGCACAAGATCCTGGACCGCTTCCCGAAGTGGCGCGAATCCGTAAGCACGCCCATCATTTTGTTCAGCTATTACAATCCCATCCTGCAATTCGGGTTGAACGACTTCGCGGCGACGGCGGCCGCCGTGGGAGCGGATGGCGCGCTGGTGGTTGACCTGAGCCCCGAAGAGTCAGATACCTACACGCAGGTCATGCGCGCGCATCACCTCGACACCGTGTTTCTCGGCGCGCCCACCTCATCTGACGCTCGCTTGAAGCACGCCGCGGAGATCTCCAGTGGTTTCTTCTATCTCATCTCGCGGGCCGGCGTCACGGGGGAGCGGAGCGAAATTGCCTCTAGCGTCCAGCCGCTCGTGGAACGCGCGCGCCGGTTTACTTCCCTGCCTCTGGCCGTGGGGTTCGGCATCTCGACCGCAGCGCAGGTTCGCGAGGTCGAGACGTGGGCGGATGCCGCCGTGGTGGGTAGTGCGGTAGTACATGCCATTGAAAAACGCTATCCTTTGGAAGGGCCGGCGGCGATCGAGCAATTCGTTCGCACACTGAAGGCCGGGCCGGTGGGGTGACCCGTATGAACGATTTCGATGGCTGGCGTAAGCGCATCGACGAGATCGACCGGCAATTGGTGAAGCTCCTGAACGACCGCTCGCAATGCGCCGTGGAGATCGGCCACCTGAAGAAGAAACTGAATGTCCCCGCCTGGCAGCCCCAGCGCGAGGCGGAGATTCTGCGCAATGTCGCGAAAGCGAATGAGGGGCCTCTGGACGACGGCGCCATTCGCCGGCTGTTTGAGCGCATCATTGATGAGGCCCGGTCGCTTGAGCGGCACTCCATGGAGACGGGAACTTCGATTCGGAAGGAGTGAAGTCTTATGGTCGTGGTGATGCAGGAAGCTGCTACGGAAGAGCAAATCCAGTCAGTTATTAACAAACTGATGGATATGGGTTTTGATATTCACCGTTCGACCGGAGCCCGGCAGACCGTGTTGGGGGCGGTCGGCGCCAAGGTGGACTTCGACACGCGGGATATTGAGCTGCTGGACGGCGTGGACGAAGTCCTGAGGATCTCGGCCCCCTATAAACTCGCCAGCCGCCATTTCCGCCCCGAAGGCACCGTCGTACAAGTAGGCCCGGGCGTGGCCATCGGCGGGAAGGATGTCGTGGTGATGGCGGGGCCGTGCAGCGTTGAAAATGCCGACCAGATTGAAGCCGTTGCTTCCTACGTTGCCCAGGCCGGAGTGCGGATACTGCGCGGAGGTGCTTTCAAGCCGCGTACTTCCCCGTACAGCTTCCAGGGGATGGGGCGTGAGGGGTTGGAACTCCTGCGCCGGGCGGCGGACAAGCACAACTTGCTGGTGGTCTCCGAGGTTATGGACCATACGCAGATCACGATGATGCTCGACTACGTGGACATGCTGCAAGTCGGCGCGCGTAACATGCAGAACTACAATCTGCTGAAAGAACTGGGCAAGGCCTCGAAACCCGTCCTGCTGAAGCGTGGCATTTCCGCAACCATTGAGGAACTCCTGCTTTCCGCCGAGTACATTATGGCGGGCGGCAACTACAACGTAGTTTTGTGCGAGCGCGGCATCCGGACTTTTGAAAGTTACACGCGGAACACCCTGGATATTTCCGCGATCCCGGTCGTCAAGAAGCTCTCGCACCTGCCCATCGTCGTCGATCCCTCGCACGGGACGGGACGGCGCGACAAAGTGCCATCCATGGCGCGTGCCGCCGTGGCCGCGGGCGCAGACGGGCTCCTTGTGGAAGTTCACAACGATCCCGAAAAGGCCCTGAGCGACGGCGCGCAGTCGCTGTTCCCAGACCAGTTCCGCCAGCTCATGGACGAGCTGCGCATGATTGCCCCGGCAGTGGGGCGGTCGGTGCCGGGGCCGGAAGGAATCCGAGAATCGGTCGGCGGTTTACCGCGACAGTAGAAAGAGTAGAAAGAATGGAGCTCTCGGGAGCAGTGATTTCTGAACCCACATTCCAGCGCGTCGCAATCGTCGGTCTGGGGCTCATCGGCGGATCGTGGGGGTTAGCCCTCGCCAAGGCGGGCTTTGCCGGGCAGCGAGTCGGCTGCGACCGGCGTGAAATCCTGAACCGTGCCCTCCGCCGGCAGGTCGTGGATGAAGGAGATTCCGACCCGGCCGAGGCGGTGCGCGGGTCGGACCTCGTCATTCTGGCCACGCCCGTCGGGACCATCCTCGACCTGTTGCCCAAGCTCAAGAAGGCGTGTGCTTATAACACGCTGGTCACCGACGTGGGCAGCACCAAGCGGCTGATCTGCCGGCGCGCGCACGAGTTCTTCGGCGCCGAACCTCTCTTCCTGGGCGGCCACCCCTTGGCGGGCAAGGAGCGTTGCGGTCTGGAAAATGCCGATGCCAAGCTGTTTGAGAAGTGTCGTTACGTTCTCACTCCCTTGCTTCCGGCGCATCAGTCCGATCCGCGCGTGCAACGCTTTGCGGCTCTCCTCGGCGCAATGGGGGCGCTTCCCCATTGGACGGATGCCGCCAGCCACGATCGCGCCATAGCGGTGCTGAGCCACTTGCCGCAACTGCTCTCCTCCAGCCTCGCGAGCCTAACGGAGGAACAGAGCGCTGCGGGGAAACTCCCTCTGGAACTCGCCGCTTCGGGATTCCGTGACGTTACGCGCCTCGCGGACAGTCCCTATTCCATCTGGCGCGACATCTGCCTGACGAACGCCGAGAACATCCAGACCGCACTCGAAGCACTGATTCAGAAACTGGAATCGATGAAGCTCCATTTGAGTGACCGCGAACTGGAGCACGAGTTTCAGCAGGCCGCGCACCTGCGTGACCGGTTGCGGGGAATCGGCTCCGGCCGCTCTTAGTTGCTCCCCCGTGAGGAGGCGAACATGCAGACGAATGACATCGTCATTTTGAGCCTGATCGCGCCCAAGGAGAAAATCTGGGGACAACTGCTGCGGCTGGAATCTCAGGGCGTGACGGTCCGCGGCATCCAAATCGAGGCCTTTGATGATCTGATCCGCCAAGTCTCCCGGCAGGAAGAAACGGCCGTCGGCCCGGAGACCATTTTCTTCCCCATGCATCGTGTCGAGCGCATCGCTCTCGACGAGCCCAACGGATCAATCCCTTCTCTCTCGGAGCGTTTTCATTCCAAGGTGGGAATGACGATTAAAGCGTTTCTAGAGGCCGACGCCCACAAGGTCTAACTTACTTCAGGATGTTCGTGCGCTCGGAACCGCCTGGCCCGTCGTTGAACGAAGGTCGCACGCCTATGAATTGCGCGGAGATTTTGCGGTTGCTGGCTTCGCGGAAGAGCCCTCGCGACGTCGCGGGGATGCGGCGCTTCGGAATTGTCGCCAAGTATGTGTACGGTGGGTGGCCGACTCCGGAACTGAAGCGGCTGGCTCGTCAAGTCGGTCACGACCACGAGCTCGCGCAGGAGCTGTGGGCGTCAGAGGTCTATGAGGCTCGCGCGTTAGCCGCCTTGGTGGACGAACCCGGCAAGGTGAGCAAGCAACAGATGGAAAGGTGGGCAAGGGATTTCGACAACTGGGCGGTGTGCGACGGCGCGTGCATCAATCTGTTTCGCTATACGCCCTTCGCCTATGTAAAGTGCGCCGAGTGGAGCTGCCGGCGCGACGAATTCGTGAAGCGGGCCGCATTTGCCCTGATGGCTGGATTGACGGTGTCCGACAAAGCTGCTGGCGATGACGTCTTCCTGCGCTTTCTTTCCATCATCAAACGCGAAGCTGAAGACGATCGAAATTACGTAAAGAAAGCTGTGAACTGGGCGTTGCGCCAGATTGGGAAGCGGAACCAGCAGTTGAACCGGGCAGCAATTGCGGTGGCCTCCGCCATCCATGAGCTGGGCTCTCCGGCCGCACGCTGGATCGCGTCGGACGCCCTTCGAGAGCTGCGCAGTCCGGCGGTGCAAAAGCGGCTGTCGGCGCAAACTCCGGCCGTTCCGCGGGCGAAATCAGCCCGCTAAGGTCGCTCGGAAGCAGCCGACATGCCTGGTACCACTTTTCGGTGAGCGGCCTGTGGAATCTAATTCTTCGGGGTTGTCCTAATTTGAGAAGTAGCACCGGGCTTCAGCCCGGCAAGTGCCGTCCTAAAGGGCGGCGCTACGGTCAAGTTAGGACAGCACTGATACTTGTGCTTCATTGACAGCCCACATTGCGCTGGCTATATTGGCAGATAAGTGATGACCTCGCGAATCTTGACGCCCTCGAATCAGATCACGTTGCTGCGGCTGGCTTTTGTGCCAGTCTTTGCGGTCCTAGTCGGCGATGGCAAGTATCGGGCGGCCCTGGTCATCCTGACGGTTGCCGCGATTTCCGATATTCTGGATGGGATGCTGGCGCGGCTATTGAATCAGGTAAGCCCGCTCGGCGTCGCGCTTGACCCCATCGCAGACAAGCTCATGATGACGACGGCCTATCTGGTGCTGGCGTTTCGTGGGGCACTCCCCTGGTTACTCACGGTCCTGGTACTGAGCCGGGACATCGCGATCATCCTGATCGCGCTTCTGATCAGTCTAGTGGCCGGCTATCGGCCCTTCTACCCGAGCATCCTCGGCAAAGCCTCCACTGCGGTGCAGATGGCGACCATCTTCGTGACGGTCAGCTACCAGGCGCACGTGGTTCACGTCACGGGCGGCATGGTCCGGTTCTTCGTCTACCTTACCGCCGCGCTAACTCTAGCGTCGGGAATTCACTACCTGATCGTGGTGCGGCAGCGCTACGAACCTCGTGAAGCTGAGCAACCCGCCGCGCCCGATCCCCACTACACCGAGCGGCCTAAGTGAAGAGGGACTGCCAGACACTCAACTGAGAGGTAAGATGGCAGAATCCGTTCTGACTCCCGCAAATGCACCCTTGACCGCGCTGACTGAAGAGGAGCGTTTGTTTCAGGGCGTGGCGCGCGAGTTTGCAACGAAGGAAATCCTTCCCTACGCCGGTCCGATGGACCGCGCCGGCGCCTTCGACGCGGCGTTACTCAAGAAGTTCTTCGAGCAAGGATTTATGGGAATCGGAGTCGCAGAAAGTTGCGGCGGCAGCGGCGGCTCATTTTTCCTGGCGATCCTCGCCATCGAGGAGTTTTCAAGCGTCGATGCCTCGGCAGGAGTCATCATCGACGTCCACAACACGCTGGTCAACAGCGCCCTGCAAAAATGG
>Ga0335069_10003090_pt1 | contig 25350 bp, 15 predicted proteins | sample Lox_Sample_11_FD_206714 | JGI IMG/M metagenome (GOLD analysis project Ga0335069, IMG submission 206714) | Soil microbial communities from Loxahatchee National Wildlife Refuge, Florida, United States - Lox_Sample_1.1 | ecosystem: Environmental > Terrestrial > Soil > Wetlands | place: USA... | reverse complement strand
TCAGCCTTTTCCCTGATATAAGCCTCCATGCTAAGGTTCTCCCATAATTTCCATGGTGACTCAAATCTCAGGACGATTACAGATTTTCCATCAGGGGCCATGGTTTTATCAAAGGCATAGTTCATCAAGCTGTAACCCGATTCCAGCTCAGTCATACCTATCTTCATGCCTTTCATAGTCCACGATTCAGCAGCCGTATCAGACTCAAAGCGGCCGTTAATCCCAAATGATACCTGGACTATTGGAGTGAAGAGCTCCCACTTATCATACGCGTCTTCAATTTTCCGGCTGGTGTACCTTCCATCAAGCATGTTATAAATTGTTTCATGCCCGTCGGCAGCACTGATGACATAATCTGCCCTTTTTACTGTTCCGTCGGAGAGGATTACTCCCCTGGCGCTATTACCTTCAACAATTATCTTTGAGACCCTCTTCCTGGTGGTAAGGGTTCCACCCAGTGACAGGAATTTTTCTGTCATCCTCCGGGCTAGAGGAAGGGAGCCTCCTTCAAGATAACCGGCGTTCTTCTGGTTGAACCATGCAAACATCATTATAAAAGCCAGAGCAGAAAAATCCCTTTTACCAAACATGGCACTGAAGAATTTCTTCAGCTTTTCATTTTTAAATCCAAGCATTTCAAAGAATTCGTCGCAGCTTTTCCTGCCATACTTCAGGAAGAGGAGCATTACCGGAGCCATCTTTATACCGGAGACCATGGTCCGGAAGGGATTTCTTAATCCTGGCGGATCGGAATATGGCTGGAGGAATGACGATTTTCTCATCTCATTGCACATCCTGGCAATGCTTTCAGAATCTTCAGGGGCAATTGATTTTAAATAGTTTTCCCACCTGTCGAGATTTGTGTAGAGTATAAACTCGTTACCTTCTTCATCATAAATCCTTGTGTGAATTTCATGGTCGATGACCTTCACCGAATCGTTCAGTACACCGGTCTCATGCCAGATTTCATTGAAGGGTCCCAGCCTCGTGCCCACCAGCCAGTGAAGGCAGTAATCAAACCTGTATCCTTTCCTTTCCCATGCTGTGCACTGACCTCCCGTGATTGAATGCATTTCAATTATTTCGGTATCAAAGCCATTTAGCCTCGAATATATTCCTGCCGATAAGCCTGCGACTCCTCCACCAATTATTATTATTTTTCTTTCCATGGTCAATTAAATTTATTATTTCAGAAATGACTGATCTCCTTCCATTTCCCGGAGAACAGATGCTAAATACTCACAATTGAATGAAAATGAAAACATGAAATCGGTGAATTGCCGATTTCGGCCTGTAAACAGCAGGATTTTTCTACAGAATGAGGTCAGTCCTTGATACAGCGTACAGAAAATCCACTTTTTTTCGACGAGTTGGAATTGTTGATTATCTGGAAGCTGTAATAAATATTTCGGCTGTCGGCATCCAGAGTGGATGCTTCTGTGGAAGTCCACCAGTAACTTGCCTTCTGAATGCTGGCATAGGTGCCTTTAAAACTCCTGTAACCTCCGGGCAGGGCCGTGAAACCCGATTCGTTTGTTACATAACTTTTAGTTGAATACCAGTGAACGATTCCCGTCTCCATGAGTTTACCCGTGGAGAGGGTATCTCCTCCCAGGTATTCTGTAAGAGTGGTCCATTCATCGTCAGATGGCACGTGCCATCCTACAGGGCAGAGTTTTCCTGTGCTCACGGCGGCCCAGTTGTATAATCCGCCGTACATCACCGAATCTCCATTATACCAGCAGTAACCCGCAAATGAAGAATCGGCCCATACACCGGAAACGGGAATGTAATCTACCGTTTCACCATCGTTGTACCTGGTGGTCCTAAGGTTCTCTGCCATCCATGTCTGGCTCCCGATACTGATCGTTTTGTAGTAGTTCCCGTCAATATCATTTATGCTGTCGTACGTCAGCCCTGGTTTGAAAGTTATGCTGGTACCGTTGTCGCCTGTTGTCGTGAAGGTTGTATCCGTGCCATAATATACTTCGCCTGAGATTACCCCTTTTACCCTGAAATAGTATTTCTTCAGTGGCTTAAGTCCGGTCAGGCTCGCATATACCGGAACATAGTAAGTCGAATTAACGGTTGCAGGTACACCAGCCACGGTATTTGTCAGGTCCCTTGTTGTATCATATTCGAAGGTTATTTCCATATCCTGACCCTGAGTGGTAACGGAAGCATTTATCAGGGCCCACCGCCTCCCGATATTTGTTGCCGGGTTAGTCACGGCATCGGGTACACTGGATGACTTTTTTTTCTTGCAGGAGGTCAAACCAGCAGAAAAAATCAGGGTAATAATAACGGTAAAATATACGAGGTTCTTTCTGGTTATCATGTTTTTATACAGTTTCACTCCGTGGAGTATGAATCGCTAGGTAAACTTACTTTTTTCAGGGTCGAAAGATAATGAAATAAATCTTAATACATTACGCTATGCCGCTTTACCGCGATTGAAAATATCCGGCTTCAGGGCAAACAGCATTTTAAAAACGTGTAACTCCCGTAAAAATTACCCGCTGTTGAAAATTCAGCCCATCTTCGTATTGAGATCAGTGTTAAAAGTTATGTTCAAGGTGAGTCAGGCCCCGCAGACTGATGTTTCCTTAAAACGGATGGTTTCTCTATCAGTAAAGCGGTCAGGCTGAAGACCATGATTAATGCTGTATGGAACAGGAACCGCACTGCAATGTTACCGACCTGAACCCTGGTGCTGATGAAATATAATAGTACTGCGAAGCCAAGGTATCCAAAGAATTTAACCATGTTATAGCCGATGGGATAGTACTTCTGGCCGACTATATATGATATTATCATCATCGACCCGTAGCAGATAAATGTGGCCCATGCAGATCCGAGATAACCATGGATCAGGTGATCGTGTGACAGTGGTATCCACCAGAAATTCAATACGAGGGTGATTACAGCCCCTATAGCGGAAAACCATGCTCCCCAGATTGTCTTCCCGGATAATTTATACCAGATGGAGAGATTATAATAAACTCCAAGGAACAGGTTAGCGAGCATCAGGATGGGAATGACTCCGCGTCCAGACCAGTATTTGACGCCTATAAATCTGAACCTGAGGATTATATCATCGAGATAAACCATTGTTGCAAGAAAAATCAATGAAACAGTGATTATAAAATAATCCATTATCCTGGCATATGTTTTTTTTGCGTCAGCCTCCTTTGACTGTGCAAAAAAGAATGGCTCTGCTGCATACCTGTAGGCCTGGATAAAAATGGTCATCAGTATTGATATTTTGTAATTGGCCGCATATATTCCAACCTCGTAGGTTGCAATGTCTTTAGGGAGAAGATAGCGCAGAAGCAGCCTGTCGAAAGTCTCATTTACTATTCCTGCCATGCCGGCAAAAAGCAACGGGAAAGCATACATGAACATCTTTTTCCAGTAAGCAGGATCGGTTTTCCACCTTATCGCCGCGATTTCGGGATATAGAAGCAGAAGTGTGGCGCAGCTCGCCACCAGGTTGGAGATAAAGATATATTCAATACCCCAGTCCTGCCTGTAGAATATATTTATTATATGAGATATGGATCCGTGAGGTGAGCTCTTGATGATATAGGGGCACAGGAGAATGAAGAACAGGTTCAGCGATATGTTGATCAGTATGCCAGCCATTTTGATGGAAGCGAACCTTCTGGATTTGTTGAGTGCCCTGAGCCTTGCAAAAGGGATGGCAGAGAGAGCGTCCAGGGTGAGTATCCATGCGAACCAGATTACATAATCCCTGTGTTTTGGATAGTCGATCAGCCTTGCTATCGGGCCGGCATAAATTGAAACAAGCAATATAAAAAGTACCGATGTTAAAATCAGGGAGATTATTGAAGTATTATAGACTTTACCCTTGTCGTTCTCAAGTTCGTAAAACCTGAAGAAAGCTGTTTCCATGCCGTAGGTCAGCACCACCATGAGGAAAGAGGCATAGCTGTAAAAGACATTTACAGTACCGTATTCGCCGGGTAAAAAGGTGTTGGTATACAGGGGTACCAGGAGGTAACTCAGAAATCTGCCCAGGATACTCGGAATCCCGTAAATGGCAGTTTGTCCCGCGAGTTTCTTTATTGCTGACACATGACAAATATAATGAAAAACACCGTTGAGCAGACTATAAGGGGATAATGTCTTACCCTCCATCGATCATTGAAATTTCTCCAGATCCAGGGCCCCAGACTCAGGGAAATATTTATATGTTTCCTCCCTTGATCCGAAGCCGTCTGCCATCAGGTAGTTTGAGCTCCATATCCTGGCGACGCGACAGGAGATTTTTTTTTGACTCAGTTTTCCTTTGTGCTTTTCCGGCTTCCCTTCCGGTATAGGATGCACCCGCCCTGATCGAATGATGTACCGCTTGTTTAAGTCCGGCCCGGCTATATACATGAGCTTCCCGGATTCCGGTTTTCGCAGAAGAAGGAGTAATATCGTGAGATGTTACAGTTTCCGGGATTTTGACGGATGGAATCAATAGATCCTTCAATGTTCCCTTTCCCCTGAAGCAGGCAAACATTCTGTCGGATTCAGCGGATGACAATATACCGGCTATTCTGACCATGAAAGAATCAGTTCTCTGCTTGAAAGGCTTCGGAAAACCAGTACACATGAAGTATCATCAATATTGAACATATTATCAGAGGAAGTTTTTCAAAGTTCCGAAAACCTGACACGGTAGAAAGACAAGGTTGAAGCATCCGCATTTTCAGCAGATGCAAACAGGTACATATCACCTGTCACAAAGGAAAGCCTCACTTTTTACAAATATTATTTGGTTTGAACAAATGGATATTGTCCTGAATTTTAGTAAATTTGATATAGTATCACGCCGATCGGGATGTATTTTGAGGGCTGTTTTTGTCTAATGAGATCCTGTACCGGTTAAAATAGTGGCAATTTTCCGGGTACACTGAACAAGTTACTTCACAAGGGGAATCCTTATAAAAGTTTCCGGGGTATGATTATTTCGGGAAATGCATTTAAGTTGAGATTGTCCGCAAGAATTCGGCAGAATGGATTGACTTCCCGATTTTACCAGGTTTTGCATATTGAGTCTATCTTGTTGAATTACCAATGATTTCAAGAGGGAAAGATATGGATTATTCCAGGCTAACCAGGGCGGACCTTCTCAAGCTGCTGGAAGAAGCATATTCTGATTTGGATTCATTTGGCAGAGCGATGGCCCTCGATCCCGGGTACCTGCATAAGATAGAATTCGACCTTGGCGAGAGAATAAAGGAGCTCAGATGTTATAAACGGATTTTACAGATAGTCAGTCAATATGGCATCTCAGTTGATGAGGTACTGGGAAAAATCGTGGGAGTACTGCCCGATGCATGGCAGTTCCCGGAACTTGCGCAGGCCTCCGTTACTGTCGGCAAAAATGTATTCAAAACACCTGGTTTCAGAAAGTCAAAGTTGATTCAGACCCAGGAAATAAAGGTTAGTGGCAGGGTGCTGGGCAGGATCGATATTTGTTACCCGGTTAAAAAAATTCCTGAATGCGAAGATGTATTTCTCCCCGGGGAAAGTGACCTCATATTTGGTATCGCATCTCTGCTTGGTGATTATCTTGACAGGCTTGAACAAAATGACAGGCTTGCTGAGAGCGAAAAAAAATACAAAAGCCTGTTTGAAGATTCACCTGATGCATATCTTATATTTTCGGATGGTAAAGTGCTCGATTGCAACAGGGCCTGCGAACGGCTGATTCGGGGAGATCGCTCCCTGATCATAGGAAAAAGCCCGCAAGAGATTTCCCCTGAATACCAGCCAGGTGGAAAAAAATCAAAGGATTTGCTTCCGGATCTAGTTAAGGATGCATATTCCTCAGGATCCAAATCCTTTGAATGGAAGCACCTGAGATTTGACGGGTCCGAATTTCTTGCCCTTGTTAACCTTAGCAAGATAGAATTTGAAGGAAAACCGGCCCTTTTTGCAAAGTGGCAGGATATCACACAGCTTAAAGAGTCTGAGGACCTGCTGAGAAAGCTGTCAATGGCAGTTGAACAGAGCCCGGCAGAGGTTATTATTACTGATATCGATGGTAATATCGAATACGTTAACCTGTCATTCCTTAAAACCACTGGGTACTCCCTGGAAGAGGTAATCGGAAAGAACCCCCGCATTATCCAGTCGGGGAAAACTGGAAAACAGGTATATGAGACCATGTGGAGAATCATTACTTCTGGTAAAACCTGGCAGGGTGAACTGCTTAATAGAAAGAAGAATGGTGAGTTATTCTGGGAATCGATTACAATATCACCGATACTTGACGCAGCTGGGAAAATAATCAATTACCTGGCTATTAAGCTTGATATTACAGATAAGAAGAAAATCGAGAAGGAAATCGAGAAGGAAATCAGGGACATTAATTCAAATCTTGAGCTGAAGATCAGGGAGAGGACAGCCGAGCTTGCTTCAATAAATGAGAGCCTTGTAAATGAGATTGGTATAAGGGCCAGGATTGAAGAAGCCCTAAAGGACAAATCAGCCGAGCTCGAGAATTTCTTCAACGTGGCACTTGATCTTCTTTGCATCGCTGACACATCCGGAAGATTCCTGAAAGTAAACAAAGCCTGGGAAGATATACTCGGCTATGATACAGAATTCCTCGAGAAATCGCTTTTCCTCGATTTTGTTCATCCCGAAGATATGGAGGCAACACTAAATGAGATGGGCAGGCTGAGTGAACAGAATCGTGTTCTGAATTTTACCAACAGGTACAGGACCATAGATGGAGGATACCGGTATATTGAATGGCACAGCGTGCCAGTCGGGGAGCGGATCTATGCCGCAGCAAGGGATGTGACTGAAAGAAAGCGAAACGAGGAGTTTGAGTTTGAGCTCCTTCAGCTTTCAACAAAGCTGACGGGTTTACCGGTTTCTGAAATAGGTAAAGCTCTGAATCTTGCACTTGAAAAGATCGGTAGATTCATGAATACAGACAGGGCATTCATATTTGAAACTGACAATAAAACAGAGTCCGCATCAATCTCTTACGAGTGGTGTGCGCAAGGATTTGATTCGAAAATGGAGGTGATGAAAAGAATGCCTATTTCACCTGAAAGCAAATGGTGGAGAACTCTTCTGTCGGACCAGGTTATTGTCATTCCTGATGTTCAGAATATTGATATTGAATGGAAATCTGAAGAAGAAGTCCTTAAGGGTCTGGGAGACAGATCAATGATTATAATCCCGATGTTTGCCGACAATAAATTCACGGGTTACTGCGGGCTGGTTAAGGTTAAGGATACCAGGTATTTCAGTGCAGCTGAAATAAACGTGCTGAAGATATGGAGCCGGATGCTCACAAGCCTGATCCATAATTTTAACTCGGAGATCCTTATGGAGCAGACCAGGCAGAATTATGAGACATTCTTCAATACTATTGATGACTTCCTTTGGGTGCTTGATGAATCTGGTAAAATCGTTCATACAAACCTTTCTGTTAACAGGAGACTCGGGTACTCTGTTGAAGAGCTTAAGGGTAAAAATATCAAGGATATAGTTCCAACTGATCAAAGTGACAGGATTTCTGAAATCCTTGTAAAAATGGATGATGCATACCTTATTCCGGTACTGGACCGGAACGGCAAAAAACTCTCCATGGAAACTAGGATACAGAACGGGGTATGGAATGGCACGCCTTCTTTATTTGGAGTAAGCAAGGATATATCGCAGATATTGCTTTCGGAACAGAAGTTTTCAAAGGCTTTCGAATCCGGTTCTGCTATTATGGCAATCTCCCTGTTTGATTCAGGTGAATATGTTGATGTCAACAATACGTTTGTCAAATCTCTTGGATATGGCAGGGATGAGATTATCGGCAGGACAAACAAAGCCCTCGGGCTCTTCGTCGATCCCGGCCAGAGAAAAGGAATTCTTAACGCACTGAACAATAATGTTCCTGTCCGTGACCTTGAAGTAATGGTACGAAGCAAAGATGGTGGAATTAAGACACTGCTTCTCTCTGCTGACTCAATATATATTGGTGAACAGAGGTGCATGTTGTCGGTTTCAGTCGATATCAGCGACCGCAAGAGAACCGAGGAGGAGCTGAAAACTGCAAGAATGGAAGCTGAACAGGCTAACAGGACGAAGAGCGATTTCCTTGCCAACATGAGCCATGAGATACGTACGCCGATGAATGCCATACTTGGTTATTCGGAGCTGCTGGGAGCACTGGTTAATGAACCTACTCAGAAAGAATACCTCGAGTCGATAAAAGCGAGCGGGAGGAACCTTCTGACCCTTATCAACGATATACTCGATCTGTCGAAGATTGAGGCAGGAAGGCTTGAACTTGAATTCGATTATATCGAGGTTAATCCGTTCTTCTTCGAGTTTGAAAAGATTTTCGCCTTCAAAACTTCTGAAAAGGAAATTGAATTCATAACAAATGTCTCTTCCGGAACACCTTCTTTTATTTATGTCGACGGGGCAAGGCTCAGACAGGTTGTCCTAAACCTTGTTGGCAATGCAGTTAAATTTACTGATAAGGGATCGGTTTCGGTTAAGGTTTCATGCGAAAACCCTAGGATCATTACATACAGTGATAAAAAGACCGAGGAGGTCGTGGATCTTGTTGTAAAAGTCATCGACACCGGTATTGGCATACCTGAGGAATTCCAGAAAGAGATATTTGGCTCATTTGTCCAGGTAAGGACAAAAATGAGCAAGGGTGGTACAGGGCTGGGTCTCGCAATATCCCAGCGACTGGCGCAGCTTATGAATGGAATGATCCAGGTTGAGTCTGTGCCGGGTAAGGGGAGCACTTTCACTCTGAGGATAAACGAGGTTCCTTTTCTTAGAAGCTATGAGAGCACACAAAGCAATATGACTATTGATCCTGCAGAGATATTATTCGATAAGGCAACCGTGCTTGTGGTCGATGATATTGACGAGAACCGGAAATTCTTTAAGGATTCCCTGAGAGGGACCGAGCTTATGGTGCTGGAGGCGGTGAATGGAATTTCAGCCCTTGAAATACTGACCAGGATTATTCCCGACCTGGTAGTGACAGATATAAGGATGCCGGTGATGGACGGTTTTGAATTACTGGAGCGGATCAAAGGCGACGAACGGCTAAAACACGTACCTGTAATAGCATATTCAGCTTCCGTGATGAAAAAGCAGAAGGAGAGGATCCATAACAGCCAGTTTGCAGGCCTCCTGATAAAACCTGTAAGGGTAAGTGATCTGTATTATGAACTTTCCTGCCACCTTCACTACCGGATTAAGAGCGACAAATCAGTTGAAAGTGATATCAGGGAAGATACCAAAGCCGAAATTATAGGGTTAGACGAGCTCCTGGAGAGCCTGAATGGTCCGTTTGCCGAAACCTGGAAAAGCTTTGAACTCAGGCAGCCGATAAACGAGATCAGGGAATTCGGAAACAAGCTGAAGGAACTGGGTGAGAAGCATAACTCCAGATTTGTGAATGATTATGGAACCGGTTTACTTGAAGCCGCCAATAACTTCAATATTGAAGGGATACTCAAGCTACTTCACAGGTATGGAGAGCTGGTTGAAAAACTGAAAAAAACAGGTTCTTCAGAATGACTTTATTAGCTATTTCATATATATTATAGATAGGTGAATTTAATAGACAATCCTATGGAAAATAAGCATGAAAGTGAGAATTCATCTATTTTGATTGTAGATGATAACCCTCAGAATCTTCAGGTACTCGGCAGATTACTCCAGGAGCAAAACTACGAGATAGAATTTGCCACTAGCGGACCGGCGGCACTTGACTGGCTCGTATCCAGGCAGTTTGATCTGATACTGCTCGATATAAATATGCCTGAAATGGATGGTTTTGAGGTATGCAGAAGACTCAGGTCGGATGAGAAATATGTAAACATTCCAATCGTATTCCTGTCGGCCGACAACGACAGGGAAAGCATATTGAAGGGTTTCGAGCTGGGAGGCCAGGATTACATAACAAAACCATTTGACAGCAGGGAATTGTTGGTCCGGGTCAGGACACATATTTCCCTGAAGGATAGCAGGGAAAATCTCGAAAGACTTAACAGATCGCTCGAGGAGAAGGTTAAGGAAAGGACCATGCAGCTGAGCATAGCTAATGAGAACCTCGAGATAATGAATAGCAGGCTTACTGAACTCGATAATGCAAAAGCCGAGTTTCTGAACCTGATCAGCCACGAGATAAGGACCCCGCTTAATGGCATGATATTGCCGGTTGAGTTACTTAAAGATTCGGGCTTTCCGGCAGACGCTAAAGAACTCATCGATATACTTGATTCCTCAGTAAAAAGACTTGAAAACTTCGCCATCAATGCCCTTCTTATCACCAGGCTCAAGACAAGGCCCCTGGAGATCTCAAAAAATGAACTGGATCTTGAGAAGCTGATCGATGAGGTGCTGGACAGGGAAAAGGAAACAATTGAATCAAGGAAACAGTCTGTGAAAAAAGATCTTATCAGGAGGAAAGGAAAGTTACTGGGAGAAAAAGATCTTGTATTGAAATGTATTGAAAATATAATCGAAAACGCTTCAGTTTTTTCGCCTTCAGGTGGATTGATTGAAATCCATTCTGCAGAAGACGCTGACGGGACGGTACTTACCATTCGTGATCATGGACCCGGGATCCCTGAAGAAATACTGACCAAGGGATCCGAACCATTCAGTAAGGGTAACACGTATCGCGATAAATCAACAGGTACCGGTTTACCGCTGGCTAAAATGATATTGGAAGCCCATGGAGGGACAGTAAGAATTGAAAACTGCAAGGATGGAGGCGCACAGGTTCAACTGAAATTCATGAACGCGAATATCTGAATATAATGTTTCATTGATTTCTGAAAATAATCAAATCAATTAAAATGAATGACCGTATTGCAGCAAAGCCGAAAGTCCTGGTAGTTGATGATAATATGAAAAACATCCAGGTACTTGGGGGATTTCTGCAGAATGAAGGGTTTGAAGTCGAGTTTTCCCTCGATGGTTTATCTGCTATAGAATGGGTAGGTAAGCAGGATTTTGATCTCGTGCTGCTTGATATTATGATGCCTGAAATGGATGGGTATGAGGTTTGCAGAAGAATAAAATCAGACAATAAGAACATTGACCTGCCAATTATCTTTATTACAGCCAAGACCGATCACGAGAGTATTATAGCAGGCTTTGAAACCGGTGCGGTTGACTATATTACAAAACCGTTCATTAAAAGCGAACTGCTTGCAAGGGTTAAGGCACATATTGAAATAAAGAGATCGAGAGACAGGCTGTCAATGTATCTTAAGGAGATTGAGGAAAAAACCAGGAGCATAACTGCAAGCATCGAGTATGCAAAGAATATCCAGGAGGCGCTGCTGAAAACGTCAGAATCGGTAAGCGATGTTATCCCCGATCACTTTATTCTGTACCTGCCGAAAGATATAGTAAGCGGAGATTTCTACTGGTTTACGAATATCGATAACCTTGTTATAATTGCAGTTATGGATTGCACGGGGCATGGGGTCCCCGGGGCACTGATGAGCACACTGGGTGTTGCTTTCCTGAACGAAACAGTATTAGGAGAACGGATCGTTCGACCCAACCTGATCCTTGAAAGCATCAGGAGAAAGCTGATTAAGTCGCTTGGGCAGAAAGGATATTCCGGAACTATCAAGGATGGCATCGAGGGTTCGGTAATATGCTATGACCAGATGATGAGACAGCTGTATTTCTCTGCTTCATTTAATTCAATTATTCATATTCACGACGGTCAGCTTAATGAAATACGGGCCGACAGGGTACCTATAGGATATTTTGAAAGGAACCTCGATTTTACCTGCAAGACAATCAACCTCTCCAAGGGTGATCTTATATACATGTTTTCCGACGGCTATGTTGATCAGTTCGGGGGTCCGGCTTCCAAAAGGTTTATGATTAAACGGTTCAAGGAACTGCTTCTTTCCAGCTACCGGCTTCCAATCCCGCAGCAAAAGGAAACCCTGTACAAAACCCTCCGTGATTGGATGATTAATGCCGAACAGACTGATGATATCCTGGTTCTGGGAATAAAATTCTGATACACCGGCAGCATACCGTCCGATCTAGGTCATTATATCCGCCTTTTGCAAAACATGCGCCCATCGGTGGTTTATAATAAGTCAATCGCGGTTGGATCCAGGCAAAAAAAAGGCGCCTCAAGTGCGCCCTTTTCATGTTTTATAATTTTCTACCACCATCTGATGAACTTGCGGCTGATTTTTCTGTCAAACGACTTTGTCTTGCCATTTGCATCATTTGTTACGGTCACAAGAGTCATGTGAGGATGATCGGGGTCTTCCTGGAAGGTGAAGGTGAAGGATGAACTGGTTGTACCTTCAACGGTAAGATGAAGCGTACCTGCCGACAGTACAGGTGTACCCTTGTAAAATGTCATTGTTACCGGGTCCGAATCGGAAACTGTCTTGGTGTAGGTTTCACCCTTTTCATTTACACCTGTAACGGTCCCGCTCCATGTAATTGTATCTTCTGCAGGAACATTCTTGAACCTGATTGTTTGCCACGACAGCCCGCCCTCATTGTTGTAATGCAGGTATGTCTTCCTTACCTTGGTTACTTCCCTGGTGAATTTCAAGGAATCAGATACACCGGTCTTGGTAATGGCGTATGACAGATTTGCACTGATATTGTCAGTGGCGGTAACCCTCAGGCTTGTAAATCCGTTGAATTTTGCTTTAAGCGAACTTCTTGTAACGGTCCTTGTACCGCTGACGGTGACTGTGGTACTGTCGGTCGTAATTGAAAAATTCTTGAAAACCATGGTTCTTGTAACCAGCTGATCGTTTCCGCTGGTAAGTGAAACTGTTATATCGATCTCTCCGTTCTTTACGAAACTTTCTGTAGCCGTGCTGTCCTCGTAATCGTTGTAAACAATTGTAATCGTTTTCGGAAAAGTCGTGCTGTCGGGATGATCAACGGTTATTGTCCTTGTAATAAGGATAGGAGCATCCTTGAGTGATGAGGTCGAGTAATTTGATACCTGGAGCTGATCGAGAGTGTTATCGATTTCTGATTCATTTTTGTCTGCAACAGCATCCTGAACATCTGAATTCTGTGTCTGGTAAACCTCTGTGGCAGTAAGGGCACCGCCCGTGGTTTTACTTTTGGTGCAGCCGGTGATCCAAAGGAGGCTTACTGCTGCAAGCATCAGAACGATACTGGTCTTTCTTGTTTTCATTTTACAGTTTTTAATGGTTTTATGCAATTCTCTGATTATTCAATTTTACAATTAGACATTCCAAGGGTGAAAAGGTTTAACAGGACAGATGAATTTTTTAATAACTCTTTGCGTTAAACTTCAACGTAAATTTCAGGAGATTGATTCATTTTTTGTTGATATAAATGATAATCAGGTTGTTGATGTCCTGGTTCATTCAGGATACAGGTACTTCAGGAAAATCATATTTTGTTTTGTAATTCATTAAGTTATTAATTTATAGTTCTAAATTTGCAGCTGATTTTTTTAAAACAGGGAATTTAAGTTAAAGAATGAAAACAGGGGCCAGGGTTTTCGGCAGGATTGCAGTAAAAGTCGGCAGTAATGTCATTACAAAGAGAGATGGTTCGCTTGACACATGGAGAATCTCGCGCCTTGTTGAAGATATTTTTGCCCTTTACAAGAAAGGGATTGGTGTAATACTCGTCTCATCAGGTGCGGTTGCTGCCGGCAGAAATGATATTACCCCAACGAAAAAAACAAATATAATGACAGCCCGGCAGGTATGGGCCGCCATCGGCCAGGCTAAGCTCATTTCGAGCTACCAGTACCTTTTTGGGAAATATGGCATCACAGCGGGCCAGGTCCTGGCAACAAAGGAGAGTTTCAGGGACAGGATGCATTACCTTAATATGAAGGATTGTATCTCGGCAATGCTCGATAACGGGGTTCTCCCAATAGTGAATGAGAATGATACGATTTCGGTAAATGAGCTCATGTTTACCGATAACGATGAGCTTTCGGGCCTGATCTCCTCGATGATGGATTGTGATGCACTTTTAATCCTGACAAATGTGGATGGATTGTTCACGGGAGAACCAGGGACGGAGGGTACAAAACTCATCAGCGAGGTTGAAGAAGGGACCGGAGACCTGTCGAAATACCTGTCAGCCACACAATCCGGTTCAGGCAGAGGAGGAATATTTACAAAGTATAATACGGCAAGAAAGCTAGCAGCCGAGGGGATAGATGTTTACATCGCAAACGGGTCACGCGACTGGATTATATCGGATATCATAAAAGGCAAGGATGTACCGCGGACACGGTTTAAAGGTGCCAAATCTAAGACCACCGGGATAAAGAAATGGATCCGCCACTCCGAAAGCTTTGCGCGTGGATCGGTTACTGTCGACCAGGGTGCAAGCGAAGCCCTGCTGGGAGATAAGGCTTCAAGCCTCCTTGTGATCGGCGTGGTTTCAGTCGATGGATACTTCCGGAAAGGTGATATTATAAGCATAATAGATGAAAACGGCTCATATATAGGACTCGGTAAATCAGAGCTCGACTCCAGGAAGGTGGAAAGCCTTATAGGCCAGAAGCTTCTGAAGCCGCTAATCCATTACGATTACCTTGTTATAAACGAAAAGATAGCCGGACCGGCACAGACTTTCCAGGGTTAATATAAATATCAGCACTTCAGATGGATTGTACACCAGTTTTCAGAAAGGTAGCCAGGTCTTCAAGAGTACTGAGAACCATAAGCGATTCTGTAATCAGCAAAGCCCTGATAACAATATCGGAGAAAATTGTTGAAGCGATTCCGGTTATCATCGAAGCGAATAAGAAGGATCTGTCAAGAATGGATAAGGACGATCCAAGGTACGACCGGCTGCTCCTGTCTCCTGAAAGAATTATATCTATTTCTTCCGATATACGGAATGTCGTCAGCATGCCCGATCCCACGGGAAGGACACTGAGTGAGAAAAGCCTCCCGAACGGGCTGCTGATCTCAAGAACTTCGGTGCCATTCGGTGTTATAGGCGTCATTTTTGAAGCCAGGCCCAATGTGGTTATTGATGTGTTTTCACTATGCCTGAAATCGAGGAACGCCTGTGTACTGAAAGGTGGCACGGATGCCCGGGATTCGAACGAGGCCCTTGTGACGATAATAAAAGAATCACTTAAGGCAGCAGGGATCGATGAAGAAGTACTGGCGCTGCTTCCCCCCGGTCGTGAAGAAACGATACAGCTGCTCAACGCACGCGAATATATCGATCTTGTAATACCGAGAGGCAGCAGGGGACTAATTGATTTCGTAAGGGAAAATGCAAGGGTGCCTGTGATTGAAACAGGTGCCGGGATCTGTCATACATATTTCGACAGGGCAGGCGACAGGGATAAGGGAAGGGTCATTGTAAACAATGCTAAAACCCGCAGGGTAAGCGTATGCAACGCCCTCGACTGCCTGGTCATTCACAGGGAAAGGCTTTCAGATCTATGGTACCTGGTTGAACTTTGCGCTTCTTCGTCGGTCATAATATTTGCTGACGAAGATTCCTACGAAGCACTCAGGGAGAAATACCCGGAAGAACTTTTAAAGCATGCGGACAGGGATTCATTCGGAACCGAATTTCTTTCGTATAAGATGGCTGTCAAAACCGTTGCGTCAATTGAGGAGGCAATGGACCACATCGAACAATTTGGTTCAAAACATAGTGAAGCTATTATTTCTGAGGATATTAATTCCGTTAACCTTTTCCTTATTACAGTCGATGCCTCCGCCGTTTATGCAAATACTTCCACTGCTTTTACCGATGGAAGCGAGTTCGGGCTTGGAGCTGAAATAGGAATATCGACCCAGAAGCTTCACGCCAGGGGGCCCATGGCACTCGAAGAGCTCACTACTTACAAATGGATCATCAGGGGTAACGGACAGATCAGAAAATAAAAAACTCCACCACATGGCTGGTATCTCAAGTCAGTATGTTTATTTACTGAAAAGATAAAATACATGAAGTTTATTTAAAAAAACCTGCAGGAAAGTTGCAAACGTTAAATATTTACCTAATTTTACAACCTGAATGAAATTTATGAACTTTTATACGGCATCCGGCACAACTGCCACTACAGGTACCTTACCGGTATAGCAGGGATGTTGTATAAATTATAAAATGATTGTAGCAGACACGGACCATCCCTCAGAAAGGGGTGGTCTTTGTTTTTAATGTATCAAACAATGAAAATAATGAAGTTCGGCGGCTCATCTGTAGCCGACTCAAATGCTGTAAGTCGTGTTTCGGAGATTATCTCCGGCAGGGTTAAAGGAGGAGAAAAAATTGTTGTTGTGGTCTCCGCTATGGCCGGAGTGACAGACAGGCTTGAATCCCTGTGCGGGTATGTGGAATCGAAGAATGAAGGTGTTTATGATGTGATCACCGCGATGGAACAGAAACATCTTTCTGTAGCCAGGGAGCTTATAAGCATTGCAAGACAACCGCAGGTCCTTGCGGAGGTTCTTACCCTTTTCAACCAGCTGACAGATATTATTAAAGGTGCATTTCTTGTTGGCGAAGTAACGGCAAGAACAAAGGATATGATTCTCAGTTATGGCGAGCAGCTGTCGGGGTTTATCCTGGCAAATGTTCTGGCGGATGAAATCCCCGGTGCCTTTTATTCTGATGCGAGAAAGCTGATTATTACGGATTCGGACTTTGGGAGAGCAAGAGTCAATTTTGAAATAACCGGTAATATGGTAAGGGATAAGATCAGTACCGGGAAGGGAACGGCAGTTATCCCCGGATTCATAGCCGGAACTTTCACGGGAGAAACGACAACCCTGGGAAGAAATGGTTCCGATTATTCCGCATCGGTGCTCGGAGCGGCCCTTGGTGCGGATGCCATTGAGATATGGACCGATACAAACGGGGTAATGACAGCCGATCCCTCTATTGTAAGCGAAGCCAGGAGCATCAGGCAGCTATCATACAATGAAGCCATGGAGCTTTCTCATTTTGGTGCCAGGGTTATATACCCGGCGTCATTGCTTCCGGCGATGAGGTCGGGAATACCGGTGATTGTAAAGAATACATTCAACCCCGGTGATGAGGGGACGGTAATTTGCAAGGATCCCTCCGGCAACGGTTCATTTATAAGGGGCATTACCTCCCTGGGAAAGATCAGCATGCTTTCTGTTGAAGGGTGCGGCATGGTTGGGGCTGCCGGGGTGGCCGCACGTTTATTCACGGCCCTCTCAGGGGCCGGGATAAGTGTCATTCTTATCAGCCAGGCATCGTCGGAGCATTCAATTTGTCTTTGTATCCCGGGCAACGATGCACAGAGGGCAAAATCTATCCTGGCCGAGACCTTCCTGAAGGAGCTTGTGACAGGGGCCATTTCATCAGTTACTTCTGAAGACCAGCTTGCAATTGTCGCAGTTGTCGGGGAGAATATGAGAAATACGCCTGGCGTCGCCGCGAAAGTATTTGATCCGCTGGGGAAGTCACGGGTAAATATCAAGGCAATATCACAAGGCAGCTCTGAACTGAATATTTCATTCGTGATCCACGAAAGGGATCTTGGTACCGCGATGAATGCTCTTCATAAATCAATGTTTCATTAATAACCGGCCTTCGTGATGAAAGAGGTATGCGTCAGAGCTTTTGCTCCTGCAACTGTGGCAAATGTGGGACTTGGTTTCGACTTTATGGGATTTGCCGTAGAAGGGGCTGGCGACAGGGTGGAGATGAGGCTGTCGCGGAATGAAAAGACAACAATCAGGCTTGAAGGCAAGTACGGACACATGGTTCCCGGCGATCCTTCCGGGAATACGGCAGGTGTTGCCTGCATGGCGCTTCTGACTGCTATAGGTTCGGAACAAACCGGACTGGATATCAGGCTCGAAAAAAACCTTCCCCTTGGAAGCGGAATGGGAAGCAGCGCTTCCAGCTCAGCTGCTGCACTTATAGCGCTGAACAGGCTTCTCGATGATCCGTTTACAGTAGAAGAGCTCATCCCCTTTGCCATGGAAGGAGAGAGGACCGCATGCGGTACAGCCCATGCGGATAATGTTGCCCCATCACTGATGGGCGGCTTTGTTATAATAAGAGGATATGATCCACTTGATATAATTAAGCTGAGATGCCCTGATGACCTTTTCTGTGCACTGATCCATCCACATGTTGAACTGAAGACATCCGATTCACGCAGGGTGCTCAGGAAAGATGTTCCCCTGGCGGATGTCACCCGTCAGTGTGCCAACGTAGCCTCATTCATAACAGGGTTGTTCCGCGGGGATTTTGACCTGATCGGCAGGTCAATGCATGATATACTTGCCGAACCGAAACGTCAGCAGCTTATCCCCGGATATGAACTGGCACGTGAAGCGGCAATATCTTCGGGGGCAATTAGCTGCTCTATCTCCGGCTCCGGCCCGTCGCTGTTTGCTTTATGTAAAGGAAAAGATTCCGCAGTCAGGGCGGCCTCGTCGATGCAAAACGCACTGCATCAGGCAGGGATCGGATCGGATATGCATGTGACTTCTGTCAATGCTCCCGGAGCAAGGATTGAACATAGCTGCCAATGAATCATGGAGAGGATTGAATATTACGATATAGCTGAACCTTCGGTCAAGGTTGATCTCAGAACGGCAGTTCTTTCAGGTACCGGAAGCATAAACGGTCTCTACATGCCGGTAAAGCTTCCCAGGCTTCCCGGCAGTTTTTTCGACCGGCTCCGCGGTATGGATTTAAAAGAGATTGCACTTACCGTTTCGGCGCGAATGTTCGGCAATGAAATTCCGGAACCGGATCTATATGACATAATATCAAGGGCGCTTTCTTTCGAGATACCCCTTGTGAGGCTTGACAAGGGAATTAATGTCCTTGAGCTCTTTCACGGGCCGACACTGGCATTCAAGGATACAGGGGCGAGATTCATGGCTTCACTCCTTGAATACTTCGTGGGAAAGGATGGCAATGAGGTTACTGTACTGGTTGCAACATCCGGCGATACAGGAAGCGCAGTTGCACACGCGTTCAGTAATTGCCCCGGGGTTCAGGTAGTTATTTTGTTTCCTTCGGGAAGAGTGAGCAAGGTCCAGGAACAAATGCTTTTACCCGCTGCGGCAAATATTCACACGCTCGAAGTGGAAGGAGATTTTGATGATTGCCAGAAGATTGTCAAGCAGGCTTTTTCAGATCGGGCGCTTCGTGAAAGATTGAATCTCATATCGGCAAACTCGATAAATTTTGCACGTCTTTTTCCCCAGTCCTTCTATTACTTCAAGGCAGTGGCTGACCTGGAAAAAGTACAGAAACCCGTAGTTTTCAGCATTCCATGCGGAAATTTCGGGAACCTGACTGCAGGCGTCATGGCACAAAGAATGGGACTTGGCGTTGACAGGTTCATAGCATCATGCAATTCCAACCATCCGGTGGTTACCTATCTCAATACAGGCATCTATTCTCCGGGCGAATCGGTGAAAACAATAACCAACGCGATGGATGTAGGCAACCCAAGTAATTTCCCCAGGTTGCTGGAGCTCTTTGGGAACAGGTACGACAATTTTCAAGGAATGATCAGCGGTTACTGGTATAATGACGGTCGGACAAAGGATGGGATAAAGGAGCTGAATTCTGGCTACGGCTATTTAGCCGACCCCCATACCGCTATTTCATACCTGGGGTTAAGGGATTATATGAGCCGACACGATTGTGAAGGTATTTTCATCTCCACAGCACATCCCGTGAAGTTTGAAGATGTGGTGGAACTCGCGACAGGTTCAAAAGTTCCGGTCCCTGCCCCTGTTGAAGGGCTTGCAAATCATTCAGGACACACTTTAAAAATGGCTGCTTCATATGATGATATAAAGGATTACCTTATAACTTTATAAGACTTATCTAAAATGACAAGCAGATGAAAAGATTTTTCCTTATTGTGATTTTGCTGACAGCAATTTTCCCATTTGTGACCAGGGCCAATGTATCGCTCCCTGAGATATTTTCCGATAATATGGTTCTCCAGCAAAAGGCAGAGGTGGTCTTCTGGGGATGGGCAGGTACCTTCGAAAAGGTGACCCTTAAAGCCGACTGGATGACCAGTGAGATTAGTGTTGCAGGTGATGTCCAGGGTATGTGGAAGCTGACTGTTACAACACCATCCGCAGGCGGCCCTTTCACCATTCATATCAAAGGGAACAATGAAATAATTCTGAAGAATGTACTGGTAGGCGAGGTATGGCTCTGTTCAGGGCAATCCAATATGGAATGGTCGGCAAGGAGCGGCATCAACAATGCTGAAGAGGAAATCAGGAACGCCGTAAACACGCAGGTAAGGCTATTCTCGGTCTGTCACTGCACATCTCATTACCCGCAGGATCATTTTGCAGGCACCTGGGATGTTTGTTCCCCCGAGACCATGCAGAGCTTCAGCTTCATAGCATACTACTTTGCAAATGAGCTGCAAAAGAAGCTGGGTGTTCCGGTAGGCGTAATTAATTCCAGCTGGGGTGGGACACCTGCCGAAGCATGGATGCCGGAAGAGGCTACGCAATACGATGACTACCTGAAAGAAGCAGCAGCTCTGCAAAAGCCGGTTCCGTGGGGACCGGTGGAACCCGGAAGGATATACAATTCGATGATCAACCCTCTTGTACCTTTCCGGATTGCGGGTGCGTTATGGTACCAGGGTGAAGCAAATACAATAAATGCCTATGCCTATAAGGAAATGCTCGAGTCTCTCATATATTCCTGGAGGGACAGGTGGGGTTATGATTTTCCATTCTACTATGCCCAGATAGCACCTTATAAATATGGAAAACCGTTTGAGGGAGTAATGGTGAGGGACGCCCAGAGGCGTGCGCTGGAAGTTGCCGGCACAGGTATGGTAGTACTCAGCGATATTGGCGATACTGCAAACATACATCCCAAAAATAAGCAGGCCGCTGCCCTGAGATTTGCCAACCTTGCGCTGAACAGGACATACCATGCCTTAAAATCGCAGGACTCGGGTCCACTCTACCGGGAGATGTCTGTGGAGAATGATAGGGTGGTAGTTACATTTGATAACAGTGAAGGATTGCATGCAGCCGGGAATGTACTGACATGCTTCGAGATAGCCGGAACAGATATGGAATTCTATCCGGCCAAAGCTTTTATAAAAGACGGGAAGGTAACCGTTATGTCGGATAAGGTGAAGAAACCATTTGCCGTACGGTACGCATGGAGCAATACAGCCACTCCTAACCTTTTCAACGGAGCAGGACTTCCGGCTTCTTGCTTTACTACAGAATATTAGGTTGAACAGGTATTTTGAAAATATTGCTGTCACCGCGAGGATAAAAGCTCTGCGCTCCGGAACAATGAGCGCCGAACGGTTTCTTTCAACCGACCAGGCAAGGATAATTACCAGGGTATATAAGGAAAACCCTGGCATGCCTGTTATCAGGAAAAGAGCCATGTCACTTGCTGCCGCATTAAGGGAACTTCCTCTCTCGATCGATCCTGAAGAGCTGATTGCCGGTAACAGGACACCAGGAATAAGGAGCGGTGTAGTTTTCCCCGAGGCCGGGATATCATGGCTTTCAAGAGAGATGGATCTTCTTCCTTCGAGGGCCCAGGATCCTTTCCTTGTCAGGGACGAAGACAGGAAGATTTTCGCGGATGAAATCGAACCGTTCTGGAGCGGCACGACTCTCGAAGACCATATTTATTCGACAGCAGGAGAGGAGCTTGCCGCGATAGAGAAAGTCGTAAAGATAAACCAGAAGGATCATGCGCAGGGTCATATCTGCCCCGACGTATCAGAATGGCTCATGCTGGGTCCTTCGGGTCTGATCGACCTTGCTGAAAAAAAGCGGTCGGAACACCCTGAGAAGATTGATTTCTACGACAGCCTTGTTCTTACACTTGAAGCTGCCCGCGATTTTATGAGAAGGTATTCATCGCTTGCAAGGGATATGGCAGCTTCGGAAAATGATCCGGACAAATGCATGAACCTGCTTGACCTGTCTGAAGTTTGTTCTGATATTTCGATCCGTCCACCTGTATCCTTCAGGGAAGCCGTTCAGTCGTTATGGTTCCTTTTCGTGATACTCCACCTTGAATCAAATGCCTCCTCTTTCTCACCGGGAAGGATGGATCAGTACCTCTTCAGGTATTACAGGTCCGATATCGGATGTGGCAGGATAAGCCGTGCCTTTGCTCTTGAACTGATGGATGCTCTTTTTATTAAGTTCAACCAGATTGTCTACATGCGCAACAGTCACAGTGCCATGTATTTCGCAGGGTTCCCCATCGGCTTCAATATCACTGTCGGAGGATCGGATACTGAAGGCCGGGATCTTACCAATGAACTGACATACCTTATTTTAAAGGCACAGGATCATGTGCGGCTTCCGCAGCCTAACCTCACGGCCAGGCTCCATAGAAATTCCCCGGTGGAGTACCTTGATGAATGTACAAGGATCATTTCACTCGGTACCGGCATGCCACAGCTCGTGAGCGATGAAAGTATCACCGGCGCTTTAATACATTCGGGTGTGGATCCAGCCGATGCGGCAGATTATGCGCTTGTGGGCTGTGTCGAACTGAGCACCCAGGGTAATTACCTTGGGTGGAGCGATGCGGCCATGTTCAACCTTGTAAAAGTACTTGAACTTACCTGCAACAACGGAAAGTGCCAGCTGACGGGAAGACAGACCGGACCTGAAACAGGTTACCTTACTGACTTTAACGATTTCCCGGCCTTTGAGAAAGCGTATGAAATCCAGATCGGATACTTTATCGAAAGGATGACAAATCTGTGCAGCATTGTTGAAAGGATTCATCAGCAGCACCTGCCGTCACCCTTCCTTTCCTCGGTAATAAATAACTGCATTGACAAGGGAGTTGATGTGACTTCAGGAGGGGCAAAGTACAACATGTCAGGTATACAGGCAATACAGGCTGCAAATATTGCAGATTCGATGGCAGTTTTAAAGCAGCTTGTTTTTGAAACCGGCAGAGTAAGCAGGGAGGAGATGCAGGAGGCTTTGAGCCTTAATTTCAAAGGTAAGGAAAGCCTCCGCCAGAGGTGTATAAATAATGTACCAAAATTCGGCAATGATATCGGGTGGGTTGACGATATCGCCTCTAAATGGGTCAGTGTCTTTGTGCAAAAGCTATCCTCATATACCAATTACAGGGGAGGGAAGTATAATATGGGGCTGTACACTGTTTCAGCACATGTCCCGATGGGTCGGAACGTGGGTGCAACCCCCGACGGCCGGCTTGCAGGGACCGTTCTCGCGGACGGCGGTGTTTCGCCAATGCAGGGGAGGGATAAGCTCGGGCCGACAGCTGTTTTTAAGTCGGTTGCTAGGCTCCCTTTCAGGCTGGCAGGTAACGGGGCATTGCTTAATATGAAGTTTTTGCCGTCATTTTTCAAAACGGAAGCCGACCGGCAAAAATTCTCTGCCCTGCTGAGGGCTTTCTCCGGGTTGGGCATCCACCACGTCCAGTTTAATGTTGTAAACAGGGATGACCTGCTGAAGGCAAAAAATGATCCTGATTCATACAAGGGGCTGACAGTCAGGGTGGCCGGATACACTGCATATTTTACCGAACTGGCCAGGGACCTGCAGGATGAGATTATTCAGAGAACTGAATTTGGTGATGGAAACTGAAGGCATCATATTCAATATAAAAAGATTCTCAGTTCACGACGGGCCGGGAATCAGAACAGGTATTTTCCTTAAGGGATGTCCGCTGAATTGTAAATGGTGTCATAACCCTGAAGGAATTTCCGGCGGTATATCCATTTGGTACAACAGGAACAGCTGCATCTTATGCGGCGAATGTGTAGCAAGCTGCCCTGAAAATGCATTAACCCTTACAGAAGGGCCGGATCCAAGCATCGATATAAACAGATCAGTGTGCACTGTTAAAGGTGATTGTGTAAGAAATTGTCCCACGGGCTCAATCGACTTTACAGGCATGAAGGTCACTATGGCTGAGGTTATGGCAGAGATCAGGAAGGACCTGGTTTTTTATGAATCTTCCGGAGGTGGTGTCACCCTGACCGGAGGAGAGCCTTTTTTCCAGCCTGATTTTTGTACCGGTCTCCTCAGATGGTGCAGGAAGGAAGGGCTCGACACGGCAGTGGAAACCTGCCTTTACTGCGAAAGGGAAATTCTGAAAGAGGCAGCGGAATACACATGTCATTTCCTTGTCGACCTGAAGATTTTTGATCCCGGGAAGCACAAGGAGTTTACAGGGAAAAGAAATGAGGTTATCCTCGATAACCTCAAATTTCTCTCCGAAATGAATTGTGACATTACGGTAAGGATACCTCTCATCAGGGGAATAACTGATTCACCCGGTAACAGGAGAGATATTGAAGAATACGTAAAATCTGTCAGCACCGGGATACCTGTTGAATATCTTAACTTCAACCCGCTGACAAAGAACAAATACCGGAAGTTGGGCCTGGATTATAAACTTTAAATCAGTATCTGCCTTGCAAACTGGTTGCAGATCTTAGTTTCCTTCACTGCGTTTGACCAGGGTTTTATATCATATTCTAGTTCAATATCGCAGTAGATGGGCCATTTATTCTTCTGGATGAGCTGAAGAACATCGGAGATTGGCATCTCGCCCTGTCCCCATACCTGGTTGGTGTTTGCAGGATCGGTTTTCGGACCGGTTTTGTCCTTGAGATGTATGCTGAATATCCTTTCGTGGTACTTTTCAATTATGGTATTCGGGTGCAGACCTGTTGAACCGAAGAAATGACCTGCATCGAAGTTGAACATAACTGCCGGCGATACTGCCATGAATGGATCATAGCTGAAGCCCTGGGTGGCAAACTGCATGTGATTGTGGAATATTGCATACATTCCGTGTTTCTCAGCTATGGGCCCCAGTTTTTTTACAGCTTCTTCACCGATCTCGTCTGTCACTCCTTTAGCCCCAAGAGCTTTGGCCGCCTTGAATGCATAATCGATTTCCTCATCCGACCAGTGGGCCGGCGAGAACTTGACGATATGAATGCCAATGCCTTCGTTGTCAAACATCTTCTTTATATCTTCAAATTTTGACAGGGGAAGTGCAAGGCGCCACGCCTTCATATCTTCATTATATTTCTTGATAGCGGCCTCCTGTTCCGGGGTTAATCTGAACTGTGGCGGGGCGGGTTGCTTCTGGGCCCCTGGTTTCGGAGGCGGAGGGGGAGGAGGTCCCTGAGTGGTTTTTTGCGGTCCCGGTTTCGGAGCTGTAAAATATACCATCATCGGGTTTTTCGGGGCACCAAGGTATTCTTCCACATCGTTGCTCATAAGCTCAATACTTGTGAGACCTGAATCCTTACAGTACCTGATTACATTTTCAACGCCACCCGGCATG
>Ga0335069_10003089_pt1 | contig 25351 bp, 14 predicted proteins | sample Lox_Sample_11_FD_206714 | JGI IMG/M metagenome (GOLD analysis project Ga0335069, IMG submission 206714) | Soil microbial communities from Loxahatchee National Wildlife Refuge, Florida, United States - Lox_Sample_1.1 | ecosystem: Environmental > Terrestrial > Soil > Wetlands | place: USA... | reverse complement strand
AGGCGCTGGGCGACGAGGCCAAATCACTTTTGCCGCATCTGCTGGCCATCGTCCAGCACCGGCCCGATTTGCGGCCCGACGCGGTGCCCGAGCCGCTGCGCGCCGCGTCGCTCCGTTTCCGCACGGCGCTGGGCGGCGCGCTCGAAAGTATTTGCGATCGGCTGCAAGACAAGCCCGAACGTCTCTGGCCGGATTTTGGAGCCGCGCTGGCGGAGTTGGAAAAAATTTTTGCCGTCGAAATCCAAACTGTCACCAATCCGAACATCGTCGCCCATCTCCACGGTCGCCTGGCGCTTTATCGCGAAACGATTCCCACCATGAAACAACTGATCCGTTTGCAAACATGAGCAGAGCCAATGGCAACGACGGAAGCAAGGCGGGGCAGGGAATTTTTGAAGCCGCAGTACGGTTGTTTGCCGTGCCAATTGTTTTGGCCCTGCCGGCCAGCGGCTGCGCGCATTATCCGGCCAACGCTCCCCTGATGACTGGCAAACCTGCCATCGCCGGAAACGGCGCGCCTCGACCGTGAGCGCGAAGCGGCGCTCCGCCAAGCCGGTGATTCGCCATCCACTGAAGTCAATACCTATATCGTGGAACTGCATTTCAGCCAGGTCGCCGACGCATCCGACCGCCGCTTCTTCAATTCTGTGCCTACGCGATTGCAGCTTCGAGCTTCAACCGTGGATCGCCTGGAAACGCTCGCCCGGATGGAATTAAGAAACAATCCGGAATTTCGCAGATTGGTTGCAGACTTGAGGGCGGCCAGTATGAATGCGCCGTGCTCCCTGTGCAGTCCGGTTTGTTCCACAAAGCCCACGGTTAACGAAGCCATCGACAATATGGAACTGTCAACGAACCGGGTATTAGAACAGCCGGCGGAGAGCTTTCCAGAATTGATAACGGGATGTTGTCCGTCCGTGTTCCCAGGTGGAGAGGATCATCCGTGAGATCCCCGGCTTTTCCACCAATCGACGGCGCGTCAGGCCCAAGCGAATCCACGCGTCTAAAAGAACGGTTATAATGGCATTTCCGGGTCCTTGAGCGGGTTGCGAATCCCACCTTGCGACCCCGATCACCAAGGGGCACAAAGGGTTCCGACCCCTCTCTCCGCCAGTTCGACTTTTCCGGTTTTCCTGCCGGCACGCTGAAATCCGGCGGCAACGTCATCGCCACGCCTGTGCTCCCACCCGCTTCAGATCCGAAACCGCCCCGCTTTCAAAATGCCGCTGTCGGGCAGGTTACCGAGGCAAAATTTCCGTCGGGCTGGCTCGGAACCGGCCCCCCGCCAAAATTAAAAACGCGGCAGCAGCCCAAAATGCATTGACGTTCCCGCCACCAATGGTTAAAAAGAAGTTGCGATACAACTCGGAACATACGGCAGGAAACCTAATGGGCTAGCGCGCCAATACGGAACCTTCGCACCACCCACCCTGAAACCGGGCATTTCGTTGTCGCCCAATATTTCACGGTCGAACCGCCGCGCGCCTTGGCGACATGGGAAACCTCGCTGTGAAAACGGCGCGCCTTGCCCGCCGTCCGGCGAAGACTCCAGCTGGAGGCGGGCGGCGCGTCGGTCGAAATGCCGCAGACGAAAGGCAACTTATGAACGCTCACATTCGATGTTTTACCCACCCGTTCTCGTCCGCAGTCGCGGCCTTCTTCGCAGCGGTCATGCTCGCAGGCGTTGACTTCGTTCAGGCATCGCCGGATCCCCCGATATCCGTCACCAATGGAACGGCTTTGTTTCAGGGAAACCAATCCAACGGCATCGCCAGCGGCGTGGATTTTCCGGTAGCCCTGGTAAGTACGCTCAATGTGAATTCGCTGACCGGCGCGATCCATCCTTCCAATGCCGTCGCCGGCATCCGGTTCCAGAACGCGGGGGCTGGGAATGTGACGATTAATGCCGGATTGAGCGGCAGCAACATCCTCATTCACACGAGAAACGCCGCCGGCATCGTCGCCACCAGCGTTGGCAGCCCGCCGGCCAATCCGCCCGATGATCCCTTCCTCGGCATTCCCATCCCGACGAATTCCTCCGTGGCGGGCGGCGTGGTGAATGTGCAAAGCCACAGTGACATCACAACCGACGGCGACAGCGCGCACGGGATCGTCGCCACCAGCCAGACCACCGGTTATTCATCCGCCGTCGTTAACCAACTGCTGGCCTACACCGGAACCGACGTGCACTTCACCGTGGTCGGGGTGACGAACGCCGATGGCACAGCCGGCACCGTCGGCAGCGCCGTGACCGGCACGCTCGTGGATACCAATGGTCAGGCGCTCGCCGGCAGCGGGGGCACATACGTCGTTGACGCCAACGGGTCCTTCCAGTTTGTCGCCGGAACCAATTTCAACGGCCTGGCGGTGGGCCAGACGGTTCAATCGATTGTCAATTACTCGGTGCAGGGAGTTTCCACCGGGGGTTCCCGCGTCGTATCCGGCAACCTGATTACGACGGTCACCATGACCACGAACGGCCTGGTCATGGCTTCGGGAGCTTATTTTCCGGATTATGGCCCGAGCACGAACCACCTGTCCGCGTTGCCGGATCTGCACAGTTACGCCCAGACCCTCGCCGGGATCGCGGGCGCCGGCGGTGCGGGCAACAGCGTCACCGTGAACAATTTGGGAAACCTGATGACCCACGGCGCCAACTCGTTTGGTGTTCTGGCACAAAGCCTCGGCGGCAACGGCGGAACGGGCGGCAGCGGCAGCATCTCACACAGCGCCGGTCAGGGCGGCAGCGGCAGTGTGGGTGGCAATGTGACCGTCACGGCGGATGGCACCATCACGACCGTCTCCAACGGTTCGTGCGGGGTCGTGGCCTGGAGCCGCGGCGGCAACGGTGGCCAGGGCGGTGATGGCGGCTTCTGGCGCTACGGCGGACCAGGTGGAAACGGCGGCAATGGTGGAGCCGTTCAGGTGCTTGGCAACGGGACCCTTGCCACCTTCGGCAATTATGCCAGTGGCATTCTAGCCGTGAGCCAGGGGGGCGACGGCGGCAATAGCGGTCCCAGCGACCAGGTTTTCACCGGTGGCGGGAACGGCGGTGCGGGTGGAAGGGGAAGCGATGTTCTTGTCGCCGGTGCCTGGACCATCGAGACTTGGGGAGACCATGCCTATGGCATCTGGGCCAAGGGCGTCGGCGGCAACGCCGGTGCCGGCGGCAGCGGCGGCTGGATCGCCGGCCACCCCGGCGGCGGCGGCATCGCCACCGACGGCGGCACCGTCAACGTTATCAGCGGCGGCACGAACGTCACCCACGGCGGCGAGTCGTATGGCATTTTTGCCGAGAGCGTCGGCGGCTTCGGCGGCCAGGGCGGTACCGATGTCGGGATTTTCTCCGCGCACGGCGGCAACGGCAACAGCGCCGGCAGCGGCGGCGAAGTAAATGTCATCCAGGAAACCGGCGCGCTGACTGTCACCTTTGGTACCAACTCGCACGGCATTTTTGCCGAGAGCGTCGGCGGCGGCGGCGGCGCCGGCGGTGGAGGCGGAGCCCTCGTTGGACTTGGCGGCACTGGTTCGTCCGGTGGCTTAGGAGGTAACGTAAACGTAACCAACTACGGCCAAATCCTGACCTATGGCAACGGCGCCCGCGGCATTTACGCCCAGAGCATCGGGGGTGGCGGGGGGGACGGCGGTCTCGGCGCCGGCGCTGTCGGCATCGGCGGCAGCGGCAGCGGCACCAGCGATGGCGGCGCCGTCAACGTAGCCAACTTCGGCACCATCCAGAGCCAGGCGGAGGCGATCTTTGCGCAGAGCATCGGCGGCGGCGGCGGCAACGGGGGTTCCAGCGGCGGCTGGTTCTCCTTCGGCGGTTCCGGCGGCGGCGGCGGCAATGCCAGCGCCGTCTCGGTTTACAACACAGGCAACCTGGTCACCTCGAACAACAATGCCAGCGCCATCTTCGCGCAAAGCCTCGGCGGCGGCGGTGGCAACGGCGGCAGCAGCGGCGCTGTAGGCGCCTTCGGCAGCCTTGCCATCGGCGGCACCGGGGCCAACGGCGGGCGTGCGAACGAAGTCAGCGTGTACAGCGGAACCAACAGCATCGACACCTCCGGCGACAGCTCGCACGGCATTTTCGCGCAAAGTGTCGGCGGCGGCGGTGGCAACGGCGGCTTTGCGGTCGCGGCTTCCATCGGCACCGGCGCGTCGGTATCGGTGGCGGTGGGCGGCGACGGCGGAGCCGGCGGCTCGGGCAGCAACGTCGTGGTGGACAGTGCCAGCTCCATTACCACCCGCGGCAGTTCTTCGCACGGCATCTTTGCCCAGAGCGTCGGTGGCGGCGGCGGTACCGGCGGGTTCAGCCTGGCCCTCAGCGGAAGCCAAGGCATTTCCCTATCACTCGGCCTGGGCGGCAGCGGCGGCAGCGGCGGCGGCGGCCAGCAGGTAACCGTCGGCAATTCCGGCCGGATTGAGACTTTTGGCGACCGCTCATACGGCATCCTCGCCCAAAGCGTCGGCGGTGGCGGCGGCGACGGCGGGTTCAGCATTTCCGTGGCGGGAAGCCTCGGTGGCCTGGCCCTGCCGTTGAGCTTCGGCGGTTCGGGCGGGTCCGGTGGCATCGGCGGCCTGGTATTTGCCAACAACTCCGGCGTCATCGTCACCCACAGCAATGACGCCCATGGCATCATGGCGCAGAGCGTTGGCGGCGGTGGCGGTTCGGGCGGGTTCAGCGTGGCCGGCGCCCTCAGCACGGGTAATGCCCTCAGCCTCAGTTTCGGCGGCAGTGGCGGTGGCGGCGGTGCGGGCAGCAACTTGACCCTCATCAACACGGGCGACATCGTCACCTACGGGGATCGCTCTTATGGCATCCTGGCGCAAAGTGTCGGGGGCGGCGGCGGCGACGGGGGCTTCAGCATTTCCGGCAACCTCAGTTCGGGCTACAGCGTCGGGTTCAGCATGGGCGGCCGGGCCGGCGGCGGTGGGCGCGGCGGCAACGTGCTTCTCGACAGCGCCGGCAGCATCTACACGTTCGGCAACGACGCCCACGCACTCTTTGCCCAGAGCATCGGCGGCGGCGGCGGGTCCGGCGGTTTCAGCGTCGCCGGCGGCATCAGCCAGGCGCCGACCGTGAATTGCGGCATCGGCGGCGCGGGTGGGAGCGGGGGCGATGCCGGCCACGTGATCCTCAACAGTACGGGCCTGACGAACTACACCGCCGGCGACCGCGCTTACGGCATCTTCGCGCAAAGCGTCGGCGGCGGCGGTGGCGACGGCGGCTTTGGCGTGGCGGGTGGAATTACGAAGGAAGCGGCCGTCAGCTTCAGCATGGGTGGCCGGGGCGGCGCTGCGGGAGACGGCGGTGAGGTCACCGTCAGCAACACGAGCACCGTCATTACCGAAGGCGAGTTGAGCCATGGCATCCTGGCGCAAAGTGTCGGCGGCGGCGGCGGGTCCGGCGGCTTCAGCGCCGCCGGTTCCCTGGCACTGAGTCAAGAATCGAAGCAGGTCAGCGTGAGCATCGGCGGCGACGGCGGTGCCGGCGGCTCGGCGAGCAATGTGATGGTTTATAACGCCGGCACGATCATGACGTTCGGTGAGCGGGCCAACGGCATCTTCGCCCAGAGCGTCGGGGGCGGCGGCGGCGACGGCGGAAGCGCCCGGGTAATGAACGCATCGCTGGGCACGGCATTCACCAACACCGGCAGCGCGGGAACCAATGGCGGCTGGAGCCTGAGCATTGCCATCGGCGCCGGCGGCAACGGTGGTAGTGCCGGCAACGGCGGACGGGTTGGCGTGACGAATCTTGGCAGCATCTACACGGGCGGGTCCAATTCCATCGGCATTCTCGCCCAGAGTGTCGGGGGCGGCGGCGGCGCGGGCGGCCTCAGCACAACGGACGCCGGCAGTGGCGGCGGCAACACTTCCATCTCACTCCAGTTCGGTTTGGGTGGCGCCGGCGGCGGCGGCGGCACGGGCGACGTGGTTACCGTGGTCAACCAGGGCATCATTACCACTGCCGGCGACGCGTCCCACGGTGTTTTCGCCCAGAGCGTGGGCGGTGGCGGCGGCCTGGGTGGCGCCAGCGCCGCGACGAGGAGCGCTCCGGATTCAAACACCATGCATTCAATCACCCTGACCGCGGTGATTGGAGGAAGCGGCGGCGCCGGCGGTAATGGCGGCAACGTCCTGATCTCGCAGACCGGTAATATCACCACATACGGCGAAGGCGCTGACGGTATTCTGGCCCAGAGCGTGGGCGGCGGCGGCGGCGCGGGGGGAACGGCAACCATTCAGACGGAAACGGACACCAACGGTCTCTCATTGCCCTTCCGGGCGGCATCAGCCGAGCCTGCCGCTTCGACCAACGGAAATGGCAACGCCTGGAGCGTCGATGTCCGCTTTGGCCTCGGTGGCTCGGGCGGGGGCGGCGGGAATGCCGGCCAAGTGCTGGTGGATAATCGCGGTGACCTCACTACTTATGGTGGCCATTCCATCGGTATCTTTGCGCAAAGTGTCGGCGGCGGCGGTGGGGCGGGCGGCGTGAGCGACATCGCCGGCGGCGGCAACAGCGGGAACACCAACCTCTCCCTCAGCATCAACCTCGGGTGCGGCCTCGGCGGCGATGGCGGCTTGGGCGGCGAAGGGAACATCGTTACGGTGACCAACCAGGGAAACATCACCACCGTTGGCGACGCGGCGCATGGGATTTTCGCCCAGAGCGTCGGCGGCGGCGGCGGCCTGGGTGGGGGCAGCGCGGCGGCAACGTTTTCTCCGGACTCGGGCAATTCCATCGCGCTCACCGCCGTCATCGGCGGCAGTGCCGGGGGCGGCGGCAACGGCAGCAATGTGGTGGTCGTGCAGGCCGGTACCATCGTGACCTACGGCGAAGGCGCGGATGGCATTCTCGCCCAGAGCATCGGGGGCGGCGGGGGGATGGGCGGGACGGCCAGAATCGAAACGGAAACGGATACCAACAGCACCGCGTCCCCGGCCTGGACAATGACCGCGGCGGCGAATTCTTCCACCAACAGCACTTCGACCAACAGCAGCGGAAAAGATTGGAGCGTCAATCTCTCATTCGGTTTGGGCGGCGCCGGCGGCAATGGCGGCGATGGCGGCCAGGTGCTGGTGGACAATCGCGGCAACCTTTACACCTACGGGACTAATTCGATCGGTATCTTTGCCCAGAGCGTAGGCGGCGGCGGCGGGAGCGGAGGCATGAGCCAGATCGACAACCGGGGCGACAGCGGGAACACCAACTTGTCGCTTTCAATTAATTTGGGCGGCGGCCTGGGCGGCGCGGGCGGCGGCGGCGGCGCCGGAAACGTCGTCACTGTGACCAATCAGGGGACGATAGTTACCGCCGGCGGCGCGGCGCACAGCATTTTTGCCCAGAGCGTTGGCGGCGGTGGCGGCCTGGGCGGCGCCAGCTCGACCTCCAGGTCCACACCGGAATCGGGCAGTTCTGTCATCCTCAGCGCCGCGATTGGCGGCAGCGGCGGGGCCGGCGGCAACGGCAGCAATGTCCTGGTGGTGCAAACCGGCACCATTGCGACCTACGGCGAAGGCGCCTACGGCATTCTCGCCCAGAGCGTCGGCGGCGGCGGCGGCATGGGCGGAACTGCCCGAATTTTATCGGAACCGGACACAAACCGCACTGCCCCGGCGGCCTGGATGGCGGCGGCGGCCGGCACTTCGACCAACAGCTCCTCGACCAACACCGAAGCGAGCGAATGGAGCGTCAACCTTTCATTCGGACTGGGCGGCAGCGGTGGCATCGCCGGCAACGGCGGTCAGGTCACGATTAACAACCAGGGCAGTGTTGCCACTTACGGCGACCATTCCATCGCCATTTTTGCGCAGAGCGTGGGCGGTGGCGGCGGAGCCGGCGGGTTGAGCCAGGTGGCCAACGCGGCCGGCGGCGCGAACACCAACCTGTCGCTCACCATCAATCTGGGCGGTGGCCTGGGCGGAACCGGCGGCGCCGGCGGTTCCGGAGACACCGTCCGGGTTGTCAGTGAAGGTTCAATCCTCACGGTGGGTGAAGCCGCGCATGGCATCGTCGCACAAAGCATCGGGGGCGGCGGCGGCAACGGTGGCGCCAGCGGGGCAACCACGGATTCCACCGGCGATCGGACTGTCAATTTAACTGCCACCATCGGGGGCGGCGGTGGCGCAGCTGGCGACGGCGGCGCGGTGCTGGTGGACAACCGCGGGCAGATCGACACCTGGGGCGCGGGCGCCTACGGCATCCTGGCCCAAAGTGTCGGGGGCGGCGGCGGCAACGGCGGTACGGCAACCATCGAAGCCGATTCCCAAGGAACCAACTCGGCGTCGGCCGGCGCAGATACAGGCACGAACGCGCCGAGTTGGAAGGTAAACCTGGGCGTGGGCGTGGGCGGTTCGGGAGCCGGCGGCGGTGACGGCGGCACTGTCGGAGTCAATAACGCGGGCAACATCACCACGCGCGGAACCAACGCCCTGGGCATCTTTGCCCAGAGTGTCGGCGGCGGGGGCGGAGCCGGCGGTATGAGCAGCGTGGATAACGGCGGCAGCGCAGCCAATATCGCCATCGGGCTCGGCGTCAGCCTCGGCGGCTCGGGCAACACCGGCGGTTCGGCGGGAGTAGTTTCGGTCACTAACTCCGGTACGATTATCACGCTCGGTGACAGTTCACATGCCATCCTGGCGCAAAGTGTCGGCGGCGGCGGCGGCCTGGGCGGCGCCAGCGTCACGACCTCGACGCTAGCGGGTACGAACACCAGCCGGTCCGTTAATCTTTCCCTGTCGCTGGGTGGCAGCGGCAGCCTCGGCGGCAATGGCGACGCGGTCAACGTCTTCCAGAGCGGCCACATCGACACCGTCGGTGCCGCTGCATACGGCATCCTGGCCCAAAGCATTGGCGGCGGCGGCGGGGCAGGCGGCATGAGCGTCTCGACGCCGAGCGGCGGCGATGGGAACCTGCTCCAGCTCACGGTCGGCATCGGCGGCGGCGGGGCAGGCGGCGGGCATGGCGGCGCCGTCAACGTCATCGCCTCCGGCGGTATCACCACGTACGGTGATGGCTCCTACGCCATTCTTGCGCAAAGCATCGGCGGCGGAGGCGGCGCGGGCGGCGATAGCGTGGCCGCGGCAGGTTCGGGCAGCACGCTTGATCTTTCTGTCGGCATCGGCGGCGGAGGCGGCAACGGCAATTATGGCGGCGCCGTCACCGTAACCAACAGCGGTGACCTCATTACTTTCGGCAACAACGCCATTGGCGTTCTCGCCCAAAGCATCGGCGGGGGCGGCGGCCGCGGCGGCAGTGCAGCGGCGCAGACCAATCAGACCGGCGGAGGCAATAGCCTTGGCCTGAACGTTTCTGTGGGCGGTAATGGGGCCGGGGCGAGCGACGGCGGCACGGTCAGCGTTGTTAACTTCGGTAACATCGTCACCTTCGGGGTGGCGTCACACGGCATCTTGGCCCAGAGCATCGGCGGCGGCGGCGGAGAAGGCGGCTATGGCGGCCAGGCGGCCTCCGCGACCGGCTCGCCGGGCGCCGACCTCCAGATTGTTGTCGGCGGCCACGGCGGCAGCAGCGGCGACGGCAGCCGGGTCACCGTTCAGAACTCGGGGTATATTTACACCACCGGCTCCGGCGCGTTTGGGGTTTTGGCGCAAAGCGTGGGCGGCGGCGGGGGCATCGGCGGCTACGGCCAATCAGGTGCCCTGGCCGCGTTGGCCATCGGGGGCGGCGGCGGCGCGGGCGGCAACGGCGGCGACGTGGAGGTCAGCGTCAGCGGGACGATTGAAACCTTTGGCAACGGCGCCTATGGCGTGTTCGCCCAGAGCGTGGGCGGCGGCGGCGGCGTGGCGGGCAACGTCAATTCAGGCGTCAGCGCAGCGGGCCTGGCGCTGAATCTTGGCCAAACGGGCGGCGCGGGTGGCAACGGCGGAAACGTGACTGTGGTCAGCGCCGGCGACATCATCACTCACGGCGCCGGCGCGTGCGGCATTTTTGCGCAGAGCGTGGGTGGCGGCGGCGGCCTGGCGGGCGATCTCGGCAATGGACTTTCGTTTGCCGGCAGCGTGGGCGGCGCCGGTTCCGGCGGCACGGTCCACATCATCCACACGGGCAACATCACGACCTACGGCGACTTCGCCGACGGCATTTTTGCGCAAAGCGCGGGCGGCACCGGTCTCGGCGGGACCGTGGATATCGAGTACCTCGGCAGCATCAGCGTCTTTGGCTCCAATTCCTCCGCCGTGTTCGTGCAAAGCCGCGGGGATGCCGCGTCCGACCACCTGACGCTCACGATCCGGAACGGCGTTTTCCAGGGCGGCAGCGGCAGCAGTGCCGGCGTTTGGTTCGCCGATGGGGGAAACAACACGCTCGACAATTTCAATACCATCACCACCCTGAACGGCATAGCCGGCCTGGCGATCCACGGCGGCACGGGCAACGAAACCATCAACAACGACGGCACGGTCATCGGCTCGGTGGACCTGGGCACCGGCGCGAACCGGTTCAACAACTTCTCCGGTGGCCGGCTTGATGCCGGTGCGGTCATCAATCTGGGCGCCGGCAACGTGTTCCTCAACAATGGCACCGTGGCCCCCGGCGGGTCGGGCGTGGCGGAAATGACGGCGCTCACGGGAAATTTCGCCCAGGCCAGCAACGGCACGGTGGCAATTGACTTGATTGCGCCCGGCGCGTTTGACCGGCTTGCCGTCAGCGGCACCGCTTCGCTGGCTGGAACCCTTTCGGTGGCCCGGGCGGACGGCTTTGTGCCATGGAAAGGCGAGCAATTCGCGGTGTTGACGGCGACGGATGGCGTAACCGGCCAATTCACGGCGTTGGACGATCCGCTCAAGGGCAATTATGCGCTGCAGTTGGGCGTGCTCTACGGACCCAACCAGGCCAGCCTGATTGCGCTGCAAGACACTTTCGTGCAGTTTGCCCGAACCTCCAACCAGCGCGCCGTGGCGCGCGCCCTGGATACCATCTCCGGATTCCAGGGTGACAAACTGCATGGCGATGCGCGCGAGACCAACTTGATCGCTTCCCTGGATGCCGTGCCAGGAGCGCAACTGCCGGCGGACTACGACCTGATCGCGCCGGAAGAATTCGGTTCGCTGTTCGACATGAATTTCGGCGCGGTGGATTCCATCGTGGGAAACGTGCAGCGCCGGATGAACGAAATCCGCACTGGAATCCCCGCCAACCGCGGCGGCTTGTCGCGCTTCGAGCCCGCCGGACCGGTGGCCCAACTCGCGTACGCGGCGCAGGGCCTGCCCCCGATGGCGAGCGGCAGGCAGGACGAGGAGTGGGGCGGCTTCGCGACCGGCTATGGCCAGTTTGTTGATGTCAACAATGATGGCAACGCCGCGGGCTACTCCTACCACGTGGCCGGCCTGACGCTGGGCCTGGACAAGGTGGTGAACCATCGTCTGGCCGCCGGTTTCACGGTGGATTACGCCAATGGCGAAGCGAGCCTGGTCAACGGCGGCAGCGCCAGCATGAAAGGCCTCCGCGGCGGTTTCTACGGCTGCTGGTTCAGCACCAACGCATATGTCGAAGCCCAGGTGGGCATGGGCACCTATCGCTATGACACCGACCGGGTCGCGCTGGGTGGCACCGCGAACGGAGATACCGCTGGTTACGAGGTGGATACCATGTTGGGCAGCGGATATAACCTGCACTTTGGGAATGCCACCCCCGGCATATTGGCCGAACTCCACTACACCCACGTTGAAATCAACAAGTTCACCGAAACCGGTTCCGCGGCGCCATTGCAGGTGATGGACAACAACGGCGATTCGCTGTGGACCCTCCTGGGCTCGCGCTTTGCCTACGACTGGCACGTCGCCAAAACCACGCTCGTACCCGAGCTGCGGCTGGGCTGGCAGCATCAATTCCTGGACGAGAACCAGACCATCAGCGCGCGCATGGCCAGCGGCGCCGGCTCCGTCTTTGCGGTGCAAGGTCCGTCGCTGGGGCGGGATAGCCTTTCCCTGGTGGTCGGCGTCAGCACCCGCTGTTCCCGGAACGTCTCCATCGGCGCTTATTATGATGGAGAATTGGCCAGCGACAGCAGCTCCAGCCATGCCGTAAGCGGTGGCATTAGCGTCGATTTCTAGGCCCGCCCACCCGGAAAATGCCTGCCTGTAAATGGGCTTGAGCCACCGGATGGTAAGCAGTCCGGCTCCCCCTGCGCCGTGCCGATGGCATGATTTCAAGCTTGTTTTTTCACGCGGCGGAGGAAAAACTGTTGGTTCATTATGCAACTGCAGGACACATCGGAAACGTTTTTTTTCAAGCTATGGCCCTGGATTGAGGCCAATAAAATTCGCCTGATTGGCGGTGGCGGCATCATCATCGTCGTCGTCGGGCTGGTTTCGCTACAGTCTCACCGGCGGGCGCAAACGGAAATGGACGCCGGGATGGCCCTGACTCAATTGATGATGTCGGACCCGCGCAACAACAGCGCGGAAAATCAGGCCGGCCTTTTCTTCAAGCTCGCCGGGCAATATCGCGGCACCGCCGCCGGGCAACGGGCCTTGGTGCAGAGCGCCGCCATGCTGTTCGAGGGGCGGAAGTACGTCGATGCCCAGGCCCAGTTCCAACAATTCCTGGGGGAATACCCGGACAGCCTCCTCGCCCCCCAGGCCGCGCTGGGACTGGCGGCCTGTCTCGATGCTCAGGGCAAAGCCGATGCCGCCGCCGCCTACCAGCGCGTCGCCAGCAGCTATTCGGATTCAATCGCCTCCCCCTTTGCCAAATTCCGCCTGGCCCAAATTGACGAACAATCGGGCAAGACAACCGAGGCGTTGAATTTGTATGAAGACGTTGCGCGCGCCACCCGCGGAAGCTCGCTGGGATCCCAGGCCGCGTTGCGCGCCATGGAACTCAAGCAGCAGAACCCCGCGCCCCCGGCTTCTGCCGCGCCCGCCATCCCGGTGAAATCCAATTCCGGCACCCCATGAAGCTCACCTTGATCGGCACGGGCTACGTCGGCCTGGTGACCGGCGCCTGCTTTGCCGAGGTCGGTCATCAGGTGGTCTGCGTGGACAACGACGCCGAAAAGGTCAAACTGCTGCAGTCGGGCGGCATTCCCATCTACGAGCCGGGACTGGAAGAGCTGGTGAAAAAGAACGTCGCGGCGGGGCGGCTTTCCTTCTCGAACAGCACGGCGGAAGGCGTGCAAAAGTCCGAGGTCATCTTCATCGCCGTCCCCACCCCACCGCAGCCCGACGGCTCGGTGGACCTCAGCTTCATTGAGCGGGTCGCCCGCGACATTGCCGCCGCGATGACCGCGTACAAAATCGTCGTGGACAAAAGCACGGTGCCGGTCAAGACCGGCGAGAAGGTCGCCGAAACCATCAAACGTTATTGCCCGGCCAAGGTGGACTTCGATGTCGTCAGCAATCCCGAATTCCTGCGCGAAGGATTTGCCGTCGGCGATCTGATGAAACCCGATCGGGTCGTCATCGGCGTGCGCTCGGAGCGGCCCGTTGCCGCCATGAAGGAAATCTACGCGCCGTTCAACGCGCCGATTGTCGTCACCGATATCAACTCGGCCGAACTCATCAAACACGCTTCGAACTCGTTCCTGGCGCTCAAGATTTCCTACATCAACGCCATTTCCGCCATCTGCGAGGCCACCGGCGCGAACGTCCAGCAGGTCGCCAACGGCATGGGCCTGGACGAACGCATCGGCCGCCGCTTCCTGAACGCCGGCCTCGGCTTCGGCGGCAGCTGCTTCCCGAAGGACCTCAGCGCGTTCATTAAAATTGCCGAGCAAAACGGATATGAATTCCGCCTGCTCAAGGAAGTCCAGCGCATCAACTCCGACCAGATGGAGCGTTTCGTCAAGAAAATCACCGACACCCTTTGGGTGCTGAAGGACAAGACCATCGGCGTGCTCGGCCTGGCTTTCAAGCAAAACACCGACGACATCCGCATGTCGCCGGCCATCGACCTGTGCCAGCGCCTGCAAAAGGAAGGTGCCGCCTTGCGCGTTCACGATCCCAAGGCGATGAACAAGGCCAGGGCCGTGCTCGCCAACGTGACTTACGTGGACGACATGGACGCCGTGGCCGACGGTTGCGACGCGCTGGTCGTGGCCACCGAATGGGATGAATTCAAAAAGCTGGACCTGGAACGCGCCCGCAAAGGGCTCTCCCACCCGATCATGTTTGACGGCCGCAACCTGTTCGATCGCGCCGAAATGGAGCAGCTTGGCTGGGTGTACAAAAGCGTGGGACGCTGACAGGCATTGTGAGTTTTGAGTTCTTAATTTTGAGCTGCAATGGGCCGTTTATCTAAAAACTCATTACTCAAAATTCAAAACCTGGTCGAGGTCGCCGCCGCTCTCATCTTCCGCAACGGCCGGATTCTGATCACTCAACGCCACCGGGACGCCCATCTTGGCGGGCTGTGGGAATTCCCCGGCGGCAAGCGCGAGCCGTGCGAAACCTTCAAACAATGCCTGAAACGCGAAATCCGCGAGGAACTCGGCGTGGGAATTTCCGTCGGTGCTCTGTTTGAGTCCGTCACGCACGCCTACCCGGAGAAGACCGTCCGGTTGGAATTTTTCGTGTGCCGCCTGACCGGCGGCGAGCCGCAACCAATCGGTTGTGCCGCCTTGCAATGGGTCACCCGCCGGGAACTGGGCGCTTATGAATTCCCCGCCGCCGATGCATGCCTGCTCCGTAAATTGCAGATGACGGCAACATTCTGGAAGCCGGCCTGATCCACTATTGCTGGCTCAGGAGGTGGATCGGGCGGAGCCTAGACCTTCCCGTAGGTTTCTTCGACGATCTGGCGGAAGATGTTTTCGCCCACGTTGACGATGCCCATTTCACGCTTGGCGTTCTCGGGCGAGTCACTGGCATGCGCGGCGTTGACCATGACCGTCGAGCCGAACTCGCGGCGGATGGAACCCGGCGGCGCCTTGGAGGGATCGGTTGGCCCGAGCACGTCGCGGATTTTGGCCACGGCGTTGACGCCTTCATAAACCAGCGCGATGCATTTCTCCGTGCCGGGCTTGGTCCAGTCCGCCTCCGGCAGTTCTCCGGGAGCGTGGCCGGACATGAAGCGGATGATGTTGTCGAATTGATTGTCGCCAAAGGTCGGGCAGAGCACTTCGCCCAGTTGATGCTCCACGGCGGGCGGAATCTTGAAACCGAATTCCTTTTCCAAAACGGGTCGGGCCCGGCTGCCCACCATGTCCCTGAGCCTGGTGCGCAGCACTTCGCGGACAGGCCCGTAAAATTCCATCGCCTGCGCTACGCTCATCCGGTGCACCTTGATACCCACGATGAACAGGCCGGTGCGCGAAAAGAAGTCAATCACATTGCCGGGCCGGCCGGTCGGAAAGCGGAAGTTGTCCGGTTTGATGAGCACCAGCGTGCGCTGGCCGGTTTCGCCGGCCGGATAGGCAATGACGTTTTCCAGCACGCCGCCGTCCTGGTCCGAATGGTGCGCCCATAATCTGAGCTTCGCGTCGGCTTCCTCCGCGTGGGGCGCGGCAAGGACCGCCGGCTCGAAGTATCGCACCTTCCCGTCGTCATCCAGCACCAGGTCGCCATAGGTGTCGCGGATGGTCTCGCCCACGCGTCGTTCGGGGCTGAGATTGCCCACCACGGAGCGGATCTTGCGCACGGCATCGTCGCCGCGAAAAAGCAGCACCATGACGCGCCGCCGCCGGCCGGTCTTGGGGTCGGGCGAGAAATTCTGAAGGACGTATTGCTGGAGGAGCTCCTGAATGCGCCGGTCCTGGGGGTCGTGCGCCGAAACAATGCTTCCGGCGTATTCCTTGACCAGTTCCACACCGGGCGCGAACATGCGCGCCGCCGCCAGGTCCAACCCCGTCCGGGAAATCAACCGGCTTAGAATGCCGCCCGTGCGCGACTTGTAGAGCGAATGGGGGGTGATGATGACATAAGCAAGTTGGGGTTGGGGCATAAATCAGCTGTTGGCGGGTGGAGGGGTTGGGGTTGACCCCGTGGTGACCTTCCCGCCCAAAATCTTGAACATGACCGTGCCGCAGGTCGGGCACTTGCCCTTGATCGCCTTTCGCCCGTTCTTCATCGTCTCTTCAACGCCGCTGGCGATCTCTTTTTTGGCTTTGCACTTAACGCAATATCCTTCAGCCATAAAATCTTTACCACCCTACGCTTCATGCGTCGGACAGTCCATAAGCTTACCGGGGGGGGTCTCGCCGAGTCAACTGGGAAAAGGATTGGCTCGCAACTAGTTGAAATTCAACACGATATTTGTCCAATCCCCCATTAAACTGCGGCCTGTTTCCGAAGCGCGGTTTTAACCACTTTTCCCATGGCATTCTTGGGTAAAACCGCTGTAAAAACCACCTTTTTGGGCACTTTATAGTCGGCTAGTTTGCTTCGCACATGCTGTAAAATGTCCTTTTCATCGGGTTTTTGCCCTTCCGCCGGCACGACAAAGGCCACCGGCTGTTCTCCTTTCCGGACATCCGGCATCCCCACCACCGCCGCCTCCTTGACAGCAGGATGTAGTTGCAGGATCGCCTCGATTTCGCGCGGATAAACGTTCAAGCCGTTTACCAGCAGCATGTCCTTTTTGCGGTCGGTGATGTAATAATAGCCGTCGGCATCACGATAACCGATGTCGCCAGTCAAGAGCCACCCGTTCCGGAATGCTTTGGCGGTCTCCTCCGGCTGGTTCCAGTACCCCAGCATCACGTTGCCACCCCGCACGCAAAGCTCGCCTACCTCACCCACCTCCAGCGTTTTACCCGTATCATCCTGCACGCTCATCTCGACGTTCGGGATCGGGCGGCCGACCGACCCCGGCTTCCGCACGCCATGGATGGGATTCTTTGCCACCACCGGGCTGGCTTCGCTCAACCCGTACCCTTCCAGCAGGGGAATCCCGAACTTGGCCTCAAACTCCGCCAGCACCTGGACCGGCAAAGGCGCTGAACCGCTGATGCAAATCCGAAACGGCAGCGGTACCGGTCCCGGCAAGCCGGTCAACGCGCGGTAGAAGGGGGGGATGGCCGGCAGGATGGTCGCCTGTCGTGCGCAAACCTCCTGGAGAATCTGACGGGGCTGGTTCAGCGACTTTACCAGCACCAGCGACCCGCCCACCAGCAGCGGCAGCAGCAGTCCCACGGTCAACATGTAGCTGTGAAACAACGGCAGCAACACCGCCATCCGGTCCACCTGCGCCGTTTCCAGTATCATCCGGCAACTCTCCACGTTATGCAGCAGGTTGCCGTGCGACAGCATGGCCCCTTTGGGCCGGCCCGTCGTGCCCGAAGTATAGATGATCACCGCCAGGTCCTTTTCGGAAGGCGAGACAGGAAAAGGAGCGCGCGCCGATGGTTTGAGCGCGGCAAACTGGTCGACCTTGAAAAATTTGACTTGCGGGCGCGCGGCCAACAACGGCGGCGCGTTTGCGGCCAGTTCCGCGTCGGTGATGACCACGTCTATGCCCGCGTCCTGCAGCAGATAATTCACTTCGTCCGGCTTGAGAAAATTGTTGATGGGCACCAGGACCGCGCCCGCTCCGAGGATGCCGAACACCGACGGGACAAATTCAGGTCGGTTTTTAAGCCACAGTCCCACGCGGTCGCCGGGCTTCACGCCAAATCGTTCGATGAGTTCCGCGGCCACGGCCTCGGCTTGCGCCAAAAGGGTGGCATAGGATAACTCCTCCTCGCCCCAATACAGGGCGATTTTGTCGCGCTGCTTTTCCGCTGAAGCAGCAAAGGCCGCGGCCAGATTCATGGTGCCCGACCTTACGCAAAACCCCCGATACCCCGCAAGACTTTGGGTAACCGGTCTCCCCGTCGCCCCCGGAACCGGCTGAGGTTTCAGAGAGATTGCCGTGCGTCGGCGTTCTGGGTTACCTTGGCCCGGTTCAACCAATCGCCAACACTGACCATGAACCTGCGCCACTTAATCCCCATCCTGGCTTCTTTAAACCTGTTCAACCTGGCCGTGGCCGAGCCCGTCCGCACCGGGCAGACTAACGCCACCACGCCGGCGGAGGATGCCAAGCCCAACAGCGTCAAGGTACCGGAGGGTTATGCGCTCACCGGCCAGTTCGACCGCGTGCTCGTAATGCGCTTCAAATATGAAACCGACCTGCTGGCCGGGCTGGAACGTCTGGTGAAGGAAAACCGGATCCGCAACGCCGTCATCCTGTCCGGCATCGGCTCCGTGAAAAGTTATCACTACCACACCGTCAGCAACGGGACGTTCCCCTCCAAAAATGTGTTTGTCAGAGACCCGGATGCCCCGGCTGACATCACCTGCATGAATGGCTATGTGATAGACGGACGCATCCATGCCCACATCACTTTGGCCGACCCGGTCAAGGCGTTCGGCGGACATCTCGAAGCGGGAACCCGCGTGTTCACCTTCGCGGTGGTCACCGTGGGCGTGTTCAAGGATGGCTTGGACCTCCGCGGTGTGGACGACAAGAACTACCGGTGATGGCGGCCTCAATAACGGATTTTGTCCGGTTTGGCTTCCCATTCCGCAAACACCTTGAGCGCCTCGCCCCGCAAGAGTTGTTTCATGCGAATCTTGCGGCGGCCGACGGGCTTCGCCACCTCGCGGTAGAGAAAGTCGTCGTCGAACCCGATCCGCGCGGCGTCCCGGCGGGTGTTGGCGTAACTGACGCTTTTGCAGCGGGCCCAATAGATGGCCGCCAGGCACATCGGGCACGGCTCGCAACTGGTGTACAGCTCGCAATCGTCGAGCTGGAACGTCTTGAGCCGGCGGCAGGCCGCGCGAATCGCCACAACCTCCGCGTGCGCCGTCGGATCATGCGTCGAGGTGACCCGGTTCCAGCCGCGGCCGACAATTTTGCCGCGCCGGACGACAATGGCTCCGAACGGGCCGCCGTGATTGCGGCGCATCTTCTGTAGCGACAGCCGGATGGCCTCGCGCATGAACTTCGTCTTCATTGAAAAAGGGTGATGGGATTTTGGGTTTTACTTAACAGTTGACCGGTTCGCACCGCATCGGCCAATCGGCCGCGGGACCAATGGCGCAAACGGTAAAGGGTGGCAAAGGTGAAATCGGGCGCCGCGCCGCCCCGCCGCCCCACCTGCTCCGCCCCGCGCCGGACGTTGTCCATCAGCCACGCGGGCAGCCGGGCATGATACGGGTTCCGCCGGACCTCCCCGGCGTGGCACGCCAGCGCCGCAGTCAAATCCGCCACGTCCGCGATGCTGGATTCGACCAGCAGGTTGGGCTCCGTCATCTGCCCCCAAAATTCGGTTTCCACCACGCAGCACCGGAACGCCGCCGGGAGGAGCTTGAGCGCATCCAGAACCAGCCGGTGCGTGCCGACGTGCGCCGGGTGGGCATCATTGGCGTGCGGCAGGAAAATCACCCGCGGCCGCGTCCGCGCCAGCATCCGGGCCGTGTTTTTAACCGCCTTCCGCCAGCGCGCCGGATGTTGGCGCCGGATTTCCGGGCGAAGCGTCACCCGGTTGGACAACGCCAGGTCAAAGCCGAGCATGTCACACGCGTCCTTCAATTCGCGCAGGCGCACCGCCTGCCGGTCCGGGTTGCTGCCGAGGGAGACGGCCACATTGACGACGTTCCATTTCGCTTCGCGCAACAGTCGCAACGCCAATGCGCCCACAATGCACTCGTCGTCCGGGTGCGGCGAGAACATCAAAACCTTCGGCGCCCGGCCTGGCATCGGGGGTCGGCGCGGGAGCTTCGGCGGGCGGCCGAGGGGCAGCCGGATGCCGCTCCGGAAAAGCCGCGCGTGTGCCGTGACAAATTGTTTGAACGGGTTGGTTCCGGGTTTCATCCGTAATTCAAGCTTCCCGGGTATGGCGGCCAAAAAGCAACCGCAAACTGTTGAGCACCACGACCACGGTGCTGCCTTCGTGTCCGACCACACCCACCGGCAGGGGAATCCGGCCGAGCAGCGCAAACGTCACCAGCACCGCGACGGTCCCGAGCGAAACAACCAGATTCTGGCGGATGATGCGGCGCGCGCGCTGGCTGAGGCGGAAGGCGGACAGAAAATTCTCCAGCCGGTCGTGCATCAGCACCACGTCCGCCTGTTCGAGCGCGGCATCCGCCCCGCGCGCGCCCATGGCCACGCCGATGTGCGCCGCCGCCAGGCTGGGTGCATCATTCACGCCATCGCCCACCATGGCGACCTTCTTGCCCTGCCGGCCCAGCTCGTTGATGGCCGCCACTTTTTGTTCCGGCTTCAATTCCGCCCGCACGTCGTCCAGCTTCAATTGTTCGCCCAGATGTTCGGCGGCCACCCGGCGATCCCCGGTCAAAACCACCGTGCGCAAGCCTTCGCCGCGCAGGTCCTTTACGACCGACGCGGATTGCGGCCGGATGTCATCGCGCAGGACCACCCGCCCCAGCAGGTCGGGCGCCTCGATCCAGACCTCGGAAAACCCGGCGTCGGTCACCGGTACCAGCGCCAGCACATCGCCGTGCCGGCCCTGCGCGAACCAATCGCGCCGGCCCAGCCGGTAATCGCGGCCGTCCTGCCGGGCGCACAAACCCTGGCCCGTCACGGATTCAAACCGCTCGAAGTGGATTGGCTCGAGCTGCTGCTGCTTGCCGTGGCGGGTGATGGCGCGGGCCAGTGGATGCGTCGAAAGTTTTTCCAGCGAATAGGCCAGCCGGGCAACCTCCCGCTCCCGTCCGGGCGGAAAACTCTCGACCGTTTCCACCCGCAATTCGCCGGTCGTGAGCGTGCCGGTCTTGTCCAGGGCGACCACGTTGACTTCGGCGAGCTTTTCCACCGCCGCGCCGCCGCGGAACAGGATGCCATGGCGCGCTCCCCAGGCGATGGCGGCCAGCACGGCCGACGGAATGGAAAGCACCAGGGCGCACGGCGACGCCACCACTAGCAGCGTCATCGTGCGGTAAAACGCGCTGTGGGACTCGACGGCGGACGCGAACGGCGCCAGTCCGAACCCGAGCCACCACACAAAAAACATGGCAAAGGACAACCCCAGAACGGCATAGGTATAAACCACGCTGAACCGGTCGGTGAATTGCTGCGCCGGCGCCTTTTGCTGCTGGGCCTCCTTGATGAGGGTGACGATCTTCTGCAGCGAACTCTCGGCCGCCGGCCGGACCACGACCACTTCAACCACGCCCCAGAGATTCAGAGTGCCCGCCAGCACCGGGTCGCCCCTGCCCTTTTCGACCGGCGCGGCCTCTCCGGTCAAATTGGACTCGTCCGCCGCCGTGTTGCCCTTGGCGATTTCGGCGTCCACCGGAAACTGGGCTCCGGGCTTGATGAGCAGGCGCATGCCCGGATGGAGCAGCTCGACCTTGACCTCGCGTTCCTGCCCGGCGGCATCCAGCACCGTGGCCACCTTGGGCGCGTCGCGGAAGAGGGCGCGGATTTCCTTCTGCGTCCGGCCCAGCGCATAATGTTCCAGCGCGCCGGAGAAGGAAAACAGGAACAGCAGCGTGGCGCCTTCACCCCACGCGCCGATGCACGCGCTGCCGGCCGCCACAGCGAGCATGAGAAAGTGGACGTCCAGCGTGCGCTTTTGCAGCCGCTCCAAGACTTCCTCAGCCGGGAAGAAGCCGCCCGCGACAAAACTCAGGATGTAGGCAACCAGCGACCAGCCGCCGGTCAGGAGGAAGCGCGCGGCGAGGCCGAGCCCGCCACAGAGGATGGCTGCAGCCAGTTGCCATTTCCACTCGTTGATGTGCTCCTCGATGTGCTCGGCGCTTTCCAGGAACTCGACGTCGCGCGGGACGACTTTCGGAAACGGCAGGTCACGCCAGCGCCAGAACTTGGGCGCCGTCGGGCAGGTAACGCGGGCGATGGTGGTGGTCGGGCCGTCGTTTTGGATGGTGATTTTCTGGCGTTCGGCCTCGGACAAGGGGTTGCCGCAGCTCCCGCAATCGCTCTGGCCGGTCAGCAGGCCGCAGGTCTCCCCCACGGCGCTCCGCGCGGCTTCGAACTTGTGCGTCAGCCGTTCGGTGAGGGGTTCGACCTCCACCCGGCCCAGCGTGGCGACGGAAATTTTCTGGTGGGCCCGGTCAATCGTGACCGCTTCGAGCGCCGGCTCTTCGGCCAAGGTGTCCACGACCGAACGGGCGAGACAACGGCCGGTCTCGTCCGCGGCGGATTGCTTTTCAGGCGCCGAACTCATGGCTGACGGCTTGTAACATACCGCCGGGCCGGGCGCGATGCAAAAAGGCGGCCTCAAATGGACTTTAGGCTGTTCAAACCGCAGCAGGTATGGCATTAATTTATGCCATTATTTCACGTAAACGAAGGACGATATGACAATCGACATCGACAAAGCCCCGACGGCCAACCAAAAACTGCTGGCCTGGGTCAGGCAGGCCATCGAACTCTGCCAGCCCGCCAACCTCCACTGGTGCGATGGCTCCGACGCGGAGAATCAGGCGCTGTGCGACCTGATGGTCAAAGGCGGAACGTTCATCAAGCTCGACCCGAAGAAGCGGCCGGGCTGTTACCTGGCCCGTTCGCACCCCAGCGACGTCGCGCGCGTGGAAGACCGGACTTTTATCTGCTCCAAAACGAGAGACGAAGCCGGGCCCACGAATAACTGGGCCGACCCGGCGGAGATGCGACAGAAACTGCTCGGCTTGTTCAAGGGTTCCATGCAGGGCCGCACGATGTACGTCATTCCCTTCGCCATGGGCCCGCTGGATTCGCCCCTGTGCAAAATCGGCGTTGAAATCACCGATTCCCCCTACGTCGTCGTCAATATGCGCATCATGACGCGTATGGGCCGGGCGGTGCTGGACAAGCTCGGCGCGAACGGCGCGTTCATTCCCTGCCTGCATTCCGTGGGCGCGCCCCTCAAGCCGGGCCAGGCCGACGTGCCCTGGCCCTGCGAGCCGGACCCGAAGAACAAATACATCGTTCATTTCCCGGACGAGCCGTTGATTTGGTCCTATGGCTCGGGCTATGGCGGCAACGCGTTGCTCGGCAAAAAATGCCTGGCGCTGCGCATCGCCTCCAATATCGCCCGCAAAGAAGGCTGGATGGCGGAACACATGCTCATCCTGAGCCTCACGTCACCCCAGGGCAAAAAGTATTACGTGGCCGCCGCCTTTCCCAGCGCCTGCGGCAAAACCAACCTGGCCATGATGCAGCCTTCGCTGCCGGGCTGGAAGGTCACGACGCTGGGCGACGACATTGCCTGGATCCGCGTCGGCAAGGACGGCCGGTTGTACGCCATGAACCCCGAGAGCGGTTTCTTCGGCGTCGCCCCGGGCACCTCGACGAAGTCGAATCCCAACGCGATTCTGACCATCGCCAAAAACACCGTCTTCACCAACGTGGCGCTGACGCCCGACGGCGATGTCTGGTGGGAAGACATGGGCGTGCCGGCGCCGGCCAGGGCCATTGACTGGGAAGGCAAGGAATGGACGCCGGATTGCGGGCGCAAGGCGGCGCATCCGAATTCGCGCTTCACGGCCCCGGCGGCGCAATGCCCGGTGATTGATCCCGCCTGGCAGAGTGCCGAGGGCGTGCCGCTGGCGGCCATTCTTTTCGGCGGACGCCGGCCGGGCACCATCCCGCTGGTGAATGAGGCGTTTGACTGGGAGCACGGCGTGTTCATGGGTTCGGCCTGCGGCTCGGAAACCACCGCCGCGGCGCTTGGCCAGGCCGGTGTGCTGCGCCGCGACCCCTTCGCCATGCTGCCGTTCTGCGGTTACAACATGGGTGATTATTTCGCGCACTGGCTGTCGTTCGCCCAGCGCACCGACCGCGCCAAGCTGCCCAAGGTCTATTTCGTCAACTGGTTCCGCAAGAACGGTGACGGCCGCTTCCTCTGGCCGGGTTTCGGCGAAAACAGCCGGGTGCTCAAATGGATTTGCGAACGGGCCGAAGGCACCGGCCGGGCGCAAAAAACCCCGATCGGGAACCTGCCAACGGTTGAGGCGATCGATTTGTCCGGTCTGGACCTGCCGGCCGGCAACCTCGCGGAATTATTGGCCGTGGACCTGGGCGGCTGGAAAAAGGAAGTCGAGGACGTGGCGGCGAATTACGCCAAATTCGGCAATCATCTGCCGCCAACCTTGAACGACCAGCTGGCCGGTTTGCGCCAGCGGCTGGGTTGAACGTCGCTGCCCTGATCCTGGGGAAACCCGTTCGTTTCCTGCAAGTGGTTGCAGCGCGACTGCGGTTGTCGGGACAAGCTGACCGGCGGTTGAAACGGATGCTTTCTGCTTGCGTTGGAGGAACGCTTGGTCCATTCAGTGCAGCAAACAATTCTCATACCATGAAAAATTCCTTTATCCCTCTCGCTTCGATACTCGTTTGTCTTGGCGTTCTGCCGCTGCACGCGCAACCCGGGCCGGGGCCCGGCCGTCCCGGCGGGCCGCAACTCAGCGGCGCCATCAGCAAACTGTTCGGCGACAACCAAACCTTCTCCGCCACGATGGAAATGGGGGTCAAGGACCGAGCCGGCCAGCCCATCACCATCCCCGGCAAGCTTTCCTTTGACACCGGCAAGTCGCGCTTTGAAGTCAACATAGCCGACATGCACGGCGGCCGCATGCCGCCGGACGCCGCCGCCCAAATGAAAGCCATGGGCATGGACGTGATGATCACCATCTCGCGCCCGGACCAGAAGACGGCCTATTTGATCTATCCGGGTTTGCAGAGTTACGCGCAAATCCAGACGCCCAACGCCGAAAACGCCCTGACCAACACCGACTTCAAGGTGGAGATCACCGAGATCGGCAAGGACACCCTGGACGGCCACTCCTGCGTGAAAAACAAGTACGTCGTGACCGACAAGGAAGGCGTCAAACACGAATCCACCGTCTGGAACGCGACCGATCTGAAAAAGTTCCCGATCAAAATTCAGACCAGCGAACATGGCGATGAAGTGACCATGGCGTTCAAGGATGTCTCCCTCACCAAGCCCGCGGCGAGCCTGTTTGAGCCGCCGTCCGATTTCAAAAAATACGACAACATCCAGCAGTTGATGCAGCAGGAAATGATGAAGCGCATGGGGGGCGGCATGCCCGGTGGCATGCCCGGCGGCATGGGCCATCCCCCTGGCGGTCCGCCGCCTGACTCAACCAAGTAGCGTTTTCGCCTTCGCCAGCGCTTCGTCGAGTTTGGCGGCGTCCTTGCCGCCGCCGCGGGCGTTGTCCGGCTTGCCGCCGCCTTTGCCGCCGACGATGGGCGCAAGCTGCTGGATGATTTTGCCCGCCTGAACTTTCGCGGTGAACTCGGGGGAAACGGTCGCCACCAGCGCGACCGCGCCGCCCGAGGCGCCGCCCAGGACCGCCACCCCCTTGAACCGGCTTTTCAAGGCGTCGGCCACAACCTGGAGATAATCGCCATCCGAGTCGGGAAAATTCTGCGTGATGAGCGGGATGCCGTTGACCTCGTGCGCCCGCGTGAGCAGCCAGGCGG
>Ga0335069_10003088_pt1 | contig 25359 bp, 24 predicted proteins | sample Lox_Sample_11_FD_206714 | JGI IMG/M metagenome (GOLD analysis project Ga0335069, IMG submission 206714) | Soil microbial communities from Loxahatchee National Wildlife Refuge, Florida, United States - Lox_Sample_1.1 | ecosystem: Environmental > Terrestrial > Soil > Wetlands | place: USA... | reverse complement strand
ACTTTATGGTGAGCTCGTAGTTGCTCTCCGCGTCCTCCGGCAGCTCCTCCACCATGAATCCGCCCTTGCCGTCTAGGCGCTCGTAGTGCGCGATGAGACCGGGAGAGGTTCCGGTCTCAAGGAACTTCTTCGTCAGCTTCCGCCGGTCGTCTTCGCTAAGGCCCTCGCGGTAGCGGTACATGGTCATTTCCAAACGCTTCATGACGTGCACCTCCTATCTCTTCTCGACGCTAGGGCCGCGCGCCGCTATTGCCAGAGGCGAAGGCCACAGATTCGTGGCTGGTTGACCCGCGGTCACTAGGGTCTGATGACCTTCGCACCGGGTTGGGCCCACCGAGGTTCTACCGGTTTGTTGTCACAGTCTCGGGCGGGCGACCTGACGGCGCAGCACCGCGACCTCATGCCGCAGCGCCACGTTGTCAGGCAGCCGACAGTTCTACTGGCTCATAGTTCGGCATGCGTCCGATCGTACGGAAAACGGCCACCCTGACCCGGCCAATTTCCCATGGGTCATGCGGGCGGGCTGGCGGCGCCCGGGGCGTGGCTGACGGCAGCGCCGGGCTGAGGCAGCGGCGCTCCGGGCCGGGTGAGCGGCCCAGAGCGCAGGAGCGTGCCGGCGACGATCGCGCCGAAGACCAGGATGGCGGCGGAGCACCAGAAGGCGGTGCTGTAGCCGTGGATCAGCGCAAGTCCGGTCAGTTGCGGACTGGGCCGGCCGTGGATCGCGGTAGCGGGGCTGATGTGGGTGGTGATGTAGCTCGCGACGGCGCTGGCGAAGATGGTGTTGAGCAGGGAGGTGCCGATCGAGCCGCCGAGCTGCTGGCCGGTGTTGACCGTAGCGGAAGCCACGCCTGCATCGGTCGGCGGGACGCCGAAGGTGCCGGTGTTGAACACAGGAGCGAACACCAGGCCCAGACCCAACCCCATCATCAGCAGCGAGGGCAGGACGGCGGTGGCATAGCTGGAGTGCACCCCGATCCGGGTCAGCAGGGCCAGGCCGCCGGCCGCGAGCAGCATCCCGGTCGGGACCAGGGGCCGGGGCCCGGTACGGGGCATCAGGACGATGTTGCAGGTGATCGAGGACGCCATGATGCAGGCGACCATCGGCAGGAAGGCCACGCCGGTGACGATGGGGGAGAACCCGAGGGTCTGCTGCAGGTAGTAGGTCAGGAACAGGAACAGCCCGAACATGCCCATCGCGGCGATCAGCATGCTCAGGTACGCGCCGCCGCGGTTGCGGTCGGCGACGATCCGCGGCGGCAGCAGCGGTTGTGGCGCGCGGGTCTGCCGCCAGCCGAACAAGACGAGCAGCACCACCCCGGCGGCCAGGAATCCCCAGGTGGAGGGGGTGTGCCAGCTATGCAGCGCGGCGTTGGAGAAGCCGTAGACGATGCAGAACATGCCACCGGAGACCAGCGCCGCGCCGGGCAGGTCCAACTTGGGCCTGCCCCGTGTGGGCTGGCGGTGCAGCAGCGTCACGGCCCCGGCGGCGGCGATGGCGGCGAAGATCAGGTTCACGTACAGGCACCATCGCCAGGACAGGTATTCGGTCAGCACTCCGCCCAGCAGCAGCCCGACCGCGCCGCCCGCCCCGGCGACGGCGCCGAACACGCCGAACGCCTTGCCGCGCTCCGCCGGATCGCTGAACGTCACGGTCAGCAGGGACAGTGCCGACGGGGCCAGTAGCGCGCCGAACGCGCCCTGACAGGCCCGCGCCGCCACCAGCATGCCGAAGCTCACCGCGGCCCCGCCTACCGCCGAGGCGGCCGCGAAGCCGATCAGGCCGGCCACGAACGTCACCTTGCGGCCGAGCAGGTCAGCCAGCTTGCCGCCCAGCAGCAGCAGGCTGCCGAACGTCAGCGCGTACGCCGTGACGACCCACTGCCGGTCCACGATGGTGAAGTGCAAGTCCCGCTGCGCGGTCGGCAGCGCGATGTTCATGATCGTCGCGTCCAGCACGATCATCAGCTGGGCGAGCGCGATCACTCCCAGGATCAGCCACCTGTGCCGGTCGGACTGGCCGCCGGCCGGGCCGGAGCCGTCGTAGCTGACCGCGCTATCGGGCATGAGTCCCCGCCAATCTGGAGGCTAGCTCTCCGATGCCTGTGCTGACGATATCATCATCCGGAGATTTGATCTCCGCATAGAGGAGGTACCCATGAGCCCCGCCGACGCGGAGCCGGCCGACCCGCGAACGTCATGTCGGCCGCTGCGCCGCGACGCCGAGCGCAACCGCCAGAAGATCCTGGACGCGGCCGCCGAGGTGATAGCCGAGCGCGGCCTGGACGCGACCCTGGACGACGTGGCCCGCCAGGCCGGCGTGGGCGTGGGCACCGTGTACCGGCGGTTCCCTGGTAAGGAGGCCCTGGCCGAGGCGTTGTTCGACGAGCGTCTCGGCACGCTGGCCGCCATCGCCGAGCACGCGCTGGCCGACCCGGACCCATGGGCCGGTCTGGTCCGCTACCTGGAACAGGCCGCCGAACTGCTGACCGCCGACCTCGGCCTGCGCCAGATCCTGACGTCGGCCTCCCTCCGGCACAGCCAGGCAAGCCAGGCCCGGGCGCGGATGGAGCCGGTCGTCACCAGGCTGGTCGAGCGGGCCCAGGCGGCCGGGGCGGTGCGTGCCGACCTGCGGACGACCGACATCCCGCTGACCCTGTTCATGATCGCGGCCGTCGCCGACTACGCCCGTCCCGTCCGACCCGCCACCTGGCGCCGGTACCTGGCCCTGTTCCTGGACAGTCTCCCTGCGGGCCGGGCCGCGCCCACGACCCTGCCCGAGCCGGCGCTGAGCCCGGCCGAGATGGAGCAGGCCCTTCGCTCCGGGCCGGCTCGCCAGCGCCCGGCGGCCGAGTGACACCCGAACGGGCCGGGTATCACCGGTCTCCGCCCGCTGCGACGCCTCGGCCGCTATCAACCCCTTTCGCCGGCCCGAGCGCAGGACGAGAGGGAGCCCGGCCGCAGCCCTAGGGGCGGAGGCCGAGATACTCGAGGGTGTGCGTGTGGGGATCGCCCATCATCTCGGCTGGGCCGTGGCTGTCACGGCATCGGCCGGGCACGAAGTCGTGGATCGCCGGCGGATCGAGCTGATCGAACCCGGTATGCCGACGGCACCGATCGAACACGACGCCAAGCCTCTCGATGACGCCGCTGCTGCGAGGATGGTCGCGGAGGTCCGGGCGTCGGCGCTGCGGGCGACATCGGTGTCGCTGGATCAGCTCGCCGCCTCGCTACCCGGACCGATCGTCTCGATGTCGCTACGAGCCTGGCCGCTCGACTTCCCCGATGACATCGCCGTCCAGCGCCGCCCGCCGTATGAGTCCCGGGCCGACTCGGTCATGTACTGCCAGGTGCTCTCGGAGTGCGCCCACGAGCGCGGCTGGCAGGTGCACCTCTACGGCGCGAAAGACGTGGAGGCGCAGGCGGCCGGCATCCTCGGTGAGCGAGCCGGCGATGTGCTCCACCGACCGCGGGCAACGCTGGGACCGCCGTGGACCAAGGACCACCGGATCTCGCTCGCCGCCACGATCGTGGCCCGCTGAACCTGTACGGGACGGCATCCGGCGGCCGGGATACCGTCAGGTGCCGCTTGACCGTTACGCCTCGTCTCCGGGCCAGACCCGCACGCTGCGCTGCGACGCATCACGGATCAGTTGCGCGTTCGTGCTGACCCGCGTGTCGCCGGTCCCGAGCCGGCAGATGAACTCCAGCGGCCCGCTCGGCGGCAGCGGCCATGCCCACCACCGCAAGACCACACGGTGCGAACTGCCGCCGCCGCCGCTCGATCGCAGGATCGGCCCGGCCGGCTCGGCGTCACCGTCTGATCTCCCGCTGATGACCTCGCTGCCATCGGCGAGCTGCAAGCTGACCTGGTAGGACTGCCGCTCTGCGAGCATGCCTCTCGGCGCGCCGGGCACCGGGTCTTCGTCGAAGCCGGGGGCATCTGGCCGGATGAGGCGGGTCACGAAGAATTCGAAACCATTGCTGTAGGCCCATATGCCGGTAACCGCGATCGCGGTCTGCTCGGACCGGTCAAACTGCAGGGTGCCGATCGGCACGAGGGCAGGGAATTCCGTCTCCGGCGGGTCCCATGGACGAGGCACCCTGCGTGCCAGCGCCGGGACCGGTGGTCGTTTGCGAAAGGAGCGCATGACATCAGCCTTCCACCGCGCCGGCTGACGGTACATAGCCCATGACCGGGCTGCGCTTTCGGCGATCACTGTTGGCATCTTCGCCGGCGCTCGGGTTGGCTGGTCGTATCCGGATCCATCCCGGCCGCTCCGGAAGGCGTGCTGGCGGCGATCACGGCACGGCGCAGTGTAGTGAGGTGGGCAATGAACAGTGGGGGCAGCCCCTTGCTGTCGGTTCGTGCGGAGGCCCGGCAGCTGGTGGCCCCCGATTATGCCGTCGTGGACGGGCTGATCGAGGACACCGCGGAATCGAAGGTAGCGGCGGTACGGTCGGTCGCCGACAGCCTGGATCGCCTGGCCGCCGACCTGGCCGCCCTTGGCGCGGTGCCGTTCGATGAACACGCCAGGCGCCGCCCGCTGACGTGGTCGGCGCATTCCTCAGCCACCCGGGAGGAGGTCTACCACGATAGGGAAACCATGCGGATGGAGCCGAGCGGGCAGGTGACCGCCACGGTGGCGCTGCAGGTCATTATCCGGGACCCGGATGCACGGGACGAGCTCGGCGGCGTGCTGGCGGCTCACCCAGGCCTGAACGTGCACGGCGTGACGTGGCACGTTGACTGGGATAACCCGGCCTGGCCGCAGGTCCGCGCCGCCGCGATCAGCGCCGCCATCGGCAAGGCCCGGGACTACGCCGCTGCGCTGGGTGCCACGGTGCGGCACGTCGAGCACATCGCCGACGTCGGCCTGCTCGGCGGCGACACGGCGCCATACCAGCCGTTCCACGCCGCGCTGGCCAAGGCCTACGGCTGCGGCGGCCAGCCAGGGACCCCGGCGCTCACTCCTGTTCCGCAGGAGCTCATCGCGACCATCGAGGCTCGCTTCCGCACGACCGACGTGACCCTGCCAAGCGCTTAAGACCACATCTGGCCGCTCAGGCCGGGCAGCCGAGCCCGCCGTCGGCCGGACGGATGGCGATGGTCACAGCACGAAGTAGTCCTCGCGGATTACCTGCACGCCGAGCGCGCGGCGAGCCTTGTCCGGATCGTCGACGCAGACCACGGCGAAGAACAGGTCGTCGGAGACGCGGACCGGCACCAGTAGGTCGGCGTTGACGCCGGCGTTGGCGAGCTTACGGAACGTGGCCGCCCCGACGCCGGGCTGGTTTTCCATCCTGATGGTCAGCGCCGGGCGCCTCGTGTACCCGATCCCGGCGCCGGCGAGCGCCGTCTCGGCGCTGGCCTCGTCGTCGGCGATGAACGCCACCGTGCCGTCTTCCCCGTGAGTGGTGGCGCACAGGATCAGGTTGACGCCACGGCCGGCCATCGCTTCGCACAGCCGGGCCAGCTCGCCGGGCCGGTTCTTCAGGTCCACGGTGAACACGCTCATCTGGCGCTCCTCGGTCCGCACTAGTGCGAGCCTATCTCGCGAGGAGCCGGGCCCTGTTGCTATGGGCGTGCTGGTGGCCAAGGATGGTACTGCCGAGACGTGGAGGGCGGGCTCTGGCATATGCCGGATATGCGGCTGACGCACGTGCACCCCATGCGGTGGCTCGGGCAGCGTGATCGCGACTTCGCCGCGCTGCGCCGTGCCACCCGGGCAGCGATCATCATGCCGGCCATGTTCGCCCTCGGTGACAAGGTCATCGGCAACCCCCAGCTGGCGACGTTCGCGGCGTTCGGGTCGTTCGCGATGCTGCTCCTGGTTGACTTCGGCGGCCCCATGGCCGAACGGCTCCAGGCCCAGGCAGCGCTCGCCGTGACCGGTGCGGTGTTCGTCTGCCTGGCCACGCTGGCCTCCCAGACCGTATGGCTCGCGGCCGTTGCCATGGCGGTGGCGGGGTTCGGCGTGCTCTTCGCCGGCGTGGTCAGCTCGGTGCTGGCCGGGGCGATCACGCGGCCGCGCAGGCGGACCAGGCGGTCGGGATGTTGCGCAGTACCTTCCTGGCCACGCCCTACCGCCCGACCGGGCTGAGCACTCCGGCTAGGACGACCGCGCGCCTGGTCGACGAGCTGGCCTGGCTGAACAGCATTGTCATTCAGCCGGGGCTCCACCTCGGCGGCGCCAGCCGCGCCGTGCTGAGGGCCAAGGAGGCCGCGGCCGCGGTTCTCGACCGGGCCGCGGATCTCCTGGACGTCACGGGCGGGAGCAGCGGTGAGCTCGACGCCGCGCTGGCCGAACTGGCCGCCGCGCACGCCGACGTGCAGGAGGACGTGATGACCGACCTGCCGGTCCGGTCCCTGCGGCCGGCGAGCGACCCGGCCGCGGCCGGGGAGCCGGCCGGCGAGTTCGCCACCTCGCTTGACCCGGCCTTCCGGGCCGGGGAGCTGAGCTACGCGGTCTCGCTCATCGCGCGCACCACCGAGCTGACCGCGGCCGCCGAGCGGCGGAGCTGGCGGGACCGGTGGCTCGGCCGCCAGCCCGAGGGGGTGCCGGGGACGCTGTCCGCGGCCCGGGAACGGATCACGTCCTATCTGGAGCCGCACTCGGTCTGGCTGCACAACAGCTTGCGCGGTGCCGCCGGGCTGGGGCTGGCGGTGCTCGCCGCGAGATTGACCGGGGTCCAGCACTCGTTCTGGGTGGTCCTGGGCGCGCTGTCGGTGCTCCGCTCGAACGCGCTGAACACCGGGCAGGACGCCATCCGCGCCCTGCTCGGCACGGTCGCGGGTTTCATCGTCGGCGGGGCCCTGCTCGCGGGGATCGGCACGAACACCACGGTGCTGTGGTTCCTGCTGCCCGTGGCGGTCTTTCTGGCCGGGGTCGCTCCGGCGGTCATCTCGTTCGCCGGCGATCAGGGTGGCCGGCGGGGAGCTGCCCCAGCCGCTCGCTCACGACACGGCCGCCGACGGCCGCCTGGACCGGGCCGTACGCCGCGACCTGCTCGGTAACGACGGCACAGCCAGCGCCACCGCGATCCGGATGATCTGGACCGGCGACCACCTGGACGTCGTCCGCCATCTGCAGGCGGCCATCATGTCGCCGGTCTCGACCACGGCCGGCCCGCCCGCAGGTAGCCACGTCATCCCGCCGCTTCCCAGGCGATTCCCGGCGCAGCTCCGGTAATCCGGCTCGCCCCGGCGACCCGTCATCCAGAGACCATCGCCCGGCCTGAGCTTGTCGGGGCCGCTGCCGCATGGCGGAGGTGATCGAAGGCATTGTGCGTGCGAGACTGCGGCCATGGAAGATGTCGCTGCCCGCACACCGGGCCGGGTCGCCGCGAACGGTATCGAGCTGGCGTACGAGACGTTCGGTGACCCGGCCGCGCCCCCGGTGGTGCTCATCATGGGTCTGGCGACGCAGATGATCGCCTGGCCAGACGAGCTGTGCGAAGGCCTGGCCCGGCGCGGCCTGTTCGTCGTCCGGTTCGACAACCGGGATGTCGGTGAATCGACCCACCTGCGGGACCTCCCGCCGCCGCGGCTGGCCGACATCGTGGTGCGGCGCAGGCCCCCGCCGTACTCGATCGGCGACATGGCCGCCGACGTGGCCGGGCTCATCGACGGCCTGGGGCTGGGTTCGGTCCATCTGGTCGGGGCGTCGATGGGCGGGTTCATCGCGCAGGCCGTCGCGCTGGAGTACCCGGCCCGGGTTCGCACCCTCACGCTGATGATGACCTCCACCGGGTCCCGCCGGGTGGGCCAGCCCAAACCCCGGGTCTACGCCCGGCTGCTGCGGCGGCGCGGGGCCGACGACCGGCCCGCGGCCATGGCCGCGGCCGTGGAGACCTTCCGGCTCATCGGCTCGCACGGCTTCGCGTTCGACGAGCAGTACATACGTGACCTTGCCGGGCGGAGCTGGGACCGGGGCTATGATCCGGGCGGTGTCCGGCGGCAGCTCGCGGCGAGCGCGAGCCAGCCGAACCGCACGGCGGATCTCCGCCGGATCACGGTCCCGGTACTGGTCATGCACGGGCTGCATGACCCGCTGGTCGGGCCGAGCGGGGGCCTGGCCATCGCCCGGGCCATCCCGGGCTCCCGTTTCGTGGGGTTCTCCGGCATGGGGCACGACCTGCCCCGGGCGCTGTGGCCGGAGTTCGTCAACCAGATCGCCGCGCAGGCCGCGCCAGGCGAACAGCGCAGCGGCCAGAGACCACCAGCGGACTAGCCGCTACGGGTATCCGGTGAGGAAGCGCGCGAGGGCTGCGCGATAGGCACCGGGGTCGGTATCCATCGCGGAGACGTGGTCGGCCCCGGCGACGCGAAGGTAGGTCACCAGCCGCGGCCTGCCTCGGGCGAAGGCGTCCGCCAGGCCAGGTGGGACGATGGTGTCCGCGGTTCCCTGGATCAGCAGCACCGGGACGTGCAGAGACGTTTCGTGCTGCACCTGGTTGAACTGGGCGAAACTGAGGCTCGTACGCCAGGCCAGCAGCCTCTCGGTGAGGCTGACCAGCGGGGCCGGGAGGCCGTGACGGTGTCCTTGGTAGCTGAGGGTGGCCTGCCAGTCCAGGATCGGAGAGTCGAGAACCAGGCCGCGAACCCGGCTGCGAACCGGCGAGTCTTCGGCCGTCACCATGGCCATGGCCCCGCCGAGAGAGTAGCCGAATAGCACGACGCCGCTCGCGCCCTGCCCGGTGGCATAGCGGACGGCCGCGTCGACGTCGCGCCATTCCGTGGCGCCCAGATGGTTCTGGTGATCCGGGCTGGCGGGCGCGCCGACGTCGTTGCGATAGGTGATCGCCAGGATAGGGAATCCGAGATCATGCAGGGCCGGGATGACGGCCAGGGTGTCGGCCCGGTTGCCGCCGAGGCCGTGAATGAGGATGACCCAGGTGGACCGGCGGCCGCTGATCTGCCAGGCAGGCATCTCGCCGAGCGCCGTTGGAACGCGAACGGTGCTGTAGTGAAGGCCCAGCGCCGTCATCGGGTCACCGGTGTAACGGCCGGGCTCGATACCGGTTTGCTGGCCGACGGCGAGGTGCCCGGTGATATCCGAGATGCGGCGGGTGACGAACCCGTTGCCGGAAGCGGTGACCGACCCGGCGATGCCGTGCCCGCCCGGCCAGGCCAGGCGGAAGCTGCCGGGCTCGGCCGCGTCCGGGCCGGCGGTCAGCATCACTGTCGCATCCCCGGTGCCGATGGCCAGTACCCGCAGCGGGTAGGTGTCGTGGACGTGAGTGACGGCTACGAGCCGGGACGTGAGATACCAGGCGAACCCCACGGTCAGGCCCGCCGCCAGCAGCAACGCTGTGAGCACGGCAGCCGCCGCAAACATCCGGCGCTTGCGGCGTCGCTGGGACGGCGGTTGCGGCCCTTCCCGCCCCGGCCCTAGCTGACGGTGACTGTGTCGCACGTGGTGACTCCTGGCCGCGGGGTAGCTAACGCCCAGCATCCCTACGTCGCGGAACGGACCGCTAGGGGGCAGTTGTGCCCCTTGCGCTGTCACCGGGATAACAGAGCATCACCGTTGTGCCGTCGGTGTCGGGTGCCGAGCGGATGTGGTAGCTGCCGCCGGCGGCCTCGAACTGATGAATGATGTTCTGCTTGAGCGCCCAGGCGCTGGCCAGCCTCCGCGGATCGACGCCAGGCCCGTCATTGTCCACGCTGACCTCCACCTGCGTGGCCGATGACCAGCCGGTGAGCCGCGCCGGGTAGCCATACCGGTGATAGGAGGCGTTGTTCAGCAGTTCGCGGACCGCCTCGGCCATCAGCAAGGCCGGCATCCCCGGCGGCTGGTCGTTCAGGGCGGTGATGTCGGTGTCCAGCCGCATCGCGGCGGCGTAAGTCGACGCGAGGCGGGTGAGCTCGTCACGCAGTCGTACGGGTGCACGCGGGTCCGCAGCCAGCAGGGCCAGCAAGTCGGCCCGGAACCTGGGCGCCCACGCCCGCACCTGATCGGATGACATGGTGCCGCGTCGTACCTCGCGCAGCAGCGCTTTGGGCACGTCATGGCCGATCTGCCAGATACGGTCAGCGGCCGCGAACTTGCTGCGCTCGGCCGACAGCAGGGCGATCATCTGCCGCAGCGTCTCGGCCTGGCCAGTGATGCTGCGCAACAGGCGGAACCCCATCAGCGCGACAATGTAGAAGGCGAGGTATGAGGTGGCATTCACCCAGGCGGCCGCCACACTCGCCTGGTCTGATGCGGGCGGCCCAGGAAAAGAGGACAGCACAGCCATCAGGTAAGCGGCGGCGAGGCCGGCGACAGCCAACCCCCCGGTCCAGGCCCGGCGGGCCGCGGCAGCGATGATCACTGCGCTGATGACCGTGTAAGGCTCGGCCCAGAACCCGCTGCCCGCCCGCGCCGCGGGCGGGGTGAGGGCGGCCAGGATGAACAAGGCGGCTACACCGGCGACGGTCTCGCTCGCCAGCGTCGCCGCGTCGAATGGCTCCCGGCCGTTCGGCCTGGCCAGGCGGCGGCCCGCCCGCGTGAAGGTTACGGCGGACAGGCACGCGAGCACCGCGAGCAGCGCTGTGCCCCCGCTGCCTCCGCTGGGAAGTTGGATACCACCGAGCACCAGCGTGGCCAGGCGGAGCACAGCCAGCACGCCCAGTGTGACCCGACTGGCCGGAAAAGCCGCTGCGTCAGCGTACCGGGTGCTAGGTATCCCGTCGCTCCCCGGCGGCGAGCCGGCCGCGGACGGCGGTTCGGTACCAGCACGCCGCTCCCTCGCGGCCGAATCCGGTTGTCCGGACACGGCCGTCAATCCTCCTCAGCGCGGGGCTGGTAGTTCTCCCACGGGCTGACCAGGCCGAGCTCGATCGCGAGCCGGACCCGGTCGGCCTGCTTGGCGCAGTCGGGGTAAATCGTGACGATGTGCTCGATGTGCCGCCTGACACCAGCCTCGCTCAGGCCCAGGGCACGGGCGATCTGATGGAAAGTGCGGCCAAGCGCCTCCAGCCGCAGTACGTCCTGTTGCCGGGGAGTCAGATGCCTGCGTGCCGACGCGCCGATCCTTTTTTCCAGCTCAGGATCGAAGAACTGACCGCCGTCCAGAACCTGGCCGATCGCGGCGGCCAGTACCTCAATGGCGTTATTGCTTTCTTTCCCCACGTATCCCAGCGCGCCCGCTGCCCGGGCCCGCTGCACGGCTTCAGCAGACTCCTGCCCCGAGAACACGACGACCCTGCTCATCCGGGCGGCGACCCTCACTGCATCAGCGTTCTCAACCCTGCCACCACGCAACTGCAGGTCCAGCACGACCACGTCGAAATCGCCCCCCTCGGCCTCCAGATGCTCGACGGACTCAAAACCGTTGACTGCTCCCGTCGCGCCGTACCACCCCTGCAACCGCTCCACGACGAGATGGCGAGTCAGCCTCTCGTCTTCCACCACCGCCAGCCGGATCACGCTAACCTCGGCCAGCTTGCATCCCGAGGTCGGCACCCGTATCTGCCGACAGCGCGCGGGGCGAGCGCGGCTTCACCGCCTCGATCAGGCAGATCAGCCGTTCCGCTTCGCGGCGGTACTCGGCCGGGACGGCATCGCCGACGGCCTCGAGGCCGTCGAGCAGTTCCAGCACGGGGCCGAACACGTCAACGGTCAGAGCACGCCAGTGCGCCTCGTGGCTCAGTTCGGCGGCCTGGCGCATCGCCTCGGCGTTACGCGTGCTGATCAGGGTCAGCCACCGCCGCAGCAGCACCGCAACCACGAGCGCCGCGCCGAAGAACCAGGCGAAGTTGGCGTCATTGGTCCACAACTGCACCGGCGGGTCGAGCCTGTGCGGCCAGCTCACCGACAGCAGGTAGGCGATGGCGAGCATGAGGACGACAGTGCCGCGAAACGCCAGGACGAGACCATGCCGCCGCTCCGTGCGGGCAGCAGGATCCGCCGCGCCGGCGGCGGATCGCAGATCACCCGCCGCCAGCAGGGCGAACCCCATCGCGGTCAGCACCGTGTACGGCAGCATCCAGTTCAGCGACCCAGCCCGGCCGGGCGCCTTGATCGTTGCCGCCGACATCACCGCCAGACCGGCGACACCGAATACCGCGTCGGCCAGCAACGCCCCGGTGGTCAGCCGCTGCGCCCGCAGCTGGACCAGCGCCCATACGGCCGACTCAGCCACGCAGGCGACCGCCAGTCCCGCCGCCGCGAGCGCGTACGTGTATGCCCCGCTCCCAACCGCCACGTCAATCACGGCCTGAGCAAGAATAACGCCGCGGCCGGCAATCACCAGGAAAAGCAGCGCGGCCTGCGTCCGCCGTGCCGATACCTCGGCAAGATCCCGCCGCGACCCCCGGAATGTCAGCGCGAACGCTTCCCCCGCCAATCGCGCTGGAGACCAGGTGCCGGTCCGATCGGGCGCGGCAGACAGCGTCCCGGCGGTCCAAGAAGGTGCCGCCCGGCTCAGGCCAAATCCCACCCCGCGGTTCCTGGTCATCGATAACCGCCTATGCGCCCGAAAGCGCTGCCTGTAAGCCTACTACGGGCCGGTTCGCCGTGATCACGACGGCAGGGGCATTTCTGCCCGGGGCAGTTCTGCCATCTACCGCACCTGATGGGCGGCGAGCACTGTGGAACCTGGACGACGGAATGGCCGCCGCATCACATTAAGAGGAGAGCCCATGTCAAACCTCAACACCGACCCGAATGTCGGAATCGGCTCGCCGGATCCTGCCGTCAGGCGGCTTGCGGAGGTACCGCAGCCCCATTCACAGCAAGCGCCGTCTACTCCCGTGCCAGGCGCCGTGGCCAAGAACGAGGCGCTTTATGTGGTCCTCGGATTGCTGGTCCCGGGCCTGCCGGCCCTGCTGCTCAAGGACGACAAGGTGACCGGCGGCATCCAGCTGGGCTTGTGGGTGCTCAGCTGGATTCTGGCCTTCTTCTTGATCGGCTTCGTCCTCTGGATAGGAGTCGCGATCTGGTCGGCGATTGACGGCCACCAGGCAGCAAAGCTGTGGAACCACCGTCACGGCTTCATCACCTGAGCTGGATGTCACCGATCCGCCAGCGTAGTCAATCCACGGAATTCCGGAATCAGCGCTCTGGCCCGCGTTCTGGTCACGACCCGAATGCGGGCCCGAGCCCGCACGGCATGGAGGATGAGGCATGACCCTCTACCGCGCGCCTGCCGTCGAGAGCGGTAGGCGAACCGAGAGGAATCGTTCTGACGGCTCCCGCTTCTGGCGCTACTGGCAGACGCTTCCCGGACTTATCCAGGCGCTGACGCCGCTTATTCTCGGCCTGGCGGCCGGCGGCGTGGCAGGCGCGACGTTCGGTCAGCACGCATCGACGTCAGCGCCGCAGCCACGGGCCACCGTCACGGTGACCGCCGGTGCGCCGGCATCAGGACCGCAAGGCGCTGGCCTGTCACTGTACTCACAAGAACCCGTCGGAATCACGCCAAATGGCCTTAACTTCGATACCAACCCACCGAGCAGCACGCCGAGCGGCACAATTTATTATGCCGGAGGACTGTACTCGAGCAGCACCAACATCGAACTCGCGATATGGCAGAATTCAAGTACGCCAACTGCCGCACAATGCCAGAATTGGGTCACTACACACCCAAGCTCTGACGTGCAGAACGTTAACCCTGGCATGCAGATATGCATCAAGACCGATCAGGGCAGGTTCGGGCTCCTGCACGTCGATTCGGTAGACAGCAGCCAGGTATCAGCCGAAGCCACGATCTGGGGATCGTAGCCCAGCCACATCTGGCTGACCTGGGCTGGACTGGATGTTCTGCGCCGCTCCTCCTGGTCGTCTCGTCGTACCAACCGGACAAACCGCTGTCCTACCGTGGACACATGACCGCATGGGGCAACCTGCCGCCCGCGCTGCCGCAGCACGGCACCGTGCTGGCCTGGGCGCGAGGCTGCCGCTGCGAAGAGTGCGAACGCGAGTACCAGCTTTTCGTGTCCGAACTGGCATTGCGAGGGCCGCTGAGGCTTCCCGCTCAGCCGGAGCCCCGCAAGCTGGATGCCGACACCCTCGCCCGGCTGGAACCGGCGGTGAGCCAGGCTGAGTGCCCCGTGTGCGGCGCGCCGCGCCATCAGCGGTGCCGCAACCTGGCGTTCCCGCAGCATTTCGCGCCGACTCATCCGGAACGCGGCAGCGGCCCGTGACCGGGGACCCACGGGCCGGCGGCCATGCGCCTTATCGCGGGCGCCCCGGAAGCTAGGACCGGTACTGCGTGCTCTCGGCGAGCTCGGCGGCTCCCCGCATGAGCTCCAGCACGACCGGGCCGAACGCCTGCAGCTTCACGTCGTCTCCGGCGCGCTGGAAGCCCTGCTCGAGGACCACGGCGAACTTCCACTTGGCCAGGATGAGGTAGTAGTCGATGTCGTCGACCTGCCGGCCGGATACCTCGGCGTAGCGAGCCAGCAGCGCGGACCGGGACGGCATGCCGGACAGGTCGGCGTAACCGGGGAAGTACGTCCCGCCCGACGCCGCGTCCTCGGGCCAGCTCTGCACCATCCAGGCCATGTCGAGCTTGGGATCGCCGACGGTGCCCATCTCCCAGTCGACGATCGCCGCCAGCCGCGCCGGGGCACCGTGGCCGAACATCACGTTGGCGAGCTGGTAGTCGCCGTGCATGAGGCCCGGGATGTAGTCGAGGGGACGATGCGCCCGCAGCCAGCCGGCCGCCACGTCGAAGCCGGGCAGCTCCCGGCCCTTGATCCGGTCGAGAAAGGCGGTCCACCGGTCGACCTGGCGTTCGTGGAAGCCGTCCGGCCGCCCCAGGCCGCGCAGCCCCTTCGCCCGCCAGTCGACCTGCGCCAGCAGCGCGATGCCCTCTGCCATCTGGTAGGCGAGCCCGTGCCTGGCTGCCGGATCGGCGTCGAACGGCGCGGGCCAGCCGGGCCGGTCCATGGGTGACCAGCCGTCGACGAAGCCCATCAGGTAGAACGCCCGGCCCAGGACCGAGGGGTCAGCGCACACGGCGATGGCCCCAGGACACGGGACGCCGGTACCGGCCAGGGCCTCGAGGATGCGCCACTCCCGGCCGATGCCGTCGTCGCGGTAGGCGGGCGCCGACGGCGGCGGGATCCGCATTGCGCAGCGCAGCTCGCCGCGGCCGATCTCGTAGATCTCGTTCTGCGTGCCGCCGGACAGCAAGCGGTACTCGATCGGCTCGCCCTTCCCCGGCAGGCCGTGGTCGTCCATCCACCACCCGAGACGGTGGAGGTCGATCACTGATTCCCTCCCTCAAGTCCCACGCCCTCGTGCCTCCTCGCTGGCCGCCGCCGCTGGTCGCCGACCTCAATTCTCCCGGCGGATCGCCCGATTCGGAACACCCTCACCGTAGGCCTGGCCGAGGCTTACGCTCCGACCGTGGTCTGGTTAACGTCCGGGCAACGCCTGGTCGGCAGCCTTGGAGCAGGACCCTGGCGCCGAGGCCGGGTCCGCGATCACGCGCGCGTTCCTGACAGAGGGCGGGGATCTCAGGTGATGACCTTTAGACGACGACCGGTGAGCGCGGTGGCCACCGCGCCGGTGGATGTCCACGCCGTGCGCGGGCACTTCGCGTTCCCGCGGCGGGGACGGATCCCCCTGAACAACGCGGCGAGCACTCAGCCGCCGCGTGAGCTGCTGGCGCTCTACCAGGCCCTCGGCCCGGACTACGAGAACGTCCACCGCGGCCAGTCCACCGCGTCCGCGGCGATGACCACCCGGTTCGAGGAGTCCTTCGACACGATCGCGCGGTTCATCGGGGCACCGGGCCGGGCCGGAATCGCGCTGTACCGGAATACCACCGAGGCCATCAACGCGGTCATGTACTCACTGCTCACCGAGTTCCGTGACGGGGACAACGTGGTGACGACGCTGATGGAGCACAACTCCAACTACGTCCCCTGGCACGCACTGTGCCGGGAGATCCTGCCCCGGTTCGGCCGCCGGGTGCAGTGCCGCCTGGCCCGCTTCGACCCGGTCTCTGGTGAGCTGGACCTGGGGCACCTGGCGTCGCTGATCGACACCCGCACCAAGCTGGTCTGCTGTACGGGCGCGTCCAACTTCCTGGGGACCCGGAATCCGCTGGCTGCCGTACGGGCCCTGGCCGACGCGAGCGGGTATTACCAGCCGAACGGGGAACGGCGCTCGTGGCTCCTCATCGACGGGGCGCAGTTCGTACCGGGGTCGTTCACCGACGTGCACGCTCTCGGCGCGGACTACCTGGCGTTCTCCTTCCACAAGCTGCTGGCGCCGTTCGGGGTGGGGGTGCTGTACGCCCGGGAGCAACTGCTCAATCCGGCGCTGCCGTTCCTGTACGGCGGCGACATGATCGCCGAGGGCCGGGTGTTCCCTCACCACGTCGAATACAACGCGCTGCCCTGGAAGTACTCGGCCGGCACCCCCAACATCCTGGGCGCGGTCGTCTCCGCGCAGGCGCTGCGGATGCTGCTCGACCTGGCCCTGACCCCGAAGCGCCCGGCGTACTTCGGGACGGCCCGGCCGGTCGAGCGCGACGCCGTCCAGGCCGCCATGAGACGCGTCGCCGCGTGGAACCAGATGCTGACCAGCCGGGCGCTCGACGGGCTCGGGACCATCGACGGGATCACCATCTACGGGCCGCGCGACCCGGCCCAGCGCACCTCGCTGGTCGCGTTCAACCTGGCCGGGCGGGATCCGGTCAGCGTCGCCCTGGCCCTGAACCAGGCCGGGATCGAGTCGCGGGCGGGCTGCCACTGTGCGACGCTGGCCCATCACGCCCTCGGTCTGACCCCGCCCGCCAGCTGCCGCCTGAGCTTCTACCTCTACAACACCCCCGAGGAGGTCGACCGGGCCGTGGCCGCAGTAGCCGCGATCGCAGCCGAACGCCCCGTGCCGGTCCCGGTCGTGTCGGCATGAGCACCATCACCTTTCCGGTCTGCATCCACTGCCTGGTCAACCCGGCCGGATTCTGGGTTAGCGGCAAGGACAGCAGCGTGGTACGCCGACCGTGGTGCCTGTCCTGCTGCGAGGACCTGGACCGCGAGTGCTGCACCATGATCCCGTTCGCCGGCTAGGCCCAGCCCGGCCGGGCGCTGCCGCTATCCAGTGAGATTGGTCAGGGCTTCCCGGATCCGCTGCGTCAGCGGATCGCCCGGCGGCAGGGACCGTTCGGCCCGCGAGACGCCGTCCGAGAGCAGGGTAATGGCGTCACCCAGCCGCCCGGTGGCGTAGTAGCCGCGCGCCAGGTCCGCCTGGCAGGCCAGGGTGGTCGGGTGATTGGCGCCGATGGTGCGCTCGTAACCCGCGCAGGTCTCCTCGTAGAGCTGCAGCGCCGAACCCATCCGGCCCGCGGCAAAGGTCGCCGTGGCCAGGCTGGCGCGCGCGTGAAGCGTGTCCGGATGATCCGCGCCGAGCGCGGCTTCGCGGTCGGTGAGAACCTGCTTGTACTGGGCGATGGCGTCCTTGTACTGCCCCGCCGCCAGGTACGCGGCGGCCAGGCCCAGGCTGGCCGACATGGTGTCGGGATGCTGCCCGCCCTGGATCCGGTCCCGGTCGGCCAGCGCGTGCCGGTACGAGCGGATCGCCGCGGCGGCCTGGCCCGCGGCCAGCGCCGCGGCGGCATACTCCTCCCGCGCGGCGAGGGTATCGATGTGGTCGGCGCCGCAGACGAGCTCGCTGCTGGCCAGGGCCTGCTCGAGCACGGGGACGCCGTCTGCGGGCCGGCCGGCCGCCACCAGGGCGCGACCCAGCCCGACCTTGGCCGCGAGGGCGCCCGGATGATCGGGCCCGAGCACGCCGATCCGGCCGTCGAGGACCCGCTGGAACGCCGGAACCGCCTCCGCCGCCTGCCCGGCGGCCAGCAGCGCCCCGCCCAGGTTACCGGTCACCATGAGGGTTTCCAGGCTGCCCGGCCCGAGGATCCGCTCGCTGTCCGCGGCGAGCTCGCGCCAGTAGGCGACGGCCGGGCCGGTCAGCCGCGCGCTGTCCATGCTCTGCCCGGCCAGGACCAGCAGCGGGGGACAGTGGCCCTCCGCCCACAGGGCATCCCCGGCGGCCTGCCGCAGGCTGACGGCGCAGGCCTGCAGGTCGGCGGCCAGCCGTGACCGCGGCTCATCCCGCGGCCACACCTCGAGCAGAGCTGCCGCGGCGGCCCGGGCGGCCCGGTCGCGAAGGTCGCCGGGCACCGCCGCGCGGATGACCGCCTGGAGCACCGGGCTGATCCGGACCGCGGGCAACGCGCCGGGCGGGTCGACGGTCAGCAGCTCCGCCTGCCTGAGGTTGAGCACCGCGTTCCAGGTCCGCTGCGGGTCGGCCGGCTGGCCGCCGTCCCCGGCCAGGTATTGACCGGCCGCCGTCGTGGTGAACACGACGCCGGGTATCCCGTGCCCGTCGAGCATCGCGGCCAGCGTCACCAGCGACCTGATACTGACCCCGGGCGACAGGTGCTCGGCGTACTCGGCCGAGAATGTCCAGGTGACCGCGGCGGCTGACGGTTCGGCCCGGCCCGCCTCCACGAGCTGCTTCTGCCGTTGCGTGAAGTGCTGGCGGTAGTCGCGGCAGGACATGCCCGAGCTGGCGATCACCGCGCTCGCCTGGGCCAGCGCGACCGGCTCACAGCCGAGGTCCCCCACCAGGTCGATCGCCCCGCTGCGCTGGTCCGGGTCCGTGCCGAGGCGACCGGACAGGTAGCCCATCGCCTCCCTGGTGCTGAAGGCAGGCACCGGCAGCGCCAGCACCCCGTGCTCGGACGGCACGGCCGCCGGACTGGCCGCCGTGATCAGCAGCCTGCCCGTGGGCCCGGATGGCCAGAGGCCGTCCAGGTCCGCCGCGTCGCGCAGGTCGTCCAGCACCACGAGCCACGACCGGGCGGTCGTGCCGAGCCAGTCGATGAACCGGGCCGCCACCGACTCGGCATCGCCCGCGTTGCTGCCCCCCGTGGCCCCGGCCGCCTGCACGAAGCCGGACAGCACCGACGCCCGGCTGCTGGCCACCACCCAGGCCAGCACGTCGACTCCGGGGGAGCGCCACAGCGACCCGGCGAAGTAGCGGGCTAGCTGGGTCTTGCCGTTCGACGCCCGCCAGTCCTGGGCCGACACGGGCGCCTGGTCGGGCACCAGCGCTACCGCGGCGCCGGGAACCAGCGTGGCCGCCAGGTCGGGCACCGTATCCGGGCGGACCGCGAAGCCGTCGGCGAGCGGAGGTACCGGACCCGACCAGACCGGCCACGCCGGCCTGCGGCCCTGGACTTCGTGAGCCGGGCCGGCCGTCTTCCCGGGAGCCGGCCCTGGGCCATCCGCCGACATTAAGCCGTAACTGTCGGTATGCACCCGGAACCTCCTGATACGCACCTCTTGGTGCAGTCACTAACGATACGGCCAGCGGTGCCCGGGCGCCGGGAGATCGAAGGGACCCGTGCTCCGGATAGCGATCGCGGTCAGCCTGTTACGTCGAAGTTGGCGAGCACCGTCCTGGTGCCGTGCGCCAGGAAGCCCCTGACCCGGGGATCGCCGAGCGACGCCACGCTAGCCCTCGATCGCGTTGCGCAGGCCGAACACCCGTCGTTCCCGCCACAGCGCCGAGGCCACCACGCGATCCCGCCACGTCGTGCTGACGGCCGCCCGGTATCCCGGGTCCTCGAAGACCTCGGAGCCGGCCAGCTCGTGCACCGAGAGGAAGCTTCCGGGTTGGGGCCCGCCGGCTGCTGCGGGATCTCCGGGACCGGGCCCGTCCAGCGCGCGGGTGAGCCGGAAGCGGCGGATCCGCCGCCAGCCGGGCACCTTCAGCAGCATCGGGATGTGCTCCTCGGTGTACCAGGCGGCCAGGTCGTCCTCGCGGTCCTCGGGCACCGACATGGCCACGGCCAGGATCACCGGGGCCGCCCGGCCCGCCGCCGACCCGTCCTCGCTGATCTGCTCGTAGACCCGGCGGTCCAGGGTGGCCAGCCCGGCGGCGACGGACTTGTCCCGGTCGCTCGCGTTCGCGCCGAGCGCCTGGTACTCCGGGCTGTCGATGACGTCCGGGCGATCCAGCTCGTACAGGGCGAGCCATGGCGGCTTCTCCCCGTCCAGCGCCCGGTACCGGCAGGCCCGCCCGATCCCGGGCACGGCCAGCCGGGCCGGGCCGTGCTCATGGTCGTACCAGTCGTGGAATTCCGCCTCGTCGACAGAACCCGGCTCGGTGTAGACGTAGAAAAGGCCTGCGGCCATCGCGAGCGGACCTCCCGGCAAGACGACAACTCGATCGTATGCCAGGCCACTGCGAACGGGCCGGGGCCCCGCGACGGCGAACCGCCGCGGGGCCTCATGCACCGGACTAGCAGATTCAGTCGACCGGCGCCGCCATCGGGTTGACCCCGGACAGGTCCTCCCGCTTGACCCGGATCGCGACCACCGTGATGATCAGCGCCAGCAGCGCGATCCCGGCCGAGACCAGGTATCCCTTGGAGAAGCCGACCGACATGGCGTGGTCGGTCATCGTCTTCTGCAGCGCGGCCTGCTGGGCCGCGGACAGGTGCGCGGTGGCGTGCTTCGCCGCCGACGCCGCGGCGGCCGCCTGCGAGTGGATGCTGTTGGCTACCGCGCTCCACGCCACCGTGCCCAGGATAGCGAGCCCGATCGACCCGCCGACCTGCTGGCCGGTGTTGAGCAGGCTGGACGCCACGCCCGTGTCGTTGTTGGGCACCCTGACCAGCGCGACCAGCGACAGCGGCACGAAGATCAGCCCCAGGCCGAGCGCGGTGACCAGCATCGGTCCGAGCAGCCCGGAGGCGTAGTGGCTGTTCTCGGTGATCCGGGACAGCCAGAACATCCCGCCGGTGGCGATCGCACTGCCGGCCAGCATCAGCGGCCGGGCACCGATCCGCGTCACCAGCTGCGACGCCACCGCGGACCCGACCATGATCGTCGCGACCATCGGCAGGTAGGCGATGCCAGTCTTCAGCGCGCTGTACCCCCACACGTCCTGCACGAAGAGCGTGAGGAAGAAGAACATGCCGAACAGCGCGGTGCCCACGCACAGCATGATCAGGTAGGCGCCCGTCCGGTCCCGGCTGCGCAGCACCCGGATCGGCACCAGCGCGTGCTTACTGCGCGTCTCGATGAACCCGAACGCCACCAGCAGCACCACCGATGCCACTAGCGACACGATCACCTTGGTGTCACCCCAGTGCGATACGCCGTTCGGGCTGGTCGCGGCGCTGGACAGCCCGTAGACGAGCAGGGCGATGCCAAGGCTGGCGGTGATGGCGCCCGGTAGGTCAAAGCGACCCCGCCGCCGTTCCGACTCGGGCAGCACGCGCGTGGCGAGCAGTGCGACGACCAGGCCGATCGGCACGTTCACGAAGAACACCCAGCGCCAGCTGGCGTACTGGACCAGCAGTCCGCCGACGATCAGGCCGACCGCGCCGCCCGCCACGCTCATCGCGGCGTAGACGCCCATCGCGCGGTTACGCGGCGGGCCCTGAGGGAAGGTGACCGCGATCAGCGCGAGCGCGGTGGGCGCGGCGAACGCGCCGCCGATGCCCTGCGCGACGCGCGCGCTGAGCAGCCACGCCTGGCCGGTAGCGAAACCGCCGAGCAGCGAGGCGACCGAGAACAGCAGGATGCCGAAGATGAAGATCCGGCGGCGCCCCAGTAGGTCGCCGGACCTGCCACCGAGCAGCAGCAACCCGCCGAACGCCAGTGCGTAGGCGTTGACGACCCACTCCAGGTTGGTACCGGAGAAGCCGAGCGCGGTCTGGACGTGCGGCAGGGCGACGTTGACGATGGTCGCGTCGAGCACGACCATGAGCTGCGCCGTCGCGATGACGGCGAGGGCCAGGCCCAGCCGCCGCGGCGGAGAGCCGGTAGACGTGCCGGCGGCGCTGGACGCCGCCGCGGTACTGACCTCCCGGGCCGATCGCCCGGTGTCTGGTGTTGTGGCGGACAAGACAATTCTCCCTAGTGTGAGGGCGTGCTGAACTACCGCCGTGACCAGGCAGGCACCACGGTCACGCGCCGTACTTCGGTGCTAAAGATCTATTGGTCCGAACGGACCGAGGTTCCCGTTCCCCGTCAGTGTCTTCCTTCCCCGTGGGGTCGTCGTCCTCGGTTGTGACGACCCTGCGGTCTTCATCTCATCGCAGTTGACGAGACAGCGACCGCGGCTGTGACAGCATCACCTCCCGCCCCGGGATCGGAGCATCTTCCTCATCAGCCCGAGCAGGCACCGGCGCTCGCCGGTGTCGAGCGCGGTGCACCACGGCGCCCGGGTCATGAGCTCGCGGAACAGCCGGTCCCTGACCGCTTCGCCCTCCGGAGTGAGCACGATGTTCTTGCTCCGCCGGTCCCGCAGCGAGGGTTCCCGCCGAGCCAGCCCGTGCTTCTCCAGGGAGTCCGCGATCGTGGTGATGAACGACGGGTCGCAGCCCATCCGCTGGCCGAGTTCCTTCATCGTCAGCGGAGCATCGAGCTTCATCAGCGCGATGGCGTCGCTGCCGTTGAAGCCGAATTCGACGGAGATGCGCTGGCCGAGGTCGTGGAAGTGCTTGAAAAGCTCGGGAAACGTATCGCTGATCTGCTGGTTGAGCTGCTCGTCGGTCAGCGGTTCGGCGTGCGCGACCGGTTCGGCGTCCAGTACCGCCGCGGGCATCACCCCGGGATGCTCGTCCACCGCGCTCACCTCCGTCCGAATCCGCTAGACAATTACCTGACTACCTCAATCATTGAGTAACTCAACTATATTCTTGCCTGCTGGTGCAGGCAAGCGAATAACGGGCAGAATCTTCCTCAGCTCGCCGCACACAACTGTCAGCGGCCTCGTGGCGTCTATATTCCCGGGCGCTCACACCCGAGGGCGGGGCGAAGGGAAGGCTCGCGATGGCGGAAGACCAGGGGCGGCGCGCGTTCCTGCGGCTGGCGGCGGCAGCCGGAGGAGCCGGCCTGCTCTCGGCCTGCAGCCGGAGCGGCGGGACCAGCACCGCGAGCCCGAGGGCCAGCGCGCCCGCGGCCTCGTCCGCGGCCACGGCGAACGGGGGGGCCGGGGCCGCCGCCCCGAGCGGCACGCGATCAGCGTCCCGGTCCGACTGGGCCGCCCTGGGCCACGATCTGTCCGGACCGCTGGTCCGCCCGGGCGACGCCGCGTATACCGTGTCCAAGCGGCTGTTCGACCCGCGGTTCGACTCGCTGCGCCCGGCCGGCGTCGCCTACTGCCGCAACCCGCACGACGTGGCGACCTGCCTGGCCTTCGTCCGCAGGTTCGGCGTCCCGGTGGCCGCCCGCTGCGGCGGGCACAGCTACGCGGGCTGGTCCTCGACCAGCGGCCTGATCATCGACGTAACCCGGATGTCCGGGGTGAGCGTCAACGGGAGCACGGCCACCGTCGGCGCGGGGACCAGGCTGATCGACTTTTACAACGGGCTGGCCGCGCACGGCCGCGGGGTGCCGGGCGGGTCCTGCCCGACGGTCGGCATCGCCGGCCTCACTCTGGGCGGCGGCGTCGGGGTGGTATCCCGCGCCTACGGGCTGACCAGCGACAACGTTCAGTCGCTGCAGATCGTCACCGCGGACGGTCAGGTCAGGACGTGTAATTCCAGCCAGAACCCCGACCTGTTCTGGGCCTGCCGCGGCGGAGGCGGCGGCAACTTCGGGGTGGTCACCTCGTTCACCTATCGCACCTATCCGGCCGGGCAGATCGTCCTGTTCTTCCTGTCCTGGCCGTGGTCGCAGGCGGCCCGGGTGATCTCCGCCTGGCAGTCCTGGGCGCCGCACGCCCCGGACGCGCTCTGGTCGAACGTGCACCTGTCCGCGGCCCCGGGCGGCTCGGTTCCCTCCATCCAGGTGGGCGGCACCTACCTGGGCAGCCTCGGCGCCGCCGCCGCCCAGCTCGAGAAGCTGTACGCCGCGGCGGGCTCGCATCCCTCCTCGCCGTTCACGGAGACCACGTCCTGGCTGCACGCGATGCTGGTCGAGGCGGGCTGCGCCAGCCTGACCGTGAACCAGTGCCACCTGCCCACCCAGAACCCGGCCGGCCAGCTGGCCCGCGCCTCGGAGTTCGCCAAGTCCGACTTCTTCACCAAGCCGCTGAACAGCCACGGGATCGGCACCCTGCTGGCCGGCGTGGAAGGCTTCCAGCGGGCGGGCGGCGCGCCCGGCGCAGCAGGCGGCATCGCGTTCGACGCGCTCGGCGGCGCGGTCAACCGGGTCGCCCCGGGCGCCACCGCGTTCGTGCACCGCGACGCGCTCTTCCAGGCCCAGTACACCACCACCTGGCCGTCGGGCGCGGCGGGCGCCGCGGTGGCCCGCCAGCACGCCTGGCAGCAGTCCTTCTGGCAGTCCATGCGCCCGTACGCCAGCGGCCAGGCCTACCAGAACTACATCGACCCGGCGCTGACCAACTGGCGGCAGGCCTACTACGGCGCCAACTACGCCCGGCTTACCCAGGTCAAGGGCACCTACGATCCGGATCGCGTGTTCACGTTCCCGCAGGCCGTCTAGGGCATGATGATATCGCCGTAAATGTTGATATCTGGTGCCGTACGCTAGCTAGCCCATCGATGACGCGACCGCGCCCTAAGGTTCTCTATGACAAGTAACGCTGAACTCGAGACCGCGGCCTCTCCCGCCCGCGGCGATCAGGTCCAGGTCCTGCTCGTCGAGGACGATGACGGCGACGCCGTGCTCGTCAGCGAGCTGCTGCGCGAGGTGGGAGCGGCGGTCGTCGTGCAGCGCGCACGGTCGCTGACCCAGGCCAAGAATCTGGTAGTCGGCGCGGCCTGCGTTCTCCTCGACCTCGGCCTGCCGGATTCGCAGGGCCTGAATGGGCTCAGGCAGCTGCTCCAGCTCGAGCCGGAGGCGGCCGTCGTCGTGCTGACCGGTGAGGCGAGCGAGCACCTGGGGGAGCAGGCGGTCCGGGCCGGCGCCCAGGACTACCTGGTCAAGGGCGAGGTTGCCGGACACATGCTGAACCGGGTCATCCGGTACGCGGTCGAGCGGCGGCGCGCGGAGGAGACCCAGCGGGCGCTGCACGTGGCGCAGATCCGGGCGCAGGAGAACGCCCGGCTGGAGCGGGGCCTGCTACCGTCACCGCTGCTGGCCGACTCCCGGCTGTCCGTGTCGGCGCGCTGCCTGCCCGGCGGTCAGCACCACCTGCTCGGCGGGGATTTCTACGACGTGGTGGAATCCTCGGACGGCTGGCTGCACGCGCTCATCGGCGACGTGTGCGGTCGCGGCCCGGCCGAGGCCGCGCTCGGCGTCTGCCTGCGGGTGGCGTGGCGCACCCTGGTACTGGCCGGCCGCCCCGCCGAGGAAATCCTGTCCACCCTCAGCGAGCTGCTCGAGCACGAGCGGCAGGACGACACCATGTTCGCCACGCTATGCATGATCTCGGTGCACCCGGACCGGACCACGGGCTGGGTCCGGATGGCGGGCCACCTGCCGCC
>Ga0335069_10003087_pt1 | contig 25368 bp, 18 predicted proteins | sample Lox_Sample_11_FD_206714 | JGI IMG/M metagenome (GOLD analysis project Ga0335069, IMG submission 206714) | Soil microbial communities from Loxahatchee National Wildlife Refuge, Florida, United States - Lox_Sample_1.1 | ecosystem: Environmental > Terrestrial > Soil > Wetlands | place: USA... | reverse complement strand
GACCTGCCACCCATCACCCCCGTCCCGTGGTGGGACGGCCGTCCCATCCGTTACGAGTTCGCCTGAAGTTGCCCCGAACCTCCTGCGTGGAAATCCGCGCTAATCACCGCGTCGCAGGAGCTGGGCCATGGTTAGCCGCGGGACGCTGACCTCCGTGGCGCGGTGCGCCACATTGGCGCTGGCGATCATCCTGGCCACCTCATCTCACCAGTCACCGCCGGTCCCTCGCCGGGCGCCGCAGGACCAGCCGACCGTCCCGGTCACACGCGCGGGCCCGCCGGCGTGCAGACTGACCGGTTGAACGCGGCGGGCAGGGTTCTCGCCGCTGCCGCGCGTGACGGGTTACGGGGATGACCGGGTGAGCCGGCAGTCCGGAATGTAGTTGCAGGCCCGAATGCGCAATCGGCCTGCTACTGGAGGGCGGAACCGCGGTGCCGCACCAAGGCGTCGAAGAGATATGCGACTACCTATGCGGTGCGCGCCGGGCCGGACGCTTCCCTTGGCAGTCTGCGCGGCCATGGCGGTGGCGGGCTGCGCCGGTGCGTACACGACGGGACCGGCTACGGGGGCGTCGCGGACGGCGGGCTCGCCCACGGCGCGGGAGCGTGCCGTCGCCGACGCGGCGGCTATTCTGAGGGCGTTTGTCGTGCCCCCGGGCGGGCAGCGGTTGCCGAAGGCGCCAGATGCCCTCAAGGTCCCGTCCTCCACCCTTGTCTCCACCACACTGGTGGACGACGTCGCCTTCTGGCGGGCGCCCGGCCAGCCGCAGGCGGTACTGGCCTGGGAGCAGGCGCACCTGCCCCGCCATTTCACGCCCGAAGACGTAAGTTTCGGGGCGGCGTCATGGGACCGCACGTTCTCGCTATCCCCGATTCCGGGCGTGCTGAACGCCCGGGACATGGTGGTCGAGGTGGCCGAAGCCGGCAACGGGCGGACCGCGATCCGGGTGGACGCCCAGGTGAGCTGGCAGCCGCCCCGGCCGGCCAGCGAGCGGGTGCCGTCCGCCGCCCGCGTTGTCACGATCACCCAGCTGCCCAGCCTGGATCCGCACGCCAGGCGTCCGCCTGCGCCGGTCACGATCCACGACCTGACTGTCGTCCGGCGGCTCGCGGCGCTCGTCGACAGCCTCCAGCTGTCCACGATCGGACCGGCCGCCTCCTGCCCGGTGCCCGTCGGCGGCGGGATCCGGCTGACGTTCCTGGCCAGGGTCGGCAGCCCGCCGCTCGCCGTCGCGCAAGGCCCGGCTGCCTGCGGCATCGTGCAGTTCAGCGCCGGCGGCAGGCAGCAGCCCGCGCTGCAGATCACCGGCTCGTTCATCCCCCAGGTCCTCGAACTCGCGGACCTGAACTGGAAGATCCCGTAGGACCGGCGAGCTGTTCACCCGGCACGCTGCCCCGTGTCACCGGCGAGCGAGCCGGGCTATGCGCCGAACCTGACGGCGTCACAGCGCGTTGATGTTGCGGCTGGCCGGGACGCCCGAAGCGGACAGGCCAGGCCATGCTGACGGCTGATCTTTCGCGGGATGGGAAGCGGGGACGGGGCCGCGAGTGCCGTGGCGGCAGCCCGGGGTATAGCTGGGTCCACCCTGGGCGGGGGGGGAAACCATCCCTGTGGTCTGGGTGGCTAGCACCAGTGTGGACTCGGCGCGATACTCCGTATGCTACCCGGCATGATATCGAGTAGGAGCAGATGATGAGCGTCCGCCACGCGATGCTCGCGCTGCTGAGCGAGGGTTCCAAGTACGGCCTGCAACTGCGTGAGGAGTTCGAGGCCCGCACCGGCGAGATCTGGCCGCTGAACGTGGGCCAGGTATACACCACGTTGCAGCGGCTGGAGCGTGACGGGCTGGTGGAGTCCGGCGTGTCCGGCGTGGCGGGCCCGCAGAAGGGCTTCCGGATCACCGCTGAAGGCGAGCAGGAGCTGGCCAGGTGGCTGCGCACGCCGCCGGACCTGAGTTCGCCGCCGCGCGACGAGCTGGTGATGAAGGTGCTGGTGGCGCTGTACGTGCCGAGCGCCGGCGTGCACGCGGTGATCCAGGCGCACCGGCGCTACCTGGTGGAGCTGATGCAGCAGTGGACCCGGATCAAGGAAGACGACACCGGGAGCGACCTGAGCATGTTGCTGGCGGTCGACGCCGAGCTGTTCCGGCTCGACTCGGTCATCAGGTGGCTGGACGCCGCCGAGGCCCGCGTCAAGCGCGCGGCAGCCGATGGGGCGATGACCTGGGCGGACCGGGCGAGCCCACGGAACCCAACACGAGCGCCGCTGCCACGGCACCGGCGGGAAGCGAGACTACGGGGATGAGCATGCTAGAGCTACGCGAGGTATCGAAGTCCTATGGGCAGGGCAGCGCCGAGGTGCGGGCCCTGCGCGAGGTGAGCCTGTCGGCAGAGGAAGGCGCGATGGTCGCGGTGATGGGACCCAGCGGCTCGGGCAAGAGCACGCTGCTGACCATCGCCGGAACCCTGGAGGAGCCGACCTCCGGCGAGGTGCTGCTGGCCGGCCAGCCGGTAGGCAAGCGGTCTCGCAACGCCAAGGCTCGGCTGCGGCGGCGCGTGATCGGCTACGTGTTCCAGGACTTCAACCTGCTACCCGGGCTGACGGCGGCGGAGAACGTCTCGCTGCCGCTGGAGCTGGACGGCCTGTCCGGCCGTAAGGCCCGGGTCGCGGCGCTCAAGGTGCTCGACGGGCTCGGCCTGTCCGAGCGCGCCTCCTATTACCCGGACCAGATGTCCGGCGGCGAACGGCAGCGGGTCGCGATCGCGCGCGCGATGGTGGGCGAGCGGAGGCTGCTGCTCGCCGACGAGCCCTCCGGGGCGCTGGACTCAGTCAACGGCGAGGCGGTGATGCGCCTCGTGCACGACGCGTGCAAGAACGCCGGGATGACTGCGGTGGTCGTGACGCACGACGCGCAGCTGGCGTCGTGGGCGGACCGGGTGGTGTTCCTGCGGGACGGCCGGGTGACAGATCAGACCGGCCCGGCACCGGGCCCGGAGTCCCTCCTCACCCCGGAACTGAGCCAATGAGCGCCGCGGCGGTAACCGAACGGCCTACGCAGAGAACGCCAAGCGGCGGCGGCGCGCCTGCCCGCCGGGCGGTCATCCGGTGGGCGATGAGGCTGCTGCGCCGCGAATGGCGGCAGCAGCTGCTTATCCTCGCGCTGGTCACGGTCGCGGTCGGCGCCACCGTCGTCGCCTCCGCGGTCGCGGCCGACACCCCGGCCCCGGTAGCCGGGGTGCTCGGCACCGCGCAGGATTCCGCCTCGATCTCCGGCACGCCCGCGAGGATCAACGCGGAGATCAAGGACCTGGAAAGCCGCTATGGCAGGGTCGACGTGATCGAGAACGAGAGCGTCCCCGTTCCCGGCACCGAGAATACGTTCGACCTGCGGGCGCAGGACCCGCACGGGCCGTTCGGCGGGCCGCTGCTGAGCCTGGTCAGCGGCCACTATCCGGCAAACCCGGGCCAGATCGCGGTGACCAGCGCAGTCGCGGCCGACTTCAACCTCAGCATCGGGAGCAGCTGGACCGTCGGCGGCATCACCCGCAAGGTTGCCGGCATCGTCGAGAACCCGCAGAGCCTGCTCGACGAGTTCGCCCTCGTCGTCCCCGGCCAGGTCACCAGCCCCGACAACGTCACGGTGCTGTTCGACGCGCCGGGCGTGAGCGCGTCGCGGCTCAGCACTGGCGGCGTGAGCGTGACCACCGCGCAGACGGCGGCGAACTCCAACACCATCAACCCCGAGACGATCTCGATCGCGGCGGCTGTCCTCGGCATGCTGCTGATCGCGCTGGTAGGCATCGGCGGCTTCACGGTCCTCGCGCAGCGCAGGCTCAGGGCGATCGGCATGCTCGCCGCCCAGGGCGCCACGGAGCGCAACATCCGTCTCGTGGTGCGCGCCAACGGCGCCGCCACCGGCGTGGTCGGCGCGATGGCCGGGTTCGTGCTGGGCTTCCTGGCCTGGCTCGCCTACCGCCCGCAGGCGGAGAACAGCGCGCATCACGTCATGGGCGCGTTCCAGCTGCCGTGGACGGTCATCGGCATCTCCATGGCCCTCGCGGTCATCGCGACCTATTTCGCCGCCTCCCGGCCCGCCAAGGCCATCGCCAGGGTGCCGATCGCGGCCGCGCTCGCCGGCCGCCCGCCCGCCCTGAAGAAGACCCGCCACCTGACGATCCCGGTCGGTCTGTGCTTCCTGGCCGGCGCGTTCCTCCTGCTCGGCGCGGCCGGGGCCAGCGGCAGCGGCAACGGCGGGAGCCAGGCCATGCTGGAACTCGTCGTCGGCTTCGTCGCGCTCGCCGTCGCCATTGTGCTGCTGGCCCCGGCCTGTCTCTCGGTGGTCGCCGCCGCCGGCAAACGGAGCCCGATCGCGATAAGGCTCGCGCTGCGAGATCTGGCCCGGTACCGGGCACGGTCCGGCCCGGCGCTGGCGGCGATCAGCCTCAGCACCCTGATTGCGGTCATCATCTGCGTGGCCAGCGCCGCCAGGTTCGGCAACGTCCTCGACTACGCCGGCCCCAACCTCACCTCCAGCCAGCTCATCGTGTACGCCCCGTGCCCGGGCGACTGCAGCGGGCCGAACGGGCCGGTCCCGCCAGGGGTGAGCATGGCGCAAGCGCAGAAGGTCGCGAAGGAAATCGCCGCCGACCTGGGCACGACCAACATGGTCACGCTGGAGTCGACCAGCGCGGGCCTCACTCACGCGGCTCCCGGTCGCTCCTGGTCCGGCCCGATCTACGTGGCCACGCCACAGTTGCTCAAGGCGTTCGGCATCAGCCAAAGCGAGGTCAACCCGGACACCGACATCCTCACGATGCGGCCCGGCCTGTCCACGATGAGCCTGATGCAGCTCACCTACGGCAACGGCGGCGGGGCCGGCGGCATCAGCCAGTGGCCCTGCCCGCCGGGCTCCTGCATCGCCAACCCGCCGATCCAGGAGATCAGCCAGCTCCCGTCCGGCACCTCAGCGCCGAACACGGTGGTCACCGAGCACGCCATCACCACACTGCAACTGCAGAACTCGATCCAGACCGCCGGCTGGCTCATCACGGTGCCGAATGGCCTCACCCCCGCCCAGATCACCACCGCCCGGCAGCTCGCAGCCGGAGCGTCCGGGATGAGCGTCGAGACCCGCAACAGCATCCCGTCGCTGCCGCAGATCATCGACGCGGCCACGATCTTCGGGATCGTGCTCGCGCTCGGCATCCTCGGCATGAGCGTCGGCCTGGTCCGCAGCGAGGCAGCCCGCGACCTGCGCACCCTGACCGCCACCGGGGCGAGCAGCACCACGCGACGCACCATCACGGCGACGACCGCGGGCGCGCTCGCGCTCACCGGCGCCGTGGTCGGGACCATCGGCGGCTACCTCGCGGCGATCGGCTTCTTCCGAAGCAATTCGCTCGACGGCCTGTCGTCGCTGACCAGCATCCCGGTGACCAACCTGCTGGTGATCCTGGCAGGCATGCCGCTCGCCGCGACGGTCCTCGGCTGGCTGCTGGCCGGCCGTGACCCGGCCGGCATCGCCCGCCAGCCGCTCGACTAACCCCGGACACAATCCCGGTGTCCTTGACGCCTCGCTCCTTGCCGGGTGAGGCGTCAAGGCCCGGCCCCGCATCCGGTGCCGCAGCGGCGTGAAGCCGTGACCGACGGGCAGCCCCGGCAACCTCCGGCTCGAGAGGGCGTGGAAGCCGCACGTGCACCCGGGATCGGGGGCGTCGTGGGCGCTTCGGACGCCCCGAGACCGGCACTCGGCCCGTGCATCAGCCGGGTAGCCGGAACCGCCCCTCAGGGGAACGAACAGATCGCCGACTTGCCGGGCCAGCTTATGGGCCCACACTACCCACAGCCCGGCCACGGTCGTGGTCAGATGCTCCTCGAGTTCTTCGGGCAGGGCAGGCCGGGCGTCGGTACCCGCCACGAAGTCCGCTACCAGGCGATCTCCGCTGCACACGGCGACCTCTTCTCTGAAGTAGCTACCCCGAGGGTAACCCTTGACCGGAGACTCCAGCACCGAGATTCCGGATCGCGGCCACCGGCGCCCTAGATCCGGCAAGCCGCTCCAGCACGACACCGTCATCGGCGACCCGTGGGTCCGGTTCTGGGAGCAGGTACCCGTACCGGGAGTAAGCCGGCGCCGTCCGGGAAGGCGGGGCCGGAGAGTGTCACAGCTTCGGGTGGTGCCTTGTCTTCAGGTGAAAGCACCAGGCGGAAGGGGAAAGATCATGCGAGTCTTCGTCACGGGGGCGACCGGGGCACTGGGACGGCACCTGGTTCCCGGGCTGGTCGCGGCGGGTCACGAGGTCACCGCCACCACCAGGACACCCGGCAAGGTCGCGCAGTTGCGCGCGGCGGGCGCCGAGCCGGTGGTCCTTGACGGGCTGGATCGCGAGGCGGTGACCGCGGCGGTGCGGGCCGCCGCGCCGGAGGTGATCATGCACCAGATGACCGCGCTGGCGGGCCTGCGGAGCCTTCGCCATCCCGACAAGGCGTTCGCCGCCACGAACGAGCTCCGGACCCGGGGCACCGGCAACCTGCTGGCGGCCGCGGCGCAGGCGGGCACCCGCCGGGTCATCGCGCAAGGCTACGCGGGCGCCGGGCCGGACAAGCGTCCCGGCCCGCTGAAGACCGAAGCAGACCCGTCCGAGCTGCGGCCCATCCGGTCGGCTGTGCAGGGGCCGGCGGCGATCGCGTATGTGGACAAGACCGTGCCGCTTGAGGCGCCGGAGGGCATCGTGCTGCGCTACGGCGGCTTCTACGGCCCGGGTGCCTCGGACTTCCTGCTGGACATGCTGCGGAAGCGGCAGGTTCCGGTGATCGGCGGCGGGACCGGAGTCTGGTCGTTCATCGAGATCACCGACGCCGCTGCGGCGACGGTCGCGGCGGTCAGCCATGGCGCGCCTGGCCTCTACAACGTGGTGGACAGCGATCCGGCCCCGGTCGCGGAGTGGCTGCCGTACCTGGCCCAGGTGGCAGGCGCGAAGCCGCCGCTGCGCATGCCCGCCTGGCTCGGGCGGCTGCTCGCCGGGGAGTTCGTCGTGGCCCAGATGACCAGCTCGCGCGGGTTCTCGAACGAGAAGGCCAGGAAGGAGCTCGGCTGGGAGCCGCGGTACGCGAGCTGGCGGGAGGGATTCCCCGCCTGGGTCCGCGGTTGAGGCCAGGCCGCCACGGCACTACCGGCGGGCCCGCCATCCCCGTGATGCTTGCCGTATGCAGATGGGCACCGGGCTGGTGACGCTGTTCGCCTGCGGCGACGTGATGCCCGGCCGCGGCATCGACCAGATACTGCCGCATCCGGGTGACCCGGAGCTGCGGGAGCACTACGCCCGCGACGCGAACGCCTACGTCACGCTGGCCGAACGCGTCAACGGGCCGATCCCGCGCCCGGTTGGCTTCTCCTGGCCGTGGGGCGACGCCCTGCCGGTGCTCGAGGAGGCGGCACCAGCCGTCCGGGTCATCAACCTGGAGACCAGCGTCACCCGCAGCGCCGACTTCGCCCCCGGCAAGGGGGTGCACTACCGGATGAGCCCGGCCAACCTGCCGTGCGTGGCCGCGGCCCGGCCGGACGTCTGCGCCCTGGCCAACAACCACGTGCTGGACTTCGGGCAGCGAGGGCTGCGGGAGACCCTCGGCTCGCTGGCCGGTGCCGGGCTGGCGGCAGCAGGAGCCGGACTCCACCAGGCTCAGGCCAGGGACCCGGCGGCCGTCCGGCTGCCGGGCGGCGGCCGCGTGCTGGTCTTTTCCTGCGGGACCGCCTGCAGCGGCATCCCGCCGGACTGGGCCGCGACCGCCACCCGGCCCGGGGTGGACTTGCTGCCCAGCCTGTCCCCTGCGACCGCCGATGCCCTCATCGCCCGGACCCAGGCCGCCAGGCAGCGCGGCGACATCGTCGCGGTGTCCATCCACTGGGGCTCCAACTGGGGATACGAGGTGCACGGCGACCAGGTCCGCTTCGCCCGCCGGCTGATCGACGGCGGCGTCGACCTGATCCACGGCCACTCCTCGCACCACCCGCGTCCCATCGAGGTATACCGGGGCAAGCTCGTGCTGTACGGCTGCGGCGACTGCATCGACGACTACGAGGGCATCACCGGCTACCAGGACTACCGAGACGACCTGCGCCTGCTGTACTTCGCGTCGGTAGCACCGGGCACGGGCGACCTCGCGGCTCTGGTCATGGTGCCGATGCAGGCCAGGAACATGCGGCTGCGCCACGCCAGCGCCGCCGACGCCGGATGGCTGGCGGCCACGCTCAGCACAATCAGCCACGGCTTCGGATCCCGGATCGAACGCCAGCCCGGCGGCAGCCTGATCCTGCGCCTGTGAAGCGCGCGGATCGCCTGCAGGCGGCAGCCGCCAGGGCAGCCGCTAGTCGCGGAGGTTCGGCCCGGGTAAGAAGGGCCTTTGACCTTATCGCGGTCGATATCGCTCAGGCGAACATGTGGCGTAACCGGAGGGCCCGGGCGACGGGCCAGCCCTGCACGGCGCGATACGCCACGAGGAGGACGTCATGAGCACCTACAAGGTAATCGAAGTGATCGGGACGAGCAGCACGTCGTGGGAAGACGCGGCGGCACAGGCGATCAAGACCGCGGGTGAGACCCTCCACGACCTGCGGGTGGCTGAGGTGATCAAGCAGGACATTCACCTGGACGAGAGCGGAGCGATCATCTTCCGGACCAAGCTGGAGCTCTCGTTCAAGTATGAGCACGAGCACAAGCACTGATCCGTGCTCGGTTACGCCGGCCACCTGCTGGTGCGGGGTTCGGTTCGCCAGTGGGGCTTCGGCTGGCAGGACGGCACCCGGCCCGGCCCGTTCGGCGCCTTTATGCCCTGGTGGTCGGGCACCGCAACGTAAGCGGCTGCCGGGCTGACATGCTCTAGCCCCGCTGACCGCCCGGCCGCCGGTGTCGGGCCGGGCGGTTGCGGCTCGGCGCGGGCCGCCGCGGCGGCCCCGGTCAGGACTTGCCGATGGCGATCTTCTTTACCGGTTCGCGCGTCGGCTCCGGGATGCGGATCTCCAGCACGCCGTCCTTGTAGGTCGCGGCGATGTCGGCCTCGGTCACGCCCTCCGGCAGCGGCAGCGACCGGGAAAACGATCCGTAGCGCACCTCCCGGCGCAGGAAGCCCTTCCCCTCCCGCTTTTCTTCTTCGCGGCGCTCGGCCCGGATATGCAGCATTCCCTGGAAGATGGTGACCTCGACGTCCTTGCCGGGGTCGATGCCGGGCAGATCGGCGCGCACGACCAGCGTGCCGTCCTCCCGGTATTCCTCCACGTGGATCATGTCAGCGGCGCTCCACCAGAAGGGGAACGCCATGGGCCGGAACGGCAGCATCCGCGTCCACTCCTCGAACAGCCGGTCGAAGCGGCCGAAGGCGTCAGCCGCTTCCTCACGAGGCTCGCGCCTCATCAGACCTGCCATGGTCCTCACCTCCTGCGTCCCAGGCAATGCCGCCATCACACGAATCGATAGGGCCATAGGTAACCGATTCCGGAACGCTATCCCGGAGGATCCCTGAGCCGGGTCCGGCAGAGCCACCATCCGCTCCAGGCCGGCTGGGCGCGCTAGCCGGGTAAGCCGGTTCCAGGCCCGGCTAAGACGTATCTCAGCAGGCAAAATAGGGATTTCCTCCGATGCGCCATGGAGGGTCTTACGGCGAGACTCGATGGTGACCGGCGAAGAGATAGCCGGAAACCCAGGAGGAACGATGAACCACAACGTGACGCAGGGCGTACGGAGCCCGCTGGCTCGCATCGGCCGGCGCATCGCCGCTATCGTCGCCGAGTGCAACTACGCCCAGACCCGGCTGACCAGCTTGCGGGACACCCCGGCGCGTTTCTGACCCGAGGGAAACCAGCGCACGGCACCGGGCCGGATCCCGATCCGGCCCGGTCCCGCTCCTGCATGAACCAGCCGCTGCCGGCCGGGCCACGCCCGGCCGGCAGCGCGGGTTTCCGCAACAGTTCCCCTGACCCCGGCCGGATGGACCGGTCCGTTCCGCGGCGGCCAGCCCGGCCGGCCTGCCCGCTGTTCCTGAAGCCGAGATAGAGCCATGCCGGCGCGAGCCGGAATAGCGTCGAATAGCCGTCCTCTGCCGCCGTGAGATCGGTTCTCGGGCTGGCCGAATCGCCCACGCACACCCGTCTGGCATCCTGGCATCTGGACGGGTTTCCACGCCCTTGATGGAATAGAGCCGCCGCGGAAATGGGCGGCAAGCCGACCGCGATCAGACCGGAGGACCGTGGGTGGAGGCTGGGACCGAGCTTGCCGGGCGATTCGTCCTGGAGAAGGTCCTGAGCTCGGGGGGCATGGGCGACGTGTGGCAGGGCACCGACCGGCAGCTCAAGCGGCCGGTGGCGGTCAAGGTCATGCGAGACCGGCTCGCTGATCCCCGAAGGTTCGAACGCGAAGCACAAATCGCGGCACAGCTGCAGCATCCCGGAATCACCGTGGTCTACGACGTCGGCACGGACGACGGCGTGCCGTACATCGTGATGGAGCTGCTGCACGGTCAGAACCTGGCTGACACCCTGCGGCGGGCACCCGGCCGGCAGCTGCCCGTCGGCATGGCGGTATCGCTGATCGTCCAGGCCCTCCAGGCCCTCCAGGCCGCCCACGCGAATCGCGTCATCCACCGGGACCTGAAGCCCGCCAACCTGTTCCTCCAGGACGACGGGCGGCTGAAAATCTGTGACTTCGGGATCGCGCGGATCGCGGACGCGCCCGACGGCCTGACCTCGGGGGGTTACGTCCTCGGCACGGCCCACTACATGTCTCCCGAACAGTGCGAGGGTGCCGAGATCGACGAGCGCAGCGACCTGTACTCGCTGGGCTGCGTGCTGTACGAGCTGCTGACCGGACGGCCGCCGTTCCCGGCGGGCGGGCAACGGGCGATCATGAACCAGCACATGAATACCCCGCCGGCCGACCCGCGCACGATACGCCCGGACATTCCCGGCGAACTGGGCCGCATCATCTTGGACCTGCTCGCCAAGGACCCGGGTGACCGGCCCGCTGACGCCGGCGTCGCCGCCGCAAGGCTGGAAGCGGTTCTGCCGGCGCGCCCGCCCGCAGCCGGTCAGAGCGCGTCGCCTGAGACGGCCAGAGCGCCGTACCCGGCTCCTCCCGATGACGGCGAGAGCACCGTCAGCCGCCAGCACCCTCAGGAACCGCGGATAGACCAGGGTCCGCGTGCGGCAGCAAAGCCGCGTGATCTGGCGGAGTCCGGTCCGGAGGTGCGCCGCGCCCGGGGGGCCGCAAGCGAGCCGGATGCCATCCGGCCCCGGCACCCCGCCGCGGGAACCAGCCTTCCGGCATCAGCCCTCCCCCCGCCGCAGTTGCAGGTCGCGCCGTCCGCCGGGTCGTGGTTGCTGCTCGCGTTCGACCCGTCTGGGCGCTGGCTGGCCTCTGCCGACGGCGACGGCACCGTCACGCTGTGGGACGTTGCTTCCGGCCTGCCGGTGCGGTCCTGGTCGGCCGGGGCGCACGTGCTCGCGATGGCGGCTGGCCCGGGTAACCGGCTCGCGGTCGGCGCAGACGACGGCTGCGGACGGATCTGGGACGTGGAGCGGGCAGCACTCCGCGGCCAGTTCCGCGGACATGTCGGCGGTGTGCACGCCGTGGCCCTTGACCGCAGCGGGATCCGGCTGGCCACCGGCGACGTCGACGGGGTTGTCCGGCTCTGGGATCCCGGAAGCGGGGAACCCGTCACGGCGCAGCGGCTGGCGCACTGCGCCGTGACAGCGCTGGCCTTCGACCCGTCCGGCGGTCAGCTCGCCGCAGGCGGCGAGGACGGCAAGCTCCGGGTGTGGGATGTGCGTTCCCCGAACAAGGCGATACTCCTCGCCGAGCCGCCGTACGGCGAGGAGGCCACCGCGATCGCGTTCGATGCGGCCGGCGGCCAGTTCGCCGTCGGCGGCGCAGATGGCCACGTGCGGGTCTGGGATCTCGAGTCGCCTGGGCACCGCTGGCGGTCTGCGCATCGAGACCATGCCGGAGGCGTACTGGCCCTGGCCTGGAGCGTCCAGGGGGGGCACTGGGTCAGCGTCGGTGCTGACGGCTATCTCGGCGCCGGCGATGGAGAAAAGCGGCCGGTGATCGAGCGCGGTTACGTCCGGGCCGCCGCGGTGAGCGTCGCCAGCGGCCGGGGTGCGGTGATCGATGACGGCAGCGGGCGCGTATATACGTTCCGGATCGGCGATCCGGGCGCCCGGCAGCGTCTCGAGGGATCTGACAACATCCTCAACGGTGTCGTTTTCGGCCCGTCCGGCGACTCGCTCGTCATCGGCGGTACCGATGGCGTGCTGTACCTCTGGGATACGCCGCGGCACACGCTACGGTCAGCCGACGTCTCCGGCTACGGCATCAGCGCGGTAGCCGGCTCACCCGGCGGGCGGCGGGCGGCGGTATGCCGCGAGGATGGCCGCGTGACGCTCTTCGGCATGGCCGAGGGGTCCCTGACCGAGGCGTGGACATACCGGTGTCCCGAACCCGCGTCCGCCGTGGTCTTCAGCCCGGACGGATCCCGCGTGGCGACCGCCGGTGATGCCGTGCGGGTCTGGCGGACCGCAGACGGAAGCGCCCGCGCTGCCCTCCCGGCGAACGCGCAGCGTACCGGGGTTATCGCGTACGACCGCACGGGGCGCCATCTTGCTGCCGGGGCGGACGGGCCCGTCCTGGTCTGGGATGCCGCCGCGGGCGTCCTGCTGCACACCCTGGTCGGGCACAAAGGGGTGGTGCATGCGGCGGCCTTCAGCCCATTGTCCGGCCTGCTGGCGACCGCGGGGTCCGATGGCACGATCAGGATCTGGGATCCCGATCGCGGCAGGCATCTGCTGTCGCTCACCGGGTGGGAGTGCCGCGCCAGGGTCCTCGCCTTCAGCCCCGCCGACGGCACTCTGGCGATCGGAGGCACCGACGGCGTCGTCCGGCTCCGTGAGCCATCGAGGTGGGCTCAGACGCGCGCCTGGCCCGGCCATGTCCATGGGATCACCGCGATGTGTTTCGACCCGGGCGGACGGCACCTCGCGACAGCCGGCCGAGATGGGACTGCGCGCATCTGGGACTTGGCCTCGGGCTCGGCGGAGCTGGTGCTCCTGCCGCAGCGAGGGCGCTGGGCGGCAGTACTCGCCGACGGCACCGTCCACGAAGACGGTGATGCCGCCGGGCTCATCTGGTATGCGCTCGGGCTGTCCCGCCAGCCGGCGGCCCGGCACGCAACTACTCAGTTCACACGGGGGTAGCGATGACAAATCCCGGAGGCGGCAGTCCCCACCCGCAGGTGTCGGCACTGCAAAGCCGGATTTCGGGCCTGGAGACAAAGGTCTCACACCTCAGCAGGCGGGTCGACGGACTTGAGACCAGCGTCATGAGCGCCATCGGCGAGCTGCAGCAGACGGTGGACAAGTTCATCACCGAATACCAGAAGGACCGTACCGTCCAGAATGCTTACAACGAGCTCGCCGAGGCCAAGAGTCAATTGGAGCAGGATTTCGGCCGTTACACGGAGGTGCGCGAGCTCGCGGCGGGAATCATCCACGTCGTGGACAGCGGATTCATAAGCCGTTCGGTTATCCTGGACGTGACCGAACGGCTCACGATCCGGACGCCGCGATACTGGCTGGCTCCTGCGATCCTCGCGGTCGCCGCGTGGCTTGACGACGACAAGGATCGTTATTTCGACGCGATCAATTCCGCGCTGGCTCTCGACCCGGGCAAGACCGCGCTGTTCGTGACGCTCCTGCTGCGACATCAGGCACGTACCGACGTCATGAGACAGTGGATCGGCAGCTACCTGGCCGAACTCGACCCGGTCAACCTGCCGACGGACTTCGCCGTCGTCATCGAGGCCGTCGCCGGAGGGACGCTCGGGGCCGACTCCGCGCCCCAGCTAGCGCGACGGATGGGGGACTGGTACAAGCATGCGGCCCGCAGCCGCGACGTCGAGGCCGAGGAAATAGGGCAATGGCAGCGGAATCTTCTGGGCCTGGCAGCGGCAGGCAATTACGCGGAACAATTCCCGACACTCGCTAAATACAGCCCGACCTGGGAGCCCCTCCGGAACCGGTACGAGGCCAATACCGCTATCGAAGCGGCAGATCAGCATTTCCGGCACCGGTTCGACGATGGCGCCGAGGTGCCGGCGGACCTCGATGAGAAAATCAGCTTGCTGCTCAGGCACCTGGCCGGGGACCCGGCTCCCGGGGAGGAGCAGATCCTGCGGAAGATACGCCGCGCTGAAGCCGTCATCGAGACACGGGATGACACCGCGGCCGAGCGGAGGGTCGCGGCCGATGAAGCCGACCGCACGCGGGCCCTGAACATCTTGTCGCTGGTCACCCGAGCGGCTTTCCCGGCCGGCCGGAAACAGCCACCGACGATGACCGAACTGCTGGCGATCGTGCTGAGCCAGCGGTTCATAGGCGAGGCGGCCGAGAATATCCACGAGAAGCATCAGCGCATCGATGCCGTGCACATAAACCTCGGGCAGCGGCGCGGCAAGTTCTCCTGCGCGACCGACGCCGAGGTCACTCCCGACGCCCTGCGGCAGCAGGCGGAAGATTCCGCGGAGGAGCTCGCCGGCGAGATCGACTATCAGATCGTCCAGCAGGAGAAGAAACTGCGGCGGCGGGCCAGCTGGCGGCTGATCCTGGCGGCTGCGGCCTCCTGCGGCCTGGCGGTGGCAGCGCTTTTCGCCGGACCCGTGGCCAGCGGCGGCGTGATCTTCCTCCTGACCGCAGCCGTGGTGATACTCGGGTTCGGAGTCCTCGACCGCTTCCCGTTGCTGCGACGGCGACTGCGCAGCATCACCGATGATGGCAAGCAGGAGAAGAGCAGCATCAAGCGCACGCTCGAGCAGGCCAGCGACGAGCTGGCCAGTCTTTTCTCCCAGGAGCAGCGCAGCGGGGATCTTCTTCCCGCGCTTCGGGCCTACCTGCTCGGGCTGACGGCCGACGATGTCTCCCGGGCCACCAGGTTCGCCGCACCGCCGCCGCAGATCCTCATGCTCCCCGGTCCAGATGACCGCGAAATGCCAGGGGACGCGGACTCTGCCGAGGCCAGCGAAGACCGGTACGCCCGCGGGTTTCCCGCATGGACGCCCTGGGCGCCGACGCGGGTCCGTCAGCTACCTGACCGGCCGTCTTCCCCATGACCTATACCTTCGCCGCGGATTGACGAAAGCCGGGCGCCGCCCGCCCACAGCCGAAATAGCGGCGGCCGGCGCGGGGTTGCATACCGGTGCACCGCCGCGCACCCGTACCCGGCAGGCGGCAGCAGTGGCGAAGGAGCTGACGTGCCGGACACCTACCGTAAGGACCCCGAGGCCATCTCCCGGCTGACACCGGAGCAGTTCCGGGTCACCCAGCAGAGCGGCACCGAGCCGGCGTTCCGCAACGAGTACTGGGACAACAAGGAGCCCGGCCTCTACGTCGACGTCGTGTCCGGCGAGCCGCTGTTCGCCTCGCTCGACAAGTACGACAGCCACACCGGCTGGCCGAGCTTCACGGCGCCGGTCGAGCCAGGCAACGTGGTCAGGCGCCGGGACTTCAGTCACTGGATGATCAGGACCGAGGTCCGCTCGGCCCACGGTGGCAGCCACCTGGGCCACGTCTCCCGCGACGGCCCGGCCGACGCGGGCGGCCTACGCTGCTGCATCAACTCCGCGGCGCTGCGCTTCATCCCGCTGGACGACCTCGAGCGGGACGGCTACGGCGCCTACCGCAAGCTGTTCGAGCCCGCCGGCGACACCGGGGGCGCATCAGGTCTGGCCGGCGGGCCGGCGCGCCTGGACGGTGAATCCTAGCTGTCCGAGCACCTTGACGGCGCCGGCCTTCCCGCCCTCGAAATCACCGGGGGCCAGGCGCTGGCCCGTGGCGAACTCGTGAGCGGTGCCCAAGATCGCTTTTGGCGGGTAACGGCGTCCGTCCCAGACCAGGTCATACGTCGTGGTCGGGCCGAAACCGTGCGCAGCGAAGAACCGCTCCGGCCCAGCCGGTCGTACTGCTGTATCGCGCAACACCTCGCTGGCCGGCGATGACCTCATGGTCCTGCACGGGGGGATCCGCGCCGCCCTGGTACCGGGACCTGACGGGCATCGCTTCCTGGCAGAAGAGCGGCAGCGGCTGCCGTCAACCTCAGGTGTGCATGAGTGAACGGCTGGCGGTGCTCATGCGATTACCCGACTTGACGACGCGCGGACGCAACACTGCTCGCGCGCGATCCCGCGCTCATCGCCAGCTTCTCGCGCGCGCTTCTCGAAGGCTGACGGAAAGCCAGGGCGTAGCGGAGGCTGCGTCGATAAAGTCGTTCACATCAGGACAGGTAGTGAATCTGTCCGGTGAGTCTGGGGGTTGGCATGGTCTGGGGGTTGGGCATGATGGCGGATCTGTTAATCCCGGTCCGGGTCCGGGGCGTCGAGGCGGCGATCCAGGTCGTCGGGACCAGCAGGATCGGCCGGTGACCGATTCAGGCGACCTGGGCCGCCAGGAAGATGTCGTCGGGCGGCTGCGCGAGTTGCACGCCGCGGCCAGCGACGAGGACCGGCCGCGAGCCGCGCTGTACCTCGGACTGGCGATCGCGGATCTCGTTCCGCGTCTCCCGGACGGTGATCCCCGGCGGGACGAACTGGCCGGGGAGGGCATGTCGCGGCTCGACGAGTCGGCCGACCCCTCGCCGGCCGTTGCGGACGCCAGGAAGCTGCTCATGCGTTTCGGCGCGGCGACCCAGGGCCCCGAGTCCTTCCGGTTCGCCGGCGCCGACCTGAACTGGGATCTGGACTGGGAAGCGCTCCGCGGTCCGACCGAAGCCGGCCGCAAGCTGACGGACACCTTGCCCGTGGTCGCGTCGATGCTGCCGCCGCAGTCTCCGCTGCGGCAGGCGCTCACCGACATCGCCGACGTGGTGGCCGCGTTCGACCAGGGGCACTGGTCCCCCGAGCACGACCAGGTGCTCACCCGCGCGATCAGTCAGGTCGAGGCGGGAGGGCTGGGTGCCGGGGTCGCGCTGACCCTCCACCTGGTCGCGATGATGGTCAGGGTGCACCGCTGCCGACTCGCCGAGCAGGACGGACATCAGCCGGACTGGCCGACGCTGGACGAGTTCGACGCGCTCATCGCCGGCCTGGAATCAGCGGACGACCTGGCCAGCGGCTTCAGCGGGCCGTTCGAGGCCATGGCGGGCATGCATCATCTCTACATCGCGGGCCTGATCATGATGCGGCTTCACGTCGATATCCAGCGGCGTGACGTGCGACGCGACACGGCCTGGCGGGACCGCGTACTCGGGCAACTCGACCAGGCCAACGACCATCTCAGGCAGACGCCGCCGGCGTATGCCGGCCTGGTCCAGCATCTGCGCGGCAACCTCGCCAAGGCGTTCGCGGCGCTCAGCCAGGCGCCCCTGCCGCCGGCCGAGGCAGCAACGCCGCCGCCCGCGCGGACTCCCCCGCCCCCGACGCCCTCGCCGACGGCGGATACCGCACCGCCGCCGGCCGACCCAGCGCCAGACCCGGTGGGAACGCTCCTGGCCGGCGTCGGCGGCGGGGACGCGGCGAGCCCGTCCTGGACGCTGGACCAGTCGTTCAGTCAGATCCTCACACCCGAGGGCCTGGCGGCTTTCCAGATGCTCGCGCAGATGGCCGGGAGTCCGGTCATGTCCTCGGCGTCGCACCTGGGGACCGTGCTCCAGGCCGTGTTCGCCCGGCGATGGACCCCGGAAGCGGGCGAGGAGCTTGCGGCGCTGCGGCAGGAGGCCGACGGCCTGCACGCCGAGCCGGGGGCCTCTCTCTCCGACCGGGCCGTGGCCGCCGCGGCCCTGGCCATGGCGCGGGCCAGCCAGTGGACCCTGATGTCTGCCAGCCCGCGACAGGCCGAGCACCCGTCAGCCGACGAGGTCGCCGACATCATCGCGGACGTCGAAGCGGCGCTCGAGCTGCTGTCGGCGGCCGCGGCCGAGTCCCCGTCCGTACCCATGTTCACCGAACTGCAGGGTCTACTGCACGCTCAGGCGGCCATGCTCCTGACCGATCTCGGCCGACCCGGCGGCGAGCGGTCAGGCGCCGGGCTGATCACGCGGGCCCGCGACCACATGGCCCAGGTGCCGAGCGCGCTCTTCGAGCAGATGCCCCCGGTGGTCGGTGACATCTTCCTGCTCCAGCGAATGATCGCGGACGGTAGCCCGCCGGAGGCCGCTGAGGCCAAGCGTCTGGCGGACCGCTTCGGTGAGGTGATCGAGACGGGCGGCGCCGACCTCACCGCCGCTCACACCGCCGTCACCCAGGCGAGGCAGAGCCGCGATCCCGCCGCCATCGAGGCCGCGATCACCGAGCTGAGCAAGGCCGGGATCGCGATACCCGCCGGCAGCCCCCAGCGGGCCCGCATGCTGGTCCTGCTCGCCGAAATGCAGACCCTGCAGGCCCTGCACACCGGCTATCCGCTCGCGCTGGCCGACGCCGTCGGCACCGCCCTCGATGCCGCCCGCGCGGCTTCCGCGCCAGCCGACAAGGTGTCCGCGGCCCAGCGATTGATCGTCATCTTCAGCCTGATGACAGCCAAGGGCCAGCGCGAGGGGCCGTTCGAGCAAGCGGAGGAAATTCTTCGCGCGGTACTCGCGGACGCCGACGCCGGCGAATGGCCGCTGCGGGTGATCGCCACCGTCGGGATCGCCGCGGCCGTGAGCATGCGCGCGGCGGCGGCGGCAGATCCTGACCTGCGTCAGGCCGCCGTTCAGCTCATCGGCGACGCCGAGCAGCTGCTGCCGGAAGCGGAGCCGACCAGCCGGTGGTACAGCGCGGCCAGGACCATGTACACCTGGATCGCCCTCCGGGCTCTCAACGGCCCCGACGCCGAGCTCGCGCCGGCGGCGCTGCGTGTCATAGACAAGCTGGAAGGCGTCCTGGTGAGTAATCCGGCACTGGCCGGAGACTATGACGGAGGCACGGCCGGAGGGGATGATGGCGAGTCGCCCCGGGACCAGGCCCTCTCCAGTGAGCTGGCCACGCTGCGGGAGGGCAGGGCGCGCCTGCTGGACGTGGCGGGACGATCGCCGGAGGAACCCGCCGCGGGCCAGCCAGCCGGGCGACCGGAGACGGCGCCCGGCGACGAGACCGGCAGTACCGGCGGGCCGATCCCGGAACCAGAAGAAGCGCGGCGGCTGGCTCGCCGCGGGCTGGGCCGGTCGGCCGCGATGCTGGACCGCACCGGGCCGGACGGCCTGGCCCGGCGGTCGCTCGCGGCGGCCGGCCGACCCGACCCGGAGTCGCTGCGAGCGGCCATGGCAGATCTGCACGCCGCGCTGACAGGCCTTTTCGGCGATGGCGACCTGCGCAGGCAGATCGACGCGGCCCTCGGGCTCTGCGCGGCCGAACTGTACTGGGCCGACCCCGCCGCGCAGGTCATCGAGACCTTGCATGATGCCGTGGCCCACCTCAACCGGGCGGCGGCATCGGGCGAGCATGCGCTGCCCACGACCGGACGGGCCGACCTGCTGGATGTTCTCGCACGCTGCTGGCACGAGGTGGCGCTGCGTCACGACCAGGAGGAGCAGCGTGCGCACGCGCGGATCGAGGCGGGCCGCGCAGCCCGCGCAGCGGTCCGCGAGCTAGCCCGCTGCGTGCTGCTCACCGAGGACACCAGGGAGGCACTCCGGGTAGCCGCACGGGCGAATGAGGTCGTGGCGCGGTCGGTCGGCTGGTGCCTGGCCGACGGCCAGGACCGGGCCGCGGTGGAGATGGCCGAAGCCGGGCGTGGCCTGGTGCTGGCGGGCGTCGTCCTGGCGGGCCGGGTCGAAGAGGTGCTACGCGGCGCCGGCCAGCACGACGTGGCCGACGCGTGGCGCCAGGGGGGCGAGGCAGGCCGGGTCGCGGCCCTCGGCGCCCTGTGGGACACCAGTGTCAGCACGACCCTGCTGGCCACCCCCACCGCGGACGAGGTCTCCGTCACGCTGGCCGCGACGAACATCGACGCCGTCGTCTACCTCGTGCCGCCCGCGGCGGCAGGCCATGGCGGGCCGGCCGACGCCGCTTCGCCCGCCAGCCAGATCGGGCACGCGGTACTCGTGCGCCCGCTGCTCAGCGACATCGAGGTGCTGCCGCTCGACGGGCTCACCAGCCAGGACAGCGAACCGCTGAATGCCTATCTGGCCGGGCTGGACGACGCCCTGTCGTCCTTCGGTCCCGCCGCCGGGGACGAGGAGGGATTCCGCGGCGGACCACGGGGCCGGGCGTGGGCGGAAGGGCTCGTGCGGATGGGCTCCTGGACTTATGACCGGATCATGGGGCCCTTGATCGAGCGGGTCGGCGACTGGAGTCTCGATCATCGGCCGCACCTCGCGCTGGTCCCGCTCGGTGACCTGGCCGCCATTCCGTACGCGGCGGCCTGGACCGGCCAAGGGGCAGCGGCGGACTCCCGCCGGTACGCGATCGATGACCTGGTGCTCACCTACGCGGCTTCCACGAGGCTCCTGGGCGAGGTCTCGCGACGGCCCCGGCAGCCGCTGACCGAGCGAGTCGTCCTGGTATCCGATCTCACCGGCGAGTTCCCGATGACCCGGCGCGCCACCAGGGCGCTGGCCGCCCGGCAGTATCCCGGCGCCGAGGTCTACGGGCTCCCGTCCGCCCCGGCCGGGGCCGCCACGACCGCCGTCCTTCTCGGCGCGCTGCCGGGACGGGACCAGCCCGGGGCATCCCTGTTCCAGCTGTCCACGCACGGCACGACCGACCCGGTACCTCAGCTGCAGAGTTTCGACGGGTGGCTGCCGCTCAGCCGCATCCTCGAGCAGGCTCGCAACCGGCCGGTCGACGCGCCGGGCGGCCTGGTGATCACCAACGCGTGCCTCACCGACAGCACCCGGGCGAACTATGACGAGTCGCTGACGCTCGCCACCGCGTTCCTCGCCGCGGGCGCCACCGCCGTCATCGGCACCCGCTGGCCCATCGACGACGACACGGCCGCCGTGCTGTCCCTCCGCCTCCATTACCACCTGCAGCTGGGCAAGGCTCCCGCCGAAGCCCTGCGGCGCGCCCAGCTCGACCTCCTCAGGCCGGAGCCCGGGATGCGGGACTCGCTGGACAGGCATCTCGCCGCCATCGAGGAATCGCGGCTCGGTCACCCGGTCAGCTGGGCCGGCTATGTCTACCACGGAACCTGACCACGAACGGAGGAACCCGCCAGCATGACCGACCCGCGACTGCTCAGTGACCAGCCGGAGGATCCGCTGCTGCGCGAGCTGGCCGGGCACTGGGACGAGATCAGGGAACTGGCCGGCGACGAGCAGTGGCACCGGCTGCGCGCCCTCGTCGCGGAGATGAGCGAATCCGGCACGGCGCAGGCCCGCGCCGCCCTGGCGGACGAGCTGCTCGACCTGCTGCCACCGGATCATCCCGTCATCCGGGTGCTCCGGACCCGCCCAATGTTCCTGCGGCCGGAGGCAGTGACCCGGCAGGCCGGGGCGCAACCGGAGGTCGCGACGATGCCGGTCACGATCTACCTCTCCGACGAACGGGTTCACGAGGAGGTCGAGGAGGCCGTCGAGGAATGGCTGGCGACCGCGGGGCTACGGATCTCCTCTCGGGCCGAGCCGGTGACCGGGTCGTGGTTCCGGCGGATGGTGGCCGCGGTCAAAGCCGGAATGGGTTCTCCGCTGGCCCGCGAGACCGCGGTGACCATGATGCACGCGGCTGACACGCGGGTGGCGCTCGCCCAGGACGCGGCCGTGACAGCGACGCTGCTGCAGAACCTGCCTCCCGTCCTGGGGGCGCTGCATCCGACCAAGGACGCGTTGATCAGGGCGGGCGCCCTGCTGATCGTGAAGGTGGACTGGACCGTCAACGTGTTCCAGCTGACCGCGGAACAGCAGCTGCAGCTGGATCACCGTCCGCAGCTCGCCCGTTCTCCGCAGGAGATCATGACGATCCTCAGCCTCACATCGCCGGGCCACCCGGGCGACGGGCAGGCACCGGACGGCGGATGAGGCGACTCACCGCGCCGGACGAGCTCCGGCTAGCCGTTCAGCCGGTCCAGCCTCGGATCTGCCTGGCCTCCTCATAGGCCCGGGAGTACTGCTGTAGCAGTGGCTTCAGCAGGTCTTCGGCATCTGCGATGCGCCGCTCGATCTCGTCCAGCTCGTCCCGGACCCGTCCGGCCGCGGATTCGCCCGCTGGCAGGCCCCCGGCGTCGAGCCCGGCCAGCAGGTCCCGGTCAGCCCGCTGCACGGCCTGCAGCCCAGGAAGCATCCGCTGCTGCTCGGCCAGCATCTGCTCGGCTTCCTTCTCCCTGGCCGCCAGTTCGGCGGTGAGCTCGTCCCGCCGGGCCAGCTCGCGGGCGGCCGCCTCGGCAGCCGCGGCCACGTCGGGAGCGAGCCGACCGTTGCCCGCCTCGAGCAGCGACCTCTGCTCCTCCGTCAGCTCGAGCAGCAGCCGGGCCGCCGCGCTCAGCCCTCGCAGCACCTCGTCGCCCTCCTGGACCGAAGCCTGTGACACCGCCGTCTCTAGTTCGGCGCGGCGAGCCCGGAGCCCGGGCAGTTCCTGCTCGACGAGACGGCTGCGCTCCAGGCGCTCGATGTGATCCCGGAGACGATCCCGCTCGGCTTCGACCTCGGCCGCCCGCTTTTCCAGGTCCCGTGCGGCCTTGAGCTGCCTGAGTTCGGCTGCCAGCGCGGACTGCTGGCGGCTGAACTCGGCCTCGGCCGCGGCCAGGCGGTTGCTCACCACGTTTCCTGGCGACGCGATGCGGAGCAGATCCGGCACCCGGGCCAGCAGCTCGGCGACGCGCAGCAGGGACTCGTCGAGTGCGACCACGCATTCGAACGCGGTCGCGTCATCGTCTCCGACCTCAGCTAGCACTGTCCGCGCCGCCTGGGCCGCGGCGCGCCCGAGCGCCTCGAGCGGCTCCACGGGCCCGGGCCGCGCACCGGCCGCGAAGGTGGCTGCAAGCTGGGCGTCGTTCATCGGAGTATCTCCTGGGAGTCGAGCGGGAGCACATGCACGTCATGGCCGGGATCGGCGTGGTCCGGCGGTGTCCGCCGCGCCCGGAGCACCACGACGCCGGTGCCCGGCCACGAAGGCCGGACGCCGATCCGGTACTGGCCGCGCGTCAAGCCGGGCACCCGCAACGTCACGCGCCGGCTGCCGATGTCCAGGGTCAGCTCCGGGTCCTCCAGGACCAGCGGCTCGCCATCCGGCGAGGCGAACGAATCGGTCCACGGCAGCGGCAGGCTGATCTCCTCGAGCCGCCCGTCCCTGATCCGGTGGGCGGGCAGGGTCACCGGCGGCAGGCCGTGCGGAGCGAGCTGCGCCTCCCCCCCGCCCAGCAGCAGCGCTCCCAGGACGGCCGCTTCCGGGCCGAGAACGTCAGGCGCGCGCCCGGCGGCTTCGGCCACGACCTGGTGCGCCTGCGGAAACCAGGCCAGGCCGCCGGTGAGCACCGCGACCGCGGGCGCCGCTCCGCCCAGGACCGCCGCCGATCCGGCGCGGAGGCGATCCGCCGTGGGAGCGAAGCAGCTGACCGCCTGACCCGCGGTCAGCTCGTAGCGGCCAGCCGCGCCGGCCAGCGAGTACGCCCGCGCGTCCAGGAACTCCGGCGCGTTCCGCGCCCGGTCGAAGACCAGCGTCGCCCGCCGCTGCTGGTCGACGGCCGACCGGTACCAGGTGGCCAGGCCCGGATCGGAATCCGCCTTCAGCGTCGTCCGCACGGCGGCGTCGAAGTCGAGCCATCCGCCGCCCGGAGCATCGTGCACGGCCAGCGGCCGGACCGTCCGGCCGGTCACCTCGCAGGCCGCGGCGCGCACGCCGTGGCCTCCGATGTCGCAGACGAGGTAGCGTCCCGGCTCGGCGAACCCGCGCCGGCTGGTGGCCAGCGCGACCGCCGCGGCCAGCTGCCCTGCCCAGGAGACCTCGGTCAGGCCCATCTGGTCTTCTGCGAGGTGGCGAAGGGCTTCCTGGCGCCGCGCGCCCTCGGTGCTGCCGTCCAGCCAGGCGTCGGGGACCACCAGGCTCACGTGAATCCCGGCGTCGCTCCCGGTCTGAGAGGCACGATTCTCCCGGGCGGCATCCAGGGCAGCCGCCAGTGCCGTGCGTTCACGATCAGGACCGGCGGCTCCGGAGTGCAGCAACGGTTCCTGTGCCGACGGCCCGGACCGGCCACCAGATACGGCGATCTTGGTCACCAGCGATCCGGCGTCCACCGCCACCCGGGTGACCGGGATGCGCCCGCTCACCCGTGGTCCTGAGCCGCCGGGGCGGCGTTTCCGGACCACGGCCACAGGGAGCGCTTGCGGGACTTCTTGTCGATGGTCTCGAGCGCGTCCCTGAACTCCGCCAGCTCCTCGCGCTCCTCTTCGGTGATCTCGTAGTACCCGTCGCGTTCCGCCTCGACGAGCGTGGTGAACAGCACCATCTGCAGCCTGATCTCGGCGCGGAGGCGGGGCGACATGCGCTCGCGGAAGTCCTGCCCGACGGTCTCGCCGTGCGCGAGCCGCCGCACCAGCGAGTCCAGCCATTGATCGGTCTCGGGATCCTCGACGCCGGCCAGGCCGAATTCCCGCCGCAACGCGTTCAGCGTGACGATGGCCGTCTCCGCCGGTTCGAGGGCGCCGGACTTCGCCAGCCTCCGGCACGCCTGGTCCGCCGTGATGCCCTCGCGGTGCGCCCGTAGGCAGAGCCCGGCCAGCTGGCCGGGCTCGGTACCCGGCTCGGCGGTTTCGAGCTCCGTCAGCAGCCCGTTCCTGACGGCCTCCGGGTTGTCCTTGCGAACCCGCGCCAGCCAGTCCCGCGCGAAGTCCCACCGCTTCGCGGCCGGGGCGGCCGCCAGGGCGCTCCCGACCGCCCCGGCCAGCACGTCCTGGCGGTCGTAGCCGAGCAGCCTGCCGGTGAGGTCGGTGACGGCGGCCGCCTGGGCCTTGCGGGCCGCCCAGTCCTGGCCGCCCAGGTAGCGGGCCAGGGCCCGGACGCACCGCTCCCCGCTGAACAGGGCGTGGTCGCGGCTCAGCTTGGCCCAGATGCCGGTCATGGCGGTGAGGTAGGCCGCGCTGTCCGGCGGCCCGGCCGGCGGGGGCAGCGCGGTCGGGGCCGCGCCTATGCTCAGCAGGGCCGTGTCCAGGCAGGCCCGGAGCTGCGGGGTGCCGGGGCTGAGGGCCCTGAGGTGCTCGCTCCAGTAGCGCCGCTCGTCCGGCTCCAGCTCACCACGGGATGCCAGCCAGCCCGTGAAGCCGGGAAGCAGCTGGTCGAGCCGTCCGCTGCCCGACCCGACGGCCAGCAGCGCACGGACGCAGCCGGGGCCCAAGCCGGCCAGCCGATCGACATCGCGCTCGGCGACATCGCCGGCGCTGACGCCGAGCGCGATCCGGAACGACCGGGTCACGTCGGACGACATGCGGG